>Ga0210400_10000267_pt1 | contig 62055 bp, 52 predicted proteins | sample IncBWH26MmetaG_FD_155456 | JGI IMG/M metagenome (GOLD analysis project Ga0210400, IMG submission 155456) | Forest soil microbial communities from Barre Woods Harvard Forest LTER site, Petersham, Massachusetts, United States - Inc-BW-H-26-M | ecosystem: Environmental > Terrestrial > Soil >...
AACCTTGGCCGGCACCCCATGGCCGTTGCGCTCGGAAAGGATCGCGTTCATGGCGTCGACAATCTCCGCGCGCCCGCCGTAATTCAGCGCCACGCACAGCACCATGCCATTGTTCCCCGCGGTCTTGTCCATGGCGTCCCGCACGTCGTTCTGGACGCCCGCCGGGAGTTCGTCCATGCGCCCGAGAAACCTCATGCGAATTTCGTTTTTCTGAATGAGCGGCATCTCCTTGCGGAGGTATTCCCGCAGCAGCGCCATCAGGAAGTCGATTTCCGTCTTGGGCCGCCGCCAGTTCTCCACGGAAAAGGCATAAAGCGTTAGGGCCTCGATTTTCAAGCGCGCGCAGGTTTCGATCGTCGTGCGCGCCGACTGCGTGCCGGATCGGTGTCCCGCAATTCGCGGCAGGTGGCGCTTCTGTGCCCACCGACCGTTGCCGTCCATGATCACCGCGATGTGCCTCGGCAGCCGCGCCAAGTCCAGCTTTTCGAGCAGGCCCCCCTCTTCCGGCGTCACTGGCCCGAGCGAGCTAGGAGTGGCAAGGTGCAGCGTTTTGGATGGATGGCGGTGTGGCACGGTTCGTGGGCAAGCTTCCTTGGGAAACCTCTTTACGACGCAAAGTTAACATACGTTTCCGTGATGGCGCAATGTCCCGTGCCTTTTTTACCATCAAGGCGGTGGCGCGACGCTTTGCTGGAAGAGCGCCGTATAGGTCAGAACCAGCGTCAGCACGATCATGGCGATTGCCGTCACCCACGCGACAACGTTGAAGGTCATCGTGTTGACGTATTCGCCCATCAAATCCCGCCGGTTGACCAGCAGCAGAATAAAAATCACCACCACCGGCAGCCAAATCCCGTTGCCCACCTGCGAAAAGATCAGAATCTTCCAAAGCGGCGCATGCGGCAGCAGAACCACCCCCGCCCCCACCACGATCAAAATCGTATACAGCCAGTAAAATATCGGGGCCTCTTTGAATTTGTGGTCCAGTCCCGCCTCGAAGCCCAGCCCCTCGCAAATGACGTGCGCGGTGGAAAGCGGCAAAATGGAAGCCGCAAATAGCGACGCGTTGAGCAGTCCGAATGCGAACAGAACTCCCGCGCCTTTGCCGGCAAGCGGAATCAGCGCCGCCGCCGCTTGTGCAGCGTCGGTGATGTCTCGATGGCCATTCTTGTAAAGCGTCGCCGCGGTGCAAACGATGATGAAGAAGACGATCACCATGCAGCTGATGCTCCCGAAGAGAACATCAGCACGCGCCTGCCGATACTGACGCGGCCCCACCTTCTTTTCCACGAATCCGGCTTGCAGATAGAAAAACTGCCACGGCGCAATCGTGGTCCCCACAAGTCCCGTCAGCATCAGCAGGTAGCCGGATTCCATGTGAAGGTTCGGAATCACCGTTTCTTTCGCGGCGATCAGCCAATCGGGCTTGGCCAAAAAAGCGGAAAATACGTAGGACAAATACAGAACGCATGCGAAGAGAAAAATAACCTCCACCTGCCGGTACGTTCCCCGGATCACCAGAACCCAAACCAGCATGGCCGCGAGCGGCACCGCGATGTACTTGCTTACGCCAAAAATCTGCATGGAAGCGGCGACACCCGCAAATTCCGCCACCACGTTCGCCAGGTCCACGAAGAAACCGGTGACCATCACAAAAAACGTCGAGCGGAATCCGAACTCCTCGCGGATGAGATCAGAGAGTCCCTTCCCGGTGATCACTCCCATCCGCGCGCACATCTCTTCCGTGACGTACAACGCGATGGTCATCGGAATCAGTGACCACAGCAACGCATAGCCGTATTGCGCTCCCGCTTGGGTGTAAACGGAAATTCCGCCTGCGTCGTTGTCGACATTGGACGTGATCAGCCCCGGGCCTACGACCGCCAGCAACAGCGTCAGCCGCCGCCGCAACCCGCGGATCTTCCTGAGCAGATCCGTATCGCCTGCGCGGACGCGGTCAAACTTCTCGGAAATGGTGGTCCAGTTCATCGACCCGCTGGAATTCCCTTCTTATTTCTTTCTTATTCCGTCTTAGTCCTTCACCAGCTTCGACACCACGTCGTCCACGGTGATGGCTCCAATCGGCCGGTTTTCCTTGTCAATCACGGTTAGCATCCGCAGGTTGTACTTGTCGAATAGCTCGAAAACTTCCTTGTCGTCCGCGTTCGCAGGCACGCTGAGCAGCGGTTCCATCTTCAACTCCGTCATGCGCTGATCGGACGCGGCCAGAAGAAGCCTTCCAACCGGGACAGTGCCCGAAAACTCCGCGCCATCATCGAGCAAGACGATCGTGTCCAGTTGATCAAAGTTCAACTCCTGCCCGCGCATCCATTCCAGCACTTCGTCCCGCGTGGACGTCTCGCCGACGAACAAGAAATCGGGGTTCATCATCCCCCCCGCCGTCGTAGGGTCGAATTCCAGCAATTCCCGCACCTCGTCGGCTTCCTGCCCCGGCATCTCGTGCAAAAGTTCTTCTGAAGTTTCCTTGGACAAATCTCCCAGGAGGTCGGCCGCAGCGTCCGGGGCCATTTCCTCCAGAATGTCTGCGGCCTTCTCCGGATCGAGTTTTTCGACGATTTGCGTGGTGAGCCGCTCGTCCAGTTCCGCCAATACCGCCGCTGCGGTCTCTTCATCCAGCGAGGCGATAATTCCCTGCCGCTCCGCCGCGGATAGGTCCTCCATGATTTCAGCGAGGTCCGCCGGGTGCAAATCCTCGAGCTTTTCGTGTGTGATCCGCAGCTTCACCCGGCGCATGGGGTCCGGTTCGATGAGGTTCACAAATTCCCATCGAATCGCGCTCTGCGGCAATTTGCTCTGCAGCTTTCGTACGACCGCGTAAGGCACCACCCCTTGCAGCAGCCTGCGCACTGCTCCCGGGAGGCCTACATCCACCTGCGTCAGGCGCAGCTCGACGTTGCCATTGGTTCGAAACGGCGTCAGGTCGACGTCATTTACACGCACGACTTTGCGCCCCCGCGTATCAATAATCTGCTGATCCAGCAAGTCTTTCTGAACCGCCAGCCACGATTCGTTAGGCCTGTAAAGCTCCAGGGCGCGTTCGCTGACGCTCAATTCCATCTTCCCAGCCGCCACCGAGGCGACCTGATTGTGCTTGGCGACGAGGGGCTGAAAATGGCCCCGTGACAGCAGATAGTGCGAGACGCGATTAGGCGCTTCCGCCGGCTCGATAAAGAATTCGCGCACGCGGCCGACATAATTCCCGGCCACATCGTAAGTTTTGGCGCCCATCAATTCCGTGGCGTAGATATCCATTGGCTCTGCCTCCTCGCGCGCTGCCGGTCTCGTTCGAACGGCTCCGCGTTCGAGGGCTCCCGGCAAGAAAAAACCCGCGCACCGAAGAACCTCGGCGGCGGGTAAGTGCCTCACACAAATGGACTTACCTTTAGCCGCCGGTGAACCCTCCCCACACGACCGATCGCGCGGTGGCCTGCGCCTCGCGCGACATCATCTGGAAACTTGGCCGTTGGACCATTTTCTGGCCGCGCTGCCTACCAGACCTACTAGGGCCAGGTTCGAGTTCGCTTCCCGCACTCATCGAGGGAAAATTCACTCCGTTTTGTGACGAAATTGCAGTCACAGTTGCATTGATAAGCCGCATGCTTCGCGTTGTCAAGAACAGAATGACTTTTGAATCCCTTTTTTTGTTCGAACGACTATGGGGAGGCACTCTAGCGGTTCGGAAAGACCATGTGACGCGGTTCTTGGCCCTTCCTGCGGCAATCTTCCATGTACAAGCGGAGATAGTTCTTCAAGATGTAGTCGTGCTTCGAAAACCCCAGCTCCTGGGCGGCGCGATCAATCGCCGCAGCGGGACCCTCCAGTTCCACGAAGGTCCCGATCGGCGTTTCATCAAGTTCAATCAGAAGACCCTTGGCCCAGGCTTTCGAGCCGGGCATTCGAAAGGTGGTGCGGTATTTTTCATAGCGAAACCAGCCTTTCATCCCCAGTCCTTCGAAGATTCTGGTCAAATTGCCGGCCTCGGCGACCTCGACCTCAATCTCCTCCCGGACCTTGTACGGCCCAAAAGAGGGATTTTCCAGCCCTGCGGCAGCCGGCTGCTTGAAAGTTAAGACCACGCGCTGCTTCGCTTGCGGGGAATGCGTCTTCCCTCGCGCCACGGGCGACTCCGTTCGAATGCGCAACAATTGGCCATGCTGGGCAAGTCCACCTGGGGGAGTATCGAAAATTACGTTTTGCTCATGAACTTTCGAAGTTCCGGGACCGGCAAGGCGCGCCCCGATGCGCTTCAACGCGCGATGAAACGCGGGCAGATCACTGATCCGGAGCTTGATTTCCGTCTCTCTCGCCATCCAAATTTCCCAGGCGCCGCCGAAGCGCGCTTTCTCCCGCTGCCAACTTCCGTAGTAGTATAGCGGACGCACGCGATTCGCTACGCCCGGCGCGCAACCCTGCCGCGCGCACAACTCAAAGAGACTGATGGATCCCCACGCCAATACGGCCTCGCCGGTGCTTTCGCATGAAGCGCCTGAAAATAGAGCTCCCAAGCCCCCCCTCGCCCGGCGCGAACCTGTCGAGCACGTTTTGCACGGCGATCGCCGGGTGGACCATTACGCCTGGCTCCGGCACAAGGAAAACGCTGAAGTCATTGCCTACCTGGAAGCTGAAAACGCTTATACCGATGCCATTCTGAAGCCGACGGAAACCTTTCAGGAGAGGCTCTATCAGGAGATGCTGGGGCGCATCCTGCAAACGGATCTCTCCGTTCCCTATCAACTTCGCGGATATCACTATTTCACGCGGACCGCGGAAGGAAAGCAGTATGCGTTTCATTGCCGGCGGCGCGACGTGGAAGGCGCGGCGGAAGAACTGCTGCTGGACTTGAATGCGCTTGCCGAGGGCCAATCTTTTCTTGGGCTGGATGCCTTCGAGGTCAGCGAAGACAATCATCTGCTCGCCTATTCGATCGATACCACGGGTTTCCGGCAATACGTGCTTCAAGTCAAAGACCTGCGAACCCGGAGCACTTTTCCGGAGCGATTCGAACGGGTCACCAGCGCGGCCTGGGCGTCCGACAATCGCACGCTGTTTTACACTGTCGAGGACGAAACGACGAAACGCTCGCACCGGCTTTATCGGCACGTTCTGGGCTCCGGCGCATCCGATCCGCTCATCTACGAGGAGCCCGACGAGCGCTTCCGAGTTGAAGTGGAACGCACGCGCAGCGGGGATTTTCTACTTTTGACCATCGCCAGCCACACGGCCAGCGAAGTGCGCTTCTTGCGCGCCGACCAGCCAGGCGGAGAGTTCCGGCTTATTGCTCCACGCGAAGACAACCATGAATATTATGCCGACCATCATCCTGATCCGCTCGCCGCGAAACATTCCGGGTTGACCACGAATTCGAATGAAGGAGTGTTTTGCATTCGCACGAATTCCGGCGGGCGCACCTTCCGGCTGATGGCTGCCCCGGTGAACGATCCGCGCCGTGAATTCTGGCGCGAGGTCATTCCCCATCGTCCGGAGGCCATGCTTGCCGGCGTGGAAGTATTCAAGACCCATGTGGTGCTATTCGAGCGCGAGGGCGGCTTGCCTTATCTCCGCATTGTGGATTTGATCGCGGATGCTGGGAACTTTCTTGCAGCCTCTCATCGCATCGAATTCGGCGAGCCTGCGTACAACGCCTCCCTCGGTGAAAACCCGGAGTTCGGCGCTTCCCATGTGCGATTCCAATACGAATCGTTCGTAGCTCCCCGCTCCATCTTTGACTACGACGTGCACACGCGGGAACGAAGCCTTCGCAAGCAGCAACCCGTTCTGGCCGGGTACGATGCGGCGAAATACGTTATCGAGCGCCTGCACGCCTCCGCCGACGACGGAACCCAAGTTCCTGTTTCCATTGTTTATCGCTGCGATACGCCGCGCGATGGCTCCGCGCCGCTGCTTCTCTACGGTTACGGCAGCTACGGAATCTCCGTGCCGGTTAATTTCAATTCGAACCGGCTTAGCTTGCTGGACCGCGGCGTGATTTACGCCGTGGCGCACGTCCGCGGGGGCGGCGAGCTCGGAAAGCCGTGGCACGACGCCGGCCGCATGAAGCAAAAACGCAATACATTTACGGATTTCATCAGCGCGGCCGAACACCTAATTGCGCAGCGCTACACGACGCCGGAAAAGCTGGCTATCGAGGGCGGCAGTGCGGGCGGCCTGCTCATGGGCGCGGTGACGAACATGCGCCCCGACCTTTTTCGCATGGTCATCACCCACGTGCCGTTCGTGGATGTGCTGAACACCATGCTCGATGCGTCTCTCCCGCTGACCGTTGGCGAATATGAGGAATGGGGCAATCCGCAAATCGCGGAAGACTATTTCTACATGAAGTCGTATTGCCCCTATACCAACCTGGAGCGCAAGGCTTACCCCGCGATTCTGGCGAAGACAGGGCTGAACGACAGCCAGGTGATGTACTGGGAGCCGGCGAAATATGTTGCGAAGCTGCGCACGCTGAAGACCGATGCGAATCCGCTGCTGCTGAAAATCAACATGGGTGCGGGACACGGCGGCGCTTCCGGGCGCTACGATTATTTGCGCGAGATCGCCCTGGATTATGCTTTCTTCCTGACGTATCTAGGCATCAGGGAATGATTGGACCGGGGGTCAATCCTTCGGGCTGCGATTGTCTATGTAGGGGCGCAGCATGCTGCGCCCCTACGGGCTAACGAATGAGCGAGCCTACAACACCGCTGATGCAGCAGTATCACGCCATCAAGGCGCGCTATCCGCACGCGTTGCTGCTTTTTCGCTTGGGGGATTTCTACGAGCTTTTTTACGAAGACGCGATCATTGCGGCGCGCGAGTTGCAAATCACGCTCACTTCGCGCAACCGGGAAAAGGGCCAGCCGATTCCGATGTGCGGCGTTCCTTACCATGCCGCAGAAGGTTACATCGCGCGGTTGATTCGAGTGGGATTCAAGATCGCGATCTGCGACCAGATGGAGCAGCCCGGCCCGGGCAAGAAGCTGGTGCGCCGCGAAGTGGTGCGGGTGATCACGCCGGGGACCGCAACGGACGTGGCTCTGCTCGACGCGCGCGAGAATAATTTCCTCGCGTCCGTTGCCAAGCATGCCTCGGGTTCTCCCATTGGGTTGGCTTTCGTCGACCTTTCCACCGGGGAATTTCAGGCCACGGAATTCTCCGGCGCGCGCGCCGATGACGCGCTACGCGACGAGCTGCAGTTGCTTCGCCCGCGGGAAACGCTGCTTCCCCGGCCGCAGCAGCTTTTTGAAACGGCGAAGACGTCGCTATTGGAAGGCGTCGGCGGCGTGGAATCACGTTTAGAGGATTGGGTCTTCCAGCGCGACTACGCCGAGCGCATCCTGCGCGAGCAGTTTGGCGTCGCCGAACTGACAGGTTTCGGCCTCGACGAACACCTGCAGGCGCTGGCGGCGGCCGGCGCCATCGTTCACTATCTGCGCGAAAATGCCGCGCGTGGCGACCGCTCCGCGGCGGCAAACGAAAAAGTGGATGCCTCCGGCGTCGAGGCTTTGCGGCATCTCGACCGTATCCGCTATTACGAGCAACATGAAGCCCTGGTTTTGGACCCCGTTTCCATACGCAACCTGGAGCTGCTCGTGCCCATTTTCACCGAAGAAGCCGGCCGCGCCAGCGGGCCGACGACGCTTATCGCCGCGCTGGACGCCACGGTGACCGGCATGGGTGCGCGGCTGTTGCGTTCCTGGATGCTGCGTCCGCTGATCGACAATGAAGCCATCGATGCCCGGCTCAACGGCGTCGGGCACCTCGTCCAGCAGACCGTCGTGCGCGGCGAGATTCGCAAAGAACTCAAAGGCATCCTCGACCTCGAGCGGCTCACCAGCCGCATCACGCTGGGTCTGGCGACGCCGCGCGAACTTGTGGCCCTGCGCAAGTCGCTGGTGCAGCTTCCGGTGTTGAAGAATTTTCTTACGCCGCCGCCCGCGGGCGGCAGCGAACTGCTTCGCTGCCTTCATCAGGAAATTGACGAGCTCGCTGATGTCCGCGAACGGCTCGAACGCGCCATCGCCGACGAGCCGCCGGCTCTGCCCACAGATCCGGGCATGATTCGCGGCGGGTATCACGCGGAGCTCGATGAACTGCGCGAGCTGAGCCAGAACAGCAAACAGATCATCGCGGCCATGGAAGAGCGCGAGCGTAAGCGCACGGGAATTGGTTCGCTGAAGATTCGCTTCAATCAGATTTTTGGCTACTACATTGAAATCTCGAAACCAAACCTGCATCTCGCCCCGGCCGATTACGAGCGGAAACAAACGCTGGTCAATGCCGAGCGGTTTACCTCCAGCGAGCTGAAAGAGTACGAACGCAAGATACTTGCGGCTGACGAGCGCATTCTGGAAATCGAGCGGCAGCTTTTTATCGAGGTACGTTCTTCCGTGGCCGATAAAGCCGCGCGCCTGCGGCGCACAGCGGCGGCCGTCGCGCAGCTTGACGTGCTGACCTCATTTGCCAAGCTGGCCGCCGATCGCGGCTATGCGCGTCCAGAATTCAACTCCACCGGCGAACTCCTCATTATCGGCGGGCGGCATCCGGTGATCGAAGAACTGCTGCGCCAAAAAGGCGAGCGCTTCGTTCCCAACGATCTGTGCTTCGAGCCTGGGCGGCAGCAACTACTGCTCATCACCGGGCCCAACATGGGCGGCAAGTCTACCTATCTTCGCCAGTCCGCACTGATTGTGCTGATGGCGCAAATGGGTTCTTTTGTACCGGCGCGCCAGGCGAAGCTGCCGATCACCGACCGCATCTTCACGCGTATCGGCGCGAGCGATAATCTCGCGCGCGGGCGCTCGACGTTTCTCGTCGAGATGAGCGAAGTCGCCGCCATTCTGAATCACGCTACTCCGGCGAGTCTCGTGCTCCTTGATGAAGTTGGCCGTGGCACGGCGACGTTTGATGGCCTGTCCATCGCCTGGGCTGTCGTCGAGCATTTGCAGAAGCACACGCGCGCGCGCACACTGTTCGCCACGCACTATCACGAATTGACGGAGCTTGGCGACCTGCTTCCCGCGGTCAAGAATGTTCACGTCTCCGTGAAAGAAACGCCCAGCGAGATTATTTTTCTGCGCCGCGTCGAGCCGGGCAGCGCGGACAAGAGTTACGGCATCGAAGTGGCGCGTCTCGCCGGACTGCCGCGCAGCGTGATCGAACGCGCCCGTGAAGTTTTGAAGCGCCACGAGCAGAGCGAACACGAACTCAGCGAGACGCTTTCTCCCGGCGCCTCCGACCTGGTGAACAAAAACGGCAACCAGCAGGTACTCTTCACCGCTCTGGATCGCGAGGTTCTTGAAAAACTGCGCGGCGCCGACCTGGACCAGTTGAAACCATTGGACGCGCTCAATCTTCTCTCCGAGCTGAAGAAACAAATTTCATGACCGATAAGCCCATGCTTGTGCTTGGCATGATGTCCGGGACTTCCGCCGATGGCATTGACGTGGCCCTCGCTCGCATCTCCGGCGTGCCGCCGCGTGTGAATGCCAAGTTGCTTGGCCACTCCTCCGCGAAATTTTCTACTGCGCTCCGCAAGGAGATTCTTCGCATCGCGGAGCAGCAACGCATCACTGCTGGCGCACTCAGTCAGTTGAATTTTCGTTTAGGAGAAGTCTTGGCCGACGCCGCGATTGCCGCTTGCCGCAAATTCAAGATTGCATCGAAGAGAATCGCACTCATCGGCAGCCACGGCCAGACCATCTTTCATCAGGGGCATCCGATTCCCTTTTTCGGTTCGTCAACGGCATCTACACTTCAGATTGGTGAGGCCGCGTCGATCGCCGCGCGCACCGGCATTACCACTGTCGGCGATTTTCGTACTGCTGACATCGCCCTTGGTGGCCAGGGCGCGCCGCTTGTTCCCTACGCCGACTACCTTCTGTACCGGAGCGCGAAAGTCGGCCGCGTCTCGCTCAATTTGGGCGGCATCGCCAACATCACGGTTCTTCCGCGCGCCTGCAAGCCGCAACAAGTCTTCGCCTTCGACACCGGTCCGGCGAATATGCTCATCGATGCTCTCGTCGCGCATTTCACGCGCGGCCGGCTGCGTTTCGACGAGAACGCCCGCCTAGCATCCCAGGGCCGCAGTCTCCCCGCGCTGCTTGACGATTTGTTGCGCGATCCTTATCTGAAACTCGCGCCTCCCAAATCCACCGGCCGCGAATATTACGGCCACGCGTACGTGAAAAAAATCCTCGCCCTCGGCCGGCGCCATCGCGCCAAGCCCAACGACCTCATCCGCGCGGCGACAATTTTCACCGCACTCTCGGTTGTCGACGCGCTAAACCGTTTCGTTTTGCCCAAAACAAGAATTCACCAGCTCATCGTTTCCGGCGGCGGTGCCCACAATCCGTTGATCCTCGCCCAGCTTTCGGCCGCTCTTCCCGGCATTGAGGTCTTGCCGTCCTCGCGCCTTGGCGTTCCCGAACATGCCAAGGAAGCTTTCGCATTCGCCCTGCTCGCCTACGAAACGTTTCACCAACGCCCTGCGAGCCTGCCGTCCGCGACTGGCGCCCGCGGCGCAGCGATCCTCGGTAAAATATCCTATGCTCCGCCGCGCTAAGCGCTCATTTGCGAAGTCGCGTATTTTCATTGCTTCGTGGTGGCTCGGGTCGTGTTCACATTCAGCGTCTTGAACTACGCCAGCGCCTTCTCAATCTCCGCCACGGGAATGGCCCCCTCCCTGCCGATCCTCCAGGTATCCCCCGTCAATTCCACGATGGTCGAAGCCAGTGTGCCGCCAGTTTCTCCCGTATCCAACACGAGCGGTACGCGCGTGCCAAGCTGCTTCATCACCTGTTCCGCGTTCGAGCACGACGGAAACCCTGAAATGTTGGCGCTCGTCCCCGTGACCGGCCCCTCGAATTCATCGATCAAGCGCCGGACCAACGTGCTATTCGGCCAGCGCAAGGCAACGCGGCCTGTGCCTGCCGTAACTTTGAGCGGAATGCGTTGTGCTGCGTTCACCACCAACGTCAATCCTCCTGGCCAAAATGCTTGCGCGAGCCGCAAGAATTTCCTCGGCGCTTCCCGCGCGAGCAGAATGGCTTGTTCGATCGAATTCACGAGGATAGGCAGCGCTCTCGATTCCGGCCGCCCCTTCACGCGGTAAATTTCATCGACCGCGGCCAGGTTGAATGGATCGGCCGCCAACCCATAGAAGGTATCCGTTGGAATCGCGATCACACTTCCACGCGCGATAAAATCTGCCGCATACCGCAGCAGGTCCGGCTCCGGGGATTGTCCATTGACGCGCAGCAATTCAGCTGGCAATTTTTTGGCCTTTGGCGAAGTCGTGACGCCACCCTGCAGCGCCCCGCCAGCGCTGCCCTTATTTGGGCGACGCTACCATATCCCTTGTCGCAAGAGCAACATAAGCCTGCCGGAGATCGTCTTTCCGCGCCCAAAGCGGGCCGCGAGAAACCGGTGTACTGGTCTCGATCACTCTCAGGTGACCAAATGCAAACGCGCTTATCATTTGGGAAGCCCTGCTTAGGCGCACCTTTGATACTGTCGATTACTAGTGGGCGAAGATGCGTCTCTGAGAGTGCAGTGGTTTGCCCGGAGCGATGAATTCAACGATTTCAATTCGGCCTAAGGCATGCACATGGGCGCGCGCATCAGTGATTGCGGGACTTCTTTGCGCATCTGGTTCGTTGGCCTTCGGACAGACGCCGCCTTTGACAAATCGATCGAAGGCTTTTGGTCCGGACGCTTGCGGTCCGGTGGACCCTGTTTACATCCATACCGCCAATGAGACAGGCGGGATACCGCTGTTCCTGCAACGCTCGGAAGCCGCCAAAGCGTTTCACCTCGTGCGCGAATCAACCCGGAACAACGTGGCAACCGCGTTCTGGGCCACGGGAACACTCGATGGAAATCCGCAAGCTATCACCATTCCAGTGGACTCCGTGACCAAAAGAATTACGTTTGCGTTCTCGGCGGATACAAAAGGGAGTCAGCTTAAGCTGACGCAACCCTCCGGCGGAGCGATTACCGAGGGCTTGGCGGGCACGGAGGTCACGGAATTGAATTGCGGCCGGATCTTGACAATAAGCTCGCCCGAATCAGGCGAGTGGCGCGCGGAGATTACCGGCACGGGCAGATATTGGGTGGAGGCCCAGGCGCAAAGTGATATTCACTTCATCTCTGTCGAGTTTGTGAAGGAAGGCGGCCGGCCCGGCCACGAAGGACTATTCCGAATACAGGGGCAGCCAGTGGCTGGGACTCCCGCAATGCTTCAGGCATCCCTATCTGCCAGTTCAACGAAAACCACCCAGTTTTATCTAGTTGCGGAAAGTGGCCAGACTATTCAGAAGTTGCAAATGCGCGCGGTAAACGCCGACCGGGAATTCCTTGAGCTGGTCGGGAGCGTGGAACTTCCGAGTGTGCCATTTCGTGTTGCCGTGAGCGGGCACGATTCGAATGGCAAACAATACCAGAGATTTTTCTCGAATTTATTTCATGCGGAAAGCGTGGAAATTTCTCCAAAGCTGGATTTTGACGAGTTGTCCGCAGGCAGCACCCGACAGGCCGTCTTCACCGTGCGAAACATCGGCACCACTCGAACTTTCAACGTGACCGTTGCCGACGCGCGTCATTTTGTAAGCAGGGCGGAGCCGAGAGAGCTGGCTCTTGGTGCAGGGGAGTCCGGGACTGTCCGAGTGGATTTAACCGTGCCGGCTGGAACCGCACCCGGTGTTGGCGATGACATTGTGATCGTTGCTCGGAGCACTGCGGGGCCGTCCACGTCGAATTCCAGTGTTGTGCGTCTTTCGGTTTCTTCTTCCAGTGCTACTCAGATTCCCCATTGAATCGATCTGTCCTGGTAAAGCGCGAAGTTCCTGACCGACGATTCCCTGCCCCAGCCGGAATCTTCCAGAGTTAGCGCCACCAGCCAGAAGTTTGCTACCCTCCACGGTGATGGCTACACCCGGCAAAGCTGCGCGCAGTAACCGTCCGGCGACGAATGGCGCGGGGCTCCTCACCAGCCGCGACAATCGCTGGCTCAAGGAGTTCCGCGTAGCCCTCCGCGGCGGCCTGCCCACGGAAAGCAGCTTCGTCGGCGTCGAAGGCGTGCGCCTCGTCGAAGAAGCGCTGCGCTCGGGCTGCCGCATTCAAGCCGTACTCTTCAGCGAATCCGGCGAACGCCATCACGAACGTCTCTCCTCCTTCATCGACCGGCCCGAAATGGCTTTTCCGGTCCTTCGCACCACGGACCGCCTCTTCGAAGGCCTTGCCGACACCGAGCATCCGCAAGGCGTCGCCGCGCTGGTTCATCCACGCGAAACCTCCTTCGACGATTTCGTCCGCGCCCCCCAGTCTGCTTGCGCTCCCCTCCTCGTCGTCCTCGCCGGCGTCCAGGACCCTGGCAACGTCGGCACCATCCTGCGCACCGCTGCCGCTTTCGGTGCGACCGGCGCGGCTACCGCCGCTTCCGGCATCAGCGGCACCGCGAACCCTTTCTCGCCGAAAGCTCTGCGCGCCTCTGCCGGCGCAGCTCTGCATCTTCCGATCCTCGCCGGCATGTCACTTTCGATTCTCCTCACGCAGCTCAAAGTCGCGGGCGTTCGCACCCTCGCCTCCAGCGTTCACGAACCGCGCGACGGCGAACAGCCTCTTCTCGCTCCCTGGGAAGTCGATTGGTGCCAGCCGGTCGCCCTCCTCGTCGGCAATGAAGGCGCCGGTCTTCCCGAAGAGGTCGAGCGCAGCGCCGACGCGCGCATCCGTATCCCAATGGCCAGCGGCATCGAATCGCTGAACGCCGCTGCCGCCGCCGCCGTCGTTTTTTACGAAGCCGCTCGTCAAAGAAACTCCGTGCCCTCGCCGCACATCCAAAAATAACGTGAGCCTCTTCTCAAAATTGCCGTTTACCCCGCAGGGGCCGCACGCCCCCGAGCCAGACGTGCCCGCCGCCAACCAGCCGCTCGCCGAGCGCATGCGCCCACGCACTCTCGATGAATTCATCGGCCAGGAAAAGCTCCTCGGTCCCGGCAAATCTCTGCGCGTTCAAATCGAAAACGACAATCTAGGCTCGATGCTCTTCTGGGGCCCGCCCGGCTGCGGAAAAACCACCCTCGCGCGCCTCATCGCGCGCCTGACCAGCTCCGAATTCGTTTCCTTCAGCGCCGTTCTCGCCGGCATCAAGGAAATCAAGGAAGTCATGGCCGTAGCCGAGCACAAATCCCGCTCGGGCCATCGCACCATCGTCTTCGTCGACGAAGTTCACCGCTTCAATAAAGCGCAGCAGGACGCCTTCCTCCCCCACGTCGAAGCCGGCCACATTATCTTCATCGGTGCCACCACCGAGAATCCCTCTTTCGAAGTGATCTCGCCGCTGCTCTCCCGCACCAAGGTCTACGTCCTCGATCCGCTCACCACGCCGCAAATCGTCGAGCTTCTTCGCCGCGCCCTGAACGACAAAGGGCACGGTTTCGGCAACGATTCGATCGACGTCTCCGACGAAATCCTCTTTCGAATCGCTTCCTACGCCAACGGCGACGCCCGCACCGCGTACAACACGCTGGAGCTAGCCGTCCGCAGCGCGCCAACAAACGACCCCAGCAAGCGCGTCATCACTCCGGAGCTCCTCGAAGACGTCCTGCAAAGAAAACTCCTCCGCTACGACAAAGCCGGCGAAGAGCACTTCAACCTTATCTCCGCCCTCCACAAATCCGTCCGCAACTCCGATCCCGACGCCGCTCTCTACTGGCTCGCGCGCATGCTCGAATCCGGCGAAGACCCGCTCTATCTCGCCCGCCGCATGGTCCGCATGGCCAGCGAAGACATCGGCCTAGCCGAACCCGGCGCCCTAGCCGTCACGTTAGCCGCCAAAGACGCTTTCGACTTTCTCGGCGCGCCCGAAGGCCATCTGGCCCTCGCCCAAGCCGCCGTCTATCTCTCGTTAGCGCCAAAATCCAATGCCGTTTACACTGCCTACGGCGAAGTCATCGACGACGTTCACAAAACGGAAGCCGAACCCGTGCCTCTCCACATCCGCAACGCCGTCACCGGCCTCATGAAAAACATCGGCTACGGCCAAGGCTACAAATACGCCCACAATTTCGATGATAAAGTCACCGACATGACCTGCCTCCCCGAGAACCTCGCCGGCCGCACCTACTACCAACCCACCGACCAGGGCTTCGAGCAGCGCCTCCGCGCCCGCCTCGACGAAATTCGTAAGCTAAAATCTCGTCCTGCGGTGAAACCTTGACCGATGTACGGAGGGACTGATGAACCGTTTTTTAACTGCTCTTTTCGCCAGTTTGCTTGCACTCCCCTCGTTTGCTACCGATCCTCCCCAACGTACCAAGATCTTCTCGATCTGTTTGGTTCGCTTCAAATCGACTGATATCGAGAAAGCGACCACCTTTTACAGCAACGCACTTGGAATGAGAAAGAACTTCGGCGGGTGCAACGGCTGTTTTCGGGTTGGTGAACACCAGGGCGTTGAGATCGTGCCGGGCGCCTCGAGTTCTTCAGGTTCGTTCCTGGAAACGATAGGGTTCTATGTCGAAAACCTAGAACAAATGCGCATTTACCTTACGGCTCACGGTATCGATTGCGCGGTCGTTAGGAGTAAACGAGGCGAAACCCCGGCCACTATATCTGCTTTCGGTGGCCCGGGGGAATATCCGACCTCTCTATCTGTTTCGGACCCCGAAGGCCACAAGCTCATTTTCCTTGAGTTCCCGATGCTATCCGGTGGTTCCAATCAAATCGACAACGCCGGACAAGTCAGCAATCGTCTTATCCACGTCGGCTTCATCGTCCACGACCGCGAAGCAACCGACCACTTCTACAAAGACATCCTCGGATTCCACCTTTATTGGCAAGGCGGCAGAAAAGACGACGAAACCGACTTTGTCAACATGCAAGTTCCCGACGGCACCGACTGGATCGAATACATGCTCAACGTCCCAGCCGACGCCGACCATCACACGCTCGGCGCCATGAACCACATTGCCTTGGGCGTTGCTGACATCAAAGCCGCAAGAGAGCAACTCATTAAAAATGGTTGGAAACCCGGCGAAGAACCCAAAATCGGCCGCGGCGGCAAATGGATGCTCAATCTCTATGACCCCGACGACACCCGCGTCGAGTTCATGGAATTCACGCCAACACAGAAGCCCTGCTGTTCGGAGTATACTGGCCCGCACCCGAAACCATGACCTGTCCTTTCTCTCGCAGCCGCTTCCGCTGGCTTCGCCAATTCTGCTCTCTGTTCTGTCTTCTTGCCGGCTGCTGTTCCCTTCCCGCCGGCCGCGCCCAAAATCTCGACAAACCACTCCAATCCATCGACGAAGACATCACCGCCTTCGCCTACGCCCCTGACGGCCGCATCGTCTATTCCGTCTATCGCAAACTCAAAACAAAGGCCTACGACCTCGAGCACGACGACATCTGGCTCCAGGAATCAAACGGCAAGCACCGCCGCCTCCTCGAAGGCCAAAAATACACGCGCGGCACGCAACCCTTCAGCTATCTCATCGATTCTTTCCGCTGGTCCCCCAACGGCCGCTTCATCCTTGCCCAGCTACTCACCACCACCGTCGTCGACGACACCGGCAAAACCGAGGACTCCTTCCAGACCATGCTCCTCGACGACTCCGGCCACGAAATCCGCATCAACAAAGGCGACAACGTAATCCTCGACGCCGCCAACGCCGCCTGGCTCCCCGACAACGCCACCATCTCCTACCTTTCCGAGTTTCTGAAGCCCCACGTGCTCTTCTCCCTCAAATCCACGCGCATTGATATCGGCCCCGTCAAATCTCCCCACGATGGCCGCACTTTCCGCGACATCTCCCCGATTCCAGGAACCGTTTCCATCGTGGCTGTCGAGCAAGATCGCAACCTCACCGGGCCCAATCGCCTCCAGCGCCTCGATCTCTTCACCGACAACGACAAAGAGCTTGCCACCCTCGACGGCTACGAAGGCGGCATCAGCGTCTCCCCCACCGGCAAAAAAGTCGCCTATTTCCTCGACAAAGAAATTCTCGAAATTCGCGATCTCGCTTCGCCCAATCGCGTAGCCCGCATTCGCATCGGTCTCGGCGTTTTTCGCTGGTCGCCCGACGAATCCCGCATCCTCCTCAAGCGCGCCCTCGAAAAAAAATCCGGCGATCTCGTCTGGATCGACCTTCCGTCCCTAGCACCAATCCCCGCGAAACAGGAAATCCCCATCTCCCAGCCGACGCCCATCCCCATTCTTCACGGCCTCAGCTTCCGCGATTTCGCCATCACCCCCGACGGCCGCTCCATCGCCGTCGTAATCCCCGGCAAACGCAGCCTCCTAGTCTTCCCCCTCCCCCGCTGACTCTCTGCTTCTCTCTTCTCTGCGACAGCGCAAGATTGTCATTCCGAGCCCGCCGCGGCGGGAGGAATCTGCTTTTTCTCCTCTTCTCGGTGCCCTCTGTGCTCCGATCTCTGCGCTCTCTGTGTTAAATCCTTATCTTTACTTCCTCCAAAAAAAAAGGCCCGCGCAAAATCCCCGCGGGCGACCAATAAGCGCGAATTGTCCTTCCCTATCTCTTCAATTCCTCAGCTCTCCTTCGATGCTCCACCAAAATGCAAGCATCCTCCACAACCACCAGTCCCGCTGCAAGCGCCTTCTCCGCCGCCGCCTCATTCTCGACTCCCGACTGCATCCAAACCACCTTCGCCCCGATTCGAATCGCGCTCTCCACCACCGCCGGCACTTCCTCCGCCCGTCGGAACACGTTCACGATCCCAATTTTCTCCGGCACCTCTTCCAGCCGCGCATAGCTCTTCTCCCCCAGCACTTCCCTCTCGTTCGGATTCACCGGAATGATCCCGTATCCCGCCTCCTGCATATATTCCGTCACTCCATAACTAGGCCGCATCGGATTCGAAGACAATCCGACCACCGCAATCGTTTTGGACTTTTTCAGGATTTCTGCGATAGGATCCGCACCGCTCTTCGCCTCAAACTCCAACCCTTCCGGAACCAGCACTCTCATTTTGTCTTTCGCTTTCCCCTCTGTGTCCTCTGTGCTCCGGCCTCTGTGTTCTCAGTGTTAATTCTTTTTCTTTTGCTACTGGCTGTTAGCCCTTCTTTCATCGCGCCGCGAGTTCACCCTTGCCCGCGCGCTTCATCATCACCTGCGCCATGGCCGACAGACATTTATCATTCTCTTCCGCCGTCCCCACTGAAATGCGCATCGCCTCCGGAAATCCCATCCAACCCAGCGGCCGCACGATCACGCCCATCTGCAGCAATTCATCGCTCAAATCGTTCGCCTCCGGCCCCACTGCCATAAACACAAAATTCGCCTCGCTCCCCACCGGCCGGAATCCCAGCTTCTCCAACCCCTCGCTCAACCGTTTTCGCTCCGTCGCATTCGATTGGATGCAGCGCGCCACGTGCTCGTTGTCATCCAGAGCCGCCAGCGCCGCCGCCTGCGCCACTCCCGAAGTATTAAACGGCGTGCGCAATTTATTCATCGCCGCCAGCAGCTCCGGCCGCCCAATCGCGTACCCAATCCGCAAACCCGCCAGCCCATACACTTTCGAAAACGTCCGCAGAATCAGCAAATTCTTTCGCTTGCGGTACGCTTCCTCCGAATCCCGCAACCCCATGCTCACCGCATAGTGGATATAAGCCTCATCCAGTACCACCAGCACGCCATCGGGAACCGCCGTGAGAAATTCCTCAAATTCTTCCCGCCCAAACGCGCTGCCTGTCGGATTGTTCGGATTCGCCAGGTAAATCACGCCCGTTTTCGGCGTAATAGCTCGCGCCATGGCCTTCAAGTCAAACGCAAATTCCCGCTGCGGCGCCAGCACCAGCTCTGCCCCGCTCGCGCGAATCGCCACCGAGAACGGCGCGTACGTCCCCTCCGAAGTCAGCCCCTGCAGCCCAGCGCGCAGCAGCACCCGCGCCGCCAAATCAATAATCTCGCTCGATCCCAGCCCGATAAAAATCTCTTCCGCAGAAACTCCCCGCCGTTCGGCCAGCTTTGCGCGCAGCAAGTGCGTCCCGCCATCCGGATACCGGTTCGAATCCCCCAGCACCGCGCGCGCCGCCGCCATCCCCATCGGCGAAGGCCCCACCGGGTTCTCATTCGAAGCGAGCTTCACCGCATGAATCTTCAGTTCCCGCTCCACTTCTTCAATCGGTTTTCCCGGAACGTACACCGGCAGCCCGCGCAGGTAATCCGGTATCAGCTCTTCAATCGTTCGCGTCATCTCTTCCAGTTTACTTCCTCCACTGTCTGACCGCCAACTGCCGCTCCCCTGCCGTAGCCATTCCCTAACCGTCGCTGAAAATCCATATTGGCTGTCATTCCGAGCGCAGCGAGGAATCTGCTTTCTTCTAATGGCGAAGTTCGGCTACCTGGCTGGTGGTAAGCCCTGTTCCCCGCAGCAATCCACTTGAGTTCCGTTCGTTGACTTGCCTCCTGACCCCAACCTAACATGTGCCGCACATGCCAGGCACCGACTCCTTACTCGGCCAGACTATCTCGCACTACCGCATCGTGGAAAAGCTCGGCGGCGGCGGTATGGGTGTAGTCTACAAGGCCGAGGACACCAAGCTCGGCCGCCCGGTGGCCCTGAAATTCCTGCCGGAAGAATTGGCGAAAGATCGCCAGGCGCTCGAACGCCTTCAGCGCGAAGCGCGCGCGGCCTCCTCGCTCAATCATCCGAACATCTGCACGATCTACGACATTGACGAGCACGAGGGGCAGGCCTTCATCGCCATGGAATATCTGGAAGGTCAAACGCTCAGGCACCGCATTGCCGGGAAACCCTTAAAAACCGAGACGCTCCTCGATCTGGCGGGCCAGGTTGCCGATGCCCTCGATGCGGCTCACTCCAAGGGAATTATTCATCGAGATATCAAGCCCGCGAACATTTTCGTGACGCAACGGGTGCAGGCCAAAATCTTGGATTTTGGACTAGCGAAACTTGCGGCCGAGCCGCGTCGCGTGGCGGAGGAGGTAGGCGTTTCCACGCTACCCACGATGGGGACGTCCGAAGAATTTCTCACCACTCCGGGCACGGCGTTGGGCACCGTCGCCTACATGTCGCCCGAGCAGGCACGCGGCGAGGATCTCGACGCCCGTACGGACTTGTTCAGCTTCGGCGTCGTTCTTTACGAGATGGCCACCGGCCGGCAGCCTTTCTCCGGTCCCACTTCTGCCGTCATCTTCCAAGCCATCCTCGATCGCAATCCAACATCGGCCTTGCGGTTGAATCCTGAGTTGCCAACGGAACTCGAACGCATCATCAACAAGGCGCTGGAAAAAGATCGCGAGCTGCGCTATCAGTCCGCCGCTGAATTACGCGCCGATCTGAAGCGTCTGCGGCGTGAGAGCGAATCGGGAAAAGCAATTGCGGTTGACAGGGTGGCTCCAAGCTCTCGTCGCACTTTCACCAAGATCCTTGTCCCTGTTCTTCTCGCACTGACCGTCGCCGCGGCTCTCGGGGTTCGCTGGTACACGAAACGGGCTTCGACGGTCTCTGCTCCAGCAGCGGTGAGGCCCTCGGTTGCTGTCCTCCCGCTCCAAAATTTGAGCAACGATCCACAGAACGATTATTTCAGCGATGGGATGACTGAGGAAATTAGCACAAAGCTCGCCCGCATTCACGAGTTATCGGTCATTTCCCACTATACTGCCGCGCGTTTCAAGGGCCGCACTGCAGACCCGGCGCAGATCGGGCGAGAATTGCAGGTCCGCTATCTGCTTGAGGGGAGCGTCCGCAAATCCGAGAACCAGGTACGCATCAGTGTGCAATTGGTTGATTCATTCAACGGCGTTCAGATCTGGGCCGACAATTTTACAGGTGACCTGAAAGATGTTTTCGGGCTTCAGGAGCGCACCGCCATCAAAATTGCGGAAGCATTGAACATAACTCTCACACCTCAAGAACAGCAAACTCTTCGGCATCGCTACACCGAAAACCCGGCGGCTTACGATGCTTACCTGCGGGGCCGGGCGCTCATGGGTAGCTTCGACATTCCAGTGAAACTGGAAGAGGCCCGCAAAGCCTTCGAAGAATCCCTGCACCGCGACCCGAACAACGCGCGCGCCTTGGCGGGGCTGGCTTGGGTGGAAGCGCAGTACTACCGGAACCTTAACCCCGATCCCTTGCGATTGCGCCGGGCGGAAGAACTCGCAGAGCGGGCACGTGTCATTGATCCCCAGCTTCCTGACACCCACATGGCGCTAGGCATGTTTGTTGCAAATAAATTCGACTACCGCGGAGGGGCGCGGGAGTTTGAGGAGGCCACGCGCCTTGATGCCAATTATGCCGAGGCTTGGGATTATCTTTCCTGGGCGCTCGCTTACGAACAACCTCCAGATCTCCAGGCTGCGGAAAGAGCATCACGAGAATCACTGCGTCTCGGCTTCTCCACGATGAGTGCTTACTACCATCTTGGCCGCGTCCTGCTTTTGCAGAAACGCTACGACGAGGCCATCGCCGTTTTTGATCAAGCACAAAGCGTTAGCCCGGAATCGGACACGCCTAAATTCGGCTTGTCACAGGTATATCTTGCAAAGGGAGACTACGACCAGGCTCTAGGCGTTTTCATGAAGCAATCGGAAGCTTCGAGAAGTTCACTACCCAGCCTGGCCGTGTTGAGTTCCATTTATGCGGCGCGCAACGACAAAGAAAAGGCCCTGGCCACTTTGCAGAGGGCCCTCGAAGCAGGTTACCGGGACTTCGCTGCGTTGGATTCCAGCCCGTACCTTGAGCGCTTGCGGAAGGATCCTCGCTACCAGCAATTGATCCAGCATCATCGCAAGTGAGCTGAGGAACCGCTAGCTCCGCGGGTGTAACTTCGGCGATCGTTTCTCTCCCCAGGACGTATCGACGCAAATTTCGGCGCCCATCCTTGCGCAGAGGACTTGACGGTTCATGGCGAATCGTCGGTCGTTCGGAAATCGTCGGCCTCGATTTGCCTGGGTGTGCCAACTCCCGATTAGTCGTTATCGGAACCTGACCCAGTACCAAAGATTTCTTTCTTCTCCTTTACTTCCTTTACCTCATCTACTTCATTTACTTCCCTTCAGAGACTCTTCAATTTCGCCACTTCCCGCACCGTCAGCGCCCGAAATTTTCCCGGCGCCACATCCAGCACCAGCGGCCCCAATTGCACCCGCTTGATCTTTTCCACCAGGAATCCCACGCTCTGAAACATCCGCCGAATCTGCCGGTTCCGTCCCTCAATCAAAATCACTTCGTACCACGGATTCGCCCCGTCCTCCGCCAACCGTATTTTCGCCGGCGAAGTCTTCACCCGCACCCCATCCTCCAGTTCAATCGTAACGCCCGCCCGCAAACGCCGCAGCGCCGCCTCGTTCGGCTTCCCGCTAATCTTCACTAAATAAGTCTTCGGCGCATGCGAACCCGCCTTCATCAACTTCTGCGCCAGCGCCCCATCGTTCGTCATCAAGAGCAATCCTTCGCTGGCGTAATCCAGCCGGCCCACCGGATACACGCGCTCCGGACAATTCTTCATCAGCTCCATAACCGTAGGCCGCCCCTCGGGATCGCTCACCGTAGTCACATAACCTTTCGGCTTGTGCAGCATAAAATAGAGCAGCCGCTCCTTCTTCTTCAGTGGCACCCCATCCACGCAAATCAAGTCCCGCTCCGGATCCGCCTTGGTCCCCTGCTCCGTGACCACATTTCCGTTGAGCGTCACCCGCCCAGCCGCAATCATCTCCTCCGCCCCGCGCCGCGAAGCCACCCCGCAAGCCGCCATAATTTTCTGTAATCGTTCCGCGGCCATCGTGCGAACCCTTGTCACCGACTGATCCGCCATTAAAGCGATGTCAGGCACCGTAGCGCGGAGCCGGCACTACCCTAATGGCGGTATTGGACGTCAGGGCTTGCCTGACGTGATTTCGAAGGTCTTGCAATGTTTGCTGGTCAGGCCTGTGGAAAAGGCGCTTTATCAGATTCAATCCGGGATCGTAATTGACCGAGATAGCCCATTGGGCAGGCCCCTCTTGAGGTCCATCACCGACGTATGAAAGTGCTACCCAGAAGGGATCTTTCCCATGCCAAGCCCAAAAACCCCAGCCGTAGTCTTCCTGGACAATCTCCGAAAGGCTGAAACCAGAGTCTTGGAGAGGCGAGATCTCTTCTCTCAACCACGCCGCAAAGTCCTCTCCAAAACAACAGGGATTAAGGAAGTGTGGCTTCACCTCCCGGTGCTCAAACTGATCAGTTTCAACCGTGATCGTCTCATCCATGTCGCTCTTCCGCCCCGCGCCCAGCACAAGATTGTCATTCCGAGCGAAGCGAGGAATCTGCTTTTTCCCCTCTTCTTTGTGTCTTCTGCGTTCTCTGTGACCTCTGCGTAAAATTCTTGCTCTTCTCTTTTCCTTCCGCGCGCGCCTCAAATCTCCGCAACTTCTCCGCTTCCTTCTGCTCGATCATTCGGTATCTTCCCCGCGGAATCCCTTCAATCGTCAGCGCCCCCAACCCAATCCGCTTCAACTTTTCAAGCGGATGTTTTTCCTTGAACAACACCCTCCGCAGCTCTTCCTTTTTCGAATCACGCATCCGCACTTCGTACCAGAAATTCGCCGCGCGTCCGCGCGTCGCGTCCGGCTGCCTCACCGTCTGCATTCGAACGCCAATCTCTTTCCCCAACCGCTCCAGCTCCGCCAAAGTCAACATCCCCTTCACCTTGACGTGATACACCTGCTCCAGCTTGGCCCAGTTCTTGAGCATCGCCGCCGCCAGTTCCCCATCATTCGTCAAAAACACCAGCCCCGACGCCGCATACTCCAAATTCCCCACCGGAAACACTCTCTCGGGCAGCCCCCGTAAACAATTGCGTAAAGTCGGCCGCCCTTCCGGGTCCGCCATCGCCGAAACCACTTCCGGCGGCTTGTTCAGCAAAATGTAAACCCGCCGCCCCTCCTTTGCTTCGACAACGCGCCCCGCCGCCTCAATCCGATCCTTCGCCGCGTCCGCCTTGCTCCCCAGCTCCCGCACCACCTGCCCATTCACACGCACCTGTCCGCTCAGAATCAGCAACTCCGCATGCCGCCGCGAAGCAATCCCCGCCCGCGCAATTATCTTCTGCAGTCTCTCTTCCATTTTCTTTTCTTATCTTCTCTCTGTAGGGGCGGACTTCAGTCCGTCCCTCTTTCTGTGGGCCGTGCTTTAACTTGTACCGGATTCCTGTGGTCTTTTCCGCAACCCGACGTAGGCCGCTCCGATAGCTCCATAAAGCACAAAATTGATCAGTCCAATGACCAGCCACATCAGTCCCACGTTCTGCACGGGTTGCTCAGTGATCGCCATCCACCAGCCGAACAGGAAAAGCCCCGGACAAAGTGCGAGAGACGCCCAGAACATCCAAATCCCTGCCCAACTCTTAGCGAAGAAATCTGTTTTATCGAACAAGAAAAAGACGGCCGCGATCGTCAAACACAGAATGGCAAACCGGAGGATGATACGCCAATCCCTGCTCATAAAATCTCAGCTACTCTCAGAGCAACTTCTTTCTCTGCGAATCTCTGCGAATCTCTGCGAAACTCTGTGCACTCTGCGTCTCTGCGTTATCCTTATTCTTTCAGGGTGGTCGCTATTCTCCTGCCGCTGCTGCCTTCGGCAATTCGTTGCTCTTGTCCCCCGCCATTCCCTCGTTGTTCGCCGCTGTCTCTTCCAATAATTCTTCCCGCGCTTCCATCCTCGCACTCGCATTTTTCTCCGTCGTCGGCCCGGCAATTCTCGCCTCGTCCGTCATGCCATTTTCTGCCGGCGCGAATCCCTCATCGCTTCCCAACGCCTCCCGCGCCAGCGCCTCAAACTCCTTCAAGCTCGGCAACTCCTCCAAATCGCTCAATCCAAACCGCATCAAAAATTCCTTTGACGTCTTGTACAAAATCGGCCGCCCCATTACTTCCTTCCGCCCCGCCGTCGTAATCAAGTGCTTGTCCAGCAGCGTGCTGATCACCCCCGAAGTATTTACCCCGCGAATCTCCGAAATTTCCGGCGAAGTCACCGGCTGCTTGTAAGCAATCACCGCCAAAGTCTCCAGTGCCGGCATCGAAAGCCGCAGCGGCGGCCGCAAGCTCTTGATAAACCGCCGCACCACGTCATGCTGCTGCGGCTTGGTATAAAGTTTGTACCCGCCCGCCACCGCCCGAACTTCGATCCCCCGCGATTCCGTGGCATAACTTGCCACCAGCTCATCCAGCGAAGCCTGCACCGCGAGCTTCTCTTCGCCCAGCGCTTTCGCCAGTTGCTCGATCGTCGCAGGCTCGTCCGCCGCATAAATAATCGCTTCCAAAGCCGCTTTTCGTTCTTCGTTAGTCATAGGCAATTCGCGCCCTCTTCATTTGGTAGCTCCGGCATCCTTGCCGGCGGTTTTTCTTCTCTGTGCCCTCTGTGCTCCGAACTCCGTGAACTCCGTGTTAAATCTTCTTTCCTGTTTTTCCTAACGTTCGACTATCAACTATTTGTATTCTTCATCAATCTGCTTAATCCCGCCGCTCTCATCAAATACCAAATCAAACATCTTATGCTTTCGAACCAAAATATCCCCAAACTGCTTCTCCTGCACCAACGCCACCGCCTGCAATTTCACCATTTCCAGGACCGCCAGAAACGCCACAATCATCGCGTGCCGCGAAGGGCAAGCCTCAAAAAACTGAATCAAATTCACCGCATTCTCCGCGCTCGCCAGAATCTGCGCCCGCAACGCTGCGATCATCTGCGCCACGGTAAACTCTTCATGCCGCAACTCGATCCGCGAAACTTCCTTCTTCCGTTCCAAAACCTGCTGGAACACCTTCACCAAATCCACCAGCGAAACCACCAGCTCGCCCTCAGTCCCCTCGTCGTTGTAGAGCGACTTGTCCGGCTTCGACCACACGTTCTCTTCAATCTGCTGCTTCTGATACAAAAGCTGCGCCGCGTTTTTGAACTTTTCGTGTTCCACCAGGCGCTGCACCAATTCCGCACGCGGATCACCAGATGCGTCTTCCGTCTCCCCCAAAGGATCCGGCGGCAGCAGCATTTTCGATTTGATGTAAATCAGCGTAGCCGCCATGTAAATAAATTCCGCCGAAACATCCACGTCCAACTCTTCCAACTTGTGCAGGTAATCGAGGTATTGCGCCGTGATTGTCGAAATTTGAATATCGTGAATATTCATCTTCTGCTGCTTGATCAAGTCAAGTAAAAGGTCCAGTGGGCCTTCATACATCGGGATATTTATTTTGTAGGGCGTCGCCATTCGTCCTTCTCTTTCGATTAATTCTTAATACAGTCTCGAATTCTATCCTTGTCGGCGCCCGCCGCGCCCATGCAACGTAGTTGCACCAAGAATTTATCGTCAAAGGGAGGGTTCCCAACGAGGGTCGCATTCACAAAACCGAATGCGTTAGCCAGTGCGATTCTTGCGTTGTAGGGGTCGCCGCAAAACTTGTCGAGTGATTTTTCGTAGTCTCCCGTACTGAGGCCTGCAGGCCACTGAAAAGACTCTTTTACCTGTCGTGCAGCTGGGATGTCTCCGAGTATGTTCGAAATCTGGGCACTAGCTTCCAAACGACCGATGACGTATCCCGACTTAAAATCATGCTGATACCTATTCCAATCACCACATGATTGCCATCCGCTGCCCGTAACACTGTACACGGTTGGCGTAGCCTTTTGTTGCGACGTGGCGCTATGTTCCGCAAGAACTGCAACCAAAATTGCGCCACATATCACAGGCACAGTTCCTTTCATTGTCCGCTCCTTCCCGAAGCATTACTAGATTGCCTTGCGAAATGTAAGGACGTCCCCCAATTGGCGCAGAAGCATTAGCAATCTTGCCAGAAGGCTCAATTCCGCTGGAGTTCTGACTGAAACTGCCTTCCGAACCCTCCCCATCGTCTCTTGCGCCACTTCCCGAGCTTGCCTTGATCCTTCGTCCAATATCTTCGCGACGCCTTTCCTGTCGTTCTCCCAACGTACTCGCCGTTCCCGTACCGGCCTAATCCACTCAATCAAATGATCCGCCATCTTGGCCTTGCACTCAATGCACCCAATTCCCGCCGTCCGGCAACCCTCCGCCGCCCATTGCAGCGTCTCCGGCGTCGAGAACAGTTTATGCCAGTCATACACCGGGCACACGTCTGGATTTCCCGGATCAGTTCGCCGCTTGCGCGCCGGGTCCGTCACCATAACTTTCGTCTTCTTCCGGATCTCCTCATCCGTTTCGCTGAGCGTGATCGCATTCCCGTAACTCTTCGACATCTTTCGTCCGTCGAGCCCCGGTATCCTCGGCGTCTGCGTGAGCATTACATTAGGCTCCTGCAACACGTCTTCAACTAGATAGAAGCGTCTCAGGTGAGGGGGGAGTTCCCGAATGGCATTAGCCACACCAATTTCGTGTGCGATTTTCTTGAGCGCACTTTTCCATAAGGTCCATGCAAAATCGGGCATCGGATCGCCTGGATGGAAAACCCCGGTATGTACAATTTCGTTGATCTCGCGTCGGGCTTGAAGATTCCCTCCGCGCCTCAACTCCTCCGAGATGTCGAAACCAAAATATCCATTAAACCGTCGCACGATTTCCCGACTCACTTCCACATGCGAAACCTGATCTTCACCCACCGGCACCATCAGCGGCGCGCCCGGATTGCTATAAATCACAATGTCCGCGCATTGCAGAATCGGATAGCCCAGGAACCCGTAATTGTGCAGGTCCTTGTCCTTAATGTTTTCCAGCGCCTCTTTGTACGTGGGCACGCGCTCGAGCCAGCCCAGCGGCGTCACCATCGACAGCAACAGATGCAGCTCCGCATGCTCCGGGACTGCCGATTGAAGGAAGAGGACGCTCTTCGCCGGGTCCAGTCCCGCCGCCAGATAATCGATCATGATCTGCAGCGTGTTTTCCGCCACGCCTGATGTGTCAGCGTAGTCGCTCGTCAGCGCGTGCCAATCCGCAATGAAGTAGAAGCACTCGTAGGCGGGGTCATTTTGTAAGCGCACCCAATTTTGCAAGGCCCCAAAATAATGACCAATGTGCAGCCGCCCCGTGGGACGCATCCCGCTCACGACTCTTTTCTTCTTCCCCTCAGCCTCTGTCGCCAATTCCCGGCTCCTTGCCCCCGTCGCTCTTGTTTCTTTTCTTCATTTCCGCGTCAAATCGTTCTTCGAGGCTTTGCATGAACTTGGACCGTTCGATCGCTTGTTTGCCCGTGAATTCCCTCGCTCCCCGGTTAAGCATCGCAAACACAGCCTTGCTCCAGTTCGCGCGGGGGTCATCCAACGCCGCATAGACTGCGCTCCAATCCTGGTCGGCATCACTCATTGGCTGAATCACTGTCTTCAGGGCCACTTCGGCGTCTTCCAGTAATTTGGCATATTCCTTTGAGTCTTTTTTCGCGAGGACATACGCCATCGCGATACCCTGCGCAGCATTCAATTCAAACCGCTTTATGAGCTGTCGAACAGCGTCACGAGCTTCCGCATCGTCAACCATGGGCCTGCCAACTTTCACCCCGACTGCCTCATTTTATCCAAGCCCCAAAGCCGTCGGATGCTTCGGTTGATATAGTCCAACCTCGCCTCCACCGGGCAGTTTCATCTTTGTAATGGAACCCCATCGCGCTTCCTCAACCCTGGAGAACTTCACACCCTTCTTGGCGAGCGCCGCCATTTCCGATTTCAAGCTGTCGCACAGGAAATAGAGTTCGTGCGGACCGTTCTCACTCGCCGGGTGGAATGCCGCCTCTCCCGGGGGCAGCGCAAAGATCAACCAGCCGTGGCCCGCATCCACAGATTTGAAGCCGAGAACGTCGCGGAAGAAGGCGCGGTCGGCTTCCGCATCTTTAGTGTGAACAACGACGTGAGCGCCAGAGATCATATGCACCTCCTTCACCGCGCTTCTCCGGCTAAGGAAAAGCACCGGTCTTTCCGGTGAGAACCGGAACGCAAAAACCGCGAAAGACCGGCCACTACAACTAGTGACGCGCTCAAATCATACTAGCGCGAAAGCAAAAGCAGATTTCTCGCTCCGCTCGAAATGACAGTACTTCTTGCGGGTTCAACGTGAACCCGGAAATGGGACGCGCTAAGGCGCGCCCCTACGTGCGGCGGGGTAAACCCGCCGCTACACCTCAACCAAGCTAATTCGCGGCGACCTTTTGCTTCTCCGGTGACCCCAACAGCTCCCGCGCGATGATCATGCGCTGCACCTCGCTCGTCCCCTCATAAATAGTGATCACCCGCGCGTCCCTGTACATGCGCTCCACGTCGGTCTCCCGCGAGTACCCCACGGCCCCATGCGCCTGCACCGCTTTATACACCACGCGGTTCACCATCTCGCTGGCGTAGAGTTTGGCTTTGGAGGCGCTTGCGCCCACTTTCGTGGGATGCGCGTCCTTCAACCACGCGGCGTAATGTGTCAGCCCGCGCGCTGCTTCAATTTCCGTCTGCATATCGGCAATCATCCACTGGATGGCTTGGAATTCGCTGATGGACTTCCCGAACGCCTTGCGCTGCTTCGCATACTTAACAGTTTCTTCCAGCGCTCCTTGCGCCAGCCCTACCGCCTGCGCGGCAATCCCGATCCGCCCGCCGTCCAGCGCGCTCAACGCAATCTTCAATCCTTGTCCCTCTTCCCCAAGGCGGTTTTCTACCGGCACGACGCAATCATTCAGCAAAATCTCGACCGACGGCGACGACCGTTGGCCCATCTTGTCCTCATGCCGCCCCACGCGGAATCCCGCGAATCCCGGCTCGACCAAAAACGCGCTAATGCCCTTCCCCCCGCCCACCGCCGGATCGGTCTTCGCAAAAACAATCAGCACGCCAGCGACGCTCCCGTTGGTCACCCAGGTCTTCGTTCCGTTTAATTTATAAGCATTTCCGTCACGAATTGCTCGAGCCTGAATTCCGGCCGCATCGGAGCCCGCCGCCGCCTCCGTCAGGCAAAACGCGCCAAGCGTTTCCCCCGTGGCCATGCGGCGCAAGTATTTTTTCTTCTGCGCGTCCGTGCCAAACAGCAGCAGCGGCGCCTGCACCGCCGAATTCGTCACGCCAATCGCCGTGGACATCGCCGTGAACACGCGCGCCACTTCTTCCAGCATCAGCACATACGAAACGGTATCGAGGCCCGGCCCGCCCCATTCTTCCGGCACCAGCATCCCACAGCAACCCATCTCGCCCAGTTTTCTGATGGCTTCCGCCGGAAATTTTTCGGCCTTCTCCATCTCCTTGACGGATGGGCGCACTTCCGCCTCCATGAATTGGCGGACGGTATCGCGTATCAATTTTTGGTGGTCGTTCAGCGAAAAATCCATCGTGTCGAGTGTACACGCGATGCTCGTCGCGTTCCAAGTTGTCTCGCCGAAGGGCAGATAGGGACGCGCTTCCCGGTAAAAACCACCGGGACGCAAAAGTCGCGAAAGCGCGCCCCTACAACTGCCTGCTACGCGGGCGAAGTTTGCTGGGAGCGAGTTTTTGCTGACGGATCTTTCGAGAAGGCGCTCCTGCAAGAGAGCGCTAGACGGCGCCCGCTGCTTTACCTTTAAGGAATTTAGTGTCGGCAGCGAGGCCGAAGGCTTGCAGCACGTTGGCTTGCACTTGCTTCGCGAGGGCGTTGATCTCGTCGACGCCGAAATTCTGGGGGCTGACGAAATATCTCAACTGCCTCTCTCCCGCGGGAGTCTCGATAATGCGCAGAACAGCGTCCGCGACTTCCTGAGCATTTCCGGCCGTTGAAGAAAGAGCGGTGTTGATCTTCGCAGGGAACTCCTTGGCAGGGCCATACGTATCGGTGCGACCCTGGTCAGCAGCCGTCACTGTATTGCCGAAAACAGAAGTCTCATATTGACCGGGTTCGAGAATCACGGATTCAATTCCTTGCGCGGCAAGTTCGTAGCTGTAGGCCTCGGCCAGCGCCTCGAGTGCAAATTTGCTGGCGCAATAAAAACCCACGGAAGGAAGAACCACTCGGCCGGCGCCGCTGCTGACGTGCATGAGCACGCCGCTGCGTTGGCGCCGCATGTGCGGAAGCACGGCGCGATTTACGCGCACCGGGCCAAGAAAATTCGTGTCCATCAGGCGCTGCGCTTGTTCGGTGGTGACAGCTTCCTCCAACCCGGAAAGATAGTAGCCGGCATTGTTGACGGCCACGTCGATACGACCGGCTTTGGCGACAGCGGCATCCACAGCCCGCTCGACTGAGGCGTCGTTGGTCACATCCATTTCCAGAACATGTATTGGCAGTGAATCCTTTTCCGCAAGCGTGCGGATTTCGGAGGCATTCTTGGCATTGCGGCCTCCGGGATCACGCATCGTCGCGAAAACGGTGTGCCCTTTACGAGCCAGGGTATCGGCGAACAGCCTGCCGAAGCCGGTGCTGGAGCCGGTGATGAGAACCACCTGCTTGGAATTCATGATTATCCCTCCTTGTGACTCTACCGTGAACCAGTTTGATGCCAGAAGTAAAGCGGTTAGTCATGAAAAATGAATTCAACAGATTGGGGCGTTGACGCTGGCAGGGACGAGTCTCTTCGAAATATGGGGACTTGTCCGTCGGACCCGCGCTACTGCAACGTGGCGATTGTAATCAGCGTCGCATCGGCCGCCGAGAAAGGAGATCCATTGAGCATGGTCAGCACCCCGGTCGTCGCGTCAATGCTGAAGACGGTGATCGAGTTCCCTCCCGGGTTCGCCGCGTACAGGTACTTACCGGAGGGGTCCACAGCCACTGTTGCGCTGCAATTGCTGAAGCCAAACGGCGTGCCCGCGATCGCAGCCAAGGCGCCGCTGGCCGAATTCACAGTGAATGCAGATATCGTGCCATTGCCGTCGTTGCAGGTATAGAGGAAGTTTCCCGCAGGGGACAGTCCAAGAAACATATCACCGTTGACTGCGGAGAAGGGGGACCCCGCAACCTGGCTGGGAGTCCCGCTCGCGGGATTGATGCTCATTCCGAGGACGGCATTATTGCTGGGAACAGTCGCATAAACAGTGCCGCCCGCAGGGGCGACCACAAGGTTGTAAGGTCCCATGCTCAACGGCGTTGCGAAAGGTGACCCCGCTACCGGGGTGAGTGCACCTGTCGCGGAATTGAGCGCGTAGACTGAGAGGCCAGTCTGGACGGTGCTGCCGGTTGTGTAAAAGAACTTTCCCGAAGGGTCCACGGCTCCGGCAAACGGAGAACTCCCGTCGGAAAAAGGCGAATTCGCCATCGGACTGAGAGCACCTGTGGAACTGTTGAAGCTGAACGCCGCCACTCCGGTTAGGTAGGGGGCATACAGATATTTGCCGGAAGAATCCATCGCGAGACTCCCGCTACCTGCTCCGCCGATGGCAAAAGGCGATCCGGTTACAGGAGTTAGGCCTCCAGTACTTTGGTTGATCGAGAAGACTTTGATGTGCGTACCGGCTGAATCGGTAACCAGCAGGAACTTCCCAGAACCGGCGATAAGCATATTGCCGGTAATAAATCGGGAAAGGTCTGAGTCCGGCGTGGATGCGAGAGCGGTCAGCACCCCGCTGTTAATGGAAAACGCTTGAATGCCTGCGGCACTGTCCACAAACAAAACTTCATGAGCAGTTGGGGGTGGCGGAGGGTTGGTGCCAACGCTGCCTCCTCCGCAACCTGCCACGAATACACCGAAGAAACCCGCAACGGTGAGTGTGTAGAACGTTCTCCTCAATGTCGACATTTTGGTGCCCCTGGGAGTCCAGCGAAGTGAAGTATAGTCGACAGGGGCGTCGGATTCACTATGACTTCCAAGTGTCTGATTGGAAACTCGGGGATAGACGGAACGTTTTCTCATATTGTTTGAGAAGACTTGTTTTGTTCATAACGAGTGGAGATTCTCAGAACCGGGGAAACTTTCCGTCTGTCCCTAGTTTCCCGGGTTGGGGAAGTTACGCTTTGTCGTGAAGGGATCCTTTCTCTGTGATGGGAGCCGTGGTACAACCCAAAGCATGCCAGCCGCATAGAATAATCCGGCAACGCATGCGCTCATAACATTAACCCTTCGGACGGTGTGGCCCTGCCATACGTCAAACACAATCGAAAGAGAGGACCAACCAACAAAATAGAACAGAAACTGGGCCGCCAGCCAGTAGCGCCCCCGCCCGGGAACCGCTTGGCGTTTGCCAAAGATCTCTAACTTGCCCGCAGCCGCGACCCACGTCACGAACAAGAGCAATGTGCCAAAATGAGCGGCTCCCGTCTTGTTGGGCCAAATCCATCCGGAGATCGCCGCCAGTCCTGCAAACACCAAAACCATAGTAGAGAAATCGGTAACGAATGCGCACCACTCTTGCCACAATGGCCGTGCAACTACGCGAGTCCCTTCAGTTTTGTCCAAAGTGATCTCACTTGGCATTGTATTCCCCCAAAACCTTGGCCGCGGCTTAGTCCTCGAATCCCTGAAATTGTACGTCGCCGCGGCCCTTAGTATCCAGCCCCGCAGCTTGAAGAGCTGGCGGAGGCGCTTGGATTCCGCCCGGCTCCGTCAACCCGATGAAGTGGAGGGGTGAAGCGGGGGGCGGCCCATGCGGCGGGGATTGGCGATGGGGGCGATGGCAGGACGGAGCTTGCCGGCGGCGAGGGCGTCGAGGGCGCGGAGGCGGGCGGTGAGTTCGGCGTCGGTCAGGCGGCGCTCGCGGTAGAGCCAGCGGAGAAAATCGCCAGCCGCGCGATCGCATTTCTGGGAGTTGCATTGGAGACAGCAGGAGACGAGGTTGCGGTAGGAATTGCTGCCCAAGAGGATGCGCGGGACAACATGGTCGATACAGCGACCCGCAGGCGTAATTCGGCGCAGGCAATAAAAGCAACGGCCGCGTTCGCGCGCATGGATGGCATGGCGCAGAGACTTATTTTTCGTGAAATCCACTTCGTGGGTGTAAACAGGGCGCGGCAGGCTCAGGTGGTCGCGAGTTCTGCGCGGGTCGAGTTCCGTGGAGTGAATCTCGTCGGGGAGAAGCACCTCGACGACGTGGCCGGCTTTGCTGCATTCGACCAGGCGCAAGGCGCCTCGGGCGATGAGGCGCCGCACAGCGGGGCGCGCCGCGCCATCGCAAAGGCGAGTGCCGCGGGCGAGCCAAGCCATGGAAAAGCGGAGGCGGAGCTTGCCTTCCAAGCGAGAGTGGCGCAAGAGATGCGCGTAGACGGCGCGGTCAGTGCTCGAGAGGCGCAAGCGAGGGACGAGCACGTCTTCGATTTGTTTGCACGCGAGTTCGGCGTTGGGTTTTTTGTTTTTCATGGTTTGGGTCCAGAGTGGGATTGTCGAGAAAGAAGTTGGCGGTCCACAGTTGAAAGTCAAAAAAAGACAGAGACGTAACACAGAGAGCACGGAGTCCGGAGCGCGGAGGCCACTGAGAAACAGAAAAACGCAGAACCCGCAGGACTCCCGACCCAGTGGGGTTAAGTTCCAGCCCGAGCTAGAATCAGGATGAAAATTTCGCGTTGGCAAGTCCGAGAGCCTGACGGCGGAAACCGCTAGAAGGGACGCGGCGGCTGTGAGCCGGCAAGTGCGCGTGCGGGCTAACGTTTTAGTTTTCAGTAGTTTGAAAGCCAGAGCGATCTACGGGAGGGTGACCATAAAAGCAAAAAGGAGAACTGCGGAACTGCAGTTCTCCCTATTCAATAGCATATCACATCTAATAGCTTTGTCAAGTATTATTTTAGCTCTTTTGCGACACTGCCGTAAGTGCCGTCCTGACAATACTTTGGAAATGTGGTCAGGCAAACGGGCCGACGGGGCGGGCGGAACGAGCTTGCCAGGCAAGGGCGTGGCGTGCGCACGATGCTATCACGAGCGCAAAGTTTGACCCAACCTAACTAAACCAGAAGTTGTGACGCTTCTCCAACCAAGTCCACATAATTGCGAAGATCAATCCTGAGCCCCAAACTTGATATTGTGGATGGCCCGTCGCAATGGAATCCCATGTCGAACTTACTGCGACCCAGAATGAAAACGTCACCAAGAATACAAAGTAAGTTCTCCTTGTGCGCTGCAGCGTAACTCTTGGCGTTGCCTGATGCTCGATCGAACCATGCGAAGTGGACACGTTGACCTCCCAATACGGCCTACAACTTGAAGAGTTCGCGCATGCGCTTGATTTGCGAGCGGCTTACAGGAATTTCGGTGTGCTTCTTGTCGTCCATTTTCAGCATGTAGGTGGAGTTGAACCACGGCACGACTTCCTTGATGTGATGAATGTTGACCAGGAACGAGCGATGCGGCCGCCAGAAGGACTCTGAATCGAGCGCCTCGGTGAGGTCCTCGAGCGTGCGGTAATTCGACGAGCCCTCGGCTTCGCGAGCCATGACGGAGACCGAACCACGGTCGACGGAGGCCCAGACCAAATCTTCGCCGTCCACCAGGAGCAATTTCTGTTGCGACCTCACCAGAATTTTCACCGGCGGCGAGGAATTCTGTTTCCCCGCGCCTAATTGACTGACCAATTGTTCCAGCCTGTCGGTTGCGGAAGTTTGCGTCTCCACCATTTTTCGCGCGCGGGCGATGGCCTTGGCGATGCGCGCCTTGTCAAAGGGCTTGAGCACGTAGTCCACGGCGTTCACGTCAAATGCCTGCACCGCGAATTGGTCGAATGCCGTGGCAAAAACCACGTGCGGCATTTTCATTTTGGCCGCGACGAGCTTTTTCAAAACGCCGAAGCCGTCGAGGCCGGGCATTTTCACGTCGAGGAAAACCAAATCCGGCGCGTGCTCCTTGATCAGGGCCACGGCCTCGACGCCGTTCTTGCCCTGGCCGATCACATTGATCTCGGGGAATCCCTTGAGCAGGAAGGCCAGCTCATCGCGAGCCGGCTTTTCGTCATCGACGATGATGGTGTTGATCGACATCCGTTCGAACGGGCATGTGTGTGCGCCCGCCTCCGAGGTAAACCCAAACGCCGAGTATAGGCGCACGGCGTCTCCGCAAGCAAACTGGACCGGCGCACGTTCCAGCGGAAAAGCGGGGACGCGCCTTTCGTTGCTCTGGGTGAACTGAAGCGCGTCCCTACAACGTCCTACCAGGCGCCGGGCGCGGCGTGGCGAAATCTAGGTTTCCCGGTATCATGTGGCACGGGAAATAGAATAGGGAAACGAAAATGAAAAAATCTTCAGATTCAACGCGCGCGAAGATGGCAAAGGTGGTCAGCAGCAAAACAATCTACGAAGGGCCGGTCTTCGGCGTTCGCCGCGACGAGGTTATCGAGCCAAGCGGCGTCCAGGCGATCCGCGAAGTCATTACCCATCCGGGTTCGGTGGTGGTACTCCCGGTTCTGCCGGACGGAAGAATCTTGCTTATTCAACAATACCGCCACGCCACGCGGCAGTATTTGTGGGAGCTGGTCGCGGGGCGGATGGATCCCGGCGAAACTCCCAAGGTGGCCGCTGCCCGCGAACTCATTGAAGAAACAGGGTTTCGGGCAAAACGGATGCGCGTGTTCCTGGATGTCTTCCCGACGCCTGGATTCCTGGAAGAACGCATGTTCATCCTGCTGGCGGAAGGGCTGACTGCGGGGGAAGCGGAGCCCGAAGAGGACGAGAAAATCATTTCTCGAGCCTACAGCCGCAAGCAACTGGAAGGGATGATCCGCGGCGGGAAGCTGCGCGACGCCAAGTCCATCGCCGGGATTCTCTATTATTTGCGGTTTCTCGCCCCGGGGAAGCGATAGAGCCGAATGTGCGGATTAAATCGGTTTTTTAGCCAGATTAATACAAATTTATCTTTGCTAAAAAGAAGAAAGGTCTATTGACTGGCACTTCGATTCTGGTACACTCCGCGCGATTCGTATCTTTAACAGCGTTAGGATTATTCGCCTAAGGCTGCGGAGCGAAATCTTCAAGTCCCTATTCAGGAGGGAATGCGAAGTGCAAGGAACCGTGAAGTGGTTTAACAATTCCAAGGGGTATGGCTTCATCGGGCGCGATGACGGCCCAGACGTCTTCGTCCATTATTCCGCGATCGCCGGTGACGGTTATCGCACTTTGCAAGAAGGAGATGCGGTCGAATTCGAAATTGTTCAGGGACCAAAAGGCCCGCAGGCGGCCAACGTCTCAAAGGCCGCAGGCTAAAATAGCAGCACTTATTTGGCCGGCAGGGACGCGCCCCCTGCCGGCTTTTTTTATTTGGAGGTGGAAGAAGTTGAGGAGGTAAAGGAAGGAAATGAAGTAAAGGAAAACGCCATTCGGCATTTATTCTTGAAGCGGTGGCTGTCCCCACTGCGACTGGAAAGTTTTCGGTTCCTTTATCTCGTTTGTGTCCTCTACTTCCTTTACCTCGTTCGTCTGCGGGTGGGTTTATAATCGTTGCGCCATGGACAACAAACAGATCGCTCGCGTGCTGCGCGAAACCGCGCAACTCCTGGAAATAGATGGCGCCATTATCGGCAGATATCGAAGCTACGAGAAGGCTGCCGAGTTGATTGATGGCTTGCCGGAATCGATTGAACAGCTCGTGAAGGAGCCGGAGAAGCTCAAGGAGCTTCCGGGAATCGGCGACCGCATGGTCGAGCACTTGCAGGAGATCGTGAAGACGGGCGACTATGCGCTGCGGAAGAAGCTGCTGAAGAAATATCCGGCGACGATTTTGGACTTGCTGCAATTGCAATCGCTTGGGCCGAAGAAAGTCGCTTTTCTGTGGTCGACCTTCAAGGCTGCCACGGTGGCGGACGTGGAGAAAATTGCAAAAGAGGGAAAACTGCGCGACCTGCCGGGGTTCGGCGAGAAGAGCGAACAGAATATTCTGAAGGCCGTGGAGGTATTCAAGAAATCCTCGGGCCGGTTTCATTTGGACAAGGCCGAGGCAGCGGCTCTGGCGATCGCAGCGCACATTAAAGCAGCGGGCAAAACCGCGGATTCCGTGACGCCTGCGGGATCGTTGCGGCGGGGGAAAGAGACGGTGGGCGATCTCGACCTGCTGGTTACCCTCGCCGATGGCCACACGTCGCAGAAGCACGTGGACGCGCTGGCTAAGCACATCCTGGCGTTTCCGGGCATCGATCAGACGCTGGCGCATGGAGAAAACAAGGTCAGCTTCACGCTGAAGGATGGGTTGCAAGTAGACGTGCGACTATTGGAAAAGGAAAACTTCGGCGCGGCGCTGCTGTATTTTACCGGCTCGAAAGAGCACAACGTGACGCTGCGCGGACGGGCCAACGATATGGGGCTCACGCTCAACGAATATGCATTGGCAACCCTGAAGGGCGAAAAGCGCGTCGCGGGGCGCACCGAGGAAGAGATTTATTCGAAACTGAAGCTGGATTTCATTCCGCCGGAACTTCGCGAAAACACCGGGGAAATCGCCGCGGCAGAGCAGCACAAACTGCCGCAGCTCGTCACCCTGAAGGACATGAAGGGCGACTTGCAGATGCACAGCACGGCCAGCGACGGCAAGAATACGATTGATGAGATGGCGGAAGCGGCCCGGAAACTCGGCCACCAATACGTTGCCATCACGGATCATTCGAAAGCCGTGACGGTGGCCAACGGCCTGGACGAAAAGCGCATGGCCGCGCATATCAAGAAGATTCACGCCGCCAACGACAAAGACCTGGGCATCCGCGTTTTGGCAGGATCGGAAGTGGACATCCTCAAGGACGGCTCGCTCGACTACTCCGACGAAATTCTGGCGCAACTCGATGTGGTGGTCTGCTCCGTGCACTCCTATTTCAACTTGGACCGCGCGGCCATGACCGAGCGCATGCTGGCGGCCATCGAAAATCCCTATACGCAGATCATCGCTCATCCCACCGGCCGGCTGCTGCTGCGCCGCGACGCAATCGATTACGACATGGAGAAGGTGCTGGAAGCCTGCGCCAAACACGGCGTGGCCATGGAGTGCAACTCCTATCCGGACCGGCTGGACTTGAAGGACGTGTATCTGCGCATGTGCAAGGAGCGCGGCGTCAAAGTGGTCATTTCGACGGATTCCCACAACACTGGCAACCTCGCGTTCATCCACTACGGCGTTACCATGGCCCGCCGCGGCTGGCTGGAGAAGAAGGATGTCATCAATACCCTGCCGACGGCCGAATTCCTGGGCGCCCTTCGTCCCAAGCCTGGCGCCGCCAGCAAGAAGCACGTCGCCAGGGGACCGCGCTAGCTGGCGTCTCCACGCCAGCCTTCCCAACAGGTTTACGGTAAGGGCTTCTGTTTGTGCGAAGCGCTCGTCGCCGCCGCCGATCTCGCGAATTGCGTCATTGACTTGAAGCAACGGCTGATATAGAAAACGCTAACGGCCCTCCTAAGTTCACCAGCAATCTGAAAGGGAAAAATCATGAAGAGAATCATCTCCCCGGCGCGCATGGTTCTTTGCGTCTTGTTCTTGCTCCCGAGTTGGCCAACCAATGCCCAGCAGACGGGTCAAAAAAACCTGACTCCGGTACAGTGGGAAAAACTAGGAGAAGACGTGCAGGTGCTAAGGGTTTGGCAACTGGAGGGTACGAGCGCGTATCCTCAAGTCTCTGTTCTGCGAGTATCAGACGCCACCTATCTCAAGTTTTTCCAGGACCCTCAAGGTTTTCTGAAATTCGTCAACGCGAACAAGGTCTTCTCGAAAGACGTTATCGTCGCCGGTCCTTGGGTGACGCTGTCATCCTATGTCCCACAGGGCCAGACATCTGGTTGGCTGCTCACGCTTTATCACGGCAAATTGAGCACGATGCTCGTCTCTGCCCTGCCGTCATTGATACAGGAAGAGCCCGCCCCTAAAAAAACGTGACGAGCGCGGATTGCCGGCGCGCGTTTCTTGCCGCTAGCAATCTGCTCTCGACAGTGATCAATCGCGTGTGAGGACTAGAGGTTCATTCGGTGGAGGAGTTCTCCAAATCGCCTGTCCGACCGCAGCGGGTCCAGTGCAGGCTCGACTTTGAGCCGAACCAAGAACGAATCATGCTCCTCGTAAGCCTTTTCTAACCACGAAAATGCCTTATCCTTGTCCCCTAAGGCCGCGTGGATCTCGGCCAGTAAGGATGCCGGAACGTAATGAACTTTGGAAGCGTCGTTCAGCTGCGCAATGACCTTCCTGGCATCGGCCTTTCTGCCAGATAGCGCGTACGCGAATCCCAGGCTCGCCAGCCGCAGGGGATCATTGCCGGAAGACGTCGCGATCGCGCGATAAAGCTCGATGGCCTGGTCATGGGCCCCAGATGCCAGTTGGGCGGATCCGACGCAGTCGCGCGCTGACATCGAATGTGGATCCAAGTCCAGAACCCTGCGGCATTGTTCGATAGCGGGATCGTATTCGCGCGCATAGTAGAATGCCCATCCCGCACTCAGACTAGTGATGGCGGAATCAGGCTCGAGCTCTTGGGCGGTTCGAATCTCGGCAAGAGCCTGATCGTGTCGCCCCATCTCCGACAGGAAGCCAGAATAGACTCGGTGTGCTGCCGCGTAACTTGGGCGCAATTCGATCGCCCGCCTGTATTCTCTGTCGGCACCGAGCCAGTCCCAATCACCATAGAATTTGATGGTGGCCAGCGTCGCATGAGCATCAGCCAAGCCGTCGTCAAGTGCCAGAGCTTTCTGGACGAAGTCTCTCGCTTTTGGCATTGCTACTCGAGGCGACAGTTCATTTGTTAACCAGTAGTAGTCGGCCAAGCCCGCGTAAGCGGGCGCGTAGTTGGAGTCGATCCTAATTGCCTCCTCGAAGTACGTTTTGGCCTCTCGCATCTGATCTTCCGTTCCTCGATGCAAGTGGTACCGACCCCTGAGGTAAGCGTCATGAGCCGCTGGGTTTACGGGGCGTCCGCTCGCCAAGCGCGCACTCTCCTGTGGAGTTAGCGTGACATTAATTTCACGGACAATCGCGGTGGCTACTTCTCCCTGCATGACGAGGACATTTTGCAGGTCGCGTTGATAGCTCTTGGACCACAGTTGGGTATCCGTCGGCGCGTAAACCAATCGCGCGGTGACCTGGGCAAGGTTCTGCGAGTGCGAAACCGATCCTTCAATAACGCCGTCCACACGCAACTCCTGCGCGATATCAGGCAGTGGCCTTCGCGCGGATTTATACTTCATCACAGACGTCCGGGAGATGACCCGAAGCGCCTGGATTTGACCGAGGTCGGTAATCAGGGCTTCGGTCATGCCATCAGCGAAATAGTCTTGTTCGGCATCGCCGGTGAGATTCTCGAAGGGCAGCACTGCCAGCGACCGAATCTGCGGGGTCCGAAGGCGGCCGAGCATTCGGTCGCGCCAACCACCGACATTCATCGCCGTCAGTCCAAGTGCGAGCGCCAGTAGCATTGGTACGCCGTATCCAATCAACTTGGCGACCCTGCCCCAAACCCGGGATAGGGGAGGTGGCAGTGCGTTCACCGAAGTGGGCGGCGACAGCCGTCGCAGGTCCACAAGAAGTTCTGTGGCGGATTGGTAGCGCCGGTCAGGTTCTTTGTCCAGGCACTTCAGGATGATGTTCTCAAGTTCAGTGGATAAACGCGGGTTCAGGGCTCGGGGAGGAACCGGAGGTTGGTGAAGGATCGAATCGATGAGCCGCGAAGTTTGTTCTTCCCGGAAGGCCCTCCGGTCGGTGGCCATTTCGTAGAGCACAGCGCCGATCGTATAAATGTCCGCGCGCCCATCCACCGGCTCGCCTTTGAGCTGCTCCGGCGGCATATACGGAAGCGTGCCTGCGGCCTCTCGCGAGTCGGAGAAGGTCTCCGTCGTGCCTTCGTCCACATGCCGTAGCAGTTTGGCCAGGCCGAAGTCCAGTATCTTCGCGCGGCCCTTCGCCGTTATGGCGATATTTGCGGGCTTCAAATCTCGATGCACGATGCCGCGCTCGTGCGCCTCTTCCAACGCCGCCGCAATCTGCAACCCGAGAGCGACCACTTCTTTTTCTGGAAGCGTTCCTCCCATAAGACGCTCCGCAAGGGTTTTCCCAGGGACGAACTCCATCACAAGGAAATCCATCCCGTCCTGGGTGCCGAACTCATAGACCGTTTCGATATTCGGATGGTTCAGCTTGGCCAAGGCCATAGCCTCTTTGCGGAAGCGTCTGCGGGCCGTGTCGTCACTCAGAGTGCCCGAGGGCAAGACCTTCACCGCCACATCGCGGTCGAGCTGTTCATCACGGGCGCGGTAAACCACACCCATTCCTCCGGCGGCTACTTTCTCCAGGATGCGGTAGTGGCCGAGTGTCTGGCCAATCATGGGGAGGGACCTGCTTTGTGGGAGCCATGTTAGGTTGATAGGGTTGGTAAGTCAACGCTCCGGCGGGGACTGCCTGGGGGAACATTTCTACCCGAACTGTCGTATCTTCTAGCAGAACGGCATTCTACGGAGGGTATTCGCTATGAATCCACTTCCCCACTGTTCGGCGGCTATGCGGGTGGGACTGGCCTGCGCAGCTCTTATGGCAGCATCTGGGGCCGCGGCCCGCGCGGAAGACGTCACCAAGTCCTTTGCCGTGTCTGGGCGGGCCAATGTGCGCGTGGAGACCAACGACGGCAGCGTTCGGGTTACCACCGGCGACTCGAAACAAGTTGAATTTCGTGTGGAATACCATGGTTATGAGTTGGGAAAGAACCTCCGCGTCGACGCACGCCAGGACGGCGATAAGGTGGAACTGGTGGCACGGGTGACCGGCCATTGGGGCTTCTCGTTCGGCCATAATTCGAGTGGGCTGCACATTGAGGTGCGTATGCCCCGCGAAGCCGACCTGCAGGTGGAAACCGGCGACGGATCCGTGCAGGCCGAATCTATCCATGGAACGGTGAACGTGCATACCGGCGATGGGTCGGTGAAGGCTAGTTCACTGACTGGCACGATCGATCTTCATACCAACGACGGCAGCATCACGGTTGAAAACCTAAAGGGTGATATGAAGCTGCGGACGGGCGATGGGTCAATCGAGGCTCGTGATCTGGATGGCAAGGTGGAAGCTGACTCTGGCGATGGGCATATTCGTATCGCGGGGCGATTTGACGCCCTGAACGTCAAGACAGGGGACGGCAGTGTGGACACGCGAGTCCTGCCCGGTTCCAAGATGGTGACGAGCTGGGCGATTCGGACAGGGGACGGCAGCGTGGATTTGGTGCTCCCTTCCGACTTCCAGACCAACATCGATGCCAGCACAGGCGACGGGCACATCAGCCTGGGTATACCGGTCACGGTGGAAGGCACGTTCAGCAATTCTCAGATACACGGCAAAATGAATGGCGGCGGGCAGCCGCTGACGATCCACACCGGGGATGGATCGATCCGCCTGAGCAAGAGCTAACTGGGCTTCCCGCGCAGGGAAAACTCACAGACATCCAAGCGATCGGCAAGATGCAGTTCCAGTACTTGCTTGCTGGGAGCTGCTGCCCACACTTGTCCGTTTTTGGCGACTTCCGTGCACATCTTCCGTAGCGTAACCCATAGAAAACACAGGGCGCATCTTTGGTGGGCGGCTTGCAATTCCCCCTTTGTCTTCAGGAGATGGTCTTGATTATCTTTGCCCTTCTTGCCGCCGTCATTCTTCTGGTTGCGGTTACGTTTATCAGCTCGATCGATTTCTCGGGCACCCGCCGCCGATGACTGTTGCTCAATGCAAGAACCATCCCGTATGCTTGCTAGACTGATTTGACTGGACCTATTTGGTCTTTCCTCGAATGGTGCAGGTCGACTATATTATCGCCGACAGGTTTTCTTGGAAGAATTGAGCGAGCCGAAGCTTTTCGGCGGTCTTTCGCACCTACAAGACCCAATGAAAATTACCGCTGACCGCGCGCCCGCGTTGGACGATCAGAAGCAGCCTTTCCTCGCGGATGGCATGATCATTGTGCTTTTGCTGGCCGTCGCGAACTTCCTTCTGCATCTCTACTTCAACAATCGGTATGGCTACTTCCGCGATGAATTCGATTACATGTCCTGCGGCGATCACCTCGGCTGGGGATACGTCGACCAGCCCCCGTTAATCCCTTTCCTGATCCATATCTGCCGTGGCCTGCTGGGCGACTCCCTGCGCAGCATTCGCCTTATCCCCGCGCTCGCCTCTTCCCTGTTGATCGTGCAGACTGCTGCAATCGCCCGCGAACTAGGGGGACGCCGTTACGCTGTCCTCCTCAGCGCCGTCTGCACGCTCATCGCCCCGCAATACCTCTCGAACGGCAGCCTACTGGGGACAAACTGCCTCGAACCCAGCTTGTGGATGGGGTGCGCCTACTTCGCCATCCTGGCCATCAAGCGAAATGATCCACGCTACTGGCTCTGGTTTGGCGTGATCGCGGGTCTTGGTCTTGAAGAGAAATACTCCATTGCTCTCTTCGGCCTCGGCATTGTCGTCGGTCTGCTGTTGACGGACCAGCGCCGGGTCTTCCTCAACAAGTGGATCTGGCTCGGCGGACTCGCTGCACTTCTCATCTTCCTACCCAATGTGCTCTGGAACATCAAGTACGACTGGCCGTTCGTTCAACTCATGCGGGGCATCCGCGCTGAAGGCCGCGACGTGGTGCTGGGGCCGGTTCCCTACTTCTTCCAGCAGACGCTGCTCGTGAACCCCCTCACCGCCCCTGTCTGGCTTGCGGGGTTGTTCGCTCTGCTGTTTTCTATGCGCTTCAAGCCCTACCGCGCGCTGGGCTGGTGCTATTTGGTCTGCTACACGGTCTTCTTCCTGCTCCACGGCAAGAATTACTACCTGGCTCCAGTTTATCCCATGTTGCTGGCCGCTGGCGCTGTCATGATTGAGTCCGCGATCAACGGCGGGGCAAATGCCCGCCCCCGCCGCCAATGGTTGAAACGGGCCATCGCACTCACCCTGCTGGCCAGCGGAGCACATCTTGCCCCGGTGGTGGTGCCCATTCTTTCTCCTGACGGCTTTCTGGCCTACACGAAATATCTCCCCTTCAAGCTCCCGGTCATGGAACACGCCCACGCCCGGGCCGCCCTACCGCAGTGGTACTCTGACCAGTTCGGCTGGAAAGAAATCGCCGACGAAGCCGCCGTCGCCTGGAATCGCATCCCCGCCGCCGAGCGCCAGGACTGCGGCATCTTCGCCCAGGACTACGGCCAGGCCGGCGCCATCGATTTCTTTGGCCGGCGCTATGGGCTGCCTCCGGCTCTCAGCGGCCACCAGACGTATTTTCTGTGGGGACCGCGAGGATATTCGGGAAATTGCCTGATCGTGCTCGACGATTCGAGGGAATCTCTCGAACGCCTCTTCGAACACGTCGAATATGTGGGCAAGTCCGCTGACAATCCCTACGCACTGGAGCGCGAGATTCCGGTGTTCATTTGCCGTGGCGCAAAATTCGGGACGCTTGCGGACCTCTGGCCCAAATTGAAGAAGTGGCGGTAGGAATCCAGCGCGGGCAGGCGCCGCGAAGCCCGATCCTTCGCCCGGACGGAAGGAAATTGCCGCTGGCTGGCCGCACGTAGCAAAGGTCTGCGCGCTCCATGATATACAATCGTGACCCGGGAAAAATGACTCAGAGAAGAGCCCATGGCCGTGGATTGCGCCTCATTGCCGCTTTCAAACTTTTGAAGGGGTTGGCGCTGCTCGCGCTGGGCATTGGCGCGCTCAATCTTCTGCACAAGGACGTCGAGGCCATTGTGGTGCATTGGATCAACGTTTTTCAGGTTGATCCTCACAGTCATTACCTGCAATTGCTCTTTGCCAAGTTGTCGATTTTGGACGACCGGCGGCTGAAAGAACTCAGCGTAGGCACATTCATTTATGCGGCCATTTTTCTGACCGAGGGCACGGGCCTGGCGCTGGGTAAGCGCTGGGCCGAGTATCTAACGATCATCAGCACGGCTTCCCTGCTCCCGCTGGAAATCTACGAACTCGGCAAACACGCCAGCATTGGGAAAGGAGTGGCCCTGGTGATCAATCTCGCCGTGGTTGCTTACCTGATCTTCGAACTCCGCCGCTTTCCAAAGCGATCCTGAAATGCCGTCTTCCGTTTTCAGACTGGCGGGTTATTCGCCTCCCGGAAGATGCCTCAGCCAGCTAAGAGTTCGACGTTGCGCGCTGCGATTCAAGACAGCTAAACTTCCGGCACCATGAAACGCCGATCCTTAGTCCTCGCCATGATTATCTTTTTTGGTCTCCCAGTGCGGGCAGACCAGCCCAAGTCCCTTTTCTACTTGACGCGCGATCCCAAGTCCGTGCGCTCGTTTCTCGCTCATGCCGACAAGATCGATATCCTCGTTCCCGCCTGGTATTCCGTGGACGCGAACGGCCTGGTCTCCGGCGGCCCTAATCCACTGGTACTTGAAACGGCTCGCCAGCGCCATGTCCCCATCATGCCTATCGTGGTCAACGCCGGATTCTCGCAAGAAGATTTTCACAAGCTGGTGATGAATCGGACTGCCTATGAAGTGATGGCCGGCAGCCTCCTTTCCGCCTGCAAGGAAAACGGCTATATCGGCTTCCAGTTCGACTTCGAAAACATCCTTTGGACTGACAGGAACGCGCTTTCCGGCATGGTTGCCGACGTCGCTTCGGAGTTTCATCACGTTAAACTCCAACTCACGATCGCAACCGTGCCGAATGCTCCCGGCGCACCCGGTGAAAGCGGGTTTTCTAATTGGATCTACGAAAATTGGCGTGGCGCGTACGACTTGCGAGCCCTCGCGCAAAGCGTGGATCTCATTTGCCTGATGACCTACGACCAGCACACGCGCTGGACCGCCCCTGGTCCTGTTGCCGGGTGGGCATGGACCATCGGCAACCTCGATTATGCTCTCAAGTTCGTGCCTCGGGAAAAGCTGTCGCTGGGGATCCCGCTCTATGGCTATCACTGGTTCGCTGGCACTCCCGTGAAAGCTCCCACGCAGCCCGGCTTCCCTCCCACGGACAAGCCCAACCCAAGCGCGGAATACATCGCCACCGACGACGCACTGGATCTCGCCAAGGCTTACGGAGGCCGCATCGAATGGGATCCGGTCGACCGTTCCGCCTGGTTTTTCTTCTATCGCGACGACTTGCGCGAATGGATTTTTTTCACCGACGCGCGCACCTTCCGCGAGCGCTATACGCTGGTGAAAGACCGCGGCCTGCAGGGATTCTGCTCCTGGGTTCTCGGGGAGGAAGACGCTGGAATCTGGGAACTCTTGCCTTCCCACAAATGAGCGAGTGCAGAGCGGGCTCGATTTTATCGCTACGATTTGCAAATCCCGGGGTCTTCCCTCATCATTATTAGTTTGTTTGGGGACGCGGCACGCTTCCGCCGCGGCGATTCTTGTTTCAAGCACATTTTTTCAGTCAATCGTATTGCTATCGTTCGATAAAAGGAGCGGCATGGAAAAGCCTTCCAAAATCGCACCCGCCACGGGAAAACTCGGAGTGCTGCTTCCGGGCATGGGCGCTGTCAGCACGACGTTTATGGCCGGAGTCGAACTGGTACGCAAAGGCAAGTCCCAGCCGGTGGGATCGCTCACGCAGATGGGCACCATTCGCCTGGGCAAGCGCACGGACGCGCGCTCGCCGCTTATCAAGAAATTCGTGCCGCTCGCCGAGTTGAAGGATCTCAGCTTTGGCGGTTGGGATATTTTTAAAGACAATGCTTACCAATCCGCGGCGAATGCGGGCGTCCTGAATCCCCAGGATTTGGAAAAGGTCAAGCCGTTTCTTTCCACCATCAAGCCCATGAAGGCCGCGTTTGACCGCGATTTCGTGAAGCTGATTGACGGACCGAACATCAAGAAGGGCAAGAACAAGTACGAGCTGGCGCTGCAGATCAAGGAAGACATCGCCAATTTCCGCAAGAGTTCGCGCGCGTCGCGGCTGGTGACCTGCTGGTGCGGCTCGACGGAATCCTTCGTCAAGCCCGAAGACGTGCACTCGACTCCGGAAAAATTCATCGAGGGAATGAAGTCCAATCATCCGGCAATCGCGCCGTCGATGCTGTACGCGTGGGCCTCGGTGACCAGCGAGGTGCCGTTTGCCAACGGCGCTCCTAACTTGACCGTGGACATTCCCGCGATTCAGAAGCTGGCGCACGACCACAACGTGGCGATCTGCGGAAAAGATTTCAAGACCGGGCAGACACTGATGAAGACCATCCTCGCGCCGGGATTTAAGGCGCGCATGCTCGGGCTGGATGGCTGGTTCTCGACGAACATTCTCGGCAACCGCGACGGTGAGGTTCTCGAGGATCCGGGCTCTTTCAAGACGAAGGAAGAATCGAAGCTCAGCGTGCTGGAATATATTCTCCAGCCGCAGTTGTACCCGCAGCTTTACGGCAAGATGCACCATAAGGTGCGCATCAACTACTATCCGCCGCGCGGCGACAATAAAGAGGGTTGGGACAACATCGACATTTTCGGCTGGCTCGGTTACCCGATGCAAATCAAGGTGGACTTCCTGTGCCGCGATTCCATTCTGGCTGCGCCGATCGTGCTCGATCTCGTTTTGTTTTTGGACCTGGCGCAGCGCGCGGGGATGCGCGGCATTCAGGAATGGCTGAGCTTCTACTTCAAGTCGCCTATGACCGCGCCCGGACTGTACCCCGAGCACGATCTCTTCATTCAGTCTATGAAGCTGAAGAACACGCTTCGCTGGATGAAGGGCGAGGACCTCATCACGCACCTCGGCCAGGAGTATTACGATTAGATTCGGCTAAGCGCTGTGGGCCGCGGCCGATTTTGCTTCGACGGCGTCCAGCACGCGCGCGGAGTAGACAAGCGCGGCTCCGGCGTTCATGCTGACAGCGACTCCGAGCGCTTCGCTGATTTCTTCCTTTGTGGCGCCGGCTTTCAGCGCTGCGTCGGTGTGCACGACGATGCAGCCGTCGCAGTGAGTGGTCACCGCTACGGCGAGCGAAATGAGCTGACGCGTTTTTTCGCCGAGCTTGCTCGTCTTGGAATTGGCGGCGCTGAGCGTTTGATAGCCGCGAACTGTGTCGGGCGAGACTTTCATCAGGTCTCCGATGCGGGCGCCGACTTCCTTATGGTATTGGTTCCAGTCCATCATCATGACGTTCCTCCCATTCTAAATGACGCAAAACGGGCTTGATTTTACTCTCCGTGGGCAGGGATGTGATATCTTTTTGAATTCACCCGAGCCTGCCGGGTTTTCCGGCGGTGGCGGCAGCGCGTAGCCCCTTTCCTCGTGAGCCGCTAGAGTAGTCGAACATTTTCCAAGGAGTCGTTTTCATGAAAAGCTCGTACAACGGGAAAGCTGTCCCAACCGATGGCAAGCCGATCGGTTACAGCGGCGGAGAGCTGCAGGTGCCGGACGCGCCGGTGATTCCGTTTATCGAAGGGGATGGCACGGGACGCGACATCTGGAAGGCATCACGGCGCGTTTTCGATGCGGCAGTGGCGCACGCATATGGCGGGAAGCGGCGCGTGGCGTGGTTTGAGGTTTTCGCCGGCGAGAAGGCTTTCAATACTTTCAACGAGTGGCTGCCGGGTGACACGGTTGACGCCATCCGCGATTTTCGCGTGGCCATCAAAGGGCCGCTCACGACTCCCGTGGGCGGAGGGATCCGTTCGCTGAACGTGGCGCTGCGGCAGATTCTGGATCTCTATTCCTGCGAACGGCCGGTCCGTTATTTCAAGGGCGTGCCTTCTCCGGTGCGCGAGCCGGAAAAAATGGACGTGTTCATCTTCCGGGAAAATACCGAGGATGTGTACATCGGGATCGAGTGGAAATCCGGATCGCCGGAAGCAAAAAAACTGCTCGAATTCCTGAACAACGAGATGCTGAAGGATGGGAAGAAGCAGATTCGTTGGGATTCCGGCGTTGGCATCAAGCCGATCTCTCCCACGGGAACGAAACGGCTGGTGCGGCGCGCGATCAAGTATGCGCTGACGAACAAAAAGAAGAGCGTGACGCTGGTGCACAAGGGCAACATCCAGAAATTTACCGAGGGCGCGTTTCGCGACTGGGGCTATGACCTGGCGCGCGAGGAATTCCGGGCGCAGACGATCACCGAGCGCGAAAGCTGGATCGTGGACAACCTCGACAAGAATGTGACGCTCACCGTGGAACAAAACGCGGCGCTGATCGAGCCAGGACTCGAACAGGCCACCGACGCGTTCAAGAGGACGATTTATAGCGAGGTGAAGGAGACGCTCGAGGCGATTTACGCGACGCACGGCAAAGGGCAGTGGAAGCAGAAATTAATGATCAACGACCGCATCGCGGACTCCGTGTTTCAGCAGGTGCTCTTGCGGCCCGATGAATACAGCGTGCTGGCCACTTCCAATTTGAACGGCGATTATTTGTCGGATGCTTGCGCGGCGCAGGTGGGGGGGCTGGGCATGGCCCCGGGATCGAATATCGGGGATGGATTCGGAGTCTTCGAAGCGACGCATGGCACGGCTCCAAAGTATGCGGACAAAGATGTCATTAATCCGAGTTCGGTGATGCTTTCGGGCGCGATGATGTTCGAGTTCCTCGGGTGGAAGGAAGCGGCCACGCTGATCGAGGACGGCATCGCACGGACGATTCAGCAGAAACGCGTGACGTACGACCTCGAACGGCTCATGCCGGGCGCGACGAAGGTGGGCACGTCGGCGTTTGCGTCCGCGATCATTGAGAATATGAAGGGTGCTGCGGTGGCACGGTAGCCAGAAGAAGCATTCAAACGCAGAGGCAGGAAGATCGCGGAGAATTCTCAGAAACGACTTCTTAGGAGACAAGGAGCGGCATGAGCAGAAAAAAGGTGACGGTGGTGGGCGGCGGGTTCGTGGGGTCGACCACAGCGCAGCGCATCGTGGATTTGGAATTGGCGGACGTGGTGCTGACCGACATCTTGGACGGGCCTCCTGCTGGCAAGGCGCTGGACATGGTGGAATCGGGGCCGATCACGCGGACCGATTCGCGCGCTATCGGGGTTTCCACTGCTACCGGCGATTATTCGGCGACCGCGGGAAGCGACGTGGTGGTGATCACCGCGGGGTTTCCGCGCAAGCCGGGGATGAGCCGCGACGATCTGCTGAAAGCCAACTACGACGTGGTGAAGGCCGTCGTCGAACAGATCGTGAAGCATTCGCCGAACTGCATCATCATCGTGGTGACCAATCCGCTGGACGCCATGGCACAAGCGGCGCTGAAGGTCAGCGGGTTCCCGAAACACCGCGTGGTGGGAATGGCTGGAGTGCTGGACTCCGCGCGCATGAGCGCGTTTGTGGCGATGGAATGCAAGGTCAGCGTGGAAAACGTGCACTCGTTCGTTCTGGGCGGGCATGGAGACGACATGGTGCCGCTGCCGCGATATTCGACGGTGGCGGGAATTCCCCTCCCCGATCTGTTGCCCAAGGAGCGAATCGCCGCCATCGTGGAGCGCACGCGCAAAGGCGGCGCGGAAATCGTCAACTTGCTAAAGACCGGTTCGGCCTACTACGCGCCATCGGCAGCAGCGGTGGAGATGGTCGAAGCGATCCTGAAAGACAAGAAGAAGATTCTGCCCTGCGCCGTGTATCTCGATGGAGAGTACGGGATCAAAGGACTATTCGTCGGCGTGCCCGTCAAGCTGGGCGCCAAGGGCGTCGAAGAAATCATCCAGATCAAGCTGACGGCGGAAGAGAATGCAGCGCTGCAAAAGTCCTCTGCTTCGGTCCGCGAGCTGGTGACGGTGCTCGGACTGTAAGTAACCGACAACCTTCGATTTGCACTACCAGCCGAAGATTTTTGACGCGCCGTAAACCAGCGCCAGCGTAAAGCCTGCAATCGCCACTTCGCCGATGGCTCCGACCGCAAACGGGCGTAGGCCCTGCTTGCGCATCTCGCTGAAATTGGTTCGCAGGCCGACGCCCGCGAACGTGAGCAGGAACGCCCAGCGCGAAAGATTGGCGAGCGCTCCGACCTGATCCTTGTTGAAGAAGTGATAGGTGGCCAGGACCGAGATCAGCAGGAAGCCGAGAACGAACTTCGGAAATTTTTGCCAAAGGAACGCCGCCTTGTTTCCAACGGCCTGCGCTTGTCCCTTGCCGGCCCAATAGATAGCGTAAGCGAGGACGACAAAACCGATCATGGCGTTGCGCGTGGACTTGACCAGCACCGCAAGTTTCCCGGCGGCGTCGGAGTATAGCGCTCCAGCGGCGGTGGCTTCCGCGGTATTGTCGACGCCGAGGCCGGCCCACAATCCGTAAGCCTTATCGCTCAAATGCAGAAAGTGGCCGATCACTGGAAAAGTGAAAAGCGCCAGCGCGCCGAGCGCCAGAATCGCGGCAATGGAAAACGAAGAGTCTTCGTCGTCGGCTTCGATGGCGCCCTTAGTTGCGATAATGGCGCTGACGCCGCAGACGGCCGAGCCCACGGCAAGAAGCGTCGTGAGCTTGGGCTTGAGCTTGAACGCGCGGCCAAGGAACGTCATGAACGCAAGGGAGCCGACGATTTCAATAGCCACGAGAACGAGACTCACGCCTCCGAGTTTGAGAATGTCACCCAGAAGAAAGCGCGCGCCCAGCAACACGATGCCGGCTTTGAGCCAGAATTCGTACGTGGCGACGCCGGTGCGGAAAATCTCCGGGACGCCGACGGTGTTGGAAATGACCAGGCCCAGGACGATGGCCCACAGGACGTATTCGATATTGGGAAACGTCCAGTGATGCGCCTTGGCGTAAGCGCCGACGTTTTGCTCCAGCAATTTGCCCGCGTAGCCCACGGCGGCGAGCAGCAACACTCCGGGGATGACGCGCAGAAGTCGCAGCGCCGGTTGGACGGGCTGAACTTGCGGAACTGTAATAACTTCAGCCATGTTTCGTTTTCTCCATTTTCGCGGGAATCATTACCAGGGGACGTGCTTGAAGACGCCGACGCGGACCAGCAGCGCCAAAAGAAAAGCCACCAGCACGGCCCAGGTGTCGAGCGACGGTTTCCAACGGCTCCCCGACTTCCCTGCCACCACTTCTGCGTTCATAGGTATGCCCCTGACGATTTAACTTACCGATGTACGCGGCAAAGCCCGGTCTTCCCGATTCGTGTCCCAGAACCGGGCGCTGATTTCCGCGACGTCCTGCGACGCCACGCGGCCGACAATCAACAACGCCGGCGCTGGAAGTCTCTCTTCGCGGGCGAGTCGCGCGACACTGGACCAACGCACTTGCTGTTGAGAACTCGTCGCATGAGAGACGATCACGCACGGAAGGTCTGCTGGAAGCCCGCCAGCGAGCAGGCGCTCTGAAACTTCGGCATAGTCCGCGCCGGGCATGTAGAGAACCAGCGTGGTCGTGCTGGTGACGCTACCCCAGTCCATCGCGCTGCCGTCGATTCCGCGTGAAAAGGTTGTCAGTAGAATTTGCGAGGCTACACGGCGATCGGTAAGAGAGATTCCCGCAGCCGCCGCGGCTCCCAGGGCCGCGCTGATGCCCGGAACGATTTCGTATTCAATTCCCGCTGCTCGAAGGGCTTCGATTTCTTCGCCGGCGCGACCAAAAATCGTTGGGTCGCCGCCTTTCAAGCGCACAACGACCGGACGCGTGCGGCCATACGAAACCAGCAGCGCGTTGATTTCCTCCTGAGTAAGGAGCTTGTATCCGGCGCGCTTGCCCCCGTTAATCAGCTCGGCAGCAGCCGAGATCTTCGTCAGAACTGCATCGCTGACCAGCGCGTCGTGCAGAACGACATCGGCACTAGCGAGCAGACGCGCCGCTTTCAAAGTGAGCAACTCGGGATCACCGGGCCCCGCGCCAATGAGATAAACCTTGCCCATCATGCCACGCACTCGCCACGACCCAGCTTCAAGGAATAAGTTTCCGTGTCGCCCCAATCGACGAAAAGGTCTTCAGTTGTGGCCGTGACCTCTGCCAGTGGGAGGAGCCGGTCCTTGATCGCTTTGTCCGGCGTCCGCGTCACCCATGCGGAGAACGTTTCCGCTGCTTGCCTGTCGTGCTGATAGAAGGCCAGGAGTTCGCGGATAATCGCCGGGATGGGCCGCGCCGGGACAGACATAATTTGGCGCGCGAAGCGCACGCCGTCGGCATTCACTCTGCCGCCAAGCAAAAGCTGATAGTAAGGAGCCTGCTGGTCGCCAACTTTCCTGACGTTGCCGTAAAAACCGATATCGGCGATGTGATGATGCCCGCAGGAGTTGGGGCAGCCGCTGATCTTGATGCGCAACTTTTGGATTTCCGGATCGGTGTAATCGCTCAGCTCGCGCGAAAGCACGTCGGCAAGCGTGAGTGAGCGCGTGATTCCCAGATTGCACGTGGTGGCTCCGGGGCATCCGGTGACGTCGGAAATGGTGCGCGCTCCGGGAATGACTAGGTCAAAAGCGCGAAGTTCGTCGTAGATTGTTCGCACGCGGTCAAAGGGCACCCACGGAATGACGAGGTCCTGGTTGACGGCGATGCGCACGCCGGTCAGCTCGTTCTTCTCCAGAACGTCCGCGAGGCCGCGCATCTGGCTGCTGTGCAGCGTTCCAGCAGGAAGCTTGACCCACACGGCGCCGTATCCGGCCTGGCGCTGAGACATCAGGTTGTGCTCCGCCCAGCGGTCGTATTCGGGATCAGCTTGTGACTCAGCTGTCGAAGAAGACAAAGGCATCGGCGCGATTGTAACCAGCGTCGGCTTTATGGGAGAGGGCACAACAAAAGTTTCCGCGGGGGCCTGCGAGACCTTGCGTTTTTCCGCAACCAGCCGGCGCAGCTCTTCGATGCCTTTGGCTCGCAAGACGAATTTCAATCGCGCCATCAGCTTGTTCTTACGGTTCCCCGTTTCGGTGAAAACGCGCAGGATGGCTTCGATGGTGGGAAGCAGTTCCTCTTCGGGCAGAAAATCCGCCAGGACTGCGGCTTCCGTGGGCAAGCTGCCCAGCCCGCCGCCCACGAGGACCTTGAAGCCGCGGCGCGAAGTGCCGTTGTTGCCACGGACTTGCGCGATGAGGCCGACGTCGTGAATGCCCGCCACAGCGCAAGCGCCATCGTCCTCGCAGCCGGAGAAAGCAATCTTGAACTTGCGCGGCAAGTCATGAAAATCAGGATGGCGCAGGAGATAGCGTGAGACGCCGAGAGCGTACGGTGTGACGTCGAACGCTTCGCCGGGGCAAATCCCGGCCACTGGGCAAGCGGTGACGTTGCGCACGGTGTTGCCGCAAGCCTCGCGCGTGGTCAGGCCCGCATCGGCGAGCAAGCGCATCGCTGCGCCCACGTTTTCGAGTTTCACGAAATGGAATTGAACGTTTTCGCGCGTAGTAAGGTGGCCGCGGCCGGTTGAGTATTCGTCGCCAATAAATGCCAGCGCACGGAGCTGCGCGGGCGTGAGCACCCCCGCCGCGATCTTGATGCGCAGCATCTGGAAGCCAGGCTGCCGCTGGCCATAGGTGCCGTGCTTCAGGCGGAACGGCCGGAATTGCTCCGGCGTGATGGCGCCGCTCTGCAGGTCCCGGATGCGCTCCTCAAAGCGGACTATTTCCGCTTCGATGGCTTCGCGGTTATGCCGCTCTTCGACTTCGGTTAATGCTGCCACACTCATGATTCTCGGCTCCCAAGTTCCTCGCTCTGAAAATCTCGATCCAAAACAAAAAGCCCACATGACCAGGCTCTCTGGCATGTGGGCTTCGGAACTTTATGATTCAGCTACAGCTAAGTCCGGAAACTCCTCTGGCCAGAGATGGGCATCGTGCAACACGCAGCGTTGCACGCACAGGGGCAACACATCTTCTGGCAACAAGTCTTCATCAAGATAAAGGATACCTTCTTGGGCGCCCCCTTGTCAAAGGGGAGCGACCCACAACGATTAGATGCATCGCATCGAAAAAAGTAATCAATGACAACTGAGAATTATTAGGGCTTCGCGGCCTCCGCGGCCGGCCCGATCAACGTGGCCGTCTTGATGGAATCCAGCTTGGGCCAGTTTTTATCGAGATAAGGCTTTCCCTGGACGGTAATCAGGTCCTGGAAGTCTCGCGGCGTGTTCGCATATTGGTCATACATCATTTCAACGACATTCATGCCTTTGCCGTCGACCACTCCGAAAGGCGCGAAGCCCTGGCCGTCGAGGCCTTCATTATCCTTCAGGTTGATGAAGAGCTGAGTGGTGCGGGTGTTTGGCCCCGCGGTCGCAAAGGTCAAATACCCGCGCTTGTTACTTTGCGTCACGGGATCATCTGACAAGTTCGCGTCCCTCCAAGCCGCCGAAACAGGCGGATAAGCGCTGAGGCCAAATTGAACGATGAAGCCGGGCACTACGCGGAAGAAGCTGGCATTGTCATAGAAGTGGTGCCTCACCAGATTGTAGAAGCGGTCGGCACCGATGGGCGCCCACGCACGATGCACGGTCACGGTAAATTCGCCGCGCGTGGTCGTGAACTTCACCTGAAATGTCTCCGGAGCTTTTTCTTTGAGCGCCGCAGGGCGAAGTAGCGCGCGGTCATAGGCGGAGTGCGGCGCTGCGGATGGCGCGCTCGCCGTTACTTCAGGTTGCGCCGGCGTTGGAGCCGGTGCCGGTGCTTCCACCTTGGGTTGGGCCGGCGCCTCGGCTTTGGGCTGGGCCGGCGGTGTTTCCGCGGGCTGCTCCTTCTTGCAGCCGAAAAACAGAGTTCCCATTGCAAACGCAGCAAGAAACCACTTCACGCGTCTCATTCCAACATCCCTCCCTATGCATGGTTCTGCAGGCTTCCCTTCGAATTTACTTCCCGGCGTTCAGCTCGCGGCTGACGCGTTCGACTTCCGTCATGACCCGGAGAGTATTTTCGCCGAGAATTTTCTTCACGTCACCCTCGGAGTAGCCTTTTTGCAACAAGGCTTCGGTGATCTTAGGGAGTTTGGTGGCGTCTTCCATGCCGTAGGGCATATTGGCGCCGTCGAAGTCCGAACCCAGGCCCACGTGATCGATACCGGCCACTTTCACGGCATGGTCGATGTGCTCGATGATTCTGGCGAAATCGACGCGCGGTAGTTTGCCTTGCTCGACGTATTCACGGGTGATGCGGTCTCCTTCGATGAGCTGGCAACCTTCGTTCTCGCCGCAGCGCTTCATCACCTCGGCGCTGATGACCTTGTTCAATTCCGGATTGGCCTTCTCGGCGTCGCGGAATTCCTGGCTGAGGAAGCCCACGTGGTAGTTAATCTGTACCACGCCGCCTTTCGCGGCGAGATCCTTCATCATCTGGTCGGTCATGTTGCGCGCGGCGTCGCAAATGGCGCGGCACGAAGAGTGCGAAGCAATGAGGGGGGCTTTGCTTGTTTCCAACGCATCGTAAAATGTTTTGTCGCTGACGTGGGAAATGTCCACCATGACGCCCAGGCGGTTCATTTCGCGGACCACATCTTTACCGAATTCGGTGAGGCCGTTGTGCGCTGCTTTGTCCGTGGACGCGTCGGCCCACTCTGTGTTTCCGGTGTGCGTCAACGTCATATAGCGCACCCCGAGCGCCGCGTAGGACCGCATCACGCCGAGATCGCTGTTGATCATGTGGCCGCCTTCGACCCCCATGAGCGCGGCGATCTTGCCTTGCTTGCGAGCCTCGCGGATTTCCCAGGCGGTCGTCGCCAGAACGATGTCGTTCGAATGCTTACGAACTTGCTCGCGCACCGCGTCAATCTGAACGAGCGCCCGATTGACGGCTTCCGGGCCAGTGATTTTGCTGGGAATCCAAATGGAAAAGAAGATCGCGCCGAGCCCGCCCTCCTTCATTCGCGGAATGTCGATACTTCCGGCGGAGCTGCGCGCGCCGAGGTCAAATTTGCCGTCCAGAAAGCGCTGCGTCGTGTCATCGTGCGTGTCCACGACAATCGACGAGAAGTGCAGTTTGCGCGCCCTTTCCGAAATGGAGTCAGCAGACACTGCTAGACCCACAAGACTCAAAGCGGAAACCCACAAGACGGCGGACAGCCCGGCACGGAACATTTTCCCCTCGCGGTACGAAACATAGATTGTAAGCGGAATCGACTGAGGAAAAAGCGGGAATTTCAGCGCGTGAATCGTGCGGTCCAGGCCGCTGTTCCATGACGCTCAGTCCCAACAACCGAGAGCGCAGTCCCAGGGCGCCTCCAAATTCATCATGCGTGGATAACACCAGAGGAAAACGGCAGCCGCGGCAACCACCAGGACCAAGCTGATGCGGACACCGAAGACGTCGCGCGGCAGGCTGCGCAAGGCGACAGCGATGGCCACGCCCAGAATCATCACCGCCGGATAGTAGTAGTAATACATAAGGCCTTTTTCGGGCGTTACGGCCCATTGAAGATAGTTTGATGCGAAGAGAAGAACAACCAATCCCTCGGGCAAGCCCAGGGTTCTCCAAAAGCGCTTCAGACAGAAGATTAACGCCGCCAGGCCTCCCCAAGCGACAACCGGATTGGCTAGCAGATAAGAAAGCGCGCGCTGGGGGTTGGTATGCAGCGGCCATGTGTACCAAGCGGAAGTGATGGCCTTATTCGTCTCCCAATGCGTGCTGAGGTACCACATGTAACGGTGGATGGCCATCAATTCAGTAAAGTTGAATGGCTCATGGAGGAGCCGGCAGAGGGGCCAGTACGTGAGGCTGTAAAAAATGATGGGCGCGACGACCAAGCCGAGCAGCAGTGTCGGGACGCCGATTTGCTGAATGTTCCGTGCGTACGGGGCAAGAGACGCGAAGTTACCGGCAGGCGGACGGCGCGCTACCCACAGTAGCGCGAAGCTCACCAAAACAAGAACTGCAAGCGTGTCGATGGCATTCCACTTACAAGCCCCGGCGAGCCCCATCAAAACGCCGGAGCAAACGAACAGAAATCTGCGGCTACGAGCCGCTAGATCCATGCCAATGGCCGCGGTGAATGCCAGCAGACTCCACATCAGAAAGAACACCAGGAATGAATCCATCATGCCGACCCGCGACATGACAAAGAGAAAGTTATTGAAGAGCGTCAGGCACGCCGCAAAAAGCGCCACGCCAGGATCACGCAAAAGCAGGAGAGTCCAAAGATAAACGGCCACCAGAGTCAGCGCGCCGCAGACCGCGGAGGCAACTCGCCACCCGAATGGGGTATCCCCGGCGGCTTTCATGCCGATGGCCATGAGCATTTTCCCGAAAGGGGGTCTCGCCAAGTTGTGCATTTTGGTCTCTGCGTCAAGCTGCCCTTGGACAAAGGCCCTGGCTTCGGGAACATATACTCCCTCATCGTAGTACATGAACGCAGGTCTTCCGACGCCCGCCAATAGGAACGACAAGCTCACAACGCCGAGGATCATCGCGGCGATCAACGGACGATACAGCATACGCGTCAGCACGGAACTGTCATTTGAAGGATTGCTGCTCGAACTGGATTCCATGGATCCCTGTGTACGAGTGGCTGATTGCGGGTCTCGTGATGGCGGTTCCGGGACCGAGGGACTTCCATTCCTATACGTGTTCCTCATTCATCAATTTTATCTGTACGAGCGAAGCGCAGCTTCGTTGCGAGCACCCGCGTTGCGCAATGGCTTAATATCTCTCGGAGCGAAACCGGGTTTCTGCCGTTCCGCCTTCACGCCAAGCAAAGGAGAACCGCCATGCAAATATGTGGCCTCGGTATTGACAAGTGGCGGGGCAAGAGAATGCTCGCTGACAGGTTACCCGACAAGCCAGCCAAGAAGCGCTTGTTTCCACGCGTCGCGGTTTACTTCCGCGATGGACTCTGTCAGCGGAATGCCCTTGGGGCACGCATGCACACAGTTCTGCGCATTGGCACATTCCTGGATGCCGCCCGGGCCCATCAGTGCGCCGAGGCGCTCGCTCTTGTTCATCGCTCCCGTGGGATGCATGTTGAAAAGCCGCACCTGACTGATGATCGCCGCGCCCACAAACTGATTATGTTCGTTCACCTGTGGGCAAACCTCCAGGCAGTTCCCGCAGGTTATGCAGTTCGAAAGCGGATAGCCCTTCTCCTGAATTTCCGGCGACACCCGCGGGCCTTCGCCGAGATTGTATGTGCCGTCGATAGGAATCCAAGCCTTCACGCGCTTGAGACTTTCAAACATGAATTGCCGGTCGACCGCCAGATCGCGCACCAGCGGAAACTTTGACATCGGCTCGATGCGAATGGGCTGCTCGAGTTGATCCACCAGCGCCGAACACGCCATGCGCGCTTTTCCGTTGATCAGCATCGCGCAGGAGCCGCAGATCTCCTCGAGGCAATTCGAATCGTAGGTGATCGGAGTCGTTTTCTTCCCGTCGCGTGTGACGGGATTTTCGGCGATGTCGCGCAGGCAAATGATCACGTTCATCGAAGGCCGCCACCGGAGAGAAAATTCTTCCCACCGCCCGGTCTCTTTCGGCCCGGCCTGACGTTTTACGCGGACGATAACCTGTTTTGTCTCTGCCATAATCCCTCGACAAGCACCCGCTTCACGCCCTGTCTGCCGCCGCTACTTCGCTGCGTCGTAACGGCGCGGGCGTGGCTTGATCAATGATATGTCCACCGGCTCGTAAGTAAGGTGAATGTCGTCGTTCGCCCACTTCGCCCGCGTGGTCTTCAGCCAGTTGGCGTCGTCGCGCTCCGGAAAATCCGGCTTGTAATGAGCGCCGCGCGATTCATTGCGCGCCAGCGCGCCGAGCGTGATCACTCGCGCCAGCACAATCATGTTTTCCAGTTCGCGCGCAAAGTTCAGCGTCTGGTTCGACCACTTGGTGCGGTCGCTGAGGTTGATTTTCTTATAGCGCTCCTGCAAGGATCGAGTCTTCGCTTCGGCCATCTCCAGGTTCTTATTGATGCGCGTGACCGTCACGTGCTCCGTCATCAAGTCTCCCAGTTCGCGCCAGATCGTGATCGGGTTTTCCGAACCGTCCTGGCTGATGAGTTTCTGATTCTTTTCTTCCTGACGCTTCCGTTCCGCGTCAAAAACCACCGACGGCGTGGACTCAGCTCCCTTTTCAAGATTCTTCGCGTACTTCACCGCCGCCGGTCCGGCAATCCCACCGCCAAAAATACACGACACCAGCGAGTTCGCGCCCAGCCGGTTGGCTCCGTGATACTGGTATTCGCATTCGCCCGCTGCATAAATGCCGGCAACGTTGGTGGCCTGGTCTTCGCCATTCACCCAGATTCCGCCCATCGTGTAGTGCATCGCCGGAAAAACTTTCATGGGTTCGACGCGCGGATCAACCCCCAGAAACTTTTCGTAAATTTCCAAAATCCCTTCGAGCTTGCGGTCCAGGGTTTCGCGCGGGATATGCGTCACGTCCAGATAAACCGCCGCCTGCCCGTCGACGCCCAATTTTTCCTGATACACGATGCGGTGAATCGCGCGCGTGGCAATGTCGCGCGGCACAAGATTCCCGTACTTCGGATACCACTCTTCCAGAAAATAAAAGCGTTCCGCCTCAGGAATGCTTCTCGGTGGACGCTTCTCCGCGGGATTGCGCGGCACCCACACGCGGCCGCCCTCGCCGCGCGCCGATTCGCTCATCAGCCGAAGCTTGTCTTCACCGGGGATCGCCGTCGGGTGTACTTGAATAAATTCGCCGTTCGCATAGTCCACGCCCTGCTGAAAAAGCGCGGCCTGCGCCGAACCCGTGCACACCACCGAATTCGTCGACCGACCGAAGATCGCGCCATTACCACCCGTGGCAAAGATAACCGCGTCCGCCGCGAAGGTTTTCACCTCCATCGTGCGCAAGTCCATGGCACAAATGCCCCGGCACACGCCGCCTTCATCGATCACCGCGGACAGAAACGTCGCGCCTTCGAACTTCTTCACCTTGCCTTCGGCTTCGTGCCGCCGCACCTGCTCGTCCAGCGCGTAGAGCAGTTGCTGTCCTGTAGTCGCTCCCGCGAACGCCGTACGGTGATACAGCGTCCCTCCGAATCGCCGGTAGTCCAGCAATCCTTCCGGCGTGCGGTTGAACATCACTCCCATGCGGTCCAGCAGATCGATGATCCCCGGCGCTGCCTCGCACATGCGTTTCACCAGCGGCTGATTCGCCAGAAAATCCCCGCCGTAGATCGTGTCATCGAAATGCTTATCGATGGTGTCGCCTTCTCCCTTTTGATTCTTAGCCGCGTTGATTCCGCCCTGCGCGCAAACCGAATGCGACCGCTTCACCGGCACAATCGAAAACAAATCCACCGGTATCCCCGCCTCCGCAACGCGGATGGTGGCCATCAGGCCGGCCAATCCACCGCCCACAACGATTATTTTTGGCTGTCTCATTTGTTTGGCAGGTAGGCCGAGAAGGGATGCCAATCGAATCGGAAACTAATGACAATCAAAATCCCGACCA
>Ga0210400_10000268_pt1 | contig 61990 bp, 41 predicted proteins | sample IncBWH26MmetaG_FD_155456 | JGI IMG/M metagenome (GOLD analysis project Ga0210400, IMG submission 155456) | Forest soil microbial communities from Barre Woods Harvard Forest LTER site, Petersham, Massachusetts, United States - Inc-BW-H-26-M | ecosystem: Environmental > Terrestrial > Soil >...
CCCGAGACTTGTTAATCAGACGGTCAGGGGTGCGAATCCCTCTTTGGGAGCCAAACAAGCCGCCCCACCGAAAGGTGGGGCGCTCTGCTTAACAGTCGGGCTTGGCCACGAGCCCGCCCCCAGGGGGCCTTCCGGGTGTCTCCGAACTGACCGGCAGGATTCTCCTGGTCAGATTCGGCGCCGAGATGCCGCGGAAAGCCTCTCGTTTCTGGCCTTTCTGGGCTCTGAGGGCTGCCAAATGGCCGCCCTGGTTAACTCTTGGCCCAATTCCGCCCCAGTCTCGGATTCGGCCGGCGCGCCCCTGAGACTTGTTAATCAAAGGGTCAGGGGTGCGAATCCCTCTTTGGGACCGACCAAGGACCTTGCTAGGCGCTGTCCTCTTCCTCAGGGTCCGGTTCATCCAGCCGCACGCTTGAAGCAAAGACGCTCCCTTTGCCATTGGCCGGCGCGAAGAGTACTGGCCACCAGAAGGGGCTGTCACGCCACCCGTCCTCCGCCTTGCCCTCCTGTCTGAAGAAGAGGATGACGGGCAGGTCGCCATCTCTGGTCTTCACGAGGGCGCGGTCCTGGTAGGTGTGGGGCGCATTACTGAACCGCAGGCCGTCCCCGCGCATCCTTCCCAGGGTTCGACCGGTCTTAGCGGCGACCCAGCAGTAGCCCTTATCGTTTCCCTCAGGCGCAATGCGGGAGTAGTACTCCACGGCCGCTCGGCAGGCCTCCCAGTCGAAGCTGTAACCAGGGTGGAATTCGAATGTGCCCTCGATCAGGTCCAGAGCTTGGATCACCATGTCCGTGGAAACCCTGACGAGGCCCTCTCCGTCGACGGCATTGTCCGGAAACAGGCCGTCCACCTTGGCGAGGGCCCGTTTCATGGCCGTCATGGAGACAGTCTGGAATCCGATGGGCAGGTGAGCCCCGCCGGGCTTAAGGGCGATTACCTGGGAGGCCATGACCTTGTTAGGGGCGCAGGGAATCACCCTGCTTCCCGCCTCCTTCACCACAAAGGCGACCCCGCGCTCGTGGGCCCCCTGACGCGCCTTTTGGCCGCGCGGGGTGCGGGCGGCGGCTAAAGGACGAACCTGGGAAGGGTACGAAGAGCATTCCGGTGATTGTAGCCGGGGGCATGCCAGGCGCTCTCCCTGGCGGGACCCCGGCGAGGGTGAACCGGGCTGAATGAGTCTCAGCTACCGAGGCCGATCAGTGTTCCCAAAGGTAGGAATAGCCGTTCTTCACGACGAGCTTCCTGCCTCTGCAAAACAACCTGATATCAGAGCTGTCATCTGGGCCTGTTCTTGAAAAAGAGTAGGGCTTGATTTGGTTGCTCAAGGTGGGATCGAGCGCATCGAAATCGTGAAACGCCGGAGAGGACAAAGCATTCATGTCATAGCCGGAAAACGCAGAGCTGTTTACCACACCAACCTCCAGAATTGAACACTCACGGCTGTACAGACCCCAGTTCAGCAATCGCCCTCCGTCTAGTGGGAGCCACACTGAATACTCGGCGTAATTGAAGGATTTCGGATAGACCCGAGGTGCAGGAGCCACCATAAAAATATCGTCAGAGTTGCGAACGCCAATAATGATGACCCTATTTTTGTTTTTTGATCCCACAATCCAAACCAATGAAGTCAAGCGATCTGAGGAGACCATCATCGTCGTATGGATTGGTGTTCCAATCAAACTCCGAATAGACAAAGTATTTGAGACAGGGTCTAGATCAGTCTCCTTTAAGAGGTTTGAGTAGACGAACTTCTTACCAACTTTTTGATCAAGGAGCTTCGCAACCTGCGGCTTTGTCTCTGTGGATTGAAGCACGATCGCGGCTGGGAAAATGAGCATGGTTCAATCCTCTAATTTGAAGAAGTATTCAAATCAATTATCCGGACATCCCCGCGTGAAGCAGAAGAACGCATTGAATCAATGAGCGTTCTACCGTGCTCGTCTGGGCGGACCACCCAACATCCTGTGCTGAAAGGCTTTCGGTGTTCCCCAGACAAAGAGACGGGAGGTTTATTCCAGGGACCGCTGGAAGTATTCGGCATTGGTGGGTGAATATGGATTGCATCCTGCCAATTGGCTCCCCCGTGAGTGGGATTCGGGTCGCTTGTCGTCAGTTTTCCACTGCCGCTTAAAGTCGTAACCGCCACAGTCGGGAACCCTCCATATTGGCTATTCGCGTGATGAACTGTATTGGTCCAAGACAGGGTTCCATTCGCTGTTGGAGCCCCCACATTGGGGCTATCCGGCGTCGTCTTCATGTCGCCCTGAACAATGGAGTGCTGCCCTGAAGAGCTGACTTGGAACCCATCCGTTAGAGAAAACGAGAAAGTGCTGGTGGACTGAGTCAGCGTGTAGGTTGCGTTGTAATCACCCTTGCCGCCGTTCACGACATCAAGCTGTGTGACGGTGACACTTGCCGAGATGCCACCCGTTTGCGCCTTAGGTGCTTCCGTATGCGCTGCCCCGTTCTCGCCACCCGTGGCATTCGACCTGGCGCTGGGCAGCGGTGCCGTGCCCGCTGCCTCAGCCTTTGTGGCCATACTCACCAACCACAATTCGGACTGAGCCGTATCCTTGATCGGCTGGAACACCGCGTATGCCATGCTTAACCAATCACCATCCACTTTCTCGTTGTTGGCCTTGTTCCACTCGGCCTGGTTCAGCGGCACCGGCATGCGGCCATCGGGATCCGTGTGGGTGACGGGATTGTTCGTCACATAGTTGTAGAGGTTCCAGCTCTCCGGATCGTCCTTGGTCTGGTCGTAGGCCGGGTCCACTTCCGCGAACTTGCCGTAGGCCGCCAGGTACTCCCGCGCCTGCATGTAGATCGCGTTGGAGTCCGGGTCCTCCTCGTGGTTGGTGAAACGCCGGATGCTCTTGGGGGCGGAGGCGCTGGCGTCCAGCATCCGTTCCCCGAAGGGCAGGTTCTTGCTGGAGTTCACGAGCGCGCCGGTGCCGTCCGTCGTGTAGTTCGGACTCCCCACCTGGTCGCTCTGGAGGTAGATCGTGCTCACGCTCGTTCCCGCCTGGTCCTCGCGCAGTTCCTGCCCGAAACCGTACACCACCGTCTTGCTCCAGGCCAGGGATCCCGCGGGCGCCTTCGTGAACACCTTCAGGGGCTCGCGCCCGAAGCCGTACACCGTGTAGGTGATGGAGCCGTCCGCCTTGGTGCGCTTGAATCGCAGGCCTGCGCTGTCCAGGAGGTAGCTCGTCCCGTTCTCCGCCATCACACGACCGCTCGGATCATAGGTCCAGGTGGTCAGCGTGGAGACCTGCCCCGGCGTCGTCCAGGCCTGGGAGAGTCGCCCCAGGTCGTCGTAGAGGGCGCCGGTGTTCAAGGTGCCACTGGTCCCCGTCACGGTCGTCGGAAGGTCGTTGCCGCTTCCGTAGCTGGCCGTCCAGGTCAGCGCCTCGCTGTCGTTCGCCAGGGTTCCTGTGGGCGCGCTCGTGGTGGTGGTGGTCCGGTTTCCGGAACGGTCATAGCTGAAGCCCTGGTCCACGAAGGCCCCGGTCGCAAGGTTCCGCACATGGGAAGCGTTCAGCCGCTGGAGGGCGTCATAGCCGAAGGTGTCCGCCCCGCGAGAGAGCATGAGGCCCCCGGCCGTCCAGGTGATGGCGTCATCCTCCAGCACGCCCGCCGCGGCCGTGTGGGTCACATGGGTCAGCTCGCCCTTGTCCACCTTCGAGGTCGTCCACGCGTTGTTCCCCAAGGTGAGTGTGTTCGTCACGGCGGTCCCGGAAATCTGGTCATAGACCATGGCTCCGGAGGCCTTCGTTTCTCCGTTCAAGGTAACGGTGACGGAGCGGCCCAGGCTGTCGTAGCCCGTGACGGTCTGATCCGCGCGTCCAGCGGCGTTGGGGTAGGTCAGGGTCTGCTGCCGCCCGGCGGCGTCCAAAGCCTGGCTCACGGAGAAGGACTGGGTGCCATCGGAGATGGTCTTACCCACGAGGCGGTAAATGCCGTCGTAGGCCGTCGCGACCGGATAGCTCTCCGTGAGCGTGCCGTTGGCTTGAGTCTCCGAGACACCCGTCAGCAGGTGCGTGGCGCCGTCGTAGGTCAGGCTCCGCGTGACCGGGCCCTCGGGACCAGTGGCCGTGATCTGGATGGGCTGCAGGTGCGCGTCCAGCGTGGTCGCGAAGGTGTTGCTCCGCGCGCCGCTCCGGCCCCTCTGGACCGTCACCAAAGAGGTGCCAAACATATTGAATCCGTTGGTCCCAACCCCGTAGAGGGTGCTCCCCTCCTCCGGCTCCGTGCGGCTCGTGAGCCAGCCCATGTCGTTGTAGGTGTAGCTCCGGTACTGGCTTCCCTGCTGCGTCTCCAGTAGGTGGCCATCCTGGTCGTACCAGTAGCGGCTCAGATTGCCCGCCTGATCCACGATGCCCAGCTTCTGGCCCAACAGATCGTGGCCTTCGGACCGGGTGTAGCCCCGGTCGTCCTGGGTCGTGGTCCAGATGCCCGCGATGCCGCTGACGGTCGTCCAGGCGGGCTGCTGCACCACATGCTGCAGCAGGCGCCCTTGCGCGTCCCAATGGTCCGTCTCCCGGCCGATGGCGTCGTAGGCCCAGGTCTCGTTGCCCCAGCTGGTCTGGCCGGGCTTCAGGACAGGCGAGGCGGAATTTCTTTCGCCAAAACCGGTGTAACCAAAGGTCTGGGTGCTGCCATCGGGGCCCGTCACCTTCACCACGCGGCCGAAGGCGTCCAGGTCCGTTCGCGTGGTGAGGCTGCGGCCCGAGTCGCCCTCCGTCACCGTCTCCGTCTTCCACAGGCCTGCGGGATCATGGGCATAGGTCGTCGTCATGGACGCCACGCCGCCCTTCGCCTGGCGGGTGACGGTCTTCACATGGCCCCAGGCATCGTAGGCCGTGGTCGTGGTGATGCCCAGCACATCGGTGTGGCTTGTCACACGGCCCATGCCGTCGTAAGCGAAGGTCTCCGTCCGGCCGTCCACCTTGTCGAGGACGGTGGAAGGGCCCGACTGCACGAGAGGATCACTGTAGGTATAAGTCTTCCCCACCACCACGGACGGCTGGGCCGGGTTCGCCGGAACCACCGTGCCATTCAGCGTGAGGGACTTCATCGTGTCGGTCAGCAATGGCTGCGGATAACCCGTGCCGTTGGCGGCCGTCATCGTCGCCGTGTAGGCGCGGGTTTCGAGGGCGTCGAAGGCGTTGCGCTTACCGTCCTCGCTGGTGACACGGCCCTGAGCATCGTAGGTGGAGGTGGTCGTTCCGAAATTCACCGTCGAAAGGCCGCTGGGCGGCGCGGCGTTGAGCCCGGGCGTCGCGTACCGCAGCTTGGTGCCGCTGGCGTCGTCCAGGTTCTTCACACTGGTCTTGGCGAGCAGGCGCATGAGCCCGCTGTCGTTCCAGGAGCGGGTGATCGTCCCCCGGCGATGGGTGGTGTACGACGGCGCCGTCACCGCATCCGACCAGAGCCCGACGCTCTCACCGCTGACAGTCGGCGGTGTCGAAGGCGGATTCTCGTACTCGTCTGTCACCGTGGGGCCCCAGGCGTCGGGGCTCCCCGCGAGGGTGATCTTGTCGGGAAGCGGGCCCAGCAGGCCCGTGCTTGGCGTCCAGGTCTGGCTTCGCAGGGCCACCGCCGTGACCGGAATCCCGTTGGTGGTGGACAGGACCCCGCTCGGGTTCGCCCAGCTCCTCAGGCTCCAGCCGTCGTAGACCGTCACCTGGTCTGTCGTGGTCGTGGCCGATGGGACCACCGTGTACTCGCCCGACTGATCCGGCGTGGGAAGGCCAGTGCCATGGATCGTTTCCTCCGCCAGGATGGCTGAGGTCGCGAACAGGTACGCCCGCGTGCTCGTGTCCCCGATCATGGTCGGCCACGAGTTGGGATGGGTGAAGCGGAAGCCCCGGAACGAATCACCGCTTCCTGGATTCGCGGTGGGGTAAATCAGCACCTCGGAGAAGTGCGGCTGGTCCGTGATGGTGGAAGGAACATGGGCAGGGATATTCGGCCACAGGCGGGCAAACTTGTAGCACTTGCCTGGATCACTCGTCCCTGGAACCGTCAGTGTGACCTGCTGCACCGCGACCGGCGCGTCCCAGGTGATATCCGAATCCGGATTCAAGGGGGTGTATTGGGGCGGCGGCCGGTTGATCCCGATCCAAAGGCCTGTGGTGGCATCCCAATCCACGGAGCGGTTGTACGCGTAAAAGTTGACCGGAGAGAACGCGGTGAAGGTCTCCACCAAGCCCGAAGGCAGGGTCGCCGACACGAGCGGCGGCGCGTTCCCATAGCCCCCGCCCGTCAGCGGTACCTGGGTCCAACCGAAGCCGGTCGTCAATCCTGGAGTGCCGTCCTGAGGCGTCACGGTGATGCTGAGCGGGAGAAGACCTTCATCGTAGATGGACCCGCTGGGCGCGCGTTCCAGCCCGTAGACTGCGCCGGAGACCTGCACCTTCGGAAGCTTGATGTTGTCGTTTCCGACCAGGGTGTTGTCCACCAGGAGAGAGGCGCTGGTGATGCGCATCGAGCTGGGGTTCAGGGCGCCCGCCGTATTCGGCGTGTCGATGTAGTACTGCGGCGTGCCCGAAATTGTCATCGTGATCGTCTGCGCCGTCCGGTTGTCGTTCCTGATGACGATCGTGCCGGGGACGCCGGACCAGCCGTTGAACCAGTTGGACTCGGTGACGGTGACGGCGTCCCCCCAGCGGTTCGTGAAATGGGTGATGGATCCGACTGTCGGGTCACCGGCTTTGCCCCCGGTCCAAATGGCGGAGTCCTCGGAAAGCACCATCCAGTAGACCTTCCCGGGGATGGGGTAGGATCCAGGAACATCCACCTCCACATAGAATTTCGTGCCATCCGAAGCGGGATACATCGTGACCGTCGGCGGTGTGTCCCTGAGGACCATCTGGACGCCCCGGTCCTGCGCCCACTGAAGGAGCTGCGCGTCCGTGGGCCTGGCTGCGGGCGAGGCTTGCTTGTAGAACACCCAAGGCTCGCCCCCCACCATCACCGTCACCTGGATGGGGCTAATCACAGCTCCTGGCCACACCACCGGCCGGATGCACCCGCCAACGGCCTGGTTCCCGCCGTCCTGACTGTTGTACGACCAGGAGAACCCCAAGGGAATGCGGCCCGGCATCCGAGGGCCGAGCGGAATCCTCATGTCGAGGGCGCCCGACACGACATCCACCGAACCCAGCGGCAAGCGAACCGTGCGCGCGGCCTGCGGCGCCTCTCCATTCGGATCCCCCTCCGCGCCCGCCGAAAGCGGAAGGATGGTAAAGAGACACAGAAAGAGAGCGGCGCTGAACCGGCGCAAAATCATGCAGACCTCAGTGGGGAGTCCACGCAAAGCCTATCAAGCCTCGGAATCCCATCCAATCTGCAATTTCCCTGATCCCTTGAACCCAAATCCCAACACCCAGCGGCAGGCAAGCCTTCTTGTCGACAGGATTAAATGAGCCCTTTATACCTTCTCGGTTGAAGAACGGTGAGAGCTTAGGGAAAAAATTGTATGGATATCAAACAGCAAACAAAACGCGTTCGTGGATCTCAGCAAGAGCCAATCCTGGGTCGCTCGGCTGACCCGTGCAATGCCCTCTCAGGTGAAAAGTCGGCGCATTTTGAATTTTGAGGAAGGACAGTCGTCGCTCTCTGGCTTGATCTCCTTCTTGGAAAACCCAATGGAGACCTCAAAGCCTGCATCTGCCCGGAGCATGCAACGAGAAGGTATGTGGTTGGAAGGAATCTTCCACTGACTCGATGCTTGCGCACCTAGGGGCGCAACTGAGGCGATCATGAGAATCGAAGATGAACGAATAATTCTATACATTTTCTAATCCCCTAACGCCCGCGTGTCAAGCATTCACTCGTTTGCAGGAGGATGCTGCAAAACTGTTTCGATTTCTGCCTGTTTCTTCCTCAGTTTATCCAGTTCGGACTTATAGTCGATGGTCTTCCCAAGTATTCTCAATTGAACACCGCGCGCAATAAACAGTGAAATTAACATTTTGTCGTGAATACCCTCTTTCTTAAATTGATTATATAGTTCATCATCGTTGTTCAACCATTTGCTTTCAACAAAAGAAGGAATATTATATTGAGCGATTTTGACTGGAGCTTTTTTTATCTCATCGATTTGATGTCGATTAAATTTTTTGACAATCTCATCAATGGCCTCTTGATAGCAGTGCGGAGCTGGATTCGCGCTGAACTGAATTAATGTAATCATAGCAACAAGTACAATCATTTCGCTTTCTCCCTAATTGTTATTGGCTTACTCACTTATAGTTAACAAAATCCGAATCGTAAAGAGTGTGGTTGACGACCGACGTAATCGTACTGAAGTATACTTCTGTCGTCCTTTTGCATCAAATATCCACGGATTCAAACTGAGACACTACCCAAGCATTCACTTGTTTGCAGGGGATGCTGCAAAACTGTTTCGATTTCTGCCTGTTTCTTCCTCGGTTTATCCAGTTCGGACTTATAGTCGATGGCGATGGACACATCAAGGCTGTTTGACTGAACCAATATGGACAGAGGAGATCAATTGATTTGCAACGCCTTTTAGCGATGGCAACAGCTTCATTGGGTCATGTTCATCCAAATCAGTGATACTAAATAGAAATGCTCGGCCTTGCTGAAGTTTAACAAACATCACCGTCAAAGATGGGACCGGCGCACCAGAGAAATCCATGACTCCTCGACGAACGAAAAGAGCACCTGCTTCTGTCCCGTTATTCGCAATAACTTCATAAGAAAATTGACCCACTTGTTTTGGGTCCCCTTCCTTTAGGCTCAATTTCTTAGAGAGCCAGAGACAAAAGCCCTTGAGGTCTTTCACCTGCTCTGGGATTTTCATTACTCCGACTTCGAGGAGAGGCATTTGGCCCCCAGTGAGTTCATAACTCCCAAGCATGGCAATGCCATCTTCCATTTTTGGTTTGGGCTGTGGGAGTTCCGCATCACGCGGATGAGCCAAAGGGGCCACAAATGATAATTCAATGCCGTCATGACTTAGTCGCACGGGATTCCTCCCCAGCCCTTGTGAAAACAAGCAGGTAGAAATAAAGAAAACAACTAGGATTTTCATTTTGTTGCTGCTCCGAGATGTATCTGACCTCAGCGTATGAAATTGGCTCTGAGAGCCAAGGTTATTGGGTTCCACATGGCACAGGTTTGGCGGTCTTCAAATCCACGATCACGCCCATGGCATCCTTGCTGGAGGCAGAGAGCCATGCCGTGTTCTTGACCCAGGCATAGACCAGGATCTCGTCCGGCTTGTTCCCCTCGAACACTTGGTCCGCATGCGCTAACTTCCAACTTCTTGACCACCAAGGCCGGGTAGGCACGACCACTTCAAACAACTGGTTTGAATGCCCCTTTTCAAAGAAGAAAATGCGGTCGCTCTGTGCATGATCGAAGTAGAAGACCCTGTTCCCAACCATGCCAATGAAATCTTGAGCTTCACGCAACCCGTAGTCGAGCCGTGCCTGTTTCAGTCCATCAGCAATCAGCCTGAGATGGCCATCCTCATACCGGAGGATTGTTCCTTCGTTGAAATAGGTCCGATCTTGGCGCGTGCCCATTCCCCAAGTAGGCGAGAAGGCGGAATAATCATCGTATTTGGAGAGGTGATAATAGAAGTCTCCACCGAGCTGTCTCGCAGGGCGATTCTTCCAGTCCCAATCCCTTGGCCTTTCCGAGTAAAGGATTGCAACGGGTGCAGACACAGCTCCCGTTGCTCTCCAAGATTCCGGCGGAACCTTCCAGGAGCGAAGCTGGACTTCGCTGCTCCCATCTGCCTTATCCGTATTCACCCCAAAGACCCAAAGATCATTTCTTCCCGATCCAAGCTGTTTACCAATATCAACTTGAGGCACTTGAGCAATCAGGGTCCCCGTTAACAAAAATGCGAGGGGCCTCATTATTGCCCCCTGAAAAGGGCATCAACTAAAGCTGGATCGGCTCGGGTTACACCTGATCCTGGAATGTTGGCGAAGGTCTCCAGGCGCTGTGTCAGCGATCCCGGCCAGCGGAAGGGCGTTGCATCCATCGCACTACTACCACCCGCAAAGAGACTCTTGGAGGTCGAGACGGTGCATTGGGTCCCGAAAATTCCCATGGGTGTCCAATTGCCCTTCCCGATCTCAGTCAAGGCTTGGCGCGCAAAGGCACCCCGATCCTTGATGTCCACCATGTAGCTATGATCCGGGCCTCGGCCTTCACTTACCTTAGTTTCTAATGCCGATTCAGTCGTATTCTTTGAAACAGGTTGGTGCACCAAAGGGAACTGGCTGAGCAGCATGGTCCCGGTTCCTGGATCCATCACATCAGCGTGCCCAACACCATGTTCCCCTGGGCCAACTAATCCAAGGAAGGACCCTGTCTTATCCCAGGTATTGGCCATCAACGTGGCAGCTACCGCCGTGTTCTCTGCTGCCCAAGGAGTTAAAAAGGCAATTGCTGCTGCCAGCGCTGAATTTGTTTGCGCCGAGTCATCTTTCGAATCTTTGGTCTTGGCGCTCGGCGCCTTAGACTCCTTACCGGGCTTTGGGGTGTTAGTCCCCCCACCACCGGCACCTGTTCCTGGTGCAGGCGGTGGCTGGCTTTTTGCCTTCTCCTCTGCATCCTTAGCAGCCATAAACGCATCTGCATAAGCCGCCCAGGCTACGTCCTCCCAGGTGTCGGTCATCCAATTAAAGCTTCCATGGGGGTTCGAAGGCGAGGAAGGTCCGTCTAATTCAGCCTTAAGGAACCGCCCATCGGGATCCGTGTGCGTGACGGGATTGTTGGTCACATAGTTGTACAGGTTCCAGCTCTCGGGATCGTCCTTGGTCTGATCGTAGGCCGGATCGACCTGGGCGAACTTCCCATAGGCCGGGAGGTTCTCCCGGGCCTGCATGTAGATGGCGCCGGAGTCCGCATCATCCTCGTGGTTGGTGTACCGCCGGATGGTCTTCGAGCCGGTCTGGCTGTACCGCTCTCCGAAGGGCAGGTTCTTGGACTTCCCGATCACGGCGCCGCTGGGATCCGTCATCACCGACGGGCTCCCCACATAGTCGCCCTGGATGAAGGTCGTCCCCATGCCCGGCTGGTCCTCCGCGAGATCCTGTCCAAAACCATAGACGATCGTCTTCTTCCAGACCAGGGATCCGGGCGTGCCCACGCTCACGGTCACCGTGGCGGAGACGCTTCCCACCGCGTTCGTGGCCATCAGCTTGTAGGTGGTGGTCGCCGTGGGACTCACGGTCTGGGTACTGCCCGTCACCGTCCCGATGCTGTTATCCAAGCTCAGGCTGTCCGCCTGGCTCACGGCCCAGTTCAGGGTCGCGCTCTGTCCGCTCGTGATCTGCACCGGGTTCGACCAGAAGTCCGTGATCACCGGCAGGGCGGTCTCCACCCGCACCGTGATCGTCGCCGTGGCGGATCCGGCAGCGTTGGTGGCGGTCAGCGTGTAGCTCGTGGTAGCCGCCGGAGTGACACTCACGGAGGTACCGGACTGCGCGCCCACCCCGGAGATCGAGACCGAGGCCCCGCCCGTCACCGTCCAGGCCAGCGTCGTGCTCTGGCCCGAGGCGAGGATGGCCGGGGTGGCCGTGAAGCTCGGGATGGTGGGCGGCGCCGACGCGCTCACCGCCACCGTCACTGTGGCAGTCACACTTCCGGCGGCGTTCGTTGCCGTTAGCGTGTAGGTCGTGGACACCGACGGGCTCACGCTGCGGCTGGTGGTGCCCGTCACCGTCCCGATCCCGTTGTCCAGGGATAGGCTCGTGGCCCCCGTGACCGACCAGGCCAGCGTACTGCTCTGGCCCGAGGTGATGCTCCCAGGACTCGCCGTGAGGCTCGTGATGGAGGGCTTCGCCATCACCGTGATCGTCACCGTGGCCGTGCTGGTGGTGTAGCTGGGGTCCCCGGCCTTGAAGCTCACCGTGTAGGTCCCCACCGTGGTGAAGGCGTGGGTCGTGCTCATGGTCGCGGCCGTGGCCCCATCCCCGAAGGTCCAGAGGAAGCTCGTTCCGAAATCCGTGTCTCCCTGGAAAGTGACCACCTGCCCCACGCCGACCGTGATCGGTCCGGATGGCTGCAGAATGTACGCCCCGGCGCCCTGGCCCCCGATCATGGGCGCCATCGCCATCCGGGTCGGAGCGGCGGTCTTCACGACCGGGATCTGGAACTGCGCGAGCGGCTCCCGGCCGAAACCGTACACGGTGTAGTCCACCGTGCCATCCGTCTTCGTGCGCTTAAACCGCAGGCCCGAACTCTCCAGCAGGTAGCTGGTCCCGTTCTCCTTCACCACCCGGCCCGAGGGATCGTAGATCCAGGTGGTGAGGGTCGAGGCCTGGCCCGGCGTCGTCCACACTTGCGTCATCCGACCCAGATCGTCGTACTGGGCGCCGGTGGAATAGGTGCCCGCAGCCCCCACGCCCGGCGCGCCGGGAGCGAGCTGAGTGAGGGAAGTCGGCAGCTGGTTGCCAGGCCCATAGGCCGGAATGGACCAGGCCAGCGGCTCGCTGGGCTGGACACTGCCATTCGCCGCTGTGTAGACGAAGTTGTTCTGGATGCGGTTGCCGAAGCCGTCGTAGGTGTACCACTGCTCCATGGTCTCGCTGGAGAGGCCGATCACCTTGCTGTGGCTCAGGCGCTGGAGGGCGTCGTAATCGAAGGTGTCAGGATTCGCGGCGGGGCCGCGGCTCAGCATCAGGCCACCCGCCGTCCAGGTCATGGCGTCCGTTTCGAGGACCGTGGACCCGGAGAGGAACTGGCTCTGCACCAGGTCGCCCATGGTGCTGGTGGAGACCGTCTGCACCCCATTGCCGTAGATCAGCGTGTTCGTCAGGCTGCTGCCGGACCCCGCGCCATAGACCATCATGCCCCGCAGGGCCCCGTCGAGCTTCACGGTCGTGGGCCGGTTCTGGGTGTCGTACTGGATCGTGGAGGTCTGGGCGGCTTTGCCGCCACCCGACGGGTAGGTGAGGCTCGTCACCTGGCCGCCGTCATTCAGGGTCTGGCTGACGGCGAAGGCCTGGGTATAGCTCGACGGCGTCACGATCGCGCCGTCATTGCCGTCGTAGACGGTCTTGTTGAGCAGGCGGCCCAGCGCGTCGTACCCGTAGGCCTCGGAGAGCACCTGGGTGGCGAGGCCCGTCATGGCCTGGGACTCGTACAGGTCCGTCAGCAGGTGGGTGTTGGTGCTGCTGTAGTCGTACTTGAAGGCCCGGGTCACCGTTCCTTCTGGCCCGGAAGCCGCCACCTGGGACGGCTGCAGGTGCGCGTCCAGCGTGGTCGTGAAGGTGCGTGTGCCGCTCGCCCGGGTCTGGGTCGTCACCGTGGGTGTGCCCGACATCGTGAAGGCGCTGTAGGTGGTCGACCCTTCCTCGGGCTCGGTCCGGCTCGTCATCCAGCCCATGCCGTTGTAGGTGTAGGACCGCTGCTGGGCCGCGGATCCGCCGCTCTGGAGCGTCTGCAGCAGGTGTCCGTCCGCATCATAGAAGTACTGGCTCAGCTGGCCCTTCTGATCCATGACCGCGGCCTTCTGGCCCAGCAAGTCCACCGCCGAGGAGCGGGTGTAACCCCGGTCATCCACTGAGGTGGTCCAGATGGCCGTGACGCCGCCCAAGGTCTGCCAGGTGGGTTGAAGCGTGGTCGTGCTCAGGGTGCGGCCACCGGCCGTGCCCGGGGTCGGAACGCGGTCATAGTGGCCCGTCACGCGGCCCTGGTCGTCGTAGGTCCAGGTCTCGTAGCCCCAGCTCGTCATCGCCCCCGTGAGCACCGGGGTCTGGGCGGTCTTCTGGCCAAAGCCGTCGTAGATGAAGCTCTGCTGCGTCGCGACCTGGCCGTTCGCATCATAGGCCGTCACGGACAGCGTGCGGCCGAAGGCGTCCATCGTCGTATGCGTGCGGAGCGTCTTGCCATCGGCCGTGACGGAGACATCCTTCCACCGGCCACCCGCATCATCGTAGGTCGTGGTGGTGGCAACCTGCCCCACGCCGCCCTTGGCCTGGCGCGTCACCGTGTACACCCGGTTCCACGCATCGTAGGTGGTGGTCGTGGTCACGCCCAGCACATCCGTGCGGCTCGTCTCCTGGCCCAGGGTCGTGTCGTACACGAAGGTCGCGATGCGGCCATCAATGGAACTCGTCGTGCTGGAAGGACCCGCCTGCACATGGGTGTCCGTCCAGGTGTTGGTGATCGTCTCGCCCGAGCCCGCGTAGCTGGACTGGGTGTCTCCGGTGGAGGTGAGGGTCCGGGTGCTGGTGAGCAGCACGGGCAGACCCGTCGCATAGGTCCGCGTGTCCGTCGCCGTGAACACGGCGCCGCTCACCGGGTCCGTCCGGACGCCCGCCTGAGTCGTGATGCGGCCGGTGGTGTCATAGCCGTAGGTGGTCGTGCCGAAATTGGCGGAGGCGATGCCACTGGAAGGCGCGCCCGCGGAAGCGCCCGCGTGAGGAGCTGAAAAGCGGAGGCTTGAAAGACTGGCGCCATCGAGGGTCTTCTGATCCGTCTTCACCAGCAGGCGGCTCAGGCCCGGGACCGGATCCGTGGATTTGAAATCCGACTCCCGCGCGATCGTTCCCCGGCGGTGGATCGGATGGAATTCCGAGGCGGGCAGCGCGTCGCTCCACCCGGGGACGGTCGTGCCGCTGATCGTCGGAAAAGCCCGCGGCACATCCGTGTACTCGTCCGTGATGATGGGGCCGTAAGCATCCCGGGCCCCCGAAGTCTGAGGATTGCCCGTGACCGTGATCTTGGTGGGCAGGTTCTCCGTGACCACCGTCGTCCGCAATGCCATGGGCGACACCGGCAGGCCGCTGGACAGCGAACCGGCAGGATTCGCCCAGCTCGTGAGATCAAATCCGTCGTAAGCCGTCACCTGGACGGTATGGCCGCTGACGGCCTCCGGTGTGGCGGGGGTTCCGGTTCCCGTGATGACTTCCTCATCGAGGATCGCGGACGACGCGAACAGGTAGCAGGCCCGGTTGTTCAGGGTGGAAACCGTGCTGTTGGGGTCGTACGAAGCGTCATAAGACGGGTGCGTGAGCCGGACAGCCCGAAACGAGCCCCCGGGCGTGGCGGCCGGGTAATGCAGGATCGCCGTGGTGTGGGCGGGCTGCGTGCAGGTGTAGGTGAACTTGGGTGCCCCTGGCGTACCCGAAGAAGTCGTGGTCCAGGCGGGTATTGTGTGCAGGAAGACATAACTTTCATCCCCCTGCCCGCTGCCAAGCGTGTCCTGCCGGGTGAGCTGGGTGACCCCAGCCGGAGCTTCAAACCCGATCGCCCCCATCCCATCCGAAGGATTGGAAGGCTGGCGGAACTGGAACCCTTGCCATAGGCCATTGCACAGGCTGTAGCTGAAGCTGCTGAGATTGATCCCGCCATTCCCGTAGGTGAAGGATTCCTTGAGGCCGTTTGAATACGAAATGGAAGACACCTTCTCATTCACCGCGTCCCACACCATCGAGAGCGTCCGGCTGCTGCCGGTGGAGGCCGTCGAAACGATGGAGGTGGGGCAGAATCCGTCATCCCAGAGCCCCTCGGGATGGAGAGGCTCCGTGTTGGAGTATCCAGGGCAGCTGTAGGGAACGGGTGGCGTGAACCGTTGGTCCCCTCCGAACTTTCCCGTCACGGAAACCGTGGGCAACCCGAGGCTGTTCGTCACCTGGATCGTGCCGGTGTTCTTGATGGTGCCCGGCGCCGTGGAGAGGGTCCCCGAGGAGGTGAGGCCCGATTGAACCGTCGTGGTGGGCGTCCCCTGATGCGTAAGGGTCAGGGTGACCGTATTCGATGGCTTCACCTGATCCGTTAGCACAATGCTGGAGAGTCTCCAGAAGGTGCCATTCGCATCCGTGTAGGGGTTCTCCACTTCATCGGAGGTCACATGGTCGCCCCAGAGGTTCGTGAAGTGCGAGACGGTGTGCCTTGAAGGGCTGGTCACCACCGTCACATCGAAGTTCCACTGGGCCCAGATGACTTCAGAGCCATCCAAAATCGCGTAGCCGGGCGCGAGCTGCTGCGTGGAGTAGGAAACCACGCCTGTCGTATGGTTATCTTTCTCGCAGGGCGTATCAAAGTAGTAATAGATCAGGAAGCGTGTTCCATCCGTGGACGGAATCGCCTGCAGCCGCAGTGTCCCCGTCCCATTGACGATCCACCCTCCCGTCGCGTAGGTCGGCTGAGCCGGGTTGAAGCCGCGGGCAGTCAGCGCCGACTGGAGATCCGACGCTGAAGGCATCGATCCGTTGTTGACTTGGCGGTAGAACACCTCTGGCTGCCCGTTCACGACCACCGTGGTCTGAATCGGGCTATCCCCGAAATTCAGGCTGGGCCAAGACACCGGCCGGAAGCCGCCGCCGATCGCGACCTGAGCAGTGTCCTGGGAAGTGAAGTTCCAGGAAAAGCCCAAAGGGATGCGCCCGGGCATCCGGGGGCCCATCGGCAAATGCAATTGGAGGTTGCCGCTCACGGCATCCACCGTGCCCGCGCCGATCCTGACAACGGAAGAGGAGGTCGGCGTCTCGTTCTTGGGATTGCCTTCCGCGCCCGCATGCGCCGATGGGGCGAACCCCATCGACAGCACCATGGAGACAAAGAGGGTCTTCAAGGAACGAAATCGAAAGACCACAGAAATCTCCCAAGCCATCAAGCAAAGAGGCCGCGTCAACACATGCCCGGAATCAGGCATATGGGCTCCATGGTCCGCTGAGGCGCCCGTCCGGTTCAAGCCCCTTGCCCTAATTGGCAATTCCCTATTGGAGTCGCGGGAGCCAAAGGATCGTTTCTAAGTCGCGCGTCAAACACGCACAACCCCGCCGAGGCTGGTCGTTCCCTGATATTTCCCTGTCCGACCTGCAGGCAGCAAGGTTCGGATCGGCTCCCATGCCTGTGCCGGGAAGTGCCTTGACCTCCTCTGGGGCCACCTTAGAGAACGGCCCAGCCCCTTTCTTCCCTGTTTTCTTGCCTGTAACCAGTGAATCGAGCAAGCGCTCTCATCTGGGGTGTCGGTCAGACGGATTCAGTACCGAGCCAAACAAGCCGCCTCACCGAAAGGTGGGGCGCTCTGCTTAACAGGTCGGACTTGGCCGCGTGCCCGCCCCGTGGGGGCCTTCCAGGTGTCTACGGGCTGACCGGCAGTATTCTCCTGGTCAGATTTGGCGCCGAAATGCCTCGGAAACCCTCTCATTTCTGGCCTTTCTGGGCTCTGGTCGATGTGGTCATCACGGATCCGCATCCTCAGCAACAAAGGAGCGGCCATCAATTCTCGCGGCCACTCCTTTGAAAATGAAATCAGGCACCCAGGAATAGGGGAGTATGGCCCCATCCGATTTCCGCCGGACATTCGCCAAAAGCGCACAGCTACTATCGAGCTCGAAATCGGTTCGTATCGCCTGAAGGATCCCTGATCCGTTCGTAGGGAATTCCGCCCTAAAGTGGCTCCGGCCCCTCGCTGGCGCCCGGGAGCCAATGGCCGTCCTCAGAGGCGGATTTCATACTTTTCATTTAACTTATTTATTATGTATAGCTTACATTCTTGGCCAATAAACAGCCTCCCTCTCGGCTTGGCAAATCATAGAAATTAATAATTTCGACATATTGCTTATGCCTTCGATGTCGCTATTGTTAAATTCCTTGCTCATTGGACCGTCATGCGTGAGAACAATCAGCCACTTCTTGGAAATGAAGGACCCCCATCCTTGACGCTGCTGAAGCGTCCTGCCGTCCGCCAGGTGTGCAAGATCGTCCTGGACACCGGCGTCGCAGCGCTTGCCTGGACCGTCGCCACCAGCCTGGTCCGCCACAGTGTCCCTACCCTCTATGGCGCCGCCTCCTGGGTGGCCTTCGCCATGGCCTTGAACCTGGTGTTCCGTTACACACGCCAGCACTTCCGGCTCCTGGGGCTGATGGACGCCAAGGCCTTCCTGGTAGGCACCGTGGTCATGGTGACGGCCTTGATGCTCACCTCCTCTTTCAAAGAGAGTCTGGGAGTCCGCCTTGAATCGCAGGACCTGCTCCTGGTGGCCGGGCTCTTGACCTGTCCCATGTGGCTCACCCTTCGGCTCGGCTTCGTGGCGTACTACCAGCGCCTGTCCGAGCGCAAGCACCAGGGGTCGGGGCAGCGGCATGTGGCGCCCGCCAAGGCGCACCGCACGCTGATCGTCGGCGCGGGCAGGGCGGGAGCCAGCCTCTGCCAGGAGCTGCGCGGACAGCCCCAGCTGGGCTGCCATGTGGTGGGTTTCCTGGATGACGCTCTCGAGAAGCAGGGCGTGAGGATCCAGGGCATCCCGGTCCTGGGCCACACGCGCCTCCTGCCCACCATCCTCAAGGAGCGGAACGCCACCCAGGTGATTCTCGCGATGCCGCGCGCCCCCGGGTCGCGGCTGCGGGAACTGACCCAGGTTCTGCACGCCGAAGGCGTGCTCGTGAAGACGGTCCCGGGCATCTCCAACCTCATCGGGGACCAGCCCTGGAAGCCGGAGCTCCGCGACATCGCCATCGAGGATCTCCTCCGGCGCGAGCCCATCTCCCTCGACATGGGATCCATACGCCAAGTGGTGGAGGGCTCCGTGGTGCTCATCACCGGCGCGGGCGGCTCCATCGGGAGCGAGCTGGCGCGGCAGGTGGCCCCCTTCCGCCCCGCGCACCTCGTTCTGCTGGGGCGCGGCGAGAACAGTCTGTGGGAGGTGGAGCGGGAGCTGCGCCAGCTCTTCCCGGGCCTGAACCTCGCGGTGGAGCTCTGCGACATCCGCAACGCGCCGCGGCTCCGGCGGGCCTTCGAGGACTGGAGCCCCCAGATCGTCTTCCACGCCGCTGCCCACAAGCATGTCCCCTTCCTCGAACACGATCCGGCGGAGGCGATCGAGAACAATGTCTTCGGCACGCTCAATGTGCTGAGGGCCGCCCTGGACAGCAGCACGAGGACCTTCGTCAACATCTCCACCGACAAGGCCGTGAACCCCGCCAATGTGCTGGGCGTGTCCAAGCGCATCGCGGAATACCTGGTGCTGCAGGCGGCCGATGAGGCCCGGCCGGGATGCCGGTTCGTCAGCGTGCGCTTCGGCAATGTGCTGGGCAGCCGGGGCAGCGTGATCCCCCTATTCCGGGACCAGATCCGCAAAGGGGGCCCCATCACAGTGACGCACCCCGAGATGACGCGCTACTTCATGACCATTCCCGAAGCCAGCCAGCTGGTGCTCCAGGCGGGCATGCTGGGGCAGACCGGCAAAGTCTTCGTGCTCGATATGGGCGCGCCGGTGCGCATCGTGGACATGGCCACGGACATGGCCCGGCTCTCCGGCCTCGCTCCCGGCGTCGACATCGATATCAAGTTCACGGGCATGCGCCCCGGGGAGAAGCTCTTCGAGGAACTCTTCACGGAAAGCGAGCAGCGCGAATCCGGCGTCCACTCCAAGGTGTTCGAAGCCGTGCAGCACCCGAAGGACCCCTTGCTCCTGGACCAGTCTCTGCTCCTGCTGCAGGAATCCATCACGCTTCCGGAAGGCCTGCGCCAGCAGGAGATGCTGCGCTGCTTCAAGCGTCTCGTGCCCAGTTACCAGCCGTCCACCCTGGGGCTGGGGCGTTACGAGGACACCAGCGCCGTGCCTCCCTTGCCTGGGCACGAGGAAGTGCCGCTCTTCAATTGACCCCTCACCAGACGCGCTTGGACAGACCCGTCCAAAGGTAGCCCCACAAGGTCGGCAGATAGAACTGCCGCGACGGACCCTCTGGATGAAAGGGCTTGAGCGCGCCCGCGAGAGCCTCTTCGATGGCCTGCACGGCGAGAAGACGGAACACCGAGGCTTGGAGGTAAGGGTAGGTGGCGAAGGTGTCCCGCTCTGTCGGCGTGAACGGCGCCTGGCGGATCACCCCTCCCGTGTCCACGCCCGCGTCCACCAAGTGGACCGTCACGCCAGCCCGGCCGGGATCACTTTGGGCCATCGCCCAGTATCCGCCCGCCTGTCCGCGGTAGGCGGGCGTGATGCCGGAGTGGAGGTTCAACAACGGAGCCTTGATGGCCTGGAGGGTCTCCTTCCGGAGAACCGCGGTCCCATAAACGATCACCACATCCGGTTCGAGCCGCGCCAGCGCCTCTCTGCAGGCAAGGCTGTTCACGGAGCCGACGGGGAGGATCTCGCACCTGCCATCCAAGGCAGGGTGGAGATCCAGGCTGGCCACGATCTCAGCGAGACGAGTCCGGTCGCGGCGAGCGAGAAGGCGCTGCAACAGGAGGAATCCGACCTGGCCCAGGACCGCCACGAGACCCTGCCGCTTCATGCGGCGGTGGATCAGCTTGGCTCTGGATTCCCTCTCCTCCGTGAGGATGGTGATGGGGCCGAAACGGTCCACCACCGCGTGGATGATGATCCAGGAATGGGGCGAGCCGTTTGTCAGCGCAACGATCGTCGGCATGATCGTTGAACATTAACAAATCGCTGCTCGCCCCGCTGGAAACTCTTCATTGCTGGTAAGGCATTCCTGATACCCAGTTCAAGGGGCGATGGCGTTTCCGGACTGGGTGTTGTTGCTGAGGGTGATGCTGAGGTTGCTCACGGAGTAGATGCCGTAGCCGCCGTTGTTCGTGGCGGTGTTGCCGGTGATGGCATTGCCCGTGGTGCTGTACACCTGGATGCCATCGCTGCTGTTCTGGGAGCAGGTGTTGCCGGTCACGATGAACCCGTTCGCGTTGTCCCGGATCAGGATGCCCAGGCCGTTGTTCGACGAGATGTTGTTGGTGATCTTGATGACGGAGCCGCTGGGGATGTCCGAGGCCTCGATCCCGGCGCGCGGCGAGGTGCTCAGCGTGTTCACGCCGTTGCCCGTGCAGGTGTTGCCGTCCACCGTGACGCCCGTGATCCAGGCCTTGCCGGCGTAGGAGAGCGGCACGCCCATCTCGATGCCGAACCCGGAATTCGTGGTGAAGCTGCAGCCCGTGATGAGCACATTGTTCACGGTCTCCCCCGGGTTGGGCTCGATGTCGATGCCGTCCTCCGGAAGGGTGCCGCTCGTGTTCTTGAAGGTGCAGTTCCGCACCACCATCCCGTCCACGCTCGTGATGGTCAGGCCCTGGCGGCGGTTGTGGTCGCCCGTCACATTGCAGAGCGTGATGCTGCTGCTGGAGGCGATGGAGAACCCGTCTCCCCAGCAGTCCTTGGCGAGGACGCGCTCGATGACGATGGACTGGGACCCCTTGACCTGGATGCCCATGCCCCACTCGCCGCCTGTGCCTGTGTGGGTGCTGCGCTCGCCGAGGATGGTGCCGCCCGTCACGTTCACATGGTTCACGCCCGAGATCAGGACCACCGCGTAGTTGGTCACGCTGTTGGTGATGGCCTTCAGCGTGGCCCCCGCTGACAGGGCGAAGGTCATGTTGCTCTTGAGGTTGATGGAGGTCAGCGCGTTCACCATGTAGGTGCCGTCCGGCACTGTCACCGTGCCCCCGGTGCCGCCCGCGGCATTCACGGCGGCCTGGATGGCGGCGGTGTCATCGGTGACGCCATCGCCCTTGGCGCCGTAGGCCTTCACATCCGCGGTGAACGAAGAAGTGGCGGCGGGCGCGCAGGTGGCGTTGATCGTCGCGGTGGCCGACGCGGACTTGGTCCCGTCCGCCACGCTCGTGACGGTGAGGCTGTGGCTGCCGGCCGTGACAGGAGCGGTGTAGATGACGGTGTTCCCCGTGCCGGAGATCGTGCCGGTGGAGGCGCTGCCGCCGCTGAGGCCATCCACCTTCCAGGTGACGGCGGTGTTGGTGGAGCCCGCGACCGCGGCCGTGAAGGACTGGGTGGCGCCGGGGGCCAGGCTGACGAGGCCGGGAGTGAGGGCCACGCTGACGGGCGCGGGCGGCGGCGGAGGTGGCGCGCTGGCGGTGACCGTGATGGTGGACGAGTCGCCCTTGCTCGTATCGGCCTTGCTGTGGACCGTCAGCGTGTGCGCCGTGGTGGCGGGGACGGTGGCGGGCGCGGTGTAGGTGACGGTGAGACCGGTGCCGGACACCGTGCCCACAGTCGTGTTGCCCCCAGTGATGCCATCCACCGTCCACCAGACGGCGGTGTTGGTGGTACCGGTGATCCCAGAGGTGAAGGACTGGGTGCCACCGGCCTTGAGCGTGACCGAGCTCGGGGTCAGGGAGACGGCCACCGTGGAGCTCTGGACGCGGAGAGTCGTCGAGCCGCTCGTGGTGCCACCGGCCTTGGGGGCCGCGATCACGATGTGCGTGCCCTCCGAGGCGGGCGCCGTATAGGTGACGGTCCCGCCGCTGCCGGAGAGCGTGCCCACGGTGTTATCGCCATTGAGGATGTTGTCCACCGTCCAGACCAGGTCGACACTGGGACTGCCGGACACCGTGGCGGTGATGGACTGGGTGGTTCCGGGGTCGAGGGTCGTCGCAGCAGGGACCACGGTGACGGAAGGCGCGGCGGCCGGGCTTCCATTCGAGCCGGCGTTGGAATCAGATTTTCCGCTGCCGCCACAAGCAACAAGTGAAAAAAGGACAATAGCTACCGCACCCTGTCGAAACATGGGTTCTCCTTCTACGGGTTTGGCCCAGGGTCGCCCCTGGGTGATCTGGGCCCCGGCTTTCTGGTCCCGGGATTTCGAGCTCCAACACACAGCCCCACACGCGGGCAATGGAAGTCGCTGAGATCAGTATCGGCAAAACTTTAATTTGGACCTGCGTTTTTTTATAACGATGTTTTCCTAACGCCACAGGCAGGGTGGCGATACGCGAACGATGCTATCGTTTTTATCCTATTTAAATCACCGTCTAAGCTCGTGAAATTTACCATTGGCCTGTTTTGACCTACCTTGGAGACCATCTGAAGCCATCTATGGGGGCGTTATCCGTTCTTTGACGGACCCACAGGAAGCGAGGCTTCCCAATGGACCTGCTCACGCGGCCTCTCCGCGCTCTCCAAGGCTCTCCTCGGATGAGTCCGGGACCAGATCCAAGGATGTGACCCGTCACGGGAACCGCCCTTTGCCAGGGCCCATCCACGCAGGCTTTAGATTAGAATAAAACGACGATACGATAGAGAATGAAGGGGAAATCATGCGAGAGCTGTTCCTGCCGTTCAGCCCGCCGTCCATCGGCGACGAGGAGCGGAACGAGGTGCTGGACACCTTGAAATCCGACTGGATCACCACCGGACCGAAGACCAAGCGCTTCGAGGCGAAGCTGAAGGAGGTTCTCGAGGCGCCTGGTGTGGTCGCGCTCAACTCCTGCACGGCGGGCCTCCATGTGGGCCTGCTGGCCATGGGCGTCGGCCCCGGCGATGAGGTCATCGTCCCCGCCATGACCTTCTGCGCCACGGCCAATGTGGTCGAGCATGTGGGGGCGCGGCCCGTCCTCGTGGATGTCTCGGAGGACACGCTGAACCTGGACCCCGCGGCCGCGGCCCGGGCCATCACGGCGAAGACGAAGGCCATCCTGCCCGTGCATTACGCGGGCCACCCCGTGGACCTGGATGCCCTCTTCGATCTGGCGCGGAAGCACGACCTGCAGATCCTCGAGGATGCCGCGCACGCCATCTCCGCCCGGTACAAGGGCCGCCTGGTGGGCTCCCGCGGCAACCTCGCCGCCTTCAGCTTCTACGCCACGAAGAACATCACGACCTCCGAAGGCGGCTGCCTGACGGGGGACGAGGAGCTTGTCGAGAAGGCCCGCGTCTTCGGGCACCACGGGATGAACAAGGACGCGTGGAAGCGCTTCGACCGCAGCGGCTCCTGGTACTACGAGGTGGTCCTGCCCGGCTTCAAATACAACATGACGGATCTCCAGGCCGCCATCGGCCTCCACCAGCTGGACCGGCTCGCGGGTTTCCAGGCGCGGCGGCGGGAAGTGGTCGCCGCCTACGAGGCCCGGCTGGGAAAGCTCGGTTGCCTGCAACTGCCCGTGGAACGGGCGGAGGTCGAATCCAGCTGGCACCTCTATGTGGTCCGTCTGCGCCTGGACCGCCTCGGCATCGACCGCGACGGCTTCATCGAGGAACTCAAAGCGCGGAACATCGGCACCTCAGTCCACTACCTCCCCGTGCACATGCACCCCTATTACCGCGACAAGTACGGCTACCGCCCCGAGGATTGCCCCGTGGCCGCGGACGCCTTCAGCCGCATGTTGAGCCTGCCCCTCCATCCCGGCATGACGGACCAGGATGCGGACGATGTCTGCGGGGCCATCGAAGACATCGTCCGGCTGCACCCGGCCTGACATGCGCCGCGCCTTCGACCTCCTGGGCGCGGCCCTTGGCTTGCTAGTCCTGCTGCCGGTCTTCTTCGTCATCGCCTGCTTCATCAAGCTCGCCGACCGCGGTCCCGTCTTCTACCGCCAGCTGCGTGTGGGCCTCCGCGGACGGCCCTTCAGGATCTGGAAGTTCCGCACCATGGTCCTGGACGCGGATCGCGTGGGCCGTTCCCTCACGGTGGGCTCAGACCCCCGCATCACGCAGCCCGGCGCCTGGCTGCGTCGCTGGAAGCTCGATGAGCTGCCCCAGCTCATGAATGTGATCACGGGAGAGATGGGGTTCGTGGGCCCCCGTCCTGAAGTCCCCTGCTTCGTGGAACTCTACACGCTCGAGCAGCGGAAGGTTCTGGAGCTCCGGCCGGGCATCACGGATCTGGCGTCCATCGCCTACCGCGATGAGAACGACCTGCTGGATGGCCTGGAAGATCCCGAGGGCCATTACACATCGGTCATCCTTCCGGAGAAGATCCGGATGAACCTGGCCTACGCCGCCCACGCCACGCTGTGGCGGGACTTCAAGGTGGTTCTGGCCACGCTGGGCCTGCTGGATCCCAAGCGCGTCTGATCAACTCATGGGCCACTTCGGGATCGCGGTCCCGGCGCGCTGCGCGTCCAGCAGCGCCGTGAGGTGCATGATCCCGATGGGGACGGGGGCCTCCTTCTCGTAGCCGCCGGGCCGCCGCCTGAAGAGGGTGCGGGTGTAGACATCATTCAGCACGAAGGTCATGGAGATCTCGCCGATGACCCAGCCTCCGGGGCCCTTCATGAAGTCGTAGGCCATGGAGGTGAACCCGTGTCGGTTGCTGATCTCCAACGCGAGATCGCAGGCCTCCACCGGAAGACCGCCCGCCTCCACCATCTCCCACAAGCCGCTGCCGCTGGCGCGGAAGTCGTCAGGACGGTTCCGCCTCACGAAGACGGAGATGAGATCGCTTCCCAGCGTCGTGATGCGCCAGTCGGAATCCGTCTGGATGAAGGCCTGCGCGTAGGTGTAGCGGGGGCAGGCGTCCAGGAAGCGGCGCTTGCGGGCGAGCAGGAAGTCGCCCTTCGCCAGCCGCGGGATGTAGTGGTACTTCTCCTTCACCTTCTCCATCAGCGTCTCCTCCCTGAAGACGCCGTCCAGGAGGCGGGAGGCCTCGCGGCGGTTCTCCAGCCGCACGACGCCGCTCGCGGAGGCGCCCGTGTGCGTCTTGGCGATGAGGGGATAGGTCGCGCGCTCCAGGAAATCCGCCGACTCCTCGCGGCTGAAGCTGACGAAAGTGTCCGGAACTGGATAGCCGTGCAGCTTCAAGAAGAAGGTCTCGCGGATCTTGTCGTCGTAGAGCCAGAGCATGAGCGAGTTCGGGAAGCAGGGGATCCCCATGGCCTCGATGAGGGGGATCTTCGCGCGGATCTCCGCCATCTCGCTGGCATCGCCCATGGTGGGGCGCCACACGAACAGGCCGGCCTGCTGCACAGCCTCCATCCAGCCGTCGTGATCCACGGGGATCACACGCGCTTCAAGGCCCAGGCTTGCGCAGGCGCGTTCAAACTCCCCGCGCCAATCCGCGGGAACACGCTGCATGCGGTTGCTGAGTCCGGCGATCATGGGCCGCCCGCGCCTGAGGCAGAGGCCGCCCTGGCCGCCCTGTGGGCGCCGTAGGCGCCCGCGACGAGCCCCACGATGAAGTGAAAATGCCAATGGAAGGCGATGTTGGCCACCGTGCAGGCCGTGAGGACGCAGGGCAGCGCCAGCGCGAAGGGGAGCCCGCCCTCCTCGGCGCGGTCCCGCCAAGCGTGGATGAGCAGGAACAGGCAGATCGACAGGAACGGGATCAACCCGAAGAGGCCCATCTCCACCGCGAACATGAAGAGCTGGTTGTGGGCCACGATGCCGACTCCCGGCTCCCCGGTGTGGGAGCGTTCCCCCAGCTCGACCCGGTAGTTCTCCGGGCCCAACCCGTAGATGGGCGAGCGCAGGAACTGGTCGACAAGCACAGGCGCCATCCGCGCGCGGTCCTCGCTCGCCATGCCCGAGGTCACCACCCGCGCCGACCGCTGCGCGAACACGGAGTCGGCGGCGAATACGCCCCAGAGGGTGCCGGCGACGAGAAGGACGGCTAGCATCGCGGCCAGGGACCAGCGGGCCCGGCGCATCTCGATGGCCATCAGCGCCATGGAACCCAGGGACGCGAAGAGTACCGACGTGCGTGAGCCGGTCAAGAGGAGGCCCAACATGCAGATGACTCCTGCCCCGGCGAACAGAAGCCGCCAGAACACGCCGTAGCCCATCCGGGGCTGGATCACCCGCGCCAGGGCTATCACGAACCCGGTGGCGTAGATGACGCCCAGGACATTCGCGTTCAGTTCGAAGGCGGACACCCGGTGGATGCCCTCGGATCCGAAGGCCGCGTCGGCCCCGATGCCGGAAAGGTGGAGGACCCCCGCGATCACGCAACCGACGACGAAGAAATCGCAACCGCGATGCCGGAGCTTCCGGTCCCGCATGACCGCCGCCAGGATCCAGGCCCAGAGCATGGGCCGGATCATGTTCCGGGTGGAATCGGCCATCTGGTTCGGGAAATTGGAGAGGAGGAACCCGTAGACATAGCGGATTCCGAACAGCACCACCATGCCCATCAAGATGGGGGAGTAGCCGCGTTTGAGGACTCTCGGCGAGAGCAGGAGGCAGGCCCAGAAGAAGAGCTGCGTCACACTCATCACCGAGTACAACCGGTTGGTCCCCGGCAGGTACACATTCGTGAAGGGCACAAGGGCGATGGTGATCATGGAACCCCAGGTGACGAAAGCCCATGTGCCGCGCAGCTCGTAGATCCCCTCCTGCACTTGCTCAAGGTCGGGTTGGACGGCGAGCGGACCATCCCCGGCCAGGGAGGCGGCGCCTGATGCCGACGTGCCGGAGTCGCGGGGGCCGTTCATCCCGGCCTTCCATCTGAAGGGGGCTGGCGGTCGATCATGCCGTCCAGCGCCGTGCGCAGCGCGCTCCGGTGGCTTTCGCAACTGACCAGATTGTAGAGGCGCAGCAGATCGGGCCGGCCCAGGCGCCGGAACATCCATTCCCCCCCGTCCAACCGCTGCACCCCGGTTCAACCGCTGGAGCCACTTCCCGAAGCCGAACAACCGGGTGAGGAATCCCGCGCGGCGCTGGTCGCAGAAGGCGGTCCAGGCCCGCGCGTAGCGGACCGGGTCGGCCAGCACCTCCGACTGCGCGCGCAGCCTGTCGAGGATCGCGTCCGGCGTTTTGGATAGCCGGATGCCGTTCCCGCCCGCCACCTGCTCGATGGGATGGAGGGCCACCTCCGCAGGGCGTCCTTCGGGAAACGCGAGGACCATCCCCAGCCCCTGGCCTCCCGACGCGCCGTGATCGGCGTAGTCGAAGATGAAGTTCCCCTGGCCGTAGAGGATGGTCCCGTCCCCGTGCTTTTCCATGGAACCCACGCAGTGGGAGTGCTGGCAGACCACCGCATCAGCCCCCTGCTCCACGAGGAAACGGCACTGCTCCCGCAACCACGGGGCCGGATAGGGGAAGCCCTCGTTCCCGCCGTGCATGAGGACCACGAGCCGGTCGAAGCGGCCCCGGTGTTCGGCCAGCGTGCGGACCACCCAGATGGGATCCGCGGGGTTCGCGCCGGGCGTGGCGGCCGATGCCAGGCAACGCTCGTCCTCCGCGATGGCGAGGAAGGCCACACGGACGCCGTTCAACGGGATGATGAACGGCTCGCGGGCCTCTGCGAGGCGCGCCCCGGCCCCGAAGCTCCCCAGGCCCGCGGCGGCACAGGCGGCCACGGTGCTCTCCAGACCCGCCCCGCCGAAGTCCATGATGTGGTTGTTCGCGATGCCCACGGCGCCGAATCCGGCGCGTTTCAGCGCCGCCGCCGCGCCCACCGGGCCCCGGAGGTTGGGGCCGGATTTGGCGACGGGCCGCAGGTCCGGACCGCCCAACGGGCATTCCAGATTGGCCACCGCGAAATCGCAGCCGCGGATGAGCGGCAGCACATCCCCGAAGATCTCCTCGCACGCGCCTCTGCCGAAGGGTTCCGACATGCGCCCGATGGGACAGATGTCCCCGCCGATGAAGATCCGCGCGGTTGCTTCAGCCATGGGCGGCGACCTCCTTGCAACGCTTGTCCAGCAGCCACCAGACGGACAGCGACACGCAGGTGAAGGCGACCATGGAGACGCCCAGCGAGGAGGCCGCGATGCCAGGGGCGCCCATGGTTTTCATGAAGACCCAATCGAGGTAGGCATTGAGGACCGCCTGCAATACGGCGATGGTAGCCAGAACCTGGTTGGCGCGCATGGCGTTGAGGGCGCGCACGAGCAGCGTCGCCGTGATGGGGATGGGCAGGCGCAGCAGGTAGAACATCTGGATGCGCGACACGAGCCGCGTGTCCTGTGCCGAGAAGCGCCCCCGCTCATAGAGCGTGGCCGTGATGAAGGTGGATCCGACAGCGAGCAGGCAGGCGGCGGCGATGCTCAGGGCCCCCACGAGCAGCACATACTTCCAGAGCGTGCGCCGGAACTCCGGCCAGTTCTCCTCGCTCGCGAACTGCGAGAAGCGCGGCAGCACGGCGGTGCCCAAGGCCGCCATGCCCAGCCCCGCGAAGGCCGTGGGGATCTTCATCCCGTAGCTGAGCGCGCTGTTGCTCCCCGGCCCCAGCACGGACGCCATGCCCTGGTCCACCAGCGACATGGAAGTGATGAGGAAGGCCCCGCTGATGGTGGCGCCGTACTGGCCCAGGACGGCACGGACATGTTCAGTCATGCCGTGCCAATGGGGCATGAGCGAATGCCCGCGCTTGAAAAGGCTGCGGCCCACCAGCCCGGCCTCCAGGGCGGCGCCGAGCAGCGTCCCCGCCACCAGGGCCCCGATGCCCCAGGTCTTGTAGGCCAGCGCGAGGGCGAAAAGGATCGCGAGGGGTTGCAGCGCCGGCGCCATGGCCACGATGCCGAACTTCCCGTGGGCGTTGAGGATCGCGCCCCAAGTCGTGGAGAGCCCCGTCGCCACCACCAGGGGCATGGACCAGTAGACGAGGCGCTGCGCCAGCGCCAGCTTCTCGGGCGAGTACCCGGAGGCGAGGTAAGGCAGCCACAACGGTGTTGTGAGGGCGACGAGGATGGAGAGGAAGGCCAGGAGCGCAAGGTTGAGGAGCAGCACCGTCGCGTAGAGCTGCCCTGCGGAGGCCTGCCCCTCCTTGGTCTTCACGCGGATGTAGGTGGGGATCAGGGCGGCGTTGAGGGAGTTGGAGATGAGGCCCACGACCACCGACGGGGCCAGAGCCGCGATGACGAAGGCGTCGTAGGCGTTCGAGGTTCCGTACCCCGCGGCGACCACGGATTCCTTCGCGACCGAGACGAGCTTCACGCCGATGGTGAAAGCCCCCACCGTGAGCACGGCCTTCAACACGCCCCGGTTGGCCGCGGTCAGCGGGAGGCGGGACCAGACTCGCCGCAACGCGACCACCACCATGGATTGACCCGCCTCCGGCACGGCATTTCAGAGTTCCCACCATGGTTTCACGATTCCATCGAGCGTCAAGAATGGAATGGTCGAAAAGCGTCATGTATATTGAATTAAACCGCCTTCGTCACCACCCTGAAGCGCCCGCCTTCAGCGTCCGCGCATCCTGCTCCAGCATGCGGATCATGCGGCTCGCCAGCGCCGCGCGAAGCGCGAGAAGCCGCTGCGAGGGGCGCTCCGGACCCATCTGCGCGCGCGCTGCCTTGACCCAGGCGGACGGGATGATCCGCTTGAGCGCCGCCCGCATGGAGCGGGAGGCGTTCCCGCCGGAAACAGGACCTCGCAGGCCCGCGAGCAGCTCCGCCTGAAGGGACGGGGGAAGGAGAGTGTTCGCCTCCGCGCTGACCAGCTCCTCTTTGAACCAGAGCGTGTAGGGATCGGATCGCAGATAGCCGTTCCGGTCGTCGTCGGCGCCCATGGTGGCGTAAGGCAGAGGCGGGCTGAGGGAGGTTGCGATCTGGCGGAACAGGGCCTTGTCCGTGCGCTGGACATCGGGCATCCGGCGGACGAACGAGAGCACCTCGCGCGCGAGGAGCGGGCTCGCGATCTCCACGAAGGGGGCCTTCACATCGTTCAGCGCGGCGAGACCGATGGGGATGCGATAGCCGTGGTAGAGCCGGTCCCGGTAGACGGGGATGGACTCATCCGGATGCCGCATCCATGCCTCTGGAAGGATCTGCCCCCCATCCGCGATCTCTTCCGCCATGGACGGGTCCATGAAGTCGCTCAGCAACACCAGGCCCACGGAATTCCTGGCGTGCGTCCCTGTCTTCACAGGGATCCAGCCGAAGCCTTCATCGCCGCGGATCACGCCCGCCACGCCCTGGTCCGCGAAGGCGGCCCACATGCGCAGGCCGTCCAGGTAGGGGAAGAGTTGATCCGTGGTCCCGCCGCTGGCGGCCAGAAACCGGTCCACGATCGCTTCTGGCGCGTCCTCCGTCCGCTCGGTAAGAAGGTAGTCGTGGGGCAATCCGTGATGCGCAGCGAGCTTCTCCGCGATGAACGCGTCATTGCCGGGCTGTGTGCGGGACGAAGCCAGCCCCCAAGTCATGGTGGGCGGCCTCAATCCGCTCTCCACGAGCACGCCGAGGATGAAGCGGCAGTCGTAGCCGCCGGACAAGGGGAGCGCCCAGCGCGCCTTCGTGAAATCGAAGCGCCGGACGGACGCCCGGAGGATCTCAAGTAGGGCTTCCCGGCATTCCGCGGCTTTCATGGGCACGGGATCGAAGGCGAGCGGCGCGGCGCGGAGGTCGACGGTCCACCGCGTCCGATCCAAGGTGAGGCGGGCCTCCCGTGGCAGACGGCGCAGGCGCGCATCCCAGGCGTCCGTGGGCCCGAGCGTGCCCGAGGAGAGGAACCACGCGAAGGCTCGGCGGTTGAGATCCAGGTCGCCGAGAAGGCAAAGCAGCGCCCGCTGGGAAGTGGACGCGAAGAAGCGCGTCTCCGTGAGCGCGTACCAGATCGTGCGCGATCCCGCGAAATCGGAACAGAGTTCCGTGATGGCGCCATCCGACCGGATGAGCGCGAAGGTCCCATCCGGCACGGGCGAGCCCGGCCGGTGCCAATCCTTCCACTCGCCCGCGAAGGCGCCCAGATGAGCCGAGAGGCCCGACATCACGGCCGCGCCCACGGGGCCCGTCAGGCACAGCGCCTCCCGCGGGGTCTCCACAACCTGATGCGGATGTCCCGACAGCTGCGAGGGTCTGATGCGGTCCGCCACCCGTGCCAAGGCGCCCGTAGGCAGCGCATCCGTCCCTTCACGCCAGCAGGCATAAATCAAGTTCGACACGCGCCGCCTCCCTCGCCAAGAGTCCGCCCGATGGCTTCTTCCCACAGGGCGAGGATCCGCTCGCCGGAATACCGCGCCACCACCTCCGGAGCCCGTTGGGATAAGCGCGCCCGCGCGGCAGGATCCGACATCAGACGGAGCATGGCCGAAGCGAGCACGGATGGATCACCGGACGGAACCAGAACTCCATCCACGCCATCCCGGATGATCTCCTTCGCCGCGCCGCCGAAGTCGGTGCTGATCACGGGCAGGCCGCAGGCCATCGCCTCCACGAGGACATTCGGAAAACCTTCCGCCCGCGAGGACAGGATGAAGAGGTCGGCGCTCCGGAGGATCTCGGAGGGCCGCTCCGTCAGCCCCGGAAACCGCACATGCCCGCTCAGCCCCAGGCGCAGCGCCTGCGCTTCAAGCGCTGCGCGTTCGGGCCCTTCGCCCCAGATGTCCAGGATCCAACCCGGTTCCTGCGCAGCGGCCGCGGCGAAGGCCTCGATCAGCAGGTCGAAGCCCTTGACGGGAAACAGCCGTCCCATGGCCACGAGACGCTTGGGGAGATTTTCGCGCTGCGATGCCTCTGCAGCAGGCGGTGGCGAGACGGGGTTCGGAATGACCACGCCCTTCCGCCGCGCGCGGGCCGGGAACCAGTCCAGCACGGCCTGGGACTGAAAGACGAGGGTGTCCGCGCGAGGGTACGCGAAGTCGCGCAGAGCCGTCCACCACCGCCCCAAGGATCGCCGCGAGGGATCGGTCCGCTCGGAGATGACGAGCGGGATTCCCAGGCCGCGGGAGGCCAAGACCGCGAGGACATTGGCCTTGTCCACGAAGGAGATGACGACATCCGGCGCGGCTTCGCGGAACGCGCGGCGGATCGCCCGCACCCGGCGGAGGTTGTTGGCGAGCCCCGAAGCGAAGGAGGCGCTGTCTTTCAGCAAGTCCAGCGCCCGCACCTCGACCGCGTCTGCCAGAAGATAGAACGGCTCGGCCCGGCCATCCTCCATGGTGAGGATCGTGATCTGCCATCCCTTCGCCGACCATGCGTTGGCGAGGAAACTGAGCACGCGCTCAGCCCCGGCGGCACGGAGCCCCCAAATGAAGAAGCAGACCTTCAACCGGCCCCGGTCCTGACCGGAAGGCGGTGCTTCGGGGATTGGGAATTGAATCCTCGTCATGGAATACTTGAGCCGGTTTTTGCCACCATCAAGGCTGACACACTAAGCTAAACTCCGGATGTTTAAAACAGCCATTGGGGCGCCTCTCCCAGCCGATGGCACCCCACCTTTCCAAGGAAGATCCGAGGACCCCCCGCATGTTCACCCGGTTGCACCAGCGATGGAAATTGAGGGGCTACATCAAACAGGGCCTCCAAATCGCCGATGACTGCCGCCTCGTGAGCCTTCCGAACTTCGGGTCCGAACCCTACCTCATCAGCATCGGCAAGCACGTGACCATCGCCTCCGGCGTGAGCTTCATCGCCCACGATGGGGGGACCTGGGTATTCCGGGACCAGCCGAAGTACCGGGAGGTGATCCGCTACGGCCGGATCGTCATCCACGACAACTGCTTCATCGGCTACGGCGCCATCCTCATGCCCGGCGTCAGCGTCGGCCCGAATGCCGTGGTGGCCAGCGGGGCCGTGGTCACCCGGGATGTGCCTCCGGACACCGTGGCCGGCGGGGTCCCGGCGCGGCCCTTGATGTCCATCGAGACCTACGCGGAGAAGTGCCTCGCAGCCATGCCTGACTATGACCACGCAGCCTACAAGCAGAACAAGGTATCGGAGCTGCTGCGGCTCTTCCCGCGGCCGTGGTGAGGAGGGGCCTATCCATGCCCGATAGCCGCTATCTGATCAGGTTCGACGACATCTGCCCCACCATGAACTGGGCGGTTTGGGAGGCCATCGAAGGCGGGCTCGACCTGCACGGGGTGAAGCCGATCCTCGCGGTGGTGCCAGACAACCAGGATCCAAAGCTGAGGGTGGATCCTCCCCGCCCGGAATTCTGGAACCGGGTCCGCGATTGGCAAGCCAAGGGCTACACCATCGCCCTCCACGGCTACCAGCACCGCTATGTCAACCGGAACGCCGGACTGATGGGCCTGACGCCCAACAGCGAGTTCGCCGGCCTCCCCCGGGCTGATCAGGAGGCCAAGCTCCGCAGCGCCCTCGCGATCTTCGCCGCCCAAGGCGTGCGCGTGGACGCGTGGGTGGCGCCCTCCCATTCTTTCGACAAGGTGACCGTTGCGCTCCTCGCGGAACTGGGGGTGAATGTCATCAGCGACGGCCTCTGGCCCCGGCCCTTCACAGCGGAAGGGATCACCTGGATCCCCCAGCAGCTCTGGAGCTTCCATCCGAAGCCTGCCGGGATCTGGACGGTCTGCAACCACCACAACGGCTGGTCGGAGGCGCGGATCGAGCAGTTCCGCGAGGCGCTGCGGACCTACGCGCCCCGGATGACCGATGTCCCGGCCGTGCTCCGCGAGTACACCGGCCGCAGGCTCTCCCTCACGGACCGCTGGAGGGGCTTCGCCGAATTCATCTGGACCCACCGCATCGTCGGCCCCATCTGGGACGCCCGGCGCCGCATGCGTGAACGGCGGATGGTGTCGGGATGAGCCGGAAGACGCGCGTCCTCTTCTTGATCAATTCGCTGGCGGCGGGCGGCGCGGAGCGCCAGCTTTCCTTGCTGGCGCGGGGGCTGGACCCGGACCGGTTCGAAATCCATGTCGCGGTGCTCTATGACCCTGGCTACCACAACGGAGGCGAGCTTTGGCAGTCAGTGGCGAGCATCCCGGGCATCTCGCTCCACAGCCTCCATAAGCGGCGGGGAGTTCTCGGCTACCTGACGGCCCTCCCGCGGCTCCTGGCCCTGGTGCTCCGGACCCGGCCCCATGTGCTGCACGGCTACATGCAGGGGAACCCGCCCCTCCTCCTCGTGGGCCGCCTGCTGCACACGCCGGTGGTGTGGGGGATCCGGAGGTCCAGCAGCGATCTGTCCAAGCTAGACCGCAGGGATCTGCGGTTCCTCCGCATGACCGTGTGGCTGTCGCGGTACACGGATCTCGTCATCTTCAACTCCGGGACGGGTTCCCGGAACTACCAAGCCATGGGCATGCGGGCGCCTCGCATGCAGGTCATCCCCAACGGCTTCGATGTGATCCGCTTCGCGCCGGATCCGGCCAAGGGTGCGGCACAGCGCAAGGCCTGGGACATTCCGGAGGGAGCCCCACTGATCGGAATCGCGGGCCGTCTCGACCCCGTCAAGGACCATCCGACCTTCCTCCGCATGGCCGGCCTGCTGCGCCAAGCGCATCCGGAAGCCTGGTTCGTCTGCATAGGGGACGGGACCCGCGCCAACCGCGAATCCCTCCAGTCGCTCGCCGCCGCGCTGGGAATCGCGGATCGCACGCGCTGGCCGGGCGTCTGCCTGGACATGCCCAGCGCCTACAACGCCCTCTCCCTGCTCGCCCTGACTTCCACGGACGAAGGGTTCCCCAATGTGCTGGGCGAAGCAATGGCCTGTGGCGTGCCCTGTGTCTCGACACGGGTGGGAGACACCGCGCTGCTCGTTGGAGAGACTGGACCCATCCGGGAACCCGGAAATGCAGAGGCGCTGGCCGAGGCCGCCTCCATCTTGCTGAGGGAATCCCCCGAGGCGAAGGCCGTCCGCTCAGCGGCTTGCCGCGCGCGGATCACGGGCACCTTCAGCATCGAGACCCTGACCCGGGACACAGAGCAGGCCTTGATGAAAGTGGCGCGCAGAGACGCGTCACAAGCCGGATCTGCCCATCCACCCCCACGGGGCCCGCGCTACCTGCTCCGCTTCGACGACATCTGCCCGACGATGGACTGGACGCAGTGGAACGCTGTCGAGGACATCCTCGTGGCCCAAGGCATCAAGCCCATCCTCGCGGTCATCCCCGACAACCGCGATCCCAAACTGGTGGCGGGCCCGCCCGCGCCCGATTTCTGGGACCGTGTCCGCGCCTGGCAGAGCCGCGGGTGGGCCATCGGGCTGCACGGGTACCAGCACCTCTATGTGAACAAGGATGCGGGCATATTGCGGATCGGGAGGAAGAGCGAATTCGCCGGCCTGAGCTACAGCGAGCAGCACGAGAAGATCCGCAAAGGGCTCGCGATCTTCGAACGGGAGGGCGTGCGCGCGGACGCATGGGTGGCGCCCTCCCACTCCTTCGATTGGACCACCGTGGAGGCGCTCGCGGCGCAGGGGATCCGGACCATCAGCGACGGCTTGGCATTCCGCCCTTATCGGGACGGGCGCGGCAACATCTGGGTGCCCCAGCAATCCGCCACGATGCGCGCCATGCCCTGGCGCGCCATGCCCTGGGGGGTCTGGACCTTCTGCTATCACAGCCTCGATTTCGCGGACGACAGGCTGGAGAGTTTCAAGCGGCGCCTGGCGCGCCTGGCTCCGCGCATGATCTCGCTCCAGGAAGCCGAAGCCCTGGCGGCCCATTCCCTCTCCATGCCGGACAAGCTCGTGTGGCTGGTGCGGCACGTGGTGTCGGGGGCCAGGAACCTGGCCCGTCCCCGGGCCGGAGGCGCGTGATGCGCGGCCTGGAGCGTGAATCCCCGGCCAGGATCCGCATCGCGTTCCTCATCCCGTCGCTGATCGCGCATGGGGCCGAGCGCCAACTCTGCGAACTGGCGCGGGGCCTGGACCGGGACCGCTTCGAGATCCATGTGGTGGTTTCCTATGCAGCCGCAAGCCGTGAAGGCGCCGACTACTGGGCTGAAGCCGCGGCGATTCCGGGCGTGACGCTGCACTGCCTCGGCAAGCGGCCGGGCCCCGCGGGCCATATCGTGGCGCTGCCGCGGCTCTGGCGCCTACTCCGGAGCATCCGCCCTGATCTCATCCACGGCTACCTCGACTCGAACCTGCCCGCCCTCCTCGTGGGGCGCGCCCTGGGCAGGCCCGTGGTCTGGGGCATCCGGCGCAGCAGCGGCGATCTCTCGCAGTTGAACCGCCTGTCCAGGGCGCTGCTTCGTGTGATGATCTGGCTATCGCCCTTGGTGGATCTCGTCATCTTCAATTCGGAAGCGGGCCGGACCTCCTATCAGGCGATGGGCGTGCGCGCACCGCGGATGCTTGTCATTCCCAACGGTTTCGACGTGGACCGCTTCGCGCCCGACATGGAACTGGGGCTGGATCAGCGCCTGGCCTGGGGAATTTCCGCAGGCGCGCCGCTTGTCGGCATCGTGGGACGCCTGAGCCCGGTGAAGGACCATCCGGCCTTTCTCCTCGCGGCCGCGCGGCTGGCCGGAGAATGGCCCGAGGTCCGGTTCGTCTGTGTAGGCGGCGGGACCAAGGAATACACGGAGTCGCTCCGCGCCCTGGCCGCCTCGCTGGGAATCGCGGACCGGGTCATCTGGCCCGGGGCCTGCAGCGACATGCCGCAGGTCTACAACGCGTTGACAACGCTGCTCCTCTCCTCCTCCGATGAAGGCTTCCCCAATGTCGTGGGCGAGGCCATGGCCTGCGGCGTCCCCTGCGTGGCCACCCGGGTGGGCGATACGGCCCTGCTGGTGGGCGACACGGGCCTGATCGTGCCCCGCGGCGATGACGCGGCCATGGCGGCCGCCGTGTCGGCGCTCCTCCGGGAACCCGCCGGCGCGGCCGCGGCGCGGGCGCGCGAATGCCGGTCGCGGATCTGCGCCGCCTTCAGCACGGCCGCGCTGGCGCGGAACACGGAAGCGGCCCTGCTCTCCCTCATCTCCCTTCCCGCGCCCGCCTCATCGCCCTCCGGAGCCTGAATGCGGGATGTCGTGTTCCTCACCGATTCGCTGACCCGCGGAGGCGCGGAAACCCAGCTCACCCGGGTCGCCGTCTCCTTGAGCCGGCGCGGATGGAAGGTGGGCATCCTCTCCCTCTTTCCCGAGAGCGATTTCGAGGATGAGCTCCGGGAAGCCGGCGTTCCCCATGTGGTCTGCGAACCTTCTCGCTCGCCTAAGGACCGTCCCCTGATCCCCTTCAAGATGTCTTGGCGGCTCGTCCGGCAATTGAGGGAATGGCGCCCCCCAGTGCTCATCACCTTCAGCTACCACGCGGATGTGATGGGCAGGGTGTGCGGCCGTCTGGCGGGCGTCCCCACCATCATCGGCTCCCTCCGCACGGCCCACACGAAGACGCCTCTGCGCGACAGAATCTACCGCTACACCGAGCCCCTCATCGACCTGACCATCTCGAATTCGCAGGCGGGCGTGAACTACATGGTGTCACGGCGGATCCTCACGCTGCGGAAGACGAAGGTCATCCCGAACGCGATGATCATGGCGGATTTCCCGTCTCCGGCCTCGCGGGAGGCGGTGCGCGCGGGACTGGGCACCCCGGACGGGGCCTTCCTCTGGCTGGCGGTGGGGACGCTCAACCCCGCGAAGGACTACCCGGGCCTCATCGAGGCCGCGGCCGCGTGCGCGGCGGCCTCGCCCGCGTTCCGGCTCTGCATCGCGGGCGGCGGCGACGCCCTGGACTTCTTGCGCGGACAGGCCGAGGCGCGCGGCGTGGGCGGTGCCGTCCATTTCCTCGGCAAGCGCGATGACGCCCTCGATCTGATGCGGGCCGCGGACGCCTTCGTGCTCTCTTCAGCCTGGGAAGGGCTGCCCAACGCGGTGATGGAGGCCATGGCCTCCGGCCTCCCGGTGGTGGCCACGGATGTGGGCGGGGTCCGCGAACTCATCGAGCCGGGCCGCTCAGGATGGATCGTCCCGCCACGCGATCCCTCGGCGCTCGCAGACCGGATGCTCGCCACCATGAGCCTCGAGCTCGCGGCCCGCGAGAGGCTAGGGGCCGAAGCCCGCGCGTCCATGACCGACCGCTTCGACCATGAGCGCATCACCGACCGGTGGGAGGAGCAGATCCTGCAGGCGGCGCCGGAAGCGCAGAGTGGGGCCGCGCGCCATGCGCCAGCCTTCGTGATCTCGTTGGATTTCGAGCTGCTCTGGGGCATGCGGGACAAGCAATCCATCACCACCTACGGCGACCACATCCTCGGCGAGCGCGAGGCCATCCCCGCCATGCTGAAGCTGTTCAGGCAGTACGGCATCCGGGCCACCTGGGCCTCCGTGGGCATGGCGCTCTTCGACCGGAAGGAGGATCTCCTCCGCCATCTTCCCGGCCTGCGGCCCACCTACGAGCGGGACGCGCTGAACCCCTTCGGGGTACTTGACGAGATCGGGGACGATGAACGGTCGGACCCTTACCACTACGGGCTCTCGCTGGCCCGCCAGATCATGGACTGCGAGGGCATGGAGATGGGGAGCCACACCTTCTCCCACTTCTATTGCCTCGAAAAGGGGCAGACCGCGGCCCAGTTCCGGGCCGACCTGGACGCCTCCATCACAGCCGTCGAAAGGCTGGCTGAACGGCCGGTCAGCCTCGTGTTCCCCCGCAACCAGTACAATCCGGAATACCTCTCCACTTGCGCCGAGGCGGGATTCACCTGCTTCCGCGGCAACGAGGCGGCCTGGATGTACCACGAGGCGGTGGACGCGGATCAGCCCGTTTCCAGGCGGGGCGCGCGCCTGCTGGATAACTACCTGAACCTGTCCGGTTCCAACGGATTCATCCCCCACGAGGAAGGCGGGCTCATCAACTGCCCCTCCAGCCGCTTCCTCCGGCCCTTCTCAACCACGCTGGCGCCCTTCGAGGGCCTGCGCCTGCGGCGGATCCAGAACGCCATGGAATCGGCGGCGCGGAGGGGCCGCAGCTTCCATCTCTGGTGGCACCCGCACAACTTCGGGACTGATCTCAAGGAGAACCTCGCGAACCTGGAAGCGCTGCTGCGCTGCCATGTGGCCCTGCGGGACCGCTACGGCGTGGTCCCCATGAGCATGGGCGAAGTCGCGGCCAGGGCGCGGGGGGATCGCGCCCCCATCGCCCCGGCCTCCTTCGCGCAGGCCGGAGGGCGCTGATGCGGACCCCGCCGGAGCATGCGACGCGGCTGATCCGTTCCCGCTATTACCTGGGAAACGCCTTCATCGTGGAGCACAACCCGGGGACGGCGCAGGTCTCGGCCAGCGGCATCCTGCTCCTGCCGCCGCTGGGCTACGAGGACACCTGCGCCTACCGGCCTCTCCGGGTGCTGGCGGACGCGCTGGCCCGCGCGGGCCATGTGGTCCTGCGGCTGGACTGGCCTTCCCTCGGCGACAGCGCCTTCGAGGCGTCGCGGGTGGATCTCGTCGCAAGTGGCACCAGCGCCATCGCGTCGGCCATCGCGTCGCTCCACGCCCGCGGCTTCGCGCGCATCACCGGCATCGGCGTGAGGGGCGGTGGCTTGATGGCGCTGGCTTCGCCGGGATTCGACGAATTGGCGCTGTGGGGCGTCCCGCTTTCCGGCAAGGCCTATCTCCGGGAGGAACGCGCCTTCCATCAGACCGCGGCCCGGGCCTATGGCGAAGTGCCCAAGGACATCGCGCCGCTACCCGATGGCGCCTTGGAGGCCGGCGGATTCTTCTACAGCCCTGAGACGGTGGCGGCCCTCCAAGGACTCTCCGCCAAGGCGCTGGTCACGGCGGGAAAGCTCCGGCGCGCGCTCCTGATCGGCCGCGACGGGATCGCCGCTCCGGCCGAGCTCGTGGACGCGTTCCGGAAGGCCGGCACCGCGATCTCCATCTCCTCCGCCAACGGTCTCAGTGCGCTGCTCGAAAATTCCTACCAATCCGAACTGAGGCCCGGGATCTTCGAGGCCATCCAGACCTGGCTGGCGACCGGCTCCGGCCGGGTGGACAACCGCGGCCCTGAAGGCCAAGGCAGCCTGCGCCTTGAGGCGGGCGTCACCGAGCGGCCTGTGGTGCTCAGTGGCGAGGCCGGCGAACTGTCGGGCATCCTCTGCGAGCCCGAGGGTGGCGCGAAGCCGGGCGCGGCATGGATGCTCTTCCTGAACGCGGGCGGCATCCGCCGCTCTGGGCCCAACCGGCTCTGGACACGCACGGCCCGCGCACTGGCCGCCGAGGGGAGACCCTCGCTTCGCTTCGATGTGCGGGATGTGGGCGACAGCGATGGCGCCACGGCGGCGCACCCGGACCTGGAGGAGATGTACAGCGAGTCCGCCATCCGCGATGTGGTGCAGGCCTACGACTGGGCGCTCGCCCAGGGCGCGGGCGAGATGGATGTGGTCGGACTCTGCTCCGGGTCCTTCCTGGGGATCCAGCTCGCCGCGCGGCGCCAGATCCGGCGCGCCATGCTCTTCAACGGGCTGGCCTTCGTCTGGGATGACGAGGCACGGGCCTCGGGTGTCACCAGCCACATCGGCGAATCCCTATTCGATGGACGGCGGTGGCGGCGGCTTCTGACCGGCCGCATCAACGCGGCCGCTGTGGTGAATGCCATCGGCGCCAAGGCCTGGATGGTTGCCGCCCGGCCCTTCCGGCAGCGGCGCGAGGTCAACGCCGTCCAGACGCTGATCCACGACGTCACCGCGCGGGGCACCACCCTCCACCTGGTCTCCAGCGAAGGAGATCCCAGCGCCGCCTACCTGGAACGCAATGTGGACCCGGAATTCCGCCCGCGGATGACCATGCTTCCCGGTGTGGATCACACGATCCGGCCCCTCTGGGCCCATGACCGTGTGGTGGCCTTGATCATGAATGGTCACGATTTTTTACCTACGAAAGGCCCGTAATCATTCCGCTTGGCAGGGGATACCTTCACACCTAGACTCTACCCACGGCCCGGGCGCTCATGGCTTATTTCATCCGTATAACTTGTTACACAAAAGAGGCTTGCTGAATGCATCAGAAGGAAATTCGCGACATCATCTTGAATCATGCCCGCCTTTCTGCCGATGTCAGCAACTTGGCCGACACCTCGGATCTCTACGCGGCGGGACTCACCTCGCTGACCACGGTCAACCTGATGCTGGCCCTGGAAGATCACTTCGACATCGAGTTCCCGGACAGGATGCTGGTCCGGAAAACCTTTGAAAGCATCCAATCGCTCTCGGAAGCGGTTGAAGCGTTGAAGAGCTGAGCAACGCCGGGAGGCCCGGCTCCAGGGAGAGTTGAATGCGCCAACCCGCGTTGCAGCCCCGCCACGAGAGCCTCGCGAGCCTCATCGAGCAGGTCCACGCCATGGGCCGGGAATCCATCGCCCCTTTCGCGGAGGCCGTGGACCGGGACGCCCGCTTTCCCGCCGAGGCGTTCCAGGCGCTGAGAGCCTCGAAGCTACTGAGCTGCTATGTGCCTGTCGAGCTTGGCGGGATGGGTCTCACAATCACGGACTTGTCGAAGCTCTGCGAGACGCTCGCGCTCTATTGCGCTTCCACGGCCATGATCTTCGCCATGCACCAGATCCAGGCCGCGTGCATCGTCCACCACGCCCTCGGCTCGGAGCCCTTCCGCGACTACGCGCGGGAGCTGGTGGAGCGCCAGCACCTCATCGCCTCCTCCACCACGGAGCTGGGCACAGGGGGCGATGTGCGCACCAGCATCTGCGCAGTGGAGGTGGCGGGCGGGCGTTTCACGCTGGAGAAGCAGGGGCCCGTCATCTCCTACGGCGAGGCCGCGGATGCCATCCTCGTCACCTGCCGCAGCTCGCCCGGGGCCGGGCCGAACGACCAGTCCCATGTGCTCGTGAAAAAGGAGGGCTGCGCTCTGAAGCCCCTGTCCGGCTGGGACACGCTGGGCTTCCGGGGCACCTGCAGTTCCGGCTTCACGCTCAACGGCAAAGGCGAGGCCTGGCAGATCCTGCCGGTCCCCTACGCCGAAATCCACGCCAAGACCATGCATCCGTTCTCGCATAGCGTCTGGAGCTCCCTCTGGCTCGGCATCGCGGCCGACGCCGTGGCCCGCGCCCGCGCCTCGGTGCGCGCGGAGGCCCGCAAGACGCCGGGCACCTTGCCGTCCACCGCCATGCGTTTGGCGGAGGTGGACACGGTCCTGTTCTCCATGCGGAGCGGCATCCGGCAGACCATCGCCGAGTACCAGCGGATGCTGGAAGCGGACGAGCCAGGAGCCTTCGCGTCGAACTTCGGCTTCGCCATCCGCGTCAACAACCTTAAGGTCACTTCGTCCCAGCTCGTCGTGGACATCGTGAGCCGCGCCATGCTCATCTGCGGCATCGCGGGCTACCGGAACGATTCCAAGGCCAGCCTCTGCCGCCAGCTGCGTGACGCCTACGGGGCCGCGCTCATGGTGAACAACGACCGCATCCTGGGACAGAGCTCCACCATGCAGATCCTGCAACGGGAGGGTTGACCATGTGCGCCCCGACCGGAATCGATGCCTACGCGGCCTACCTCGACCAACTGACTCGCGCGGGGTTGCTGATCCCTTCCGGGGTGCGGGGCGTCTACGGGCGCAGCGGAGCCTTCGAGCATGTCGTGGAGCGGTTCGAGCGGTTTGTCACGCGGATGGGCCGGCATCTGGAACCCGAAGTGATGCGGTTCCCTCCGGTCTTCAACCGGGACCACTACGCCTCCATCAACCACATCAACAATTTCCCCGACCTCATGGGCTCGGTCCACACCTTCACGGGCGGCGATCCCGAGCATGTGGAACTGGTGCGGAAATTCGAGAACGGCGAGGACTGGAGCCGGGATCTCGCCGCCAGCGGCGTGATGATGATCCCGGCCGCGTGCTATCCGCTTTATCCCACAGCCACGGGCACGTTGCCGCCGGGAGGGCGCACCGTGGACCTGGAATCCTTCGTCTTCCGCCACGAGCCTTCGGACGACCCCGCCCGCATGCAGATCTTCCGGCAGCGCGAATACGTGCGGCTGGGCACGGGAGAGGAGGCCCTCGCCCACCGGGACTACTGGCTGGAGCGGGGCAGGGAGATGCTCCTGTTCGTGGGCCTGGACGCGCGCGCCGTCGTGGCCAACGACCCCTTTTTCGGGCGCGGCGGGCGCATGATGAAGGCGACTCAGCGGGAACAGATCCTCAAGTACGAACTGGTGGTGCCCATCTGTTCGGAGGAGCGGCCCACGGCGGTCACTTCCTGCAACTACCACCTCGACTACTTCGGCATCGCCTTCGATATCAAGACGCCCGACGGGAAGCCCGCCCATTCCGCCTGCGTCGGCTTCGGGCTGGAGCGCATCGCCCTGGCGCTGTTCAAGACGCATGGACTCGATGTCCGCGCCTGGCCCGGGCCCGTGCGCGAGATCCTGGAATTGGACTGAGCGCGGATCTGACATGAAACAGATCCTCTCGCTGGACCCGGCCACCTATGAGCGCCACCTCATCCATGGCGCCAACCGGACCTGGGCGGAGACGAATTGCTACACGGATGTCGTCATCGAGCTGCTCCATGGCCTCGGCCACGAGCCCATGGCCGCGCTCCCCTTCACGCTGGCCATCGACTTCGAGGGGGACCAGTGGACCTTCTTCAAGTTCCCCCAAGTTGATCTCCTGGAGCTGTACGGCTTCGACATCCACGAGCTCGCGCCCTGGCGGCCGCTGACGGAGCACATCGAGGAACAGGTCGGGGCTGGCAGGCCCGTGCTGGTGGAGCTCGATTCCCACTACCTGCCGGACACGGCAGGCACGGCCTACAAGCTGGCGCATGTGAAGTCCACGGTAGCCGTCAACGCCATCGACATCGCGGGGCGCCGCCTGGGCTACTTCCACAACCAGGGCTACCACGTTCTCGACGGCCAGGATTTCAGCGATGTCTTCCAAATGGACGGCCTCGCGCACGAACGGATGCTGCCGCCCTACATCGAGTTCGTGAAAAAGGTCCCCCATGTCCAACCCCTGTCCGGCAAGGCGCTGGTCGAAGCCTCTGTGGGCCTGGTCCGGAGGCATCTCGGCCGGATCCCCGAACGCAATCCGTTCCCCGCCTTCAAAGCGAAATTCCAGACGGATCTCGACTGGCTCCTCCAGTCGGACCTGGAAGTCTTCCACGCTTACTCCTTCGCGACCCTCCGCCAGTACGGCGCCTGCTTTGAACTTGCGGGCACTTGCCTGAGTTGGCTCAGCTCTCAAGGCGTGCAACATCTCGGCCTCGCGCTGGAGGCCTTCGACCAGATCTCGCAAGCCACCAAGGCTTTCCAGTTCCAGCTCGCGCGCTCCATGGCGCGGAAGAAGGCCTTCGACCTCTCGCCCCTGGATGGCATGGCGGAGCAGTGGGCGCGCGCCATGGACAGCCTCCAACATCATTTCGGCGGTTCGCGATGACGGTCCTCACCGGGATCTGCGTGGATGCCCACCCCACCGTCTTTCTCCACGAAGGGTGGGACCTGGCGCCCGCGCCCCCCGGAGTCTACGACTCCGCGGACGCCGCACTCGCGGCCGCCCTTCCATGGCGCGCGGCCCTCGTGCCGGGCACGGTGGCGGACAGCCTCGGCGTGGATCTCGAAACGGCCTTCGATGCTGATGCCGAGGATTGGTGGTACCGCTGCATCTTCGATCAGCCCGCCTCCAAAGGCGCGCAGCGGCTCCGCTTCGAGGGTCTGGCCACCCTCGCGGAAGTCTGGTTGAACCGCACACGCCTCTTCAGCTCCCGCAACATGTTCGTGCCGCAAGTGTGCGACATCACCAACCTCATGCGCGAGCGCAACGAGCTGGTGATCTGCTTCCGCGCCCTGAAGGCGGAGTGCGCCCTGAAGAAACCCCGCCCGCGCTGGAAGACCGCCCTGGTGGCGCACCAGAACCTCCGCTGGATCCGCGCGACACTGCTGGGCCGGATCCCCTCCTGGACGCCCGCCATCCCGCCCGTGGGGCCCTGGCGGGACATCAAGCTGGAAACGCTCCGGCTCGCGCACCTCACGAAACTCGATCTCCAGACATCCGCGCGCGGAGCGGAAGGCCGCATCTCCCTCGCCGCGGAGCTGCGGGCTCTCGATGGCTGCGAGCTCCGGGAGGCCCATCTCAGCGTGGGCGAGCAGCGCTTCCCGCTCGCCGTCGAGCGGGAAGCGGAGAGCTTCGTCATCTCCGGAGCCTTCACGCTGCCGGGCGCGCCGCTCTGGTCGCCGCACACTCACGGCACACCCCACTTGTTGGACTGCATCCTCGAACTTCAGTCCAACGAGGGTCCGATACTCATCGAGTGCGGGCGTATCGGATTCAAATCCATCGTCTTGGACCGCCGCGATGGAGCCGTACAGCTCATCATCAACGGGCAGCCCGTGTTCTGCCGGGGCGCCTGCTGGACGGTCAACGATTTCCGCTCCCTCGCGGGAGATCCGGACGCGCTGTGCCGGGCCCTCCTGCTGGCGCGTGATGCCGGGATCAACATGCTGCGCGTGGGCGGCACGATGGTTTACGAGTCCGAGGCCTTCTACAACCTCTGTGACGAGCTGGGGATCCTGGTCTGGCAGGACTTCATGTTCGCCAACATGGACTACCCCTTCGCCGATGAGGCCTTCCACCAGGAAGTCGAGGCGGAGACAGTCCACCACCTGAACCGTTTCCAGCGGCATCCCTGTCTGGCCGTCTTCTGCGGCGGCAGCGAGATCGAGCAGCAGGCGGCCATGCTGGGCCTGCCCGCGACGGAATGGACGGGGCCTTTCTTCACGGAGGAGCTCCCCCGCCTCTGTGCGGCCTGGCACCCCGACATCCCCTACTTCCCTTCCACGCCCACGGGCGGCGTGCTGCCCTTCCATCTCGCCACGGGCGTTTCCCACTACTACGGCGTCGGCGCCTACAAGCGGCCCCTGGAGGATGCGAGGCGCGCTGGCGTGAAGTTCACAGCCGAATGCCTGGGCTTCTCCAATGTGCCGGACGCGGGCGCGATGGAACGGCACTTCGGCACGACGCTACCCGCGCCCCACTATCCCCGCTGGAAGGCGGGCGTGCCGAGAGACGCGGGCGCGGGCTGGGATTTCGAGGACATCCGCGACCACTACCTCAAGATTCTGACGGACCTCGACCCGGTGGAGCTCCGCGGCCACGACCTGGAACGCTACTTCGCTTTGTCGCGCGCCGTCAGCGGCGAGGTGATGAAAGCGGTCTTCGCCGAATGGCGCAGACCGGGGAGCGGATGCGGCGGCGGCCTGGTCTGGTTCTTCAAGGATCTCCGTCCCGGCGCGGGGTGGGGCCTCCTCGACAGCGATGGCACTCCCAAAGCCGCGTACTGGCATCTCAAGCGCGCCTGGGCGCGGCAGGCTTTGCTCATCACCGACGAAGGCCTCGACGGATTGCAGCTCCACCTCATCAACGAGACAGAGGAGAACCTCGATGCCATGCTCGAGCTGGATCTCTTCCAGATCGGAAGGGTGCCGGTCGGTCACGCGGCCCAACCCGTCACCATCCCCGCCTTCGGGAGCCACAGCCTCCAGGCCGACGCGGTGCTGCCCTATTTCGCGGATCTCACCTACGCCTACCGCTTCGGCCCGCCCCGGCATGATGTGGTGGTGGCGAGGCTGAGCTCCGCGAAGGATGGCCGTGTGCTGGGCGAGGATTTCCACTTCCCCCTCGGGCTGAACCTTCCCGTCCAGGAGTCCTCGGGGATCAGCGCGAACGCGGAAGTGTCCACGGATGGCACTGTCCTCCTGACGATCCAGCCGTCCACACTGCTCCAGACCATCGCCCTTTCCTGTGAGGGCTTTCTCCCCGACAGCAACTACTTCCATGCGGCGCCGGGGCAAGTCAAGCGGGTGCGCTTCACGCCCCTCACGGAAGGCGCGTCGAAGTTCAAGGTCCATGTCAGCGCCCTCAACCTCCGCGATTCCATCACGGTCCGGACCAAGGGCTGATTTTTCAATTTCGAATGGCAGATGGCAGCCGCTTAACCGCGACTAAAACCCTTTATTGCATGCATTCAAATATGAAATAATCGCCCCATCAGGATCGAATTAGGACAAACTGGAAGATCGTCAATCGCAGGTCATGGAAGGTGGAACAGCATGCGCATCGTCGTCGTGGGTCTCGGGTATGTAGGGCTGCCCCTCGCGTTGGAACTCGCGAAGAAATTCCCCGGCACCGTGGGGTTCGACATCCATGCGGTCAAGGTCGCCGAGCTCCAGGCGGGCGTGGATCGCACGCGCGAAGTGGAACCAGAGGCGCTCAAGACGACGGCGCTGAAGATGACGGCCGACCCCGAGGACATGTGCGGCGCGGACTTCTTCATCGTCGCCGTGCCCACGCCCATCGACGGCTGGAACCGTCCCGACCTCACGCCCATGATCAAGGCCAGCGAGACAGTGGGGAGAGTCCTGGGCAAGGGCGCCATCGTCGTCTTCGAATCCACCGTGTTCCCGGGCGTGACGGAAGAGATCTGCGGCCCCGTGCTGGAGAAGGTCTCCGGCCTGAAGTGCGGCGTGGACTTCAAACTGGGCTATTCCCCCGAACGCATCAACCCCGGCGACAAGGTCCACACCGTGGACAAGATCACGAAGGTGGTCTCCGGCCAGGACGCCGCGTCCCTGAAGGTCATCTCCGGCGTCTACGCCGCGGTCGTCACCGCCGGCGTGCATGAGGCGAGCTCCATCAAAGTGGCCGAGACCGCCAAGGTGATCGAGAACACGCAGCGCGACATCAACATCGCGCTCATGAACGAGCTGGCCATCATCTGCGAGAAGGTCGGCATCCGCACCATGGATGTGCTGGCCGCGGCCCGCACGAAGTGGAACTTCCTCCCGTTCAGCCCCGGGCTCGTGGGCGGACATTGCATCGGCGTGGACCCCTACTACCTCACCACCAAGGCCGAGGAACTGGGCTACCAGCCCCAGGTCATCCTCGCGGGGCGGCGCATCAACGACACCATGGGCGCCTATGTGGCCCAGAAGCTGGTGAAGCTGCTCATCCAGCAGGAGACCCCCGTGAAAACGGCGCGGGTGGGGATCCTGGGGCTCACCTTCAAGGAGGATGTCCACGACATCCGGAACAGCAAGGTGCCGGATATCGTGGAAGAGCTGAACCATTTCGGCATCGAGCCGCTCATCCACGATCCGCTGGCGGACGCGGACGCCACTCACGAAGAATACGGGCTGACGCTCTCGCCCTTCGAGGCGTTCAAGGAGCTGGACGCGCTCGTCTTCGCGGTGGGGCATCGCGCCTTCCTCGCAGGCGGGCCTGGCGCGGTCCGCAGCTGCCTCAAACCCTCCGCAGTGCTGGTGGATGTGAAGTCCTGCTTTCATCCCAGGGACTTCCCCGCTCCCATGGCCTATTGGAGCCTCTGATGAGCCGCTACGAGGCGCTTTGCGAGGATCTCAAGGCCGCGCCGAAACGCTGGCTCGTCACGGGCGTGGGCGGCTTCATCGGCTCCTCGATCCTCCAGCGGCTGCTGGAGCTCGGCCAGACCGTCACAGGCCTGGACAACTTCTCCACGGGCAGCGCGTGGAACCTGGAGAATGTGAAAACGAGTGTCCCGGCCAATGCCTGGGGACGCTTCACCTTTCTCGAAAGCGACACCCGGGACCTTGATGCCTGCCATCAGGCCTGCGCTGACGCCGAGGTGGTGCTGCACCAGGCCGCGCTGGGGTCCGTGCCCCGGTCCATCAAGGACCCCATCAGCAGCCACCAGTCCAATGTGGACGGCTTCCTCAACATGCTCGTGGCCGCGCGCGACGCAGGTGTGGGGCGGATGGTCTACGCCTCCTCCAGTTCCGTCTACGGCGATGACGCGGGACTCCCCAAGGTGGAATCGCGGACAGGCAATCCGCTCTCGCCCTACGCGCTCACGAAGGTCATGAACGAGCAGTACGCCGCCATCTTCGCCCGCACCTACGGTTTCAGAACCATCGGCTTCCGCTACTTCAATGTCTTCGGCCCCCGCCAGAATCCCAACGGCCCCTATGCCGCTGTCATGCCGAAATGGCTCCAGACCTTATCCGATGGCGGCACCTGCGCCATCCACGGCGATGGCGAGACGAGCCGCGATTTCTGTTTCGTCGCCAACGCCGTCCAGGCCAACCTCCTGGCCAGCGCCGCGCCGGAAGCGGCCCTGGGCGAAGTCTTCAATGTCTCCTATGGCGGCACGACTTCCCTGACCAAGCTCTACTGGATGATCGCGGACCGCCTCGCGGCCATCCAGCCCGGCTTCACGCGGAAGGACCCGCAGTACGGGCCTCCGAGGGAGGGCGACATCCAGCACTCCCAGGCAGATCTCACGAAAATCAAAACCCTCCTGGGCTACGAACCGACACATTCCGTGGCCCAGGGGCTGGACGAGCTGGTGCCCTGGTTCGCCGCGCAGGCGGTCCGGTCCTGATGCGGGTCGCGGTCCTCGGCGGCGAGGCCAGGGATCTGGTGAACTTCCGCGGCCATCTCATCGGGGAGCTGGCGCGGAGAGGCCACACGGTCTACGGCATCGCGCCAGGCGGGACGCCGGAGATCCAGGCGGACATCGAAAAGCTAGGCGCGACCTACCTCCCCATCGCCCTCGACCGCACGGGGCTGAACCCGCTGAAGGACCTTCTCTGCCTCCTCCGTCTGCGCGCCCTCTTCCGCCGCCTGAGCCTCGATGTCCTGCTGGCCTACGAGATCAAGGCGGTGGTCTTCGGGACGCTCGCGGCGGAGCGAGCCGGCGTCCCGAAACGCTTCGCCATGATCACGGGACGGGGCAGCACGCTCCAGGGCGAGGCTTCCAGCGCGAAACAGCGCGCCGTGCGCGGAGCCGCGAAGGCGCTTTACCGCTTCGCGCTGCGGCGGAGCAGCGGCGTGCTCTTCCAGAATGAGGACGATCTCGCCTTCTTCAGCGGGGAGCGGATGCTGCCCGCTGACACGCCGCGCACCATCATCAACGGATCCGGCGTGGACCTGGACCACTTCGCGCCCGCGCCGCTGCCGGAAGGGCCGGCCACTTTCCTCTTCATGGGGCGGCTCCTGCGGGACAAGGGGCTGGGTGAGTTCGTGGAGGCCTGCCGCGGCCTGTCGGCGCGCGGCGTGTCCGCCCGCTTCCGGATCCTGGGCCCGCTGGACACCAATCCGAACGCCATCAAGGCCGAACAGGTGGAGGCCTGGACCCGCGACGGCGCCGTGGAATACCTGGGCGAGGCGGGCGATGTGCGGCCCGCCCTGGCCGCCGCCCATGTCCTGGTGCTGCCCTCCTACGGCGAGGGCACGCCGCGCTCAGTGTTGGAAGCCATGTCCATGGGCCGGGCCATCGTCACCACGGACGCGCCGGGCTGCCGCGCCACGGTCCGCCACGGCCTCAACGGCCTGCTCGTGCCCGTGCGGGATAGCGGCGCGCTGGCCGGAGCCATGGCGGAGCTGGCCGGGGACCGGGATCTGGTGGAACGCTTCGCCGCGGAGAGCAGGAAGATGGCCACGGCGAAATACGATGTCCGCCTCGTGACAGCGGAGATCCTCGCGTTCATGGGGATGCCATGACGCCCTCCCAGGAGCCCCCATGGACTACCTGAAGTACATCCTCGGGAAGATCATCCGGAATCCGGTCCGCGCCGCCCGATCCGGTGTGAAGTACATTTCCGAATTCCTCATGGACCGTCGGATCGGCGTGTCCACCTTCCGCAGAGACTTCACCGCGCCGACTTCCGCCAGCGGCGACAGCAGGCCCTGCCAGCCAGCCCCCTACAGCCTCCTGACGGCGGTCTCCCGCCATATCCAGGACCACGGCTTCCCCCTGGAATCCTTCGTGGATGTGGGCTGCGGCACGGGCCGCCCTTTGGCGTACTTCTCGCGGCTGGGATTCAAGCGGATGGTGGGGATCGAGATCAACGCGGATGTCGCCGAGCGGGCCCGGTGGAATCTCGGGGGGATCAAGAAGGCCTGGAACCGCGCGGAGAGCCTGGAAGTCCTCACCGGAGATGTCCTCGCGGCCGATATCGATTTCACCGGATCCATCGTCTACTTGGCCAATCCCTTCGGGCGGGCCACGATGCTGGCCTTCTCCCGCAAACTCAAAGCCCAGATCCTCGCGCGCCCCGGATCTGAGATCCTCGTCTACTACGCGCTTCCCCTGAGCGACGGGGCGTTGCTGGAGATCTTCCCGGGGGCGGAGCAGGAGCTCATCCAGGGCATCGAACCCTGCCATTTCTTCAGGCTGGACGGGGCCTCGATCTCCAGCTGAAGCCCGGATCCCTACTCGTAGCGGTAGTGGTAGGCGTAGCGGTAATGCGCGTAGCTGCCGATCATGCCCATGGGCTGGACATCGTTGAACACGCAGCCCACCACGCGGATGCCGTGGCGCTCGATCCGCTTGAGGCAGGCCCGCAACTCGTCCAAGGGGTGCTGGCCGTACTTGGCCACCATGAGCACGCTGCCGACCTTCGACGCGATGATGACGGCGTCCGTGACGGCCAGCACGGGAGGCGCGTCGAGAATCACGTAGTCGTAGGCCTTGGACGCCTGCGCGAGGAACTCTTCGAAGCTGTCCATCATGAGGAGCTCTGAAGGGTTCTGGGGGATGGATCCCGACATCATCAGGTCCAGCCCGGGAACGGCCGTCTTGTGAACCATGGCCTCCCAGTCCGCCAGCCGCGCCAGGACATCCGACAGACCGCCCGAACGGTCCCGGGACCAGAACTGGCGGTGCAGCGAGCCCTTGCGGAGGTCCGTGTCCACCGCCAGCACGCGGTTGCCCGCCTGGGCCAGCACGGCGGCCAGATTGCCGCTGACAAAAGACTTGCCGATGGTGGGCGAGGGGCCCGTCACCATGATGATGTTGTTCGCGGCGTGCTTGACCGAGAAGTGCAGCACGGTTCGGAGGCTACGGATGCTCTCCGTCGCCAGGTCGTCGGGATTGAGCGCCGCCAGCAAGTGGAGGCCGTCCTCGCCCCGCTGCACGGCCTGGCCGTGCTCTTCCTGGAGCTTGCTGTGGGGGATGGTCACCAGCACAGGCAGGCCGAGCTTGGATTCGATGAGGCGGTGGTCCTCAATGCCGCGGTTGAGCGACTTCCGCATGATGGAAAGCCCCACGCCGACAAGGAGGCCAAAGAAGCCGAAGAGCCCCATGAGCTTCGTCTTCTTGGGCTCGATGGGTGTGGGGTCCGCCGCGGCGGAGTCCACCACCGTCACATTGGCCACATCGCCCACGCTGGCGATCTGCAGCTGCTGGATGTTGTTCAGGAGGGCCGTGTAGAGGTCGGTGTCCACCTGCACATCGCGGGAAAGCCGCACCACCTCCTGCTGGGTGCCGGGAAGCGCCCGCACCTTCGCGTCGATCCGCCCGGTCTCGCCCGCCAGCTGCGCGATCTGCCGGTCGAGGGTCGTCACCACATCCGCGTCCGCCCGGTAGGTGCGGAGGAGATCCTGCTTCTTCTGCTGGAGCGCGGAGAGCTGCGTGCCGAGGTTGGCGCTCTGCTGGAGGTAGGCATCGGCCTGGCGCGGAATGTCCACGGACCCGGACCTGGCGCGGAACTGGTTGAGTTTGGTCTCGGCCGCGTCCAGCTTGGCTTTGACCTGGGGGAGCTGCTCCTTAAGGATCGCGAGGGTCTGGGCGGTCGCCGCGCTCTTCCGCTCGAACTTGTGGCGGATGTACTGGTTCACGATCTCGTTCAGGACCGCCGTGCCGAGGATGGGGTCCGGGCTCTTGAGCGTGAGGCCCAGGACATTGCTGAGGGCGCCCTTCTCCGCCACATCGAAGTTCGCGCGGAGCGACTCCATGGCCTCCACTTGCGGTTTCCGATCCAGGGTGAATGTCTGCCCCGGGTCGGCGTGGAGAGAATGGACCGTCAACTTCAGCGTGTCGCCGCCATAGGAGACGCTCATCGGCTCCCCCACCTTGCCCGTCCCCAGCACCGCGCCCTTCGGCGATTCCAGCCGGTAGGAGCCGCCCTCCAGCGTCACGAGACGGAACACCTTCCCGTGCAGGTAGTCCGGCATGTCGAAGGCGTCCACCTTGATCCGGGGCGCCTCCGGATCCCGCCGGGCGAGCGCCGCGCCCACGATGGGCAGCACCTTCGGCCCGGCTTCGAGATCGAGGCCCAGCGCTTCCACCGTGCGGCCCAGCACCAGGTTGCTCTGGAGGATCTCGATCTCGCTCTGCGTATCGGTGCCCCCTGAGAAGAGGCCCTCCATCCTCGCGAAGGCGGGATCCGTGGGCGAGGTCTGCTTGGCCTGGACCTGCAGCATGGCCTGGACCTGGTAGACAGGCGCCGCGCGCCACACATAGAAACCGCCCACGGCAAGGAAGAGGGTGAGGCCCCCGAGCACGAGGTGCCGTCCCTCCCATACATTGCCCAGCCATTCGACCAGGCCCATCTCCTCGGGCTCGCCAGGGTCCTTCATCAGCCTTTCCTCGTATCCCGTGGGATTCGGACGGGAGGAGCGGACACCTTGGGGGAACGGTTTGTTCATGCCGACCTTCACCTATGTGTCAGGCGCGGCAGCCAGTCTGCCACGGATTCGCGGATGCTTTCGTAGGCCGCATGGAAGGCCGCAGGCCCCATCCGGAAAGGGTCGGCGATCTCCCGCGGCGGCGCCGGAAGCCAATGCCCGAGCAAGAAGATCCGGCCGACGGCGCTGGGCATCATCCGCTCGCACCATTCCTTCTGGGGCAGGTCCATGACGAGGATGAGGTCGGCCTTCAGCGCCATCTCCTCTGTCAACTGGCGGCCCCGGTGGGAGGAGATGTCCAGGCCCTGCGCGGCCATGAGGCGCTGCGCCTCGACATCCGCCGGCCTGCCCTCCAGCGCCTCCAGCCCAGCGGACTCCACCTGGATGCCCGGCGGAAGCAGGGACTTCAGCAGCGCCTCCGCCATGGGCCCACGGCAGTGGTTGCCCTCGCAGAGGATCAGGATGTGGCGGATCGCCTGGCCGGGATCGGCCTTCATTATTTGAATATCCCCGGCTTGATGTATTTGAAGGTGGTCGCCGAATCCAGCAGGCCCGTGTAGGTGGGCAACAGGAAGCCCATGACCTGGCCCCAGCGCACGATGGTGCCCTTGTCCACATAGACGATGTCGCGGGGATGGAGGGCGAAGCGGTCCGCCAGGATCATCGCGGTGGGGTTGCGGGCGTCAAGATGGTAGACATCCACCGCGTTGAGGGCCGAACCCTGCCGGATCACATAGATGGAACGGGGATCGGCAGTCTGCCCCTGGATGCCGCCGACCTCCTGGATAGCCTGGGCCAGCGACAGGTTGCCGTGGATGAGGGGCGTGATGCCGGGCCGCATCAGCTCGCCGAGCATGTAGACGGGCGCCTCCTGGGCATTGGGCACCTGGAGGCTGTCACCGTCCTTCAGGTAGAGCCTGCCGCCTTGGCCGCCACCTGCCATGAGGGCCTGGAAATTCAGCTTCGAGGCCTTGCCATCGCGGACGAGGGTGAGGCGGCTGTCATCCGCCGTGGGGAGGAGCCCGCCCGCGCGGTTCACGGCCTCCGTCAGCGTGCAGGGCACATCCGTGACGGGATAGACGCCGGGGTTCCGGACCTCCCCGCCGATGTAGACCCGCTGCGACCGGAAGGCGATCACCTTCACATCCACCTGGGGATTCTGGAGGACCCTGCCCAGGCGCGACGCGAGTTCGTCCCGCACCTTCCCCGTGGACATGCCTGCGACCTTGAACCGGCCCACATAGGGGAAGTAGATTTCACCCTTCTCATCCACCACCGTGCCGGCCGCCGTGTCCTGGCGGTACTGCCCGAGAGGGAGCGTGATCTCCGGGTGGTCCCAGACCGTGACAAGGAGGATGTCCTGGGGGCCGATGAGATAGGTCGGCGCGTCCTTCTCGGCCAGCCCCCCCAGGCTGACCGGATCGGGGGGGCGCAGATCTATGGTCTGCAGGGTGCGCCCGTTCAAGGGACGCAGGGTGACGCTGAGCCCCTCCATCTCGGTGGCCCTCGGCGGGTCGGAAGGCCTCGTGTTCAGCTTCATCCCCGGCGCCGTGCAGGCGGTGAGCAGCAGGGCCGAGGCCAGGAGAGGCCAGAGTCCGGCGCGGAAACGGCGCTGCGGCCCGCGAGTGGAGGGGAACGGGGTTGGCGAAGGGGTCGAAGCGGCAGGCAGATGGACGGGTCGCACGGTAGTCTCCGTGGAGAAGGGTCTACGTGTATCGCTATTTCCCATGACCTTGCAAGTAAAATAAAGGGAATACACGAACAACCCGAGTGGTAGCATCAACCCCGATTTCATAGGAATTTCATACGATCCAGCCTCCCCACGCCAGGAGCCCAGGGCGGGAGGCGCACCACATGGTCGCTCCAGGAGGCCCCCATGCGATGGAAATGGAACCCAGGGTTTCTGCTGGGCCTGATGGCCGCAGGGATGCTGCTCGTAGGCGCCTGCGGAGGCGGCAGCGGTTCCGGCGCCAGCGCCGGGCCGCCCCCGCCTCCGCCGCCCCACCCCCCCACAGCGAACTGCACCCCCACGCCCGCGTCCTCCGCGGTCGTGAGCGTGAAGGACGCGCCCTACGGCGCCAAGGGCGATGGTGTCACCGACGACACCGCCGCCATCCAGAAAGCCGTGGACGCCATGGGCGGCAGCGGCGGCACGGTCTCCATCCCCGCCGGGACCTACATGGTGAACGCGATCACCTCCATCCAGCTGCCGAACAACATGACGCTGTCCCTCGCCAGCGGCGCCACACTCCAGGCCATCCCGAACAGCGCCGACAACTACACCATCGTGCGCATCTCGGGCGCGTCCAATGTGAATGTGGTGGGCGGCACGCTGCTGGGCGACCGCGGCGCCCACACCGGGACTACCGGCGAGCAGGGCATGGGGCTTCGGATCACTGGGAACGCCCAGCACATCGCCGTGGTGGGCGTCACCGCGAAGGAATGCTGGGGGGACGGCTTCGACATCGCGGACGCCAACGATGTGAGCCTCTGCAACGTGACGGCGGATCACAACCGCCGACAGGGGCTGACCATCACGGGCGGGGACGGTATCGTGGTCAAGAACTCCAGTTTCACCAACAACAAGGGGGTCATCCCCGAGGACGGGCTCGACATCGAGCCGAACAGCGGCGAGACCGTGAACAATGTGCTGATCACCGCCTGCGTCTTCGCGAACAACGCGGGGGACGGCATCGAGGACGGCGTGCCTGGCGCTTACACGGGGCAGGCCTTCATCTACAACCTCGTGATCGACGGGAACACCATGACCGGCAACGGCGCGGGCACGCTGCATCCGGGCCCTCGCAGCGGCATCGAGATGTCGAACACCAGCGGCCACACCGTCAAGAACAACACCATCCAGAACACCACCGGCTACGGCATCTACCTGAGGGACGGCGTCACTGGCGCCACCGTCACCGGCAACACCATCACGAACAACACCCTGAACGGCATCCTCCAGTACAACTCCAGCGGCAACACCGTCTCGGGGAACACGCTTTCCGGCAACGGGGTGCCCCCTTGATCGCGGAACGGGCATTCCCATGTCCATGAACGGGAACGGCTCGCCCGCAGGCTCCCAGGCGCCCATGTGGGGCGAGAACCTGGCGAAGTTCTGGGAGCTGCAGGGGCGCCCGGTGCTGGAATGGAAGGGCGTGTGGTGGGGGCAGCACCGTGGCGCCTCCTTCCGCTGCCTGCCCTTCCATCGCGTGGTGGACCTGGGGCCGGAAGAGATCCGCGGGTTCCTCCGCGCCTCCTCCATCCGGGCGCTGAGTTTCACCTCAGACCGCCCGGGGCTGCCCAGAGGCCTGTATGTCATCCGGCCGGAAGGCTACGGCCTCCATGCCGTCTCCCGGAAGCAGCGAGGCCATGTGACTCACGGCTTGGAAGCCTGCGCGTTCCGCCAGCTCGACGGCGATGAGCTGGCGGTTCTGGGGATGCCCTTGAACCGGGACACTCTCGGCCGCCAGTCGCGCGAGGACGCCACCTTCCTCGACCCCCTCCAGTGGAAACGCTTTGTCCAGGCGGTGGACCGCTGCCCGGCCATGGCCATCCACGGCGCCTTCGCGGACGGGAAGCTCGCCACCTATGTCATCTCCTGCCGTGAGGGGCCGTGGCTCCACCTCATCCACAAGATGTCCAGCACCTCCGGCCGGGAGCACCATCCAGATCACGCCCTCGACTATTCCATCATCCGGAATGCCGCTTCTGATCCAGGGATCCAGTTCATCGCGAACGGCGCGACCTCGGTCCTCCCCCACGAAGGGCTCGACCGGTACAAAAGACAGCTGGGCTACCAGGTGGAGGCCCACAGCCTGAGCATCCATTTCCACCCCCTGCTGGCGCCTGTGCTGTGCAACAAAGCGACCGTGGCGGTGGCGAAACGGGCCCAGGCCCTTTTCCCCCGCAATGAACGCCTGGCCTACGGCGCCAAGCTGCTCGAAGGGGCCCTGATCAGCCACATCCCGGAGTCGGAGTGACCGGCCCTCACGTTCCTCAGCCCCGCGTCAGCGCGAAGGCCTGAAAGCCCTCTCCCTCCCAGACCAGCGGATCCGGAAGGAAGAGGCCTGAAGGCGCTTCGTCCAATCCGAAGTGTGCGTCCCAGATGGCGGCGGGCCGCAGCTCGGGGTGCGCGGCCAACAGGATGTCGCGATGGGCCAGGCCCTCTTCCCGGAACCAGGAGCAGACGGCGTAGATGAGCAGGCCGCCGGGAGCGAGGCGCTTCAGGCCCGCCTCGAGCAAGGCCCGTTGCCGCTTCGCCAGATCGCGCAGGTCCAGCCCGCCGCCGATCCAGGCAAGTTCCGGGTGCTTCTGTAGCGTGCCGCTTCCGCTGCACGGCGCGTCCAGCAGGATGAGGTCGAAGGGGCCCTTGCTGGCCTCCAGCCATTCCGCAGCATCGGCTTCGATGACTTCTGCGCTCACGCGCCGTGCGACGAGATTCTCCCTTAACCGCTCCGCGCGACGGGGACTGCGTTCTAGCGCCGTGAGGACTGCATCGGGAAAGCGCAGGCCCAACGCTGTCGTCTTGCCGCCGGGTGCCGCGCAGGCATCGAGGATGCGGGTGACGGGGGGGTCCCACTGGAACTGCATCAGGGCCTGGGAGCTGGCGTCCTGCACCATGCCCGCGCCCTCCCGCAGCCAGGCGAAGGGGAATGCGGCTTCAGGCGTCAGGCGCCAGCAGCCTTCCAACCCGGGGTCCGGCGTGAGTCCTTCCGGCGCGTCTCCGCGGAGGACGCGGAAGGCCAAGCGCGGTTCGCGATGGACGCGGGCCCACAGTTCCGGGAACCGCGCCTCTTGGCCTCGCGGCGCCAGCGCGGATTCCAGCACCCAAGCCGCGAACTCCGTGCGATCCGCGTCTCCCAGCGCGGCCAGTTCCGTGCGCAGTTTTGCCGGATCCTGCGAGGCTTTCCGAAGGAGCGCGTTCACCAGGCCTTTGTGGACCGGGAAGCCCAGTTCCGCATCCGCCGCCAGATCCACAGCCTCGTTCACGGCGGCGTGGGGGGCCACGCCCTCCAGCCAGGCCAGTTGCGCCAGGCCCACGGACAGCGCCACTTGGGAGCCCGCCGGAAGACCGCGCTTGGGGTCCTTCAGCTTCGGCAGCGCCCAGGCCTGCATGGCGCCCCAGTGGCGGAGAGAGGCACCCAGCAGCGCCTGGGCCAGGGATGCGTCCGCGCCGGAGAGATTCTGGTCCCACCGCTCGGGCACGCGCTCGCCCCGTCCGAAGACCGCATGAAGGGCCCGCGCCACCGCGCGGCGGGAATGAGTCGCCATTTCTCCAGCCTCTCATAGCCCGTCTAAACTGGAGGGATGAACGATTCGCCCAAGGCCCGGCTCGTCCGCGCCCTCACCGACGACCGCCACATCCGCTTCGCCGCGCTGCAAGCCACGCCCCTCTGGGACGGCGTGCGCCGCAGCCACCCTCATCTGGAAGCCGGCGCCTGCGCGGCCCTCACGGAGAACCTCGCGGCCGTGAGCCTCCTCCAGAGCCGCGGCGGCTTCAGCGAGCGGCTCCAGATCCTTCTCAAGGGCGTGGGCCGCGCCAAGGCCGTCGTCGCCGATTCCTGGCCGGACGGAACGCTGCGCGGTGTCCTGGATGTGGCGAGCCCCGATCCCGGTGGCGCCTGGGTCGCGGGGCCGGGCCTCTTGCAGGTGATGCGTTCCAACGCGAAGGGGCAGCCCTACATCGGCCATCTCGAATTGGTGGAGGGCGATCTCGCCAAACCGGTGGAGGCCTACCTCCAGGTGGAGGCCTACCTCCAGCAGTCGGAGCAGGTCCAGGCCAGCCTCACGCTCTGGTGCGACGAGGGTAGCGGCGTGGCCGGCGGCTTGCTGGTGGAGCCCATGCCGGACTGCCCGCCGGAGCGCCTGCGCCGCCTCATCCAGGCGCTGGAGGGCCTCGATGTGGTGCCGCTCTGGGAGCGGACGCCGGAGTTCCTCACAGGCTGGATCAACCAGGGCAAGGGCGCCACGGTGCTGACGGACGCGGAACTGGACTACCGCTGCCGATGCCAGAAAGCGTCCCTCGTGGGCACCCTCTCGGGCTTCACGGCGGCCCAGCGCGAGGATCTCTTCGCTGAAGGCGATCCCATCGAGGTCCGCTGCGACTACTGCGGCAAGCGTTACGCCATTTCCCGGGCGGACCTGCCCGGCGCCGCGTCCTGAGCGGGAGCGATGGCCTCCGTCACCATCAAGGAGCGCGGCCGTCCGCTGGGCTCGCCGTTCTCCACCTGGCTGCATTTCCGGGCCGTTCCCTTCCTGGGCGCGTATCTGCTGAAGCTCTGGATGGGCACGCTGCGGGTGCGCGTGGAGGGCTTCGAGGCCGTGCAGGAGCTGGTAGACCGCGATGAGCGCTTCGTCCTCGCCTTCTGGCACCGCCGCCTCGTGATGATGCCGCTGGCTTATCCGTTCATCCGCAAAGACCGGGGCGTGGCCATCCTCGCCAGCGACAGCCGCGACGGCGAACGCTCCACCGCCACCTGGGCCTACTTCCGCATCCACGCCGTGCGGGGCACCGCCAGCGACGATGGCGCCAAGGCGCTCGTGCGCATGATCCGCGCGGTGAAAGAGGGTTGGGATTTCGGCATCACCCCCGACGGCCCCCGCGGCCCGCGCCAGCAGCTCAAGCCCGGCGTCATCGCCCTCGCCCGCAAGACCGGAGCCTGGGTCGTGCCCGTCTGCGTGGCCGCCGACCGCGCCGTCACCCTCAAGACCTGGGACCGCATGGTGCTGCCCCTGCCTTTCGCCACCGTGACAGTCCGCTATGGCAAACCTGCGCGTCACGCGCCGAAGGGCGATGATGAAGCCGAGGGCGCGAAGCTGGAGGCCGCCATGAACGCGTTGGAGGATTGGGCCGAGGAGGCGGTGCGATGACGGACTTCCTGCATGCATTCCTTCAGAACTTGGCCCACCTATTGGCATTGCGCGCTGACCGTATCTTTGGGCTGGCCGTCTGGGCAGTCATTCTTTTCGCGCTGTTGCGGATCTTGAAGTGGCAGTCTAGGCGAATCGAGGCACGGTGGACGCGCTCTTATCCATCTATGGAAGATGCCTGGCTTGCCGAACCCATTGAAGAAGTCATTCTCGCCATCATCATCAATGGCCCCTCTTGGTGGTGGAACCGAATCCTCTACCAAAAAGCTAAAGGAGCTAAAGCTGCATTAAGGCCGGGTACCCAAGCTCTCCATGTCATTGCTCCATCAAACACGCCTGGATCTGAGATGCGTGGAGGACGCAGTTCCATTCCATGGAATGCGATCCGCTTAGATCCAGAAACGGGCGTGGCACATCTTTCCAGTCACGGGCAGGACATGGCCAAGCTCAAGCTGAGCCCGACGGGTGCGCACCACTTGAAAGCATGGCTGGAGGCCCACTCATGAGCCTCGCGGTCGTCTCCCTCTCCGGCGGCATGGACTCCACCGTGACGACCGCTATCGCGCGCGCGGAAGGCTTCGAACTGGCTCTGCTCCACGCGGACTACGGCCAGCGCACGGAAGTCCGGGAGCGCCGCGCGTTCGTTGAAGTCGCCGACCACTATGGCGTCCCGGCCGCGCGCCGCCTCGTGGTGGACTTCACGGGCCTGCGGATCATCGGCGGCTCGGCCTTGACGGACACCGCCATCGCGCTGCCCGAAGGCGACCTCGCGCGCAGCGGTGTCCCCGCCAGCTATGTGCCCTTCCGCAACGCGCATCTCCTGAGCGCCGCCACGAGCTGGGCCGAGGTGATCGGCGCCACGGCCATCTTCGTGGGCTTCGTGGAGGAGGATTCCAGCGGCTACCCCGACTGCCGCGAGTCCTTCCTTAAAAGTTTCGAGCAGACCGCCAACCTGGGGACCAAGCCGGAAACGCGCCTGGCCTTCCACGCGCCGCTCATCCATTTGCGGAAATCGGAGATCGTGAAACGCGGTCTCGAGTTGGCTGCGCCGCTACATCTGTCCTGGTCCTGCTACCAGGGCAAGGATGAGGCCTGCGGTCGTTGCGACTCCTGCCTGCTGCGCCTGCGCGGCTTCAAAGAAGCGGGCGTGGCCGACCCCATCCCCTACGCGTTCATCTCCGACAACCTGAAGGTGTGATCATGCCCATCAAGAAGAAGTCCGCCCCCAAAGCCTCCTTGCCCGACAAGCTGCCGAAGTATGTGGTCACGCGGCCGACGAAACGGCTCGACACCTTCAACAGCCCGCGGCCCGGGCGGCCCTTCGAGATCGTGTTCACGACGGAGGAGTTCACCTGCCTCTGCCCGCTCACGGGCCAGCCGGATTTCGCGCACCTCAGCATCCGCTACCAGCCGGACCAGCTCTGCGTGGAGTCGAAGTCGCTGAAGCTCTACCTCTGGAGCTTCCGCGACCAGGG
>Ga0210400_10000269_pt1 | contig 61981 bp, 100 predicted proteins | sample IncBWH26MmetaG_FD_155456 | JGI IMG/M metagenome (GOLD analysis project Ga0210400, IMG submission 155456) | Forest soil microbial communities from Barre Woods Harvard Forest LTER site, Petersham, Massachusetts, United States - Inc-BW-H-26-M | ecosystem: Environmental > Terrestrial > Soil >...
GCCGCCGCCGTAGCCGGAGCCGCCGCCGTAGCCGGAGCCGTAGCCGTAGCCGTAGCCGGAGCTAATCCAACTCGGCTGATCGCCTCGCAGGATTAGCGACTCCATGGGGCACCTTCCCACGCCGTAATGGCTTCCGGAGAGCATTCGGCCACGCAGGTGATGTCACGCAACTCGATATTGGCTGATGGCCCGATCTTGCAGTTCCTGGTTGGTCCGGTTGCGGCAAGTCCTATGAACCCCTTCACGTCGGCTGACCAGTAGATGCAATTGCGGGCGCCACGAAGATTGATTGTTGCGCCATCGGTTGCGGTCGCATATCCGAAGAACACGCCCTTATGCGCCGTAGTGACCAACACCGCACGCTCGACTTGCTTTCTGTTGGGATGGTTGACCATTGTTGTCTTCTCCAGCCCCTGAGAAATCGCGAGGCGCCGATACTCACAGAAGTCTTCCATTCTCGCGCGCCCACACCTCTGGCGGCTTCGCCCGCTTCGCCAAATTGCATGAAGGGCACAGCAATTGAATGTTGCTAATGTCGTTAGAGCCCCCGAGAGAAAGTGGAACGACATGATCAACGTGATATCGTCGTTTGATCGATTTACGGCAATTAGGACATTTTAATTTTTGAGATATCAGCATCAATTTTATCTGATCGCCAGTATGTCGCCCTCCATTGCCGAGTTTACGAGCCTTTCTCGCCGCTTTAACCGCTCTAGCTTTCTCTGGATTAGCTTTCCGCCACAATCGATCATTGGCCCGGTGGCGCTCTGGATTATCTTTTCTCCAACGCGCGGAGAGCTCTTTGTGGCCCGGCCTAATTCTAGGCGCCCGTGTAGTTTCCGCGTCAGGATTATCCAACCGCCATTGGCGGCAATATTCTTGACTGCATTCCTTGCAAGAGGCAGCAACTCCGGATGCTCGCCTGCTGTCGGACCTAAAGTCCGCGAGCGGCTTTTCTTGTCGGCATTTACTACACGTCTTCATTTTCCTACCCGAGGCGCAGCTCGCTCAACACTGAGAGTCAATACGTGTATGTTAACTTCTGTGAGAAGTCAAGCGCTCTTTTTCTTCTTCCGCTCGGCGTCCAGTCGGTCCAGCTCGGCCAACAGGCACCGCTCCGCCCACGCCGAATCGCTCCGGTCATCCGCCTGCGCCGCCGCCGTGACGCGCTCCCGGTCGCTCGGCCGCATCGTGACCGACAGGAATGCGGTGCGGAGTTCTTTTTCGTTGCTCACGTTTTGACCTCGTTGCTGGGTAATTGCGGAACGCGCGGAATGCGGCGCAGCCCGTCCTCGCCGCCGTTGTCGCGCCAGTCGGTTTGTTTTGACATCTGCAGCGCACGCAGGCAGAGCGTGGATATGCCGCTGATCTCGGTTTCCATCGCCACGCATCGCGACTTGAACACGTCGCGGCTCTCGGCGGTGCGACGGATGATGCGGTCCTGCTGCGCGATCTTCTCGTGCGCCTTGTCGAGTTCCGACACGAGCAGCATATTCTCCGCCTCCAGCTCCTTCACGCGATTCTGAAACTCGACGTGCCGCTGGAGGAAGTCGACGACGGAGGGGTCGTGCTGGCGCGTGGTCGTGATGTCGGTCATTCGTGCGGCGCCTCGACACGATGGTAAAAGTGTTTTTCGGCTTGCTGGACGCATTCCTTGATCGCCGCCTTGATTTGCCAAGCACCGTATCCGTCCACGTCCTTGAACTTTTCGGACGCCTCTTTCCAGAACGCGACGGAGGCCGTCAGCGTGATCGTGGCGTTGATGCTGTCCACGCTGTCGAGTTTGAACCTCGCCGTAAGTCCGGAAAAGTACTCGTCCTTCATCCCAAAGTCCTCCCTAGAATGAACTGTTAGACTATGTGATGATTTGGTAATGTCAAGGCTCGATCGGCACGACCAATTGCTTGAGCATCCACGGAGACGGCCGGTAAATGCTGGCGCGCAACCCCGGCAGGAAGGCTTCTCGGGTGATCTTCGTCAATTCACCATAGAGATTTTGGCTGATGGCTTGGCGAGTAGCCTCGTATGCCGCGTCCATGCGGTCACGCAGCAAATCCTCGATCGAAATTGCCTTCACCGGCATGATCGAGGTCGCGCGCACGATCGCTGGCGCGGCGATGAATAGCGCACCAAGTCCGGCGATGAAGCCGCGTCGGGATCGGATAATCTCAGTCACGAATCACCTTTTGTAATAGAACGGCGGACGACCGTCGCCCGGCTTTGCCGGATGCAAACCTGCCACTCGCTCGCACCACAGACGGGCCTCTACGCGGTCGTAATAGGCCCCACCGCGTTCGCGATTCCCCGTTGAAGCGTTGATGGCCGATGGATAGCAGGCGTAGCCGAAGTCCTCGACGAGGGCGATTACGCTGCCGTCATCGTCCACAAGTCCCTCGACTTCATCAGGCGAGTACGGATTCGGTTGCCATGTCGCGGTCATCGGGCTAGGCAGGCGAGCGTGTCCACCTGCCCCTCCGGCTTGTGCCGGCTGAGATACCGTGCCGTCGATGAACACTCCGGACAGACCGGACGATGCTCGCTAGGCTGATTGATAAAGTCCTCGGTAACTCTCTGACATAACGTCTGAGGCTCGTATTCAAGCCTTAGATGCCGATACTTACGCATCCCCGTCCTGCACCACACGAGGGGAAATGAATCCAGCGGGACGCGCGCGCCCATATCGGCCTCAAAGAAAAGCGGCCGTCTCCGACCGCAGTTGACCCGCCCCCAGGGAAGTGCGTGAACGCGGGGCGGATAGCTGATTACGCAGCAACGTTGAACGGGTCGTCGTTTGTCACACCGCCCGGCAGCGCGCGCACGGCCGCCACGAACACAGGCCAGATGGTCGCAGGATCGGCCGGCGGGGAGGCGAGCTCGGCGGCAACCTGCGCCAGCGTCCCAGCATCGCCCAGCGCCACCATCTTCTGGGCAACCGCGGCGAGCGTCTGCCCCTTGCTCACCAGCCACGAAATGAACGCCATCCCGCAGCCGATCGAGAGCGGATCCCCGTCGCTCGGCTCGGTCGTGTCCACGAAATTCGGCATTCCGCCCTGCGCCCAATCCGGCGCGGTGGCAAAATCGGCGAGTGCGTTCTTGCCCACCACATTGGCGCACCAGCGCGACAGCGCCTCGCCGGTCGAATACCCACACAGATTGCCGTCCATGGCGCATTCCGACAGCTCGGCCTCGAACAGCGCCGAGCACCGCATCGACTGGCCGAACGCCGCGCAGACCTCGATGTTCTGCCCTGTGGCGAAGTCACAGCCCATGTGGTCGGCGCCGCCGGTCCCGTCCGTCGCACCGCCCAGCGCAAAGATGATCACGTTGACGGGCTTCGACGGCGCCCCGAAGATTGCCTCGTTCTCCGACACCACCCGGTCGGCATCCGCCAGCAAGGCGCTGGCATTTTGCATCCCGGACTGGCCGAGCGTTGGATCGACCCACACCGTCACGGCGGAAGCCGACGTACCCACCAACTGCGAGGTCCCGGTGTAGCTCGGCCAGGCCGGTGGTTTGTGAGTAGGTGGTGGCGGAGGCGGGGCCGGCTGACCACCGCCCAGCGCCGCGATGTCGGCCCGGATGCGCTTCGCCTGCGCCTCGAGGTCGTCGGCAACACGGGCCAAATCCGCCACGGCCGGCGCGACAACCACCGCGGCGCGGTGAACCTGGTGGAACAGGCGATGGTGGGTCATCGACAATCTCCATGATTGCCGGGCATCTGAGCGCGCCGACGTGGGTCATTCCACGCGCGGTCCTCGTCCATAAAAACCGCCGAGTGCGTCATCGCTCGATCGCGAATCGCTCGGTACGTTCCCGAGTAACGCCAGCCACATTCGCAGCCCACGACGTGGTTTCTGGCGTCGCTGCCTTCCTTGAATTGCATTCGATGGTTCATTTGTGTGGCTCCACAACATACGCCGCACAGGCAGGATGCCCGTCCGACCGGAATACGCCCACGTAGCCCTCGGGACACGCGCCTGCCGTGCCGTGGTGGTTCACGCCGATAACCCATGCCGCAAAGCACGAGAAGGCGAGCAGGCAGAGGCCGCCGACCAACTGAATGCTTGGCACGCCCATCACTCCCGCTCCCGCCGCTGAACCAGCCCCGCTACCCACGCGAAAAACCGATTGAACAGCGACCACATCGGAAACCTCCCGCGCCCCGCAGCAGCCCGCCAGCCAACCCGCCGGGGGGCAGCGTGACCAACAGGCCGCCGCGGAACGGAGGTGCATAGCATGGGGGATGTGGCTTCACAAGTCCTCACAAACAAAAATCAACCTCCAGGATTGACGACCGGCGAACCTGCGCCAAAGGCCGGACCATCGAAAGCAAGGCTGCTGTCGCGATGTACTCCGGCGTGGAGAACAGAGCAGCGCAAATTCGGCTAATAAAATCGGCCGCTAAGGCTACCGTTACAGCCGAGCATTTCGAGGTTTTCTCTCTTCTGTTTTCGCTGGTCCTAAAGCCGGCGATGACTGAGCGCGACAAGATGGCCCATTGGACGTGGGGATACAGCGACGAATTGCCCGACGCCTTGCTGATCTCCGAACCGGAATATACGCTCGAAAGCTTGATGCACGTACTGGAATTCTTCCCCGGGATCGAGAGCGCATCAGTTAAGCAGGACTTCGATAGGATTTTCGTCGTCCGCGACGGTGACCTAGATGCCACTATCCAACGCAGCACAACTGCAAAAAATTACCTCAGGCTGGCGATGGGGACTGTGTGGGATCACAATCCGCCTCTAAGGCGCGCTGAATACCTCCAGCAGCTATCAGACGTGCCTCCGATTCGTGAAGGCTTGGAACGCCTGAACGCCCGTCGTAAAAGAAATGAAGCAACTCAGCCACCAATCCCTCCACAAGAGCCGAGCGATTGATTTCTAAGATTTCATTTTGCGCTTGCGCCATTTTAGAAACCTCTTCGCTTTCTGCTACCGTGCACAAGGCGGGTGCGCCACCACAGGCCACGGGCCGCCATACCGACGCGCATCCCGCGCCTCATCCCATGGGTCAACCCCAGGAAGCCCAAAGTAAATTCCGCCCGTCTCAACAAACAGTGCTGCGATCATTCCAGTAAGCTAACACAATCTGTGACGTAGGAAAGGGGTTTTTGAAATGGGGGCCAGGAGAGAGACCTCCCCACGAATCACCCGACGATTGGGCCGTCGAGGTCGCGGAAACCTGTTACCGAACGGTTCCGTGCGAAAATCTCTCTGCCGCCGAGGGGGTCCGCCTGGCACCCTCGCGTGCGGCTCTGGGTGCTGCATTTCAGCAGGCAAACCGGGCATTTTGAGCAAATACCAACACCTATGAGCGTCTCACAGAAATACGCTCTTGTAAGAGCATATCAAAACGACCCTCCAGGACGGCTTGCCGAGCCCCGTAGTGCCCGATAAATCAGGGATATGTTGCAAACCTCCGAGCCCCGCAAGCTCACCGGCATTGCGCTGAGATTGCACACGCAGGCTTTAAAGCGCTGTCTGGTGCCAATCTCCGCCTCTGTCCCTCGTAGCGACTTGGCCACGCGGGTCATCCGGTGCCTGTTTCCTTGGACTGTTCACACCTACCCTGGCCCGATCCGCGGGTTGCTGACGGTGCTTGGCCATCGGATCACGTGGGCCTCGGTGCGTCACTGGCAGGCTGAGCGTCGGCCTATCCCGCCGTGGGCTCGAGCGGTGCTGGCGGACTATCTGCGGTCGCGGGCTGCGGTGGCGCTGGAGTTGGCTGCTGAGCTTGAGGCTGAACCGGAGCGGAAGGCTGGCAATCGGGCGAGGCCGAACGATCCACCGGCACCTGAGCAAGGCGGTTGATGCCGCGTCGCTCTTCGCTCCTTAGCGGTTCGGCAAGGAGCATTTTGCGGGATTGCGTGTTGAAAGGCACAGTAAGAGGCCGTGCGCGCACGCGAGGGAGCCATATTTTTATTTCAGTTGTCAACAGGCACTTTGTAAGCAGTTGATATTAATCAACTATTTTAACGATGGTTTCAGCCGTAACCATGCAAAACGTGATAACTGTTGACACCTTGTTTGCATAACTATTGACATCCTGTTTAGGTAGTCGCTATTGAAACCAAATGGGTCTGCGCGGTCCACCTGCGAATTCGTTGCGCGATTACGTGATTGTTCTCTACCGGCGCGGCCAGCTCGCCACGCTGCATGAGGGCGCGCTGATTGCTGGCGTTTCGCGCTCTCGCGTTCACGCGTGGCTTCGCGTCGAAGGCATAAATTGGGTCAGGCAACGGCAAAGTTTCGTGGCGATGCATATGGCGCACGCCAGTTTGCCACTTGAGCGGCGCAAGGGGTCACATCTGAAAAAGAAGGCACGAGCCGAATCAGCGAAAGCAGAATGGAATAGGCGGCACAAAGCGAAGGAAAACGGCAATGAACCGACCGGAGCGCGTAGCGAAGATCCGCCAGCCGATTGAGATCGCCCGCTGGGACAAGAACCGCGACGGCGAGCAGTTTGTCGTGACGCTCTCGAGCTATGAGGGTTACGACATGCTTTCGTTTCGCGTTTGGTTCGAGGGCAAGGACGGCGAGATGCGTCCGACCAAGAAGGGGATCGCGTTCAGCGAACGGCATTTGCCCGCGCTCTTCGCCGCGCTCCGTGATGCCTACAAAGCCGCAAAGGCTGCCGGGCTCAGTGTGGACCCGAATACGCAATAATATTTCTCACATTTCCCCACAACACATGTTGACACGCACACGCCGTTGTGAGACAAGAGCGTATCGGACAACGGCAACAGGAGACACGACAATGACTGAAAATCAGTTAGAAGCCTATAGGCTGATGCATAAGGCGTTGGGTAAGGCGCTCGATGAAATCCACAATCCAGGATTCAATCGCGTGGTTGGCTTAGACATCGTTGAGCACATTGAAGCGGTTCGCAAACAGGCTGAGCAAGTCGCTCCAGAGGATTTTTGAGCCATGACCCGCCTCGCTCCGATCGTGCTCGGCACTGCGCTCGTCGCCGGCGTGGCGTTCCTGGTGTACGCTTGGTCCTCGATCCTGCTGCTGGCGATGCCCGTCTAGTCGCCCACCCGGCTACCGTGCTACATGACGAGGGCGCCCCGGTCGCGGGCGCCTTTCTCGTATGGGCATGGGGGATTGGACATTGGCTGGTCAAACGCCGGAAGCTGCGCCCAGGGGCTATGTATCGGGCGGCGGGCTGGTCCCGGTCCCTGATCCAACGGCGCTCACAACGGCGCAATTGCTGCGCGAGATCGCGAATACGCGCGAGATCATTGAAACGCGAATCACTGGCATGGACCGCGCGATCGAGCTCCTGCAGAAGATGAACGATGGCTATCCTGCGCTGATGGACGCAAAGGTCGGAAAGCTCCAAGAGGTCCATGAGGAGAAGTTCAACAGTATCGCCATACAATTTGCGGAGCGGGACAAGCGCACCGAACAGCTGTCTCTGGCCGACAAGACCGCCATCGCTGCTGCGCTTCAAGCGCAGAAGGAGGCCGCCGGCGCCCAGAACGAGAGCAACACAGCGGCAAACGTCAAGACCGAAACCAACTTCGCCAAACTGATCGAACAGGGGCAAACGCTCCTGCTCGAGGTGCGGCGCAACACCGAGGCGCAGATCAACGACCTCAAATCCCGCCTGGACAAGGGTGAGGGGCACAGCAGGGGGCTAGGCGACGGCTGGGCCTACCTGCTTGCGGCGGCGAGCTTGGCATTGCTTGCGGGAGACCTTTTCCTGAAGCACTAGCGGGTGGCGGGGGCGCCATGGACTACAAGCCGAATCAGCGCGTTTTCTACGTGCACCATTACGCGGGCCGCACCGCGAACCTTCCCGGCACGATCGTCGAGTCCGGATTGCGCGAGGGCACATGGCGCGTGCGGCTGGACAACCACAATCTGACGATCACGGCCGCCGATGGTGACCTTATCCCCATGAACGAGCGTGACTATTGATGCTTGTGGAACTTTACCGCTCGCGCATTCGTTGAGGGTGCGGATTACGCCGCGCCGCGGGCGCGACAGTCGACTGGAGCTTCCGCCATGATCCCCCTCGCCATTGGAATCCTGTGGCTGCTGATCGGCGTTATCGTGCTGCTCGGCATCGTGTGGCTGGCGCTTTACATCGTCAAGCTGTTCGTGCCGGTCCCGGACAAGATCGAGCTGGCAATCTGGTGCATCGTATTGATTTTATGCCTGATCGGCGCTCTTACGCTGCTCGCGGGCGGCGGCTCGGTAAGCTCAATCCATCCAAGCTTGCTGCATTGACGCCGGACGACCTCGATCCCGATTGGGTCATCCCGTTTCTCGTGTTCATCGCCGCCGTCGCGGCCGGTCAGGAATTGTCGCAGATCATGGTTCCCAAGCGCAAACTGCCTTGGCAGCACCAGCCGCACCACCAGCCGCACCACCAGCCGCACCACCAGCCGCCAAAACTCAGCGGCGCGATGTTTTCGATCATCATCGTGGCCCTGATCGTCGGCGGGCTGCTGATCGCCCGCGCCTTCGATGTTGTTGCGCCATGATGACGCAAGCCTAGTAATTCATTCCTATCCCATGTTACCGTGTGGCTTGGAAGTCACAGGGGGCATGGATGCCGGCGGACATGGTTACCATCGCGATCGGCACACTTTCGGCCGGAACTGCCCTTAGCCTCGCGGTTTATACGATCAAGGCCTCGATGTGGATGGGCAGCATTCAGACGAAAGTGGATACCATGTGGGCTTTCCAGATGCGCCGCGCCGTTTCCGAGGTTGCCGCGTCGGGGCTAGGCACGGTGAACAGCCCGATCACCTTCACCCAGGACGCCAAGACGGCCATGGATCCGCTGAAGGACGAGCTGATCGCCTTCAACCGGGGTATCGAGACCAAAAGCGATGCCGAGGCGCTCCTCGAGATCGAGCGGGTATTCGGTGACCGCCTACTGAAGCTCGCCTGCCTGCCGTGCGGGCTGTCACACGGCGCCTGCCTCCTCCTCGCGCTCGCCGTGGCCCGCCAGACCGAGCTCCTGTCGCTCAGCCTGCACTAAGGCGCCGCCACCGCCTTGAACTGACCGCACCAATCGTCATCGCCAACCACCGGCCACGCCGCGTTGCCCACCGGCAACAGTTGCGGAGGACCGGCGTGGCACGTCCGCACCGGACCCTTGATGACGGTATTGGTGGCTGGGCTGAAGTTCGCCTGGTTGTCGGCCACCCGCGAGAAGGAGCACGTCGCGCAACTGTCAGCCATGGCTTACACTCCCACGATGCCTCTCAAAGCCCCTACCGTGCCCACCGATAGGCCCCGGGATTATAGGCTACCCGACCATGGTCCGAACACCACGGCTCACCGGCGCCCGCCTGGGCATTGCAGAACATCGCTCCCTCGGCCGACCGAGGGTCGTTGGTGATCCACTTGCACTGGCCGTGCTCGAGCGCCAGCAGCCCGCACGGCACCCCGAACGCCTTCACCGCGACCTCGGACGGCGCTGGCAGCTCCGGCCGCTCGCGAATCACATTGGCCACGACCGAATCGGCCGCCAGCCCGTTCACTCGGCTCTTGGCCTTCGCTGCGGCGCGGCGCGCACCGCCCGACATCCGCCTGGCCTTCGTCCGCGACGGCGGGTCTTTCTGGCGGTTGCTCATGCTGTTGGGACTTTCCATGTGGTGGCGGTTTACCAGCCCCGATATCGCCCCGCGCGACTTGCCCATCTCGATCCCAATCCATCGTTTTGATTTGCCAGCCGCCCAATAGCCGCGAACGCGCTCGATATCAACATCGGTCCACTTCTGGCCGAAAGCCCATTTACTCCGTTGCGGTGTATCGATCGTCGTCGCACTCGTGTCGTCCAGCATGGTCCAGCCCTTCCGGTTGGTGGTGAAACAGCAGCCCCGTTTGGATGATCTCGACCTTCAGCCGCCAGATGCAGCGCCAGCACGCGCAGTCGCCCGGGTGCTCGTCGACCACCGCATCCATGATCTCGTGCAACGGCATCCCGGCGTATCGCAACTCGTTCTGGACCTGCAGCCAGGCCGACCAGTCCTCTCGGTAAAGGCGGCGCAGTGATTCGCGGTGATAAAAACACACCTCGTGCGGCCCGCTGAAATTGATGGCGAGCAGCAACGTCTCGATCGCGACGAGGCGGTCATCCGGCATGGTTGGCTGTCGCCTTCTTCGCCATGGCGTAAGCGATCTGTCGGCTTTTCACCCAGGATTTTGTTGATGCTGAAATAGCCGTGGCGGGCGGTACGTTCTGCCAGTCCTTCGGCGGCCACGAGCCAAACTTTTCCTTGAACTGCACCGAGGCCCATCCGGGCTTGTAGCCGCGCTCAGCCACATGCGCCTTCAACTCCGCAAAAAATGCCTGCCGCTCCGGCGCGCTATAGTCCGATGCCTTGCGCGTCTTGGCGCGTTGTTTCTTGCCCCCGCCCGTGACTTCCACCAGCTCTCCGTCGCGTTCGATCACGGACGATTCGGCCTTGGGCGCCTGGCCGCAGTTGGGGCAAATCCGCACGCGCGCCGGCTTGAGCACGCCGCACGACTTGCATTCCTTCGGCAGCGGCGGTGCTGATTTCTCCGCTTCTCGTGCCGCAGCCTTGTCCGCTGGCGTGCCTGTATCGAGGTGCTCGTGGTGGATGTCGGTGACGAAACCCAATCTCATCGTGGTGTCGGAATGATCGAGAATCAGCGCCTCGGTCTTTCCCGGTGCCGTTCGCAGCGCGCGGCCGATGATCTGCACGTACAACATTTCTGATTTGGTAGGGCGAGCTAATATCAAACATCTGCAATCCCAATCCACCCCCGTCGTCAACGTCTGAATATTTGAAACGACGCGGTATTCCCCGTTGTGAAATTTCTTCTTGATGTCGCGCCGCTCGTCCGGCGTCGTGTCCGCGTCCTGGTATCCGCACGACACGCCCGCCGCATGAAACCGCTCCTGGATCGTCTTCGCGTGCGCCTTATCCACTCCAAAGCACAGCGTATTTGCCTTACCCCACTTTTCCTGCCACGTCCGAACGATGTCGGCCGTCAATTCCCCCTGCTGCATCGCATCGCTCAGCTCGCCCTCGTGGTAGTCACCGGCAACCGTGCGGACCTTCGACAGATCGGGATGGCCGGTCGCGAACACGCGGAACGGCGAGAGGTAGCCCTGCTCGATCAACTCGGCCGTTGTTGCCGCGACCAACAGGCTATCGAAATACTTGCCAAGCCCCCTGGTCCATGGCGTTGCTGATAGCCCAATGAAGGGGACGGCCGCCCACGCGGGGTCCGACAACCATTTTTTATGTTCTTCGTGGAGCGAATGGACTTCATCGATTATAACAACATCCGCCCTCGGATATGCTTTGCGCCGGTGCAGAGTCTGAATGCTGCACACTTGCACAGGTTTTGACCAGTCCTCGAGTTCGTGCGCAGCTTGAATAACAGAAATTTCTCGGATTCCTTGACTCCAAAACATCTCCACCGTTTGGGACACGAGAGAAACTGCATTAACGCAAAAAGCAACGCGCTTCCCTTTGTTTCTACACCCCTCGATAATTGCAGCTGCAAGGCCAGTTTTTCCGGAACCTGTTGGGGATTGCAACACAATTCGGCGCACACCTTGGCCGATCGACTGACGAAGCGCTTCAAGCGCGGTGACTTGGTGGGGCCAGAGTTCTCGTTTCACAGCAGCATTCCCCTCTCGCGACAAAAATCTATCGGGTCTTTGGCGCTTTTACGTTGATTGCAGTGAGCGCAAAGAAATTGGATATTTCGAGCAGAGTTTGACCCGCCGCTCGCGAGCGCGACGATATGGTCGGCGTGTCTATTTTTTGCCGTAAGGTTGACCCGACAATAGGCGCACTTGTTGCGCTGATCCCTCAAAATCCGATTAAGATCATCAGCGGTATGAAATCCGACCGCTCCAATCAATCGCGACCTTCTAAGATTTTTCTCAGCCTTAACCTTGTGAGGATGCCGCTTACGATACCGCGCCGCGATGACAGCAAGCATTTTTCCGCGCTCGGGCGTCCACGGTTTTGGTCCAGTCCTATCGTACCATTTCTTGAAGCTATCTCGCCGCCGCTGAAGCCTTTCCTCTTCGGTTGCCGCGGGAGGTCTCTTGGTGCCCTTTTTGGGCGGCCTTTTGACGATCTTCAAATCGCTCCATTTGTAAATCGTCCAATCATTTCCGGTATTCCTAATGCGCCCATCCGGCCACATCTTTGTCATGTAAAAATAAACAAGCTTGCCCGCCGAATAATTTTTACCATCGATTCTAATCCAGACTATCTCGCCTCTTTGATCGCAGCACCCCGCGCGGTCGCCAATTTTAGTCTGCGACCTGCTGGTCTGAATTAGCCACGTCCACAGGCCCGTCTCCGGGTCGTAATTCAGTGCCTCAGTCAATCGTTCGTGCGTGATCATGCTCTGAATCTCAGTACCTTACTTCTCTTTCCGGATTCCCTCTTACTTCCAGATCAGACTCACAGTCACACTCAGACTCACACGCGCGATGGCATCGCCAAGCATTGCTTCAAGCATGTCGTTTTTTGTGCTTCAAGCATGGCCGTTACCCCAGCGAGCCTTTGCCGCCATACGTGCTCGCCCTTCGTAAAACACCTCTAGTTTCTTGGTCTTAGCTAGTTCTTCGTCAACTCGTTCATGTCGCCATCCAGGCTCAAAAAATGCCTCCACAACCGGCCTCGATCGCCTCCACTCTGCGATCGTCATTGCTGCGATTCTGGCGAGAGATTTATCGTCGTCCGGTAGCGATCCGGTCGACCAATAGTGCATGATGAGAAGCAGGTAGGCGCCGTGCTGAGCGGCGTTCAGGTGGGCAGTTTTGGCCCGATAATCGGCCACGTAGAGTGGCATCCAAGGTCTTTTTGACAAGCAATGTCCCCAGCCTCCGATCTGGTTTCGGTGGCGGGCTTGACCAAGGCACAATGAGACTGTAAATCAGCATCGTTGCTCTCGGTCGCGACCGCCTCCACAGCAGTTTTCGCGATCAACGTTAAGCCGCCTTGCGAAACCTCGCGGGCGGCTTTTCGTTTTTAGGCCTCTCTCTGCGGGCGGTCAAGCGGTCGCAGAACATACGGCTGCTGGCCGCGGCGATGCGAGCCACCCCACTCGCATTCGATCTCGTATTGGCCCGCGAGCATCCGTCGCATTTGGCTGATGTGCATCGATATGCACTTATCCGACGGAGCGTCTTGCGGGTGGATCTGCCAGATGTGCGCCTTGATTTGGTCTGTGGTTCGAGGCCCGCGCTTGAGGAAGTCGAAAATTTGCTGTTTGATTCTAGGAAGTGTTACCAATCAATTACCTATGCGACTTCGATAATCTTAATATTGAACTGCGCCTCGATCAGGCGCTTCTTGAGCCTATAAACCGGGGTTTTGACCCCCTTAACGTCTTCCACTTTCTCAGTACATCCCTCCATGTACCTGAAATCAGACACATATTTGAACACGGTAACGCCGTCTATTTTGAACTCGTAGACGGGCTGCAGCTCAAGCTTTCGGATGTAGCCGCCGCGCTCCAGCAAGAGCAATTCGGAAAATCGTTTGCCTTCGGCCTTGCTGGCGAATCGCCGGCCCTCGACGAAAACGGGTTCGGCGCCGTACTTGCTCCGTCCCGGCTTCCCCGCCAGCTCGCGGTACTCGGCGGCGGAGAGCGTGCCGGGCTTGGCGTTGGGCGGTGGGGGGGTGATTCGGGCGGTCATGCCGTAGCATCCTTGGCCATCGCCTCATCCGCTAATTCGGCCAGCTTGTGCCATGGTGCGGCGGGCTGTCCGTTGGCCTTTTCAGCGCGACCGACCATGAAGCCGTGCCGGTAACTGTGCGACCGATTCGCGGACGGCTCTGGCGCGGTCAGGTCGTAGCCGTCCATGTAGCCTTGGACCATATCGGGGTTTGCGTCGGTCATTGGTTCCGCTCGTCGCACAGAGAGCCGAGCCACAGGACGAAGCCGAAGGCGATCACGGCGACGGCGGCTATGATGAGGATGAGGGTCATGCTTGCTCCAAGAGGTACCGCAGGGCGGCCGGACGGGTGACAGACCTTCTCGTTCCACAAATCTTTTGCAGTCGGCAAAGCCGGTCTAGCTTCTTGATCTGTTGTGCATTTAGGCGGACTTGGATTTGCTCGCCTGGCCCAGTTCTCGGCCGGCCGCGTCGTGTGGTACCATTTTTCTCTTGTGCCGATGCTTGAGACATGCAATAGCTGGTACCACCGAGAAACGCAGAAAGTCAAGAGGACCCGCACATGGACGCCGCCGCAGACCGCGCAGAACTCTACGGGCCTGACTGGGCAGATAAGCTAGCTCACGACATCGCCATGGATTTCTTGCGATTCAGCCGCAGCTACGCGCAGGACTTGACTGCCGCTAAATTGCGGCTGGTCAGAAATACGGGGCGGCTTGAGGTGGCGGAGCGCACGCATGCCATTGTCACCGGCAACAATGCCGACCTGCAGTCCGAGTATGTGGCCGACGTGGAGAAATTCGGCATCGACGGCTGGGGTGGCCAGCAATGACACCCGAACAAGCCGCCGTCATGATCGACCTGTTGCGCAAAATCCTCAAGGAACTTAAGGCTGCGCGCACGGTTCGCCCCAAGCAAGGTCCGGGAGGTTGCGGGTGATGACGCTCAAACCCGGTATCCACTTCGACGTGCCATCGGCGGACTACTTCGCTGATCCGGCGCCCGAGCCAAGTCTGACCCAGAGCATCGCCAAGATACTGCTGGACGAGTCGCCCGCCCACGCGCGCCTCGCCCATCCGCGTCTCGCGCCGCCACGCGCGGAGGACGAGCCGACCGAGAAATACGTCGCGGCCCAGGCCATCGGCAACGCCGCCCATAAACTGCTGATCGGGCGTGGCAAGGAACTGGCGCTCGCGGACTTTGAGGATTGGAAAAAGAAAGACGCCCAGGCGTTCAAGGCAGCGGCATATCTCGCCGGCCTCACGCCGATCCTGTCCAAGCACTACGACCGTGCGCAGCAGATGGCGAAGGCGGCGCGGGTGCAGCTCGACGCGATCGGCTGGACCGATGCGTTCAAGGAGGGCAACGGCGAGACGGTGGTCATCGCGAAGGACGGCGACACGTATCTCCGTAGCATGATCGACTGGTACATCGATCCGACCCTCTGCTACGATCTCAAGACCTCTGGCGGCTCTTTAGCGCCGCATGTGATCGGACGCGCGGCCGAATCGGCAGGTTGGCACGTGCAGGCTGCCATGCAGGAGCGAATACTCGACATCCTGCACCCCGATAGCGCCGGCCGGCACCGTTGGCGCTTCGTCGCTCAAGAAAATTGGGAGCCGTGGGCGATCGTGGCGGTGGAGCTCGACGAGCGCTGGCTCACGATGGGGCGCAAAGCCTTGGACATGGCCATCAGCATTTGGCGCCAGTGCATGGCGAGCGGTCAGTGGCCAGGCTACCCGCCGTTCCCGATCACGCCGGGGTTCCCGGGGTACAAGGAGGCTGCGTGGCTGGGGCGGGAGTTGGCGGCCGAAGATCGTCGAATTGCTGCTGATCACTTGATGGGAGGTTGAATTGTCGAACGACTTGGCCGTTATTGAAACGATCAGCGCTGAAATCGTATTTGTTCCTGGCGGCGTGGACGCGATCTTGGAAAAGATCACGAAGGAAGTCCGCTCTATCAAGACCGACATCTCAACGGCACAAGGCCGCGCGGCCGTCGCCTCGCTCGCGTACAAGGTCGCTAGGTCCAAGACCGCTCTTGACGATATGGGCAAAGACCTCGTGTCCGAGTTGAAGGCAAAGACGGGCGCTATAGACGCTGAGCGCCGGGTAATTCGGCAAAAGCTTGACGACCTTAAGGACGAGGTCCGCAAACCGCTGACCGATTGGGAGAATGCTGATAAGGCGCGGATCGACGCGCACGAAGCGGCGCTCGCCGAGATCGAGCGCACAGCTTCCTTTGCCGTGCTAGAGCCGTCATCCGACGAACTTGCATCGCGTATTGTTTATCTCTCTGAGCTTCCGGCGCGCGATTGGCAGGAGTTTTGGGCAAGGGCCAAGGATGCACTCACAGCCGCCCTTGGGACGCTGACCAAAATGCACGGATCGGCGGTCAAGCGCGAGACAGAACGCGCCGAATTGGAACGCCTCCGTCGTGAGCAGGCCGAACGCGAGCAGCGCGAACGAGACGAGCGCATTGCCGCTGAGGCTGCCGAGCGCGCTCGCCTAGCAGCAGAGGCAAAGGCCAAGCGTGAGGCGGATGAGGCCGCTGAACGTGCAGCGGCAGAGCAGCGGCGTTTGGACCAAGAGCGCGCCGCAGCGGAAGCGCGCGCTATCAAGGCGGAGCAAGATAGGATTGCCGCTGAGCAAAAGTCTCGTGACGACGCCCAGGCCGCCGCTGAGGCTGCCGAGCGCAAGCGCCTGCAATCCATCGAAGATGAGCGCGCACGGGTTGCCGCTATCCAGGCGCAAGAGGCGGCGGAAACGTCGCGCCGAGAGGCGGACAAGAAACACCGCGCCAAGATCAACAACGAGGTGGTCGCGGCACTTAGGAAATTGGCGGCAATCAGCGAGGACGATGCGAAGTTGGTCGTCACAGAGATTGCTCGCGGAACCATCCCGCATACGAGGATTTCGTACTGATGAACTCGCCCGCACAATACCAAGCCAAGCCAGCCGTTCGCGGCGAGGAGCCGTTGCTGCTTGGGATGATTGGCCCTCCGGGCGGCGGCAAGAGCCTATCGAGTCTGCTGCTCGCAAAAGGCATCCAGTCGGTGCGCGGGGGAGATATTCACCTTATCGACACGGAGGGCGGACGAGCTCGAAAATACAACGACATCGTGCCGTTCAAGATCGTGGAACTGACCAACGGGAGGTCAAACGATTTCCTCGACGCCATCAACGCGCAACTGCCATTCAACCCGGCCGCCATCATCGTCGATAGCGCATCGGACGAGCATGAGGCCTATCTTGAATGGCACGACGAAATGGTGCCGAAGATGGGTGGCAACGAGTGGGCCGCGTGGGCCAAGCCAAAGGCGGAGCGCAAAAAGCTTATATCTGGGATACTGCGGATCAAGGTTCCGCTGATATTTACGTTCCGGGCGCGCGAGAAAACCAAACAGGATACGGTGAACGGCAAGAAAACCGTGGTCAACATCGGATGGCAGCCAGTCGCCCCGCTCGAAATCGTCCACACGCTCGATCTGACGTGCATCCTGCCGCCGCGCGCCGATGGCGTGCCTGTGTGGCATTCGCAGAAGATCGGCGAGGATTTCATCATCAAGCTTCCGAATTACCTCAAGCCGTTCATTGAGGAAGGAAAGCCGTTGTCGGCCGAGATGGGCGCTGGATTTGCCCGCTGGGCCAAGGGCGGCACCGCTTCGCCGCCAACCACGGCTACTGCGGCGACAGAACCGGCGCCCTCCGCCCCAGCAACCCAGCCTAACCCTGCGGATGGCGCCGGACCTCTTTCTGTCGAGGACATGGCACGCGAAGCAGCCTCGCGCGGAGCTGACGTGTTCCAACTCTTCTACAACAACCTCGGGCCAGACGATAAGAAGCGCGTCGACAAGATCAGGAAGCCGAAGGCGGCATCCGTAACTTAGGTGATGAAAATGGCACAAGACCCGGAGACCTCCAAGCTGATCAAGCGAATGCAGAGGGGTGAGGATGAGGCGGCCGCTTCTCGGCGGCGCACCTTGGCCAAGGCCTTTGCTCGCGCCCTGCCGAACTTAGATGGCGGTGAGATGTACGAGTTAGACGGAAGGACCGGGCGGGAAATGAGCGACTACACACCAGGACCGTGGACGGTTGAAGATTATGGCGACGATGAGACACCCGTACTCGTCGTTCACAAGGACACGGAGAGCCGAGTTTGTTTTATGGCGACGCCAGGAAGCAATGGCGATCCCGCGATTATTGCCGCCGATGCACGCCTGATTGCGGCAGCACCGGATTTACTGGATGCCATCGACCAAGCGATTGACGATTTCGGAGACGGGCATTGCGTCTGCGAAAATACCAAGCAAAAAATGCGAGCCGCGATGGCCAAAGCCACTGGCGCCGACACCTTGTAAAGGATCAAGTAATGGCAACTGACCAGAACGACATCTGCGACTGCGGTGACTTCCGCAAGGACCACGCCGGCGGCGACGGTGGCTGCATCTTTACGCCCGACCCAGACCATGACCGCACCGGCAGCGACGGTCATTTCGGCAGCGGACCATGCTATCGGTTTCGATTAGCGCGCGAGGCTAGCGTTCCGAGAGTCAGAGAGTCTTGATTGAGCATCTTTCTATACATCAGCAACCAAGGGGACTAAAATGAACGAAGATGCGCTTGGGAAGCTTCGCAGGGCCATCATAGCCAACACCATGGGCGAGGAGATGGTTTGGATCGGAGAAATTCTGCTTGGCGAACTGGAAAAGGAAACCGGCCACGGCAAGCGCTCCGCTCAGTGGAAGCCCATCGAAGGTGAGATCAAGCGCAAAGTGCTCGTCACAAACAACATCGACGCGCGGGACGCCAACGGCCAAATGTCTCACGTCTGGATCGCGGGCCTTGTTCAAGTCGACGACAGCAAGGACAAGGCCGGATTCATCACCTTTAAGGATAGTTGGCAAAAGATATGTGGCCTGACTCACTATGCCGAGCTTCCGTACTGCGCGCCACCGGCAGGGTGCGGGAGTTACAAATGAGACTGATCCGCGTCTTTCCGCGAAAGACCAAGGCGACGCCCGATGACGCCCTGGCGTATTTCGGGCGCCCTGATCTATTCGCGCAGGCGGATCAGGTCCACGTGTCCGTGACGTTCACCTACGACATCCCCAAGGCTGAACGCCTGGCGGAACAGTGGCGGCATGTGGCGCCGGTCAAGGTTGGCGGCGTGGCCTACGGTGATGACAGCCTTGAGTTCATCCCCGGCCGCTATATCAAGCCGGGCTACACAATCACGTCGCGGGGCTGCCCTCGCCGCTGCTGGTTCTGTGGCGTCTGGAAGAAATGGCCGATCGCCAACCCGCTCCCGATCCATCCGGGCTGGAACGTGCTCGATGACAACCTGCTGGCGTGCCCGCGCGACCACGTAGAGGCGGTGTTTGCCATGCTGCGGCAGCAGCCCGGCCGCGTGGCGTTCACCGGCGGCTTAGAGGCACTGTCGCTTCAGGATTACCAAGTTGACCTGCTCGCCAGCCTCACACCACGCCCTGCGATGTTCTGGGCCTACGACCCAGGCGACAAATTCGAGACCCTGGAGTACGCGGCGAGCCGAATGCTGGCGGCCGGCTTCACCCGGGAGTCGCACCGGCTGCGGGTCTATGTACTGATCGGATTCCCGAAAGACACTTTCGAGGCAGCCGAGGCGCGTCTGCAGCAGATGATTTCGATTGGCCTTACGCCGATGGCAATGCTCTGGCGCCCCGAGACACCATCCCAGCAGAAATGGGAGCCGGACGAATCATGGCGTGGATTTCAACGTCGATGGGCTCGCCCGGCAATAATCCACGCGAAAGCCGCCTAATGGCAGCATCTATCAAAGGAGGAGGCGAGAATGGCTGATCAGGCGGCAAAGGTGCATCCGAGCAACGCGCCCGGCGTCCTTCCGAGGCGGCGGAAAGCCCTAGGCGAATGCGCCTATTGCGACGAATGGGGAGACGATCCGAACATGCCGTACCACGAGGCGTCCACTCGCTGCGAGAGCGGCAAGCGGCCCCACTGCACTTGCGACACCTGTTTCTGAGGCGCGATCTCGATGACAGACTTAGCAGTTTTAAGGGCCAGGAGAAATCGCGGGCGCCCGTGGGACCAAGCGACCGAAAGATGTGGCAACTGCCGATCATGGAGAGGTCGAGGCAACAAACGCCGTTGCGTCGAGCGTAAAGTCACTACCGACGCCAGCGGAGGATGCGCCTTGCATGCTCTCGGTGAGAAAGTGAGCGATAAATGATTCGCAGGTTTATTTGGTGGATGCAATCTCGGTGCACCATATGCGGTGGGAGCGTGACCTACGTTCCGATTGCAAACATGGCCGGGGTGTGCGGATGGAACCGGACATCCATGAACGCAGTTCGAGGCGTAGTCACGATGGCGAAAAATGGGTTACGATTGAGGCCATTGGCGGCCCCACGGATTAACGGCTTCTCATCCGCCGCGGTGAGAGTGAGGCCGATCGTGAGACGGTCTTGAACGTGGGGCCACCCATGGCGACTCTGTTTCAGTAATACACGCCAACCCCAGCTCGGCACACGCGCCCGAGGTTGGCGGATTGCCCGGCCGGCAGACCAGCCGTGAACCCGGTGTTGGCGAACGTGCAATCGCCAAACACATCCACCACGCTTCCGTTCGCGGTCTGCGATTGGATGCCAAGGCCGATGCCAGGCTGAATCTCCCACACATGCCCGCTCGGTAGCAGGAATGACGCGCTCACGTCGGCCTCGCGAATCACTCCGGCGACATACATCTTCGGATTGGTTGTCCCTGCGGCCGGCTGCGGCAGGCCCGGGAACAGCGCACCGAAGTTAGGAAGGAACGCCCAGATGTCGGAGAAATTGGCTCCGACCTTGAACTTCTGGGTCATCTCCCACTTGCTGGCGAGGCTGGTGCTGATGCCGAGCGCGGGCGTGTTCGAGCTCCCGCCGAGATTCTGATAGTCGAACATGCCCTCGAAGCCGTACCAATGGCCGGCGCAGTCGCCCCATCCATAGCCGAGCGTGAAGCCAATCGCCGCGCCGTCAGCGATGACGCTGGTGCCGGCAACGTCGCCGTTGGCGACCTGGGCATAGCTGTTGAGGCCAGCATAGAATCCGGTGCCGAGCGGGCAGGCGAGTTTTTTGAGAGCCAGAGGCGCCTTGACCGGCATGTCAGCGGCACCGGCCGCGCTCGAGAACGCCGTCACCGCAGCGGCCACGATCAGTGCAATCTTCATGGAAATTCTCCCCATCGCCCGTGATTAGGCTGGGGAGATATGCGCTCAGGCGGCGGGGGGATTGTGGCAAACGGTCGCCGCGGTGTCAGATTGTCGGCAGTGTGTGCTGTTACGGCAACACCCTAGCCGGCCTTTGCCACCGGCGTCACCGTCGCCGGTATCTCGGCCGGGGTTGCGACCACCTTGTCGCTCGGAGAGGCCGCTGCCACCGCAGGGGTGGTGACAATGCCCTTGACCTCCGGCATGGCGGCCACGGTCTCGATCTGCTCCTGAGCGCTCGCGCTGTGGGCTGCCTTATAGGCGGCGTAGATCGGCGCCAGCACACCAGCAATCACGCCGATGCCCTGGACGACGCTAGTCAGGCCGCTCGCGATTTGGTTGAGGCCAGCCATGAGGCTGGTCGAATCGCTTTGCGAGATCAGCCCCATAAACGCAGCGGCGGTGACGGCTCCGGCCGCATAACTCAGCGCGTGGCGACCGGCGGCCTTGTATTGGTTCCAGTTCAGGTCAGGCAACTGCATTGGAGCCCCCTTGCGGCGCGAATTCCCAATCCACGGTCACGGTGCGGGTGCCTTCCGGCCCGACAACCCCCAGCGCGTCAAATACCGCAGGCGTGGCGTCAATGCCAGCCTTATTCCCATGATCCGATTCGGCTTGGGGCCGCTTGTGCTCCACCCAATAGGGGTCGTTGACGTGGTGGGGACCGACATCGACGAGCTGGCAGTCAACGGACTTACCGGCGTGGGAGACGCGAATCAGGGGCCGGTCGCCATGGAACCGGGACGGCAGCGCCACCCCGGGCAGCTTGGGATTGACCGGCTGGCTGGTGTAGGCGTCGTCCTGCTCGTCGCCCTCGCCCCCAAATTCGGTCATGACGACGTTCCGGTTGACCCACGGCAGGGCTACGGGCGGCGCTGGCTGCGCAGGCGTGGCGGCAGGAGGCTCAGATGGCCCGGCGACGACAGGCTCGTCCTGGGGCTCCTCTGCCGCGCCAAACGGCACGAAATCCCCGATATCAGGATGGGCGGGGTTCACCTCGTCGGGGTCCGTATCCAGCCCGGCAATGACCTGGGGGAGGTGCTGGCGGATATTGTGCCGGCCGGACGCCACAAAAACGTGCGATTCGGTCCAGCCCATGGAGCAGGAAACCCAGGTGAGGTCGACCAGACCTGCCTCGAGCACGGAGCGACAGGACAGACCGGACCCGTACACCCCCGCCCGGAGCTTGGGGAAGTTGTTGGCCTCGGTAAGCGCCTTCCGGACCCCCTCGAAATACGGGATCACATCTCGCTTTATCTGGAACTGATTCGCGTCGAAATCGACCGCGAAATAGACCGCCGACCCGTCCGGCTGGCCCCGCTCCGCCGCTTGCTCGCGGGAATACTTGGCGTCCTGGTATCCGGTGGCGTCAGAGAACTGCCCCGGCTGATCACCCGCCCCCTCGTAGACGATGCCGAGCCGCAGCCCGGCCGCCGCGATGGCCCTGGCCTCCGCCGGCTTGATCTGCTTCTCGCCATGTGGGTTGAGGCGGTTGTCGTACCGAATCACCGTCTCGATCCCAAGCGACTTCAACTCGGCGAGCTTGTGGGTGCAGTCTTGGTTGGTGTCGATGACGGATGTCATGTAAAACGCCCTTTCCAGGTCAATTGAGCTCTATTACTCCGCCGACGACATAGGACGATCCTGTCACTCCAGGATACGTGCCGTCATACTGGAAGCAATTCATCTGGGTGTTTCCAGGTGCCGAATTGACGCACGACAAGCCCTTGCCAGTATTTGTTATCTCTCGTCCTGAAAGCGCGTAAGTATTGGACGCAGCCACCGCATTCGGGATTGAGAATTGCAGATTTCCGGCACACGTTCCATTTGTTGTTATGTTGATTTGTACCTGGACATCTTGTGTTTTTCCTATGGTCTTGGTGCGGCCAGTGGCGGTCGCGGTAGTTAGAGTTCCCGTACCGCAGCTCAACGTTGGTGTGTATGTCGTCCAAGACGAATTGACGTTCTGCGGCAGAACGTTCTTTTGCGCGGGAGACGTAGACAGCATCGATCCGCCAGACCAGGAGACTGCCGCGAATACACCAAGCTCCGGCGACCACGAAATGCCACCCCAATTTAAGTTGTTGGTTGTGTGTGTGGTCCAATTGATCCCATCCGGAGAGGTCATGACATTTGTGGTGCCTGGCGTCGGGGCACCAGTTGCGGCAAAAATACCAAGCTGGGGGGACCACGCGACCCGCGTCCATGTATTGGTGGTCGGCGTGGTGCGCAGCGTCCAATTTATTCCGTCCGGCGAGGTCATAACGCTGTCGGTCGTTCCCGAATATGACACAGCGACAAACAGGCGAAGCTGCGGCGACCAGACAACGCTATCCCAATTGCGATCCGTCGCCACAGACCGCGCCGTCCAATTGATCCCGTCCGGCGAAGTCATCACCCGATTGCCGGTTCCCGAGTTTGCCACCGTGACAAATAGCGTCAGCTCGGGCGCCCATGCCACGCCTGACCAGTTATTGTCGGCGGCGCTAGTCCGTGCTGTCCACGTCACACCATCAGGGCTCGTCATCACCCGATTTCCGGTGCCGCTATAGCCGACGGCAACCAGCAAATTCAGGTCGGGAGACCAGACGAGTCCATCCCAATTGTTGGTGTTAGGGGTCGTGCGTCCAGTCCATGTAATACCGTCAGGAGAAGTCATTGCCGATGAGGTGCTGCCACCACCAACGGCAACAAATAATTTCAACGCTGGCGCCCAAACCACGCCGTGCCAAGTCGCAGCGCTTGGTGCTGTTCTGACCGTCCATGTGATGCCATCAGGGGACGACTTGACCATTCCAGACGTGCCGGCCGTGGCCACGAAAAGCCCAAGTTCTGGAGACCATGCGGCGTCGGTGTAGGTGTTGCTATCGGGGCCGTTGTATGGGGTCCACGTCGCAACGGCAGCCGATGCAACAAATGACGAATAGAACGGGTTTGGCGGTACTCCTCGCGCAAGAGAGCTTGGCGTATTAGCTAATATAACATCTCCATTAGAGAGCGGTGCGGTAGGAAACAATATCCCAGAATCTTTTAAAAGCGTTCCTGATGTATTGTTGAATATTGGGATATCACCGACCGTAGATGTCACTGGACCAGCGATTAACCCAGAGGTGGCGGCGGTGACAAACGCCGTGTTGGCAAGGTTTGTCGTATTGTCTCCCGGACTGCGGGTGGGTCCTGTTGCTCCACCGTTGAAATTCTGCAGTCCAGTCCACGCATTCGTGTTTACGGCGGATAACCCGCAATCGATGATGGTCCCGCTGGCGCCGACGCAGGCAAAATCGTTGACGGTTGTGCTGCCGGTGAAGATGGGGCCGCCTGGCTGGCCGCCGTCAATAATGACGCCCGTGGTTGCCCAAGTTGCGATGTGACCTGGCGTCACGTTTCCGCTCTGGATCACCGGAGGATTTTGGGCGCCGAGCGGAGATGCGCAAATCAGCAGCCCGAGAAGAACCGCGCATTGCGCCATTCGATGTCCGATCATGTGAGGTCCTGTCCGCAAAGATACACGTCCGCCGTTGCCGCCGCACCCTGCCCCGTCGTCAAGCTGAGCCATATCATCAACAGCCCGGCGATGCTACCGAGATTGGCGGACGAGAACCGCGTATTGGCCCCGAATGACGCCAGCGTGGCGGACATCAGCGATGCCGGGGTGGTCAGCGAGGAATACGCTTGCGCCGCAGCAACGATCGGAGTTCCGCCCTTCGCCGCCGCAGGATAAAACCCACCCGCTGCCGTCGTCAGACTGACCGTCGCGTTTGTGATTATGATGCTCGTGAGCTGGAACGCCACGAACCTCTGCGGTATGGCAATCGGCTGGTCGTTCGTGGTGTTGAAATTCGCCCCACGCAGGCTCGCAATGACGCGCTGCCCGGCCGGGAATGGCCCGCCGTCCTGAACGGCCCCGTCGGATGCCCACGTTACGGCGTGCCCCGGGGTGACCTGACCGCTTTGCAAGATGCTTGGCATTTCATCCTACTTTGTTGAGCCCTACCGGGCTATTATCGTTCGATGCCGCTATCCGGGCGCGTTCTTATTTTGAGATTGATCGATCTTGATGCACACCACCCGCGTCGGATGATTGGCCATCCCAATATGATACCCCGGTGGACATTGCGGCGGGTCGCCTGTCGCGGGGATAACGTTCGGCTGCGCTTGTGCAAGCATCAGAATAGCGAGGATGATCTTCATTGGCTACTATACCCCAGAACATCGATCATGATGAAGTCGCATGGCAATAGAGGAATAAGTTGCCCCGACGTGGCGCTACCGTCAAACGGAGATGGTGCGCCGGCGTACAGCCCACCACCAGACCAATCGCCGTAGTCAGGACTAGTCTGGAAACTTCGCTGGTTCGTCGCACCACTATTGATCGAGAAGTAGCGCGCTCCTGTCGTGGTCAGATTTCGCGTCCCATTCGAGGCGTAGCCGTAGAAGTCCTGGATCGACATCGCCCCGGCACCGAAAGACATGCTGAGGTTGGCGAAACGCCCCATCGTCTCCATCATCTCGTGCAGAGCCGCCTCGCGGAAGTCGATCTGTCCCGCCGTCGGCGTCCCGCTGTACGACCAACTAACACCTGTGTTGAAGCCGATGAAGGCGTATCCGGTGCCAGACTCAGTAGTGAGCCCGAGTGCAATTTCTTGCGCGGTCGTCATGACGCCAAAAGAAACACCAGACGGCGCGGATGACGGCAGCGTACTGACCGCCTGCATAGCGTTCGCGCTTGTCGCGTGAGCGATGAGAGCGGTTCTGGCATCGGTGTAAGCGATGGCGGCCAGGAAATAGACGCTTGAAGCGTCACCACCAACGCCGCTGCCGTCTACCTCGCCCCAACCAACGTTAATGTGGATCGTGCTGTTCAGATAGATCAACGACCCGAGGTACGCCGCAGCCGCGTTCATCGCAGGCTTGAAGCCGGCCGGAGCGCTGCTCGTGCTGCTGTCGTAGATTAGGACTATCTGGAACTGGCCGCTGTTGTTCCCGTGCGTCCATGCGTATGCCGGATTCAACAGCCACAAAAACAAAAAAATTACAGAAAACGCTTTTCGCATTGATTTTACTGCGCAGGCGTTACAGTGATTGGCACGACAGCATTAGCCGCATTTTGCGCTGCCGTCGTCTGCGCTGCGGCTTGCACAGCCAACTTTAACTGGTTAAAAATATCGTTCGCATAGATGTTGAAACAGCCAGCGGCAGTCCCGCTCCCCGGCGTACTGGCGTAATGCGCCGAGCACCAGGAAACGAACGTCGCTGCGTCAGCGTCCGAGATCGTGGCTGTAGGCGCGAACGTCGTGGTGCCGGCTGTGTTCTTGTATGTGATAGTTAAGCTCCCGGCGTTAGCCGGAAGCACAGATGCAAGTAGAAATATTAGCGCTGCTCTGATCATGGGTTCAGTCCGTTTTCCAACTCGTGCCATCACAGTAAACAGATGCGTGAACAGCACCGCCGCTGACATAGGCGGTCAAAAATGTAGGGGTCAAGGCGTCTGATACAGCGCCACGCGAGCCCTCCGCGCCAGCATTGCAAGTCGGCAGTGGCGTACCGGCAGCAGAGAACACTACGTTGTCTTGAATGACACCAGTATTCTTGACCGTAAATACGGTCTGAAGGGCGTTTTGCGACGTGCCTGTAGTGCCGGCGCGCGCCGCCTGAAAGATGATGTCGCCACCTGCTCCCGTACCAGTGCCGCGCGATCCATTTATAGTCGCATTTGCTCCTGTCGTATTACTCGTACCAGCCACAACGCTTTGAAACGTTAATGTCTGCGCAGCCGGCGCCGCCGCATCAGACCGCCCGAATTGCCAAGTCGCGTTACCAGTAACAGTAAGAAAATCGTTAAAGCTATTATTCCACTCGTCGAACTGAAATTGTCCATCACCGGATGCGGAGAGGGACCAATTATTTGTGTTAATTAGCGACCCACCGTTAAGCGTTATATTTCCACCAACAGTCGTAAATCCCTGCGCGGCTGTCACAGCTCCGGTATTTGATACTTTAAACTCGCTGGTTGTTCCACTAGCTCCACCATATAAATTCATCAATGTCGATCCAGCGCCACGCGCCGTGTCAGTAATGTGCATTGCAAAAATGTCGGTAACCCCGGTCGTGTTGATCGTCCCCGTAAGGCTCATAAGTGAAGTCGCGCCAGAGCCTGTCAAAGAATATCCAGTAGAGGTTAACGGCGTTGTGTTGACAGTAGAATTGGTAATCGTAACCTGTCCGGTCCCGGCGTAAGTGAACCCCGCATCGCCGCCGAAGGCGGATGAATTGTTGAACTGAACGTTGGTGTTTGCTCCACCGGGAGTTCCTCCGCCACCACCACCGCCGCCAGCTCCGACTTGGATTTGCGAGTACAGAGGCAGCGTCGAAAGCACGAACGCCGCGAGCGCGGAGAATAGGACAGAAGCTACTACGTCTTGCTTTCTCATATCACTTCACCGATCCGTGAATGAACGCCGTGGCAGAGGCTGTCTTGGTGAAGCACCCTGTTGACGACCATGATGCCGTGATCCCGGTCGTGAAGATCTCAACTGGACCAGGGTTGTAGTTGATACTCGCGGCGTAGATACCGCTCTGCGTCAAAGCGCCGGGAATGCAATCTTTCGGAGTTACGGCACCGTCTGCCGGCGCTGTCGTCGCGTCGAAGATCAGAAGATAGCCGGCTACAGTGCTCGTGGCATAGGCATTGTAGAGATTGCCGGGGCTTCCCTTAAGAATATGATTGGCTTCTGCCGCTGCGGACAGCACCGCCGTGATCCCGGCGGCGGCACCTGCTGTCGGAGCAATCTCAACTCCGTTCGTCGTTACGTCGGTCGTCTGGTCGATGCCAACCTTGCCGATGATTGCCGTGCCAGCAGGAATAGCCGCTTGCGCCGCCGTCAAGATGCCCTTTGCCACAGCATTCAATGTCGCCGTCGCCGCACCATTCGCGGCGGCGGTATCTGTCGTTGAACCTAATGCTACATCGGCGCCGTTGGAAATGGAACCGGAAGCGTAGGCACCGGAAGCGTAGGCACCGGAAGCCACGCCGCCAGAGGCTATGGTAACCGCTCCGCCAGAGCCTCCACCTCCACCACCACCCGTGCCGGTAGGAAGTCCCGACCCGCCGGTCATATTGACGGTCGTGGTGCTAGTCGATGTTATGCACGTAAGCTGGGTTGATGCCCCTACGGTGAACGCGAACCAACCACCGCCGGGAGAGAGGTACTGCGAGCTGGTGGTGGCAGATGCACCAAGAGCGCAATAGGCGCCATTGGTCGCGCCCACATTGGTTGCCACCACCACAGTTCCGGCTGGTAGGGTGCCGGTAACTCCGCCGGTCGTAACCGCAATTGGAGTGCCGGTCGAAGTAGCGGTGAATCCCGAGATCGAGGCCGTTACCGAAGCGTTGACCTGCAGCGGGGTTGTCGAATTACACGGAAGCCACTGATTTAATCCGGACGTGGCGTTTGGATTCCAACAATTTAGATTGACGTTTTGGGCCTGCGATGGAGTTCCAATAAAGCTGAGCAGCAGCCCGATGAGCAGCAGAATTGCGCGTGTCATTTGGGCGACTCCTGCTTGGCCTGGAGGTCTTTGACTTGCTGCTGTGCAGCGGCAAGGGCGGCCTGCAATTGCTCAATCTGTACGGACTGGCTCGTCACCTGAATGATCAGGTTTCCGATCTGGGTGGCGATTCGTTGATTGATGTCGGACGGGGGTTGCTGGGCATGCGCGGGGATTGATACGACCAATCCCAGAGTAAGCAGGAAAGCGCGCATCATTTTCGCCTCACGATGATGTTCACCGCGATCACAAACGCCGCGTAAATCGCCAGCGTGGTGATCTGGTACGGGTTGGGATCGGCGGAAATCGCCATGCCGAGCCAAAATACGGAGGCCACGGTCAGGAGTGAGAACAACGAGGCCAGCGCGACCAGCGCCCGCTGCGACAGCGCGGTCAGGGCCAAGGTCAGGGCGTTGGTGGCGAGCTCGGTGCGGTTGTCCGGTGGAGCGGCTGTATTCTCGTCTTCCTCAACCAGCTCCAGCTTGAACGTCCCCGGTTTCTCCGCCATCCTCGCCCTCCACGACGCTCAGGCGACCGCGCCACGAGCTGAAGTTGCCGCTGGGGGCCTCGGATTCGTCGTCCGGAGAATCCTTTTTCCCCTTCATCAGGGGCGCATAGTATGGGGCGAGGGCCTTGAGCGCGTCTAGCATTGTCTCGAATTCTGTTCCGTTTTCTTGCGCTTTCTTCGCAACGCTGGTGGCAAGCTTGTAGGTCTCGTCCAGGAAGTCTTTTTGTGCGGTCATTGTCCAACCGTGGATGAGATGGGACCGGCCGTCAACGGGGTTAGAGCCGATCCGCCCTGCGAGACGGCCCCTGCCGCCCCGCCTAGACGGTTGACCGATGTCGGCCCCTTGTAGGCTCCGGTCAGGCGTTGGGCCACTTCGCTTTCCTGGTCGATTGGCGTCTGGAATAGGATGCGGGAAATCTGCTCGTTCAGTTTCGGATTTCCGCGACGGTCTTGGCGGTCGCGCCACATGCGCAGCGCCGTGCGTGCGGCAGAGTGCCACCGACCCGTCCCAGCCTGCATTGCCAAATCGGCGCCACCGGCAGACAGCAAGTTCTCCGTAGATTCGTCTTCAGCCGCTCTCTTGGCTGTCTGAGAGCCACCAAGAACGTCGAACTTGGTTCCGAACATCTTGGATTCCTTCGTCACCGCATCGACGAATGAATCGAAGTCATCCGGCGTCTTGAAATACGGCTTGAGCTGGTCGCGCATCCACGGGTTTTTGACCAGCGCCTTGGCTTCATCTCCGCTCAATCCAGTTTTGGCCAAGCGTTCACGCAGCATGTCGGCAACGCCGAGGCGGGCGAACTCCTGATCCCCGGGAGCCAGCTTGGAAAACTCCGCCGCGTTCTGCTCCGGTGAATTATTAAACACGGAGCGCCCCATCCGCATTGCGTCAAGGCTCTTGGTGGGTCCGGACCACGTTTCTCGGGCGAGCCGGTACACCCCACTCTTATCCAGCGTATCGAGTTCGTTGACGTAGGCCTGCCGAACTCGGTCTAGCCACACCCCTCGGGCGCTCAATCGGCCAGTGAGTTCATTCCGCTCGTCTGCGATCATTGCATCGAGGCCCTGCTTTCCCATGTCAAGAACGCGCATATTTGGGGACTTAAGAATCTTGATGTTCCCCTGCTGATCCAAATCAACGCCGAGCTGCGTAGGATCGAATGGCCGATTTTCGGCAAGAGACTGAAGTCGCTCAAGCTCGTATCCTCGGGCCATACCTGATCGAAGTGCCGGGTCATCAATGAACTGTTGCAGGCGCGGGCTCCAGATGCCTTCAAGCGCCCGCATCTCGTCATAGACCGGCTTCGACGCCGCGCTGCGGGCCTGCAGCATCGCCTCCGTCGTCTTGTGCATCGATGGGCCGCCGTTGACGTACTTGGCGATGTCACCCGACAGGCGCTCTTGCGCGGACATCTGCTGCGGCGTGCGCGGACCGACCATGCCGCCTGGAGCGCCAGCGTCCCGCGTCTCCAGAAAGCTCTTTGTGATGTTGCGAGACGGCCCCGGCTGCCGAGACACGTTCCCGGCCAGCGCCTTGGTGTTCTCTCCGCCGACATCGGCAAGCGTCATCGGCTTGCCTTCCTTGGCCGCCTCATTGATCAGGTCGATTGCGTCCTTGGCCGTTGGGCCGCCCGCCTTCTCATCCTGCCCCATGCGCTTGAGGATTTTCTGCACCGCCTGCGTCATGACGTTTTCGGGGTACTCTCGGGCGAGATATTCACCAAGCGAGCGCACGCCATAACCAGCCGCCTTCCCGGCCGTCCCCAGGACGCCACCCACTGCGGTCCCCACCGCGCCCTGTTCAGCCTTGGTGGTCGCAAAGTCCTTCGTATCCTTCACTGGCTGAGTCAGCCCGGTTAGGGCTCCAGCCGTCATCGCCCCGGTGATCGGGCCACCGACCATCGCACCGAGGTAGTTCAGTGGCTGCAGCGCATTTCCAGCGATGCGACCCGCGTCGATCCCTTCCGGAGGCTTGTAGTCCTCCTCTCTCTTTTGGACCGTCTTATCGATGCTTTCGCGACCCGACTGCTGACGCTCTCGGATGCGCTTCTGCCCCTCCGTCTCGTTTTTCTTCGGAGGAGATTCGTTGGCGTGCGCCATCAATTGGGCGCCGCCGTATATCGAATCCATGAACCCGGTTCCGACCCGAGAACCAAATGAATCAGGCGCCGGCTTCTCTTGCGCTGGCGCCACATTCGGCAGCGCCTTGGCAATCTCCTCCACGGTGGCGTGCTGCTGCTCCGGCGACATTTTCATGAAGTCGTCGCCGACCGAGATTTTGTTTTCGCCGATGGTAAGAGTGGGCATCTCATTTCTCTTTAAATGGATCGTGATCAACTGGTATTAGTTTATAGTCAGGAGGCTCAAATCCGGGAGCAAATCCCGAGAAATTTCCATTTTCAAATTTGGCGCCAGGCATCATCGCCCATTTTCGTCGTTGCCACCGTTCCTCTGAGTGGTATTCTTTGTCCCGCTTGGCGGACGCTATAGCAGAAGGAGTTTTTGAAATCTTTGCATTCCAGCTTGGACTTTCCGACCAATCCACCCCCGGACGCAAAACGTTATGTACGTCTGATGAATATCGATCTAATCCACGCGCAATGATGCGGTGACGTTCTGTCAAGTTTGGGTTATTTGCAATTTTTTCCGCTCTCGGCTCCGGATTCAAAGTCTCTGCTCCAAGTAGTCGATCATTATCCATTTGCTCCCGAAGGGATGATAGCCAATCCGTATTTTTAAATCCTCCCACCATTCCAAGAGCAATATTCACATTTGGGCTATCTAGCACTTCACCAATTCTATCTGACCACTGCGGGGTTGCGGCTCCTTGTCCCTTCACAAGACCCATCAATCCACCAGACCAGAAGTCTTGCGCTGGCTTCTTGAGAGAGGCTACGGAATTGATGACACTTTCCGCAACATTTCCCTTTGGCCCCGAACCATGAACATCCTGGAACGGATCATAATCCACTGGCAATAGTTCAGGCATTTGCTACCATTAGGTATTTTCCGGGTCGGCTGGGATCGTCAACATAATAGCGACCATCGGGAGCCTGCCTGGCCCCTTCCGGCAATTGCAATTCGGAATGTTTGTCAGGATCAAGATTCCACTTGATACCGGACGGGGTTACACCGCTCACGCCGCCACCCGGAATGGCGGTATGCGAACCCGACGACTTGTCGTCAACGTCCGATCCCGGCTCCTCCTCCGTCGACAACTCCTGCAGAGCCTTTCGGGTGGATCGCATTTCGGCGCGCGTTTCCTTGTGCAGCTGCTCGATCACGGCATCAACGGCACCCGTCCCCATCGCCTTGTTGATCATCTCATAGGCGTGTTCTTTGTCCCCGATGCGGGATTGGCCGCCACCGGAAATTGCCTGGGCATAGGTGTTGACGTAGGAATTTATAGCGGCAACGAAGCGCGCCAACTTCGGGTCGCTGGTTGCAGCTTCAACCGCCTGCGTGCCTTTATTTAGGATCGTGAACTGAGACCTCGGGGCCGCATCGGATGCCTGTTTGAGCAAGTCACCCATTTCGTCCGTCGCGTATATCGACGACAGCAGGCGACCGCGGCGGGTTTCCAGAGCGCGCAACCCGGCGGCCCGCGTCTGGAACCCGCGCTGACCTTCTGCGACTTGCTCCGGGGTCTTTCCCTCTTCCTTCATGACCTCCGCAACCCGGTTTTGGATCGCCGTGACATTGGCCGAGCCCTGCGTACCGCGCCCGAGGTTAGGAGGCATCTTGCCGGTCTTGACGTAGGTCCTAGCCGCTCCATCGATTGCCTCCGGAGACAACGTAGTTCCCGATTGCTTCGCCGCCGCAATCTCCTTGGCCGCACGGTCATACGACGCGGCGTGGTCGCCAAAAGTTGGGCTGTTCGGATCGGTCTCATACGTCTGGGTGCGCTTATCGATCTCGTTGCTGCGGGCGCTGATCTGCTGAATCTGCTGCCACGCCTTAATCTCCTCCTCGCTGGAGGGCATCCTGTGGTTCTTTTCCCAATATTCGTTGCGGAAATCCTTCATGAGCTTCTGTTGCTCGGAAGTGGCAGGCTCGTTCAACGACTGCTTGACCTGCAGCGCATGATGGATGACGCGCAAGTCCTTCGGATCGGTGATCCCATTGACCTCCATGAACGACTTTTTCTCGGCCTCCAGAATTTGGTATTTGTTGTTGAAATCCTCGAACTCATCCTTTGCCTTCGTCATCTCAACCGCGCCCTTGATCTGGGCGTTCTGGATGTCAATCACATCCTTGTCCATGCCGGCGTCCAGCATGGCCATGACTTTCTGATTGTCATACCGAGCCGCAATCTGCATCTGCTGCGTGCGCCAATCGGCAATGTCGGTAGTGGCAAGCTTGTTCGCGTCCTCGAACAGTTGGCGCTCCATGCCGAAACGCTTCAGCGCCAGTTCGGTGTTGTCCTTCCACGCCGTATAGGCGTCCTTGTATTTCGTCTCGTCGCCCGCCTTGATGGCTTCCATTGCGCCGGCTGCGGCATTGAGGGCGGATGTCATTGGGGTTTTCGTGAACGCCGACGCGGCCAGAGCGAAGATGACACCAACGCTGCCGAACGATTCGATAGGGCCATGACTGCGCTTGGCGCGCTCGGCATCGGCGTCCCACTTGGGCGGTAGCGTATCTGGCCCGGCCGCCTCTGCCCGGTAGGCCCGCTCGCGTTCTGCCCGGTCGCGGTCAAGTCGCTCGTTCAGTTTGGCGTCTGCCGCATCGCTGGCGGCCGACCGGCGCAGCGCGTTGTACGTCAGGCTACCGGACGGGCCCGTCAGACCCGACGATTGCCGCTGTATGGCGCTGATAGGAGAATCGGTATCAGTTCCAGGTGCAGGTTCCGCCACCGGCTGGCCGAGGCCAAGGCCGCCCGTTCCCGTCTTGAGCGGCGGGAGATCGGTGGCGTCTATGGTCTCGGTTTCGGGCATGTTAGATGGCCGCTGCAACTACCGGCGTAATTGCTTTTGCGAACGAGGAAATCGAGGACATAAGGTCAGAATTCTGCTGCTGGTCGTACTTGTACAGCGATTCGTAGAGCTGGCTTGAGAGCCCGGTCGCCTGCAACCCGCTGCTGATGAGCTGTTGCCCGGTCTGCGCGAGCTTCATCTGATAGTCCGCGCTCTCCGCCGTCCCGGAGCGATCGGCCGCCGCCAAATCCTGGGTCAAGGCACTGTTCTGGCGGGGGTCCGCAGACGATCCGGTCTGCGCCGCGTTCTGGGTGATTCGCGCCTTGTTGGCCTGGGTGTCCTGCTCGACCTTGGCTTGTAGGGCTGGCGGCAACGTTCCCTGCGTAAGGTACGACTGAAGCCCCTGCCCGGTGCTCAGCAGGCTCGATCCGGTCCCGGCGAGTGCGCCCGCCTCGCCGCTTAGAGCACTCATGTTCGGGTCGGTCGGGTTTCCCTTCAGGAGGTCGTAGCCGAGTAGCCCGCCGGCAACACCAGCGCCGGCCAGCGACGATCCGCTGACATTGCCGAATAGGCTGCTGCTTTTGGCGGCGCCCGTGTTCGGGTCAAAGCCAGAAGCGTCCGCGCTCCCGGCATACGGAAACCCGCCGCCTGAGAACCCGATTCCACTGGTGTCGTCGAATATGCCGCTGTCAGACGTGGGCATGAGCCACCTATAAACTACAGTATATAGCCACGGGTACGGTTATGGCTGTCGCAAAAAGAGCAGCAACCAATATTATTGAAACACTGCTTTCTTCATCCCTCTTTTCTCGCAATTCTGCGGCTCTGCTCTCAGGAGAGAGGGCATCAATCCACCGTTGCCAGCGCAACTCCTTCTCGACCTGTTCACGATATTCGTTCCTGGGCATGGCGGTCACCATTCCATTCCTATCTAGGACCAGCCTGTGACCTTATGTTAAATTATGCCTTACGTCAATCCTCTATGTTTTTAACAATTGTCGGAGAGTCCGGCATGACACTTTCTTCTAGATATCTGCGGATTGTCTCTGCCTCTCGAATCAGTGATGAGACAGATATCGAGTCATTTTCGGATGGGCAGACCGTTGCTAACCTCAAACAGCATAGTCGAATCTCAAGAGGAGTAGATGGCCATGGTCCGTTAATTCTTTCGCTCTCAGCCATATTTCAGCCCTTTCCCGCCACCCGCACGAAAACGACCTCCCGCGTGAACAGTCGGCCGATTCGTTCGGTCAGTTCCTTGTGCGGAACGTCCGTGAACTGCTCCACGATCATGTCACGCGCGCCGAGATTCTGCGCCCACCGCACGAGGTCGCCGTACAGGTGCAGGCACTCGGCAATATGCTCCTTGTCCTCACGGTCCTTGGCGATGACGAATTTCTCAAGCACCTCGGGGACCGGCGACAGCGTGTCACGCCAAACCTGAGCACACGCCACCGCCGATGGGGTGCGAATGAACATGAACTCTCGGCTATCGATGATGCTGCGAATCCAGCCATCGACCTGGACCGCTTGCAAATGCGGCCACTTGACTTGGAGGCGCGGCAGAAGCCAGTTGCGCGTGTCGGTCCAGTCGGGCAGGACGAAATTGCGCGACGTGATGGTGCGCGGTGCGGCAGCTTCCTTCGGCTTGTCGGCGACGGCGGTGTTCATTCTCAAAGCCCCAATATAGAGGATGTCCGACTATGGAGATCCTGGTTCAGGTCGTTCCAGATTTCTAGCGCCTCTTTGTCGGCAAAGTCCATGTTCAGCAGATTATACCCCGAAATTCCCAGGATTGCATTGATTTGATCATGCATCATCTGATGATGGTAGGCCCATGCGCCCATGTTCTGCGGGTCGATCGGGTCTAGCACATATTCGGGCAGGGAGATGCCAAATCTCTGGAAAATGACCCGGATGTAGTCGCGGTGCTGTGCCATGTGGGAGAACGAAAACCCAGCCCAACCCTCTGCGGTGTCGGTGTTTTCTGGTAGCTCGGCATATGCTGCATCGGGCATGGCGTCACCCTCGGTAATCGTGAACTATGCTGCTGATCATGGCCGAAATCAGCGACATGTCGGCCGCCGCCGTGGTCATGGTGAACCCGGTCAACGCCCCCTGCTGGCCGATGGCCTGGGGTCCGAATACCTCGATTCCGTCCGGGCTGTCGGGTGCGATCGTATAGGCCGGACCTGGAGAATATCCGTTCGACGAACTATCCTCGTTGTCGATGTTGAATGTCACATTCGGGGTTATCCCACTGTAATACTGACACATTCCCCACAGTCGTCCCGAGACCTTTGTCGTTTCGATCCCGACCGGCGTGTCCCAAAGCTTCGATTGAACCACCTTGTTGAAGGCGGAAGACGGCTGCTGGAACAGCGGATATATGTTGGTCCCGTCCGTCCCGTAGGCGGTAAAGACGGAGTTGATCTCCTGCGATGCGACGAAGGTCAGAGCCACGTCCTGCATCGAGGCAAACCATTTTTTCCCATACCGCATGAACAGTTTGTTTACCGTCGCTCCGCTGATCGGGTCGGCTATGCGCACAAGCGTCATCTGGCATTTCTTGCCAAAGATCGTCGCCTGCGCGGAACTCAATTGCAGTCCGCCGAAATTGGGAACGGTGTTGTACACTCCGTCGAGGTCATCGCTGACCTTGAGCGCCTTGGCGCCGTTCATCTCATGGATGCCGAACGAGTTGGCAAGCATCAGGTTTTGCCCGTTCTTGATGACGGATGACGGGTAGGGAGTTCCGACCTCAGGATCAGCGTTGGTGTTGGTGAACGTCGTGGTGGGCGGCGACCCGGCCGTCTGGACACCGGAAATATAGTTGATGCACGAATCCCCGATCAGGAACAAAAACCCGTTGGTGCTGACCACCCGCTGATAGGCGATGCGCAGGAAGCTGTCGCTCGATTGCCGGTTTCCGCCACCGTCGCTCGTGGCAAAGTCAGTCACCGACCCCGGAGCGTTGAAAAATAGGTTCGTTCCGTTGATTACCCACACGGAGCCCTGATACGTCTCGACATCGGTTCCCTGCACCCCGAACGGCATGAGTGACACCGTGGCCGATGCATTTACCACCGGGTCGCTCACCGTGACGGTGGGGGGTGTGTTGCTGCCGTAAAGCCCTCCGCTTGCCACTGTCACTCCGGTGATCACACCACCGGTGATAATCAACTGCAATGACGCCTGCTGAATTGGAGACCCACCTCCAGAGCAAACGGCGGTGGCAGACGCGCTGTATCCAGTTCCTCCGCTTACAATCGTCACCGAGACAACGTGGAAATTTCCACTATCAGAGGCCGCAAGCGTCCCGGTCGGAGCGGTAGGAGAGAATCGATAATAATCGCCAGAGTTGACGATGGTCACTCCAGTGATAACACCTCCGGAAATTACCGGCTGAAGAACCGCCGACGTAACAATCGCCGTGCTGCTGGACGTTATTGTCAGGTTGAGAGTTGTAAAGCTTGAATATCCGCTGCCACCGTTGGTGACAACAACTGACCCGATTTTCCAGTGCGGTGAAATCGGAGGACTGCTGTTGAAGTTTACGAAAGTGACCGTGAACGTCGCTCCGGTGCCGCCTCCGGTTGATGCCAGATTGGCAGTCAATGACGCGCCGGTGCCGCCTGAATTTCCTCCGGAGAATACGAGCGTGACCGTCTGCCCTGGCAAATAACCTTGGCCGGGATTGGTCACTGTTACAGTGGTCACCACGCCGCCCGCAACCGTGGCAACGAATGTCGCGCCCGTTCCGCTGCCTCCAGACGCCACAACAATAGGCGATGAATTGTATCCCGCTCCAACGTTTGTCAGCGTGACCACAGGACCAAGTGTCCCGGACTTATAAACAATAGACCCATCCCAAATCCAATATCCGTTGGTCTGATTTGCAACAATTATCAGGTAGCTATGACCATACTGAGAGATTCCGAACTGTCCTATCGTTGGGTTTAATATAGAGGACCCTGCGAGGATTACCGTGATCGCTCCATCAGATATGCGAATCTGAACCGCAACCCCATTCGTCAAAACCGCCACGCAATAGGCTGTGGTTCCGATGTTGTAAAAGTCGTACCAGACGATTGATGCTCCGACCCCGACGGTGAAAATGGTGGTCCCGATCCCGTACAATGTCCGCAGATTACGCGGCGCAATGGGGAAGAATCCGTCGATCCAAAAGCATTGACGATCGTCCACCCCAACGCGCGTGGCCTGTGTGTTCATCCCCTCGAACGCCTCCATGGTCAGGGGGCGCTCGTTGATCGGAATCAGCGGGTTGGGCTTTTCGCCTTCAGGCTCGGAGACGGTGAGCATCAGACGGCCCCCTTGACGCAGCGGCGCCAATGTGGTGACACTTGGCTACTGAACAGGAGGGCAGACATGGCGCGAATCAGGCAGACAATCACGTTCACCGCACCGCAGATGAAGTGGCTCGTAAAGAACGCTGCGGCGCTCGGAGTAACCGTATCAGAGATGATTCGCCGGATCATCGATAGGCACCGAGAGACCGTTTTCAGCAAGGCCCCGAAGGGGTGGCCGAAATCCGATGACTGAGGTCGAGTGCGCGGAGTGCGGCGGTCCCGTGGTACAGAAGCCGCACGTTCGGCCAATGAAGTTCTGTTGCCGACGATGCGGCTACCTGTACCACAAGAAGCATCCTGCGACGTATCGAAAACCGAAAGATGGCGTATGTGACGTTTGCTCTGAACCATTTGTGCGCTTGAAAAACAATCAACGGTACTGCTCGCGCACGTGCTATGTGAAGGCGTGGCCGATAAACAACCGTAAAAAACACAACAAGAAGTCACGCACCAGACGTCAGGAAAAGAGTGAGTGGTATCGAAGAAATGAGCCACGTTATGCCCGCACATATCGAAGCAATGTCACCGGCATCCGGCCATGGGAATTCCTGATCAAATCAGCAAGGTCGAGAGCGAAGGAAAAGGGGTTTGAATACGAGTTGGATGATGAGTGGGCAAGCCAACGATGGACCGGGTGCTGCGAAATTACGGGTATCAGCTTCACAACTAATCCACGCAAAGCAGGACCGCACCCCTGGTCGGCGACAGTAGACCGAATCGATTCCAGCATCGGGTACACAAAGAAGAATTCACGCTTCATTCTGTGGGCCTGTAACGCCCTTAGGGGGACAGGAACGGACGCTGACATGATGAGATTCGCTAAAGCTATAGCAGCCAGTGCGGGAAACATGGATGGATCGTCGGACATATCCGTTTTCCTCTCCTTGCCCGCCTAGCCTATTGGGCGACCATAGGGGTTTGGTCTCCGCCCAGGACGTGCCGCAATAGAATATCCATGATTAAACTTCTCAAATAACTCCAGGTGCATTCTGGCCATATTTGGATTCTGTAGACTCAGGTAGCCCCAGTAACAAGCAAAATGAGCTATCCCATCCGTCCATGGCTGAGGAATGGCTTCTACAGATTGGTCATCCGTCAGGTCGCTCGGCAGGGCTCTGAAGACCATTTCGCATTGCCAATTTGTCGAAGGTAACGGATATAAAAACAAAGACCCTGCGGTTCCTTGCGCAAGTTGCGCAGCAAAGAATGGAACGTATTGGTAGGAATTGGTAAATTGTCTCAGCAGCGCATTGTACGTGGAGAAGGATTGAACAACTAACGAATAGCGCTGAGCAGCATACAAAATACTAATTGATTCAACATAGTACACACTATCGAGACCAGGAAACTGGCTCAGATCAATGTCGCTGAACAGGTACACCTCCTGTCCTTGGACAAGCTTGCTTACATACGATGTATTGATGGTTACCGCAGCGCCAGCGCCCGTTGGATCGGAAATGGTCGCTGACGGCAAAAAGTAACCGCTTCCGCCGTATCCGATTAGAACCGACGATATGGTCCCCGCGGACGTAAGAGCGGTGGCTGTCGCTTGAGCGCCGTTCGGAAACGGCCTCATCCCGCTCGGATAGTCCGGTGGAGTTATAGTCACCGTTGGTGACGTATATCCGTGGCCTCCACTAACAACACTCGCAGAAATGCAAGCGCCCGCGATAGGCGTGATTCCCCTGCAGCATGAAGTTCTGAGAGCAATCTCTCGCCGCGCCCGGTTGATCCACTGAATAATATCCGGCGGGTCAATCTCCTGCTGCTTCTGCTCGCGGAGCAGGGTTTGCACATCGGAAAGATAGGTGAACAGCGTGGGTGCCGGCATCGTCAGCCCCCGCTCGATTGCCGAGGCGCGATGCCGAGCTTGTTGGCGTCCGTCCTATCCGTCTCCTGCGCGTAGATATAGCGCGTGACGGATGGATTGGAGAACCGACGAGCGCGGTTGGTGAATTCCTCGTACCTTTCATACATTCTGTTGGCATCCGCCGTGCGCGCCCCGCTCTGCGCCGATAGCAGGGCAAAGAATGCGGCCAGGAACTGCACAGCGTCCTGCCAGAGCGGCGGGATGGCCTCAACCGTGGTGTCGTCCACCAGCGGGATCGGGAGGCACACGCAGTCGCACGTGAGGACGTAGACCAGATCGGGGATTGGGTCGATGTAGAAGCTGCCCGTCGATCCCTGGGCATACTGCGCCCATCGGAGCGGAGGGCCGCTCCCCGGAACAGGATTGTTCATGGCGTAGAACTGGAACCACTGCCACGGGCGAGGTCTGACCCACTTCTGACCGGACGCCACAGAGTAGAGAATGCTGCGGACGTTCAGCGGACCAAGGATTCCGTTGGTCGCCGAAACTCCGGTGCTGATGCTGGCGAAGTTGTAGGGACGCTGTCCGATCGCGGTGTTGATAGTTCCGAGAAACCGGATGCTCTCGCTCTCGCCTGCCAACTGACCGCGAGCGAGGTTGATCGCATTCGTCAGCGTCGTGTTATCGTATAGGGGAGTAGGCGCTGGCGGATTCTGCAACAGCGTCTGCGTCTGTAAAAGGTACTTGTTCAGCAACGGCGGTCTCCCTTATGAACCGCCGTTATCTCCCGCTACGGCGGGGATGTCGGGGTAGAGGCCCCAGCCCCTATCCCCGTGAGGTCTCAGGTTGCCTTGCCGATCGCCGTGTTCGCGGCATCGATGGCGGTCCTGAGCTTCTTGTGCGCAGCGGAAAGGGCTTCTGAGGCCGCTTCAAGATCGTGCGCGGCCGTCTTTGACACCGCCGCTGCGGATGCCACCTTGGCTGTCTGATCGGACATGTCTTTGTGGGCCGCATCGATGGCCGGCAAGCATTCCGCCATTTCGGCTTTCAGGGTCGCGTTTTTCAGTTCGCTCATAGGAGTTCTCCTGTTGGGTCGATCAGACCCTCAATTGCTGAAGCCTGCAGAGCCCGTTGGCCGACCCGACGATGGCGACAACGCTTGGGCCGGTGGCGCCGACCGAGCCGGCGGTGGGCGTCACGATCAGGGTCGGGGTGGCGCCGACGAACAGGCCGCCGTCGTAGATGGTCGACACGCTGACCAGCGATCCGCCGGTGTTGGCCAACCCGCCCGTCGCCGGTCTCGGGATGAAGCTGATCAGCTCGATATCCGGGTTGGTGTTGACCGCGGTAGAGGTCGGGACGCCGCCAACCGTGAGGAATGCGCCCGCATCCGTGATGCCGGTGCCGCCGGAGATGACGGTAGCGCCGGTCAGGGTCTGCATCAGCTGGGCAACCGCCGTCGCACTCGAGCCACCCGTCCCCGTGATGGTCAAGGTTGGGGCGGTGGTCACCGGAGCGCCGGGGTTGGTGCAGATGACAGCGGCGATCGACCCGGAACCGATCAGAGCCGAGGTCGCGGTCGCGGCCACGATCGCCGTGGTGCTGAGCAGGTTCGGATCGGCCGGGTTCGGCAGGATCGTGATGGTCGGAGCCGTCAGGTAGCCGGCGCCGCGGTTCGTGAGGGTGACACCGGTCACCGTGCCGCTGGTGATCGTTGAATAGGCGGTCGCCTGAACGCCAGGCGAGGGAGGCGCCGGTATGAACACCAGCGGCGCGATGCCGTACCCCGAACCCGTAGCCGTAACTGACGTGATGCTGACCTGTCCGCCGACGATCGGGAGCCACGTCGATCCACCCGTACCGCTGGCCGTGCAAGTCGTGGTTCCGGTCGGATAGCCAGAGCCGGCATTGGTCACCACCGCACCGACCGGGCAGCCGGTCAGATTGGCGATACGCACATTCTGCCCATCACTCTGGATGAACTGCGGCGTGCCGCGAAATCCGGTCGCCGGGGTGCGGAAGATTCCGGTGGTTGGATCTGCCCATTGGACGATGATCGGTCCACCGATGTCAATCAGCCAATCACCGCGGAGCAACGGCATGGCCTGGCCAGGAGCGAGCACGACTTCGTTTGTGGCGAAGTCAGGAGAGCTGCCCAAACCAGCCAGGAGCTCCGAAGGATAAAGAGCCTGATTGGCCTGAAGGCCTACCCCAACGCCACCAAGAGGACCGGGCATGTGATATTCTCCTATAAGTCCTCAGAACGCCGATCCAGGCAATCCGTATGCCCAGCAACCAGAGGATGATTTCGCGCTGATCACGTCGTAGCCGCAGACCACGATGCCTTGCTGGCCGATCTGACCGAGCGGCACGAGCGAGTAGAAGCCCGAGAAGTCGAAGGCGGCGTCCTCGCTCATGTACATCGCCGTGTACTTCACATTCGGGAAGAACATGCTGCCTTTCGGGCAGAAGTGATCGGCGAAGATCGGGACGCCCGACACGTTCAGGTTCGGGAACGAGGACCGCAGAGGCGTGTCCATCGTGTAGGACTTGCCGGGGTTGACGAACGCCGTCTCCGTCCCGACGAAATCGTTGTTGAGCGTGGCGAAGTCGCCCGGGTTCATCACGCCATAGGTCGGGGCCTCGCCGCCGGCCACGTCGGTGATCTTGGTGAGCAGCGCCTGTGTCGCCTTGCGGGTCGCGCCCGCAGTGAACGGCGTGGTCCACGGCGTGGATGCCAGATTGATGTACTGGCCCTGGAAGTTGGCGTTGCCTTGCGCGTTGCGGTTGATGCCGCCGTAGGTAGGGAAATTGGTGCCGTTGTCGAATGCGGATTGGAAGCTGTCGGGATACAGCGGCTGGGCCGAATTGTTGGTGTAGAGCAAGGTCGCCATCTGCTGGCGAGTGACTGCATAGGCGTCGTTCATGCGCGCCTTGAGGATCGGGATCACGACCTCGGTCGATTGGATGATGCTCTCGCCGAATGGCAGCGGGATCGGGACCACCCAGAATGCCAAATTCCACTGGCCGTTCTGAATGCCCGGGATGACTTGCGGGGAGTTGAACCCACCGCCGTACCCGGTGAACTGCCCCTGCACCATCGAATTGCCCTGCATCGGGATGGTAACTTGGTTCAAGCCACCGGCCGCCTTTTGGGCATTGCCGATCAGGTAGAACAGCGACGGCGAGGCGAAGTACATCTGGACAAAGAGGTTTTTCACATACGCGCGGCGTGTCGCTGCCGTAAGTTCCAAAAATAGAGAACTAGACGCAGCCGGGACGACGCCCGTATTACCGATCGGCATGACGCAAGTCTCCTATCAGCGCTTTTGCGCGCCACGAACCTCGTTGATCGCTTCCCACGCAGCCCTATCCACGGCCGCGCTGTCGTCTCCGCGACCCTCAATCATCTTCTTGAGAAGATCATCATCCCCCTGACGTGCCGCCGAGATCACATCGAACATGCGGCCGGACGCCGGAGCGGCGGGCGGGGGCGGCGGGTTGTGGCGCAGGAAGATGGCCCAGGCGTCGTCCACGTCGGTCTCGCCCTTCTTTGTCATCAGCTCGCGCAGGGCCTTCTCGCCCTCGTCGGTGAGACCCTCGGTCTGCCGCAGTCGGGCAATGCCGGAATCGATCGAGTTGGAAAGCCTCTCCAGGCGGCGCTCGGCCTCGTCCTTCTCGCGCTGCGTCTTGGATTCGGTGATGAAGTCCGTCACGGTCTTGGTGAGCTCGCCGACCTTGGCATTGACCACGGTCTCCATCTCGATTTCCGGATGAACGACGGTCGGGTCGATTTCCTTCTCGGCCAGCTTCAGGAGCTTGGCGGACGACGGCTTGGCGAGCATCGCCTTGACCGTGTTGCGGAGCTTCTGGTTTGCCAGAAACTCCTCCTCGTCGACCTCTATTTTCGGCATTGGTCAGGCGTCCTTACTTCGGGCTCGAGGAAGTGCCGACGTGCTCGACGCCCATCTTCGGGGACTTCTGCTGGCCCGGCAGATTGGACTTGCGTCCGCCGATCTCCTGTTCCTCCATGCTGACGCGCACGATCTGGGCATCGCTGGTGGGGATGGACTTGGTTCCGTTGCTGAAAATATTGGCTCCCATGATGGGCTCCTATGCCGCGGCTTGAGGCTGCGGTGCTCCGGGTTGCGGGGACGGGGGCGCGCCACCGGGCGCCCCGCGCTGCTGTAGCTGGGCCATGAGCTGAGCATTTTGCGTCTGCTTCAGCTGCATGTCCTGAATCTCGTTGCGCTTGCCGGCTGGGGAGGACGATCCGGGCGGGACGTGCTTCGCCAGCAGCGATATCGCCTTGGTGATGGCCTGCCCCGCCTCGGATGTGGCCCCGAGGTCCGCGAGGATGCTCGGCATTTCGCCAACCAGGAGCGCCAGCTTCTGCATACCCTTCATCTCAAGACCACGGTTCGGCGTCGGCTGAGTGGCCGGCGATGAACCCATGGGAGGACCCTGGGACGGGGGCGGGGCTTGGGCTGGCATTCCTGTGTCAGGCATATTGGGGATGGCCTACTTGCGGCCCTTCCGCTTGCCCTTACGCTTGCTGCGCTCGTACATCTGGCGCCTCCTTTCGAGGGTTGATGTGACCCGTCACGCGACGGTGATGCAACGTGGACCGGTATGGCGTTCGGGAGCAACCCCGCATTCTTTACGTTTTTCTTGAATTCTGTTTGGTTATGCGATAGTTGTGCGAAGATTGGCGGGGAATTTTGCAATGGACATGGACGTAAAGACCATCAAGGCAAGGAAAGAGCGCCAACCCATCCCGCAGTGCGAATATTACACAGCCAAGGAAGTATCGACGATCCTTGGTGTCAGCATGGGGTGGCTTTACCCTCGCATCGGAACCAAAGAGGCCCCTCCCGCCACGCGATTCGGCCTGTTGTTCAAATTCCCCAAAGATGAATTCAACCGCTGGCGACAGCAGAGAGGCAAAGTTCAATGTTCAGCCTAGCAATCAATTTCGGCGCGTCCGGAAATGCGTGGTCGTTCCTGTTCACGAAGAAGGAGCACGTCGAGGCTGCGGTCAGCATGTTCGCTCAGGCCAAGCCGGACGACGAGATCGCAATCACCGATGATTTCGGCACCACTGCCGTCATCCGCCGCGGCGGGTTTAACGGCTGGCTGGTCGAAGACCTCAACCTCGCCAAGGGCGCCAACATCGCCCGCTCGATGTATCAGGCCAAGACGCAGGCGGAGTTTCAATCGATGGCGCAGAACGAGCCGTCGCTCGCCATCCTGCGCGGCCAGCAGTCTCCGATCATCGCTCCGTTTCCGCGCCAAGGGAGGGCGTCATGAACACACCGGCACTCGACAAGCTCCTGCAGGACGTGGCCAACGCTTCCAGCCCGTTCGCGCTCGGCAACGATTGGCAGGACATCAAGGCCGGGATGGTGGAGGCTGCGGCGTGGAAGGCCGACATCGAAAGCCGGCTTGCTGCACTCGAAAGTCCCCACATTGTCGTGATCGGCGAGCACCACCCCGGCCCCACCGGATCGGGAGACTAGTGCTTCCCGCCCATCTGCTTTGACACCACCTTCTCGTAAATGTCGGGGTGGTTGGCCTTCAAATCCTCGATCATCGCCGCGTTCTGCTTTTCCTTCTCGCGCAGCTCGGTGTGCAGCAATTCCTTGTTGGGGAATGGCAGGTTGTCCACCATGTAGTGCGGCGTGACGATGCCGAGCTTTGCCCCCTCCGCCATGAGTTGCTTGTGATCGTCGGCAAAGATCGGGCTGGACGAATGGCTGTCCACAGATACGCGCCGGTCCATGGGGATGTCGGAGAGCAGAAATGACGTTTCCTCCGCATCTTTCGGCGTGTCCGCTTTGGTCCAATACGTTGCACCGTCCTTGTACTGCTTCAGCATGAACGTGAGATCGGCGGCCGTGGCGCACTGGCGTTCGACCAGAAGTGAGCGGTCACGCAGCGTCGGAGAGCCGGTTTTCAGCAGCGTGTCGGCATGGACGCCTGCCCGCACGCCGGGCTCGCCGCGGCCCTGGAGGATTTCCGGGAACCCGCTCTGCATGTTGATGATCTCGATGATGAACTTCAGGATCGGCAGGAAATCGACCCATGCCGGGGTGATGTCGTTCACCGAGGCTCCGGCCGGCATGTTGAAGTAGCCGGCTGAACGGGCTTGGTCGTAGAGCTCGTCGGCCAACCCGTCGTAGCCGGCAAATCCGAGCAGCTTGTCGATCTGGACACCCAGCATCCGGCGCGCGTCGTCGGCTGTGGTGGCGAGCCACCCGCTGGCCTCGATCACGTCCGAAATCTCGCTCTTGCCCCAGAAATATCCCGATACCTCGTTCATCTGGATCAGTGTGTAGGGGTGCCGGCCGCTGTTCTTGGCGAGCAGGTTGGTCCGGTTGTAGATCGGCGCCACCAGGATATCGGGCTCGATAATCTGGATGGTGACGTAATCGTCCTCGCCTTGCACCCAAAGCTCGTGCATCCGAACCGTGTCGGTTCCGATCTGCGGCTCGAGGATGGGGTAATTGGCGTCGGACGTGAGCGAGACGATCCCGCCCGGCATGGGCGATCCGGCCTGCCCGCTGGTGTTGATCTGATTCGTTGACAGGACTTGGTGAAAGAAGCTGTTGGGCGTGTCCCCGATCAGGCCGCGCATGGAGTGGGTCTGAATGCGCTTATAGAGCTTGTCGGCCTCGGGAAGCGAGTAGACCCGGCGCCACACCTCCGGCATGGTCAGAAGCGTGGTTTCGCAGAGGATGGGCTGCTTGCCGATCTCGTTCTCGTCCTCGCGATAGACGGCGAACTGCCACGGCATGACGAGGCGCTTGTGGTAGACGGGCGCTGACTTTTCCCCCTCCTGCTGAACCCACTGCTTGAAAATGCAGGCTCCGTACTTTCCGGCCTCGTAGACGCCGCGGGCGAACGCCGTATCGGTGTTGCTGCGCTCCCAATCACGGCTGAGCAGGCGGGCGCCGACCTTGCCCCATTCGAGGATGTTCTTGGGATAGACGTTCTCGTAATCGATCGTGAATTGGAGCTCGGTCGGGCTGAACAGGTGGGCGGAGAACCGATCAAGGAGGAAAGGCAGCAGGTTTATCAGCGCCTTGGGCCCGGTGTTTCGTCCGGCTTCGGTGATCTGATTGATGTTGCGGCAGTGGGCTGTGCGGGTCGCCTGGCTCTGTCGGCATTCCTCAGACCATTCGAGAGCCTGTCGTGTCAGCTTCTTGTTATCACTCGGTATTTCCAGCACGATTAGACCCGCTTGCGATACAGCGGATTCTGCACCTCCAGCGAAGGCATGTCGGACGCAACCGCCCCAGCGTGACGAGGATCAATCCGCTCCCTGTGGGTGGACCGTATCATGTGCTGCAACCGCGCGCCAGCGTTGGGCTCAGGACCCTCAGCCGTGCCCGCTGATAGCGCCACGCCGTTGTTGCCAAACCCCACCGGCAACCCCTGGGCCTGCATCTGCTGCATCCTCTGGCTCACCGGGTTGGGTGGCAGCGGGACAACGGAATTCTCTCCGACCCGAACGTTGTCGCGCATGTTCGTGATCTTGAGTGATTCGGCTCCATCCACGCCCATCTCGCGGGCCATCTGGGCGCGGTGGATCGATCCTTCCTCCATGGCGCGGTACACGCCGTCCGTGGCGGCGCGGCATTTGGAGATCGACGGCATGACTATATCGTCATCTGCCCGATCGCTCGCCACCCTATAGCCGCACCCAAGTCCACAGACCTTGGGCAATCCCTTGATGGGATCGACCGGGAAACGACCGCCACACCCTGGGCAAACCGCGCGGTATCGGGCCATTACTTTGCTCCAACGGTTTGCGGAGGGTCGTAAGCACCGCCATCGCATTTCTGGGCATATGACGTTGTTCTAGGGCAGAACGCGCCGGCCCATCCCTTCCAATCGCCGCTGGGATTGGTTTTCATCTGAAACGAATCGCAGGTCATGCACCATCGGCGCTGACCTACCTCGATCCAATCATGATCCTTTTGCATCAGCGATTCCTCCATGAGGCGCGGCGAATCAGGGATTGAGCCTGAAACCGCGTGCGCCGCTTCTCGGAAAAGAACGATTCGAGTTGGTTCTTGGAATATAGCGATGCCATGTCAACAATGGACATGCTTTTTTTGGCCTTCTCGGCCTCCCTGGTGCGCTTGTTGACCGCCATGGCGCGACGGACCCGCTCCTCCCAGCATCGAACGGCGAGGGCGAGGGAGACGACCCTATCGTCCTTCCGGCGGCCCCGAGTCTCGATATTGTCGCCCTCCCGGGTGACCGACTTCATTTCCCCGAGCGTTTCAAGAGACCTGATTCGCAGCATCCCGTTCGACACGAAATCACGCAGGCGCTCCATCAGGCGGACCTTTCCGGATGGGCCAGCACCAGCGTTGGTGTTATGGGTCGGGATCATTCCCTCTCCAGCAAGATATAGGCTAGACGGGCTATCCACCTGTATGCAACGGACAGGAACGCTATCTATTTTGTCAACCGAAACAATCCTGTGAGTTTTTGAAACCCTCTCTCTGGTCGCCCCCCCATCGCACCTAGACCGCTTTCTTTCCAACCTAAACACCGGCATGCCCTTATAGGACATGAAAAAGAACTGCCACGCAGGGGCGCACACAACATCGCGCCCCTTATACCGAACAGTTCTATTCCTAATTGTGTGCTTAGATTTGAATCCGAGAGACCTCAGAAGCTCTGCAAATCCGGCCGCCATCTTTGGCGACGATGTAGTGAAGTAGCACTGTCGTCCGTGCCTACCGGACTTGTTGACATTGCCATCGGTATCCATAAGACCTTGCAGCAGAGACAGCCTTTGCTCTTTTGATGCCCTTAGATACTGACTTGGGATATGCTTATTTCCGAACACCCCAATTGATCTGATTTCTGTCGTCAACCCAACAACTCTCATATAGACTACGCGATTATTTTTCTTCTCTGGTGTTGGTCTCCCCACTTCTCGGCCACACTCCATCAACAACCCGGAGATTTCCTCCGCGTCATTTATACCACAATGTATTTTTCCGCTGACAGAGGCTCCGTCTCCAAGCCACACTCCCAGAACATACGGATCAATGAGGAGATTCGCTTCTCCAAGAATTATCGGCTTGGCCACTGCAATGCGGTGTTTCAATGGATCAAGAGATTCAGTGGTCACAAGCTCATCAATGTATTTACCGGTTTTTCTGATTTGTCTTGACACCGGCCACAGGTGCTCTGCATCAGCGACAATCGACGTTTTATCGTCGAATGTCACTCGATAGCACGTGTTTCCTATTTTTACCTCTGATGTGAAAACTACCGAACATTCATTCCCTTGGTCATCGATCAGTATGTCGTCCGGCATCACATCTCCCATCGTCGTCCACCCGAACGGAGTCGGAAGTTTTTCGTAAACCGAAAGACATTTCCACATCCATGCTTTGCCAGTGCTCATCGAATCGGGTCGGCTATAGATGTACGACCGGACGTTTTTCATCACGTCACGAAGCCCAACTGCATCGAGTTCCTTCTGCTGATATCCAGACGGAAGGTGCGTCTTGAGATACACGATCTCGTCCCACACCGCCGCTCCTGGTCCGTTCAATTCGATAATCAAATACACCTCGTTCGATGTCCCCGAGTACCATCCGGCGAGGGCAAGAATGACCCATGCGAATTGCCGGGTCGAAATCAGCGGCCACGCATATTCGGCCACTTGGTCGATGCCATCAGCGTAGCAGCGCGTGACCTGAATTGCCGATCGGTCGTTGTCCTCGTTCATTCCGAACGCAGGATCGGCGGCGACCACATAGACCGCATCGCGTGGCTCCGGCTCCTCCCACACTCTCAGCTCCGTCAGGCGCGTATTCGGGGCCGGGTAAACCTTCGTGTCGACAAACTCCATGCCGCAGCCGAACATGTGTGACGATTTCGACTTGACGACGTTCTTGTTGGCCTGATCGGTCAGCGTCTCAGCCTGGAAAAACTGAGAGCCCGTAACCTGCCACATATCCTCTTCGGTCCACGGCTGCTCCTGAAGCCGCATGACCCCGCCGTCGTACTCGGCCGGAGAATCACCCTCCGCCGTGGCGGTCGGGTCCATCTTTCTGCGTATCCACGCCAGCTGCTCGTCGGTGATCTGCCAACCGTAAAGCTCGCGGACCTCCTTTATGCGATGCAATTCCTTGTCGGTCGGAGGCTGCACACCGTACCGCTCGTAGTCCGGATGGTTGACCGATATTCGCTGATTGTCCTTCGCCCACCATCCGATGAACACGCACCGTTGATGCGCGTCGTCTTTCTTTGCTTCCTGATAAATATCGTACCAAAGATTGAAGCCTCGGGCGGTCGATTCCCACAGATACAGGCGATTCTCGAAATCCTCGGCCAGAGCGTTGCGGAACGCCTCGATCTGTTCACCGGCCGCCCACGAGCAAATTTCCGAGGCGTGGACGAAGTTGATGCCGCTCGATCGCCCAAGAGTGCCGGACCCCTTGCCTTCGCGGACACCGGCCGCTGCGAAGTTGATGATGGTGCTGTTGCTGAGTTCGACGAGGGTGCGGTTCTGGCGCTTGATCTTCGGAAATCCAAGCTTGCGCGGCAGCCCTTCGATCATGCCCAGGAGCTCGATCCGCGCCTCTTCCTTGTGGCCGTCGGTATCGAAAACCATGTAGCCGCGCAGACCGTCGTGCATCCCGGCCCAGAACGTCGTCAGAGCGCGGGAGAACGTCGATACGCCGAGCTGGCGGCTCTTGCCGGCCTTGATGTCGTGGATGTCGGCGGCGAGTGCTCCGCAAATCCCGTCCAGCAAGAGGCGCTGCGCCGTGTAAATGTGCTCGCCAAGAATGATCGGCCCCAACTCCTTCGAGTTGATCGATACATGGTTGGCGAACTCAAGGAATGCCGATCGAAATTCGGAGACTTTGGCGGGGTTCCAGCCGGACATACCGTCCGTTTACCACCTATTGGCGGCGTCCGAAAGCCTGCGTATTGCGAGCCTTGTTCTCCAATTCATCCAGCGCAATCTTGCATTTAGCGCTCAGATTGCCCCAAAACTGCACGGCTGACAGGGAGCTATCCAGGATCAAAATTTCCACCGCCTCTCCCCCCTCTGCCGGCGGGACGATCACCGCCGCCCCGGCGAACACGGCATCTGCGTTGTGGTCCAAGCGCGCGGCCATGCGGCGGAAGATTTTGGCCTGTGGGGTTTCGTCGGTCATTCCGGCCATCCCATGAGCTTGTGCTTGAAGAAATTCCCGATACGAGCGGCTACCTCGCAATTCGCCTTGTCAATGCCGTAGGTCGTACAGTGCTCACCGCCTTTTATCGCCTGTTTGGCTGTCTCGCCAACTCCCGCTGGCCGGTCGACCTTGCGCGCAATGATCACGACTTGGTCGTAACCATATTTGTCAGCCACCAACTTGGCTGCGCTGATCGGGATTGGCTTCATAGTATCCTCCCGTCAAGTCGGATGTCGTTCAGCCTGTTTTCCCACTCGATGAGGCTGAGGTAGTATTTGAGCGTATAGCACGTCGGATCATCCTTCAGCGTGCCGTCGCGCAGCATCTTGGACATGCGAGTGATTTCATCGGAAGTGGTCACCGATTTTAGCAGACAACCGTCGTCAATTGTCTCGGATATTTTCCGATATGAGCACGAATAGCTCCGCTTGTCTGGATCATCCGGTATCGGCATGACCCTCGCCATCGGGAACTCATGAGCGACCTTCTTCGCCACGTCCGCGATCGTGTGGTTGCTCGTCCCGACGTTGAACGTCTCCCCGGCCACGCTGTCGGACTCCACGGCCCACACGAACGCTCGCACCACATCATCAACGTGAATGAAGGGGCGCCACTGCTCCCCACCGCCCATCACGTAGATCACGCCGTCGCGCCAAGCCCGCAAAGTCATGATATTTATTGCGAGGTCGAACCGCATCCGCGGCGCCACCCCGAACACCGTGGCGTTGCGGAGGATGACCGGCTCGAACCCATCCTCCGCGATGGACCGCAGATGGTCCTCCACCTCAACCTTGCTGCGGGCGTACAGCGTGAGGGGCTTGCAGGCGTCGGCCTCGGTGAGGTTCGGCCGGTCACCGGCTCCGTACACGCTGGCCGAACTCGAGTAGACATATCGGCGGCACCCAGCAGCCTTAGCCAACGTCGCCAGCCGCTTGCCGCCCTCGATGTTGATGCTGCGGGTCAGCTCGGGGTCGATTTCTGCGGAAAGGTCGTTCGATAGGCCACAGAGGTCGACCACGGCGTCGAAAACCGGACCCGATTCGAAGCGGAGAAAGTCCAGATGAACACTGCGGATGTCACCTCGGATAGTCGACAGATTTGGCCCATCCTTGGGGTATTTGCCGAAAAAGAAACGGTCGAAGCCGGTGACGTGATGGCCCCGCGCGGCAAGAGCCTCCGCCAATGGAATACCTAAATACCCGCCACAGCCGGCTAAAAGTATTCTCATGTCTGCACCGAAAGACCGTGCAAAAACTCCCACGCCACCTTGGTCCACTGCGCATCCATCAGGGCGTTGTGCTCTTTCGTTGTCTGCTCTGGAAGCATCGGGTTTCCAAGGGCATCGCACCACTGCTTTACGTCCCGGCAGTATTTTGGCCATCCATTCGGTAGCTCCATCATGGTCCCGAATAGCTGGCAGAGTGCCACCCAATCGTAATCGGCGTAATAGGCCCAAACCTCAGGCTTCTCGCCCATAAATTCAATCAAAGCGCTCACAATAGCCCATCGCTCGTAAATATGCCTACTGTCTATCGTAAGGTGCGGAGCGACGTTGGTTGCAAGCCACTGCGTTGACCGCGCCAACCTCCGGGACTCTGGAGTTTCCGCGTAATATGTCCGTCCGTCCTCGGAGACAACACCGATTGAGATCAACTGAATGGTGCTGCCATCCTCGTAGAACTCGGTATCGAACCAAAATCTCATCGTGCGCTCCCTTGGATCTCGCGGATGGCCGTCGCGACCCGTTCGCACTCGGCCGGCGTATGGTCGTTGTAAATCCCGATCGCGATCACCTGACTGGCCACGCGCAAGGTCACCGGAAGTTTGACCTTCTGGTTCGGCCAGTAGATCGGATCGAGATGCATTGCCGGATAGTAGACGCGCGTCTCAATCCCGCGCAGTTTCAGCATCTCCACGAGACGGTCGCGCGTCATTCCGAATGCGGTCTTGTCGATAAGGAGCGGGAAGTAGCACCAGCTCGGCGCTTGGTTCGGTGGAGGATCAACCCATCTGACACCTGATATGCCACGCAGTTGATCGCTGAGACACATGGCGGCGCGCGATCGATTGGCTATGTGCGTCGGGAACGCGCGGAGGCTTTCCATGCCGATGAGCGCGGCAACCTCGGTCATCTTGCCGTTGAATCCGAGTTCGCCCGACAGTCCGAAATTCCTGATCTTGCGCGCCGTGGCGATGAACGACTTCTCGGGCGAGCACAGGCACCCGCCTTCCATAACGCTAAATGGTTTTGTCGCATGGAAACTGTATATTTTGGGCCGGTCAGGTCGCGGCGGGAACGCCCCGAACGCCGGCGCGCTGTCGAACATCAGGTCAACGCGGTTACGGTTTGCGACGTTGGACAGCATCGGGTCGCAGACCAGCCCATACACGTCCACGCCGAGAATCGCCTTGGTCCGTCGCGTGAGCTTGCGTTCCGCGTCGAACGGATCAAGCGTCAGCGTTTCCTCGTTTATGTCCGAGAAGATCGGGTGCCCGCCGGCCAGCTTGACCGCGTGCGGAGTGGCGCAGAAGGTCAGACTCGGCACGATTACATCCCAACCGTTCACACCTTCCGCCATCAGCATCGCAACCAGCGCCGCCATGCCGGAGGAAAAGCAAATCGTGGGCACGCCGAGATATTCGGTCAGCACCGCCTCAAATTCCTCGACGTATTTACCGCCATTCGTAACTTGACCCGTGGCCAAACATTCCGCGAACCTATCCGCTATCGTTTCCAGAGGCGGGAACGTCGGCCGCACGATCGGGAGGATGGGCAGGGTTTTGTCGAGCATCTGTGTCTCCGTTCTGGCGCAGCCATGCGACGTACTCCGGCAGGCCGTCCTTGATGGAACGCGGGCGGAAATTGAACTCGGCACGGGCCTTGTTGATGTTGAGAGCGGGGAAGCCGCAGTATCGCGGATGATCGCCGTGCTTGATGATCACCTGAGCCGTGCCTAGGTCGGCCTGGAGCAGCAGGTCCATGACCTGGCCGATTGTGGTTCGCGACCCAGAGCCGATGTTCACCGGCCCGGTGACGTGTGATTCGCAGGCCGCGAGGGTCGCCTGAACCACGTCATGGACGCTGACATAATCCGCCCCGTAGGCCCCGCCGTTCTCGAGCACGATCATGTCACCCCGCAACATCCGGCGCACGAGGCTCGGCAGGAGGCCCTTGGATAGGCCTGGGCCATAGACGGACGACAGGCGCAGGGTGCAGCTCTCCAGCCCCCTCCAGCCCGCCACAACGGTCTCCTGGGCCACCTTGCTGGCAAGGTAGGGTGTGCCGCGGCTGGTCGGGTAGAGCGGGGCCGATTCGTCGGGGAAATCCTGCCGCATGGCGTAGGCGTTGCCACTGCCGAAATTTACGAATCGGCGCACCCCGGCAAGCTCGGCGGCCCGCAGCACCTTGGTCGTGAATAGGACGTTGCCCTCGAAGCACTCCCGGAACGTCTCCGGGTGCATGTCGGCCATCAGGATGGGGATGTACGCGGCGAGGTGGCAGACGACTTTGCAATCTTTGAATAATCGAAAGAAGTCAGGACTGTCTGCATACACGCGCCGGATCGGTATGACATGGTGTCCAGCCGCCAGCGCCGCGACGTGGACATGGCTGCCGATGAATCCATTTGAGCCGGTGAGAGCAATTCTCATAGCTTTTTCCGTTTGACCCAGACACAAAAGAGGACTGCGATAGGCCCGGCGACGACCGCCCACACCAGCAGAAAATCGATCACCAAACGTACCTCGTTCTCGATCGCGATCGGCGGGATCATGGTCGAACCATGACGAACAACATTTGACCAGACGCAATCGCATTGCGGTATTGGTCAATTGTTAACCCGAAATGCCACGCCTCGTATCGGCGGATATACTCGTCGCTCGGCATCCCGGCCTGGAACTCGGAGAGTGAGCAAGTGTATTTGAAAGGAGGTTCCCGATCTTCTTTCATTTTGTCACCGCCAATTCGCTCCAATACCGCAGGATTTTCATCGGCTTGATATGCGGCTTGGTGATCGGACGACCGTGCAACAGAAAGTCTACGCACATACGGACCTCATTGAATCCCGCCATCGCCCGCATAGGAGTGGTTCCAGAGAACCGCGCGTTGATCTCGAAGCATCGCGGCTCGCCCTTGGCGTCAACGCGAAACTGAAAGTTGACTGGCCCCCACGGCTTGAGCGCCAGCGTCCATTCGCGCACCTTGGCGTTCAGCTCGGGGAATTCCTCGACGTAGGCGCGATACGTGTTGCCGTCGCGCAGCTCGCGGCGCATGACAATGGTGGCGACTTCGCCGCCGAAGTAGACGGCACCGGCCGTGTATTCGGGGCCGTCGATGTATTCCTGATGGATCATTCCATCAGCTTGCATTTCTCTTATTAGTTGCTCAGTTGAGGTGACGACAGATACACCTCTTGACCTACCTCCGATACGAGGTTTAACGACCAACGTATCGTTCTGTGCTTCATGCACAAAATACGATGTTTTAGGTGGGAAAAACCCCGCATCCCGCATGAACTCGTAGGTCCGGTACTTGTCATCGGCAATGGCGATGACTTCGGGCGAACTGACCAACACTTTCGATCCATGATCAATCTCTATGTCATTGCGATATTTTGCCAGAACCGGCAATTCCACGTCAGTCCCGATCATCACGATATCCGGCTTCTCGTGCTCGATCGTCTCAATGATTGCGTCCAGATAGTCGTCCGCGCTCGCCAGCGGCACCGGATGCGCGCTGTCCGCCCAATGGCACCCGACAGCATTGTCCGGATCGGGATCGACCGCGACGATATGCACGCGCGGCCCCATCCGCAGCGACTTGATGATGCCCTGCCCGCAGAGAGAGCCGCCGCCCGTCACCATGATTTTGGTCATTTGTTTGCGGTCCTGTGATGAGAGTGGACGCCGCGCCCGCCTCCGAGCGCGGCGTGACATTTAGTCGTGTTCCCTGGCATGGTTCAGTAAGTGTAGGACATTGCCAGGATGATTGTTGTCTTTCTTCAAGTGCCACATGTCTCCACACTTCGGGCACTCGATAAGCCACTTGTCGGTCTGGCGCGGAGCTGTCTCAACGGTGAAGTACTTTCGGACTGATTTCATCGTGTCGTTTTCCATGTCATCCTCCATTGAAGATGACGCATTATACCAAATCGACTTTTACAACTTTTCGAGTTGGGGAATTTTCATTGGACTTTTCGGATTGGTTGCCGCCGTTTGCTCGGAGTTGTCTGTAACAAAAAGTGATTAGGATGTCCTTTTGTTTGTTTGCTCGGACAGTGCCGCACGCCCCGCGTCGGTGACGCTGTAAACCCTCCATCCCGGCGTAGGGTGCCCCCGCTCCGCGAGACCGCGATCAACCAAGGCGTCCCATAGCGGAATGTCGTCGGCGCCGGCAACGTAATGGTTCCGGTATGCCACATCGGAAATATGGAGCCCCAGAGCGTGCCGCATGACCTGTAGTTCCCGATCCGTCATGACTTTCTTCCTTGAGCATAGGACACCAAAAGCTCGGTCAGACACCACCATGCAAGCGGGTCGTCGTCAGCTCGCCATGAAATAGGACCTCGCTCGCCCCGCCCGCGATGATGGTCCTTACCCATGATGATCTTCGCGTCCGCCATGGCGCTCTGATAGAGCTTGAGATTGAGCGAGGACATCATGTTCGCCGCACCCTACTGATTTGCTATCGCCAAGTCTCTACTGAAGTTTACGCCGCCCTCGCATCGTTGACTTGCAGCCCGTTGAGCCGCAGGAATTCATGGCATAGCGGCAACGTGGCGCGCGTGATGTAGTCCGGTGGCATGTATGGATAGAGCCCCGCCAGATTTTCCACATTCGCCTCGTTCATGTCGTTGCGCATCCCGCGATACGGCAGCAAGAACAAGTCGTCCTGTACCAACTGCTCGATCCGTATTTCAGGGATAGGCCACGTCGGCGCGGTCTGCCAGCAATAGCGCTCGACGAATCTAGATTCGATCATATGCCGCACGTTGTAGAAAGAGATACCCCATTCGAGGAACTGGTAGTATTTCTGTGGGAGTGCCGCGACCTTGACCCCGGTGCGTGCCATCTTCTCGACGATCGGTCGGATGTGGCGGGCGAACAACAAATCGGTTTCCCAATGGACGCAGTAGTCGTAGCCACGTTCAGCCGCGATCAACATTCCCTCGGTGAACGTCCTGCCAGCCCCATCCTGACCGCCCCGGCAGAGGTGCCCGACGTTCTTCTCGAACCCGACAACCTCCACCTCCCCGACGAGAAACACGCGCGGGTCGAACGGGCTGCGCGAGTCGATCACGAGCACATCGCAGTCGCGATTGAGACCGCGCACTACTTTAGACCAGAGTTTAACCATCTCGCGGTTTTCCTCTGTGTCCACAAACGTGCCACCGTATATGAGGATGCGCGGGGTCATTGGTGGATCACCCCGCCAATTTTATCAGACCCATGGATTGGGATCATAACATCCTTCAGTTCTTCCGGATGACAATGCGGAGATACTGAAGCGTGATCATTCCCCAATGCGATGATGCACACCTTCTCCATCCACTCAATTACGTCTTCCGATTCACGCGCCTGCACTTCAACCTCTCGCTTTCGGATGCCGCACGCCGGGCAGGAATATCGGACGGTGATAAACGGCATGTCACTTCTCGTATCTATGTCCGTAAACCGGCTTCACGTTCTCGTTCAAATACTCGCCCACCGACCATGCCGTCATCGCCTGGTTGGCCACGTCGGGCGGCACGCCTTCGTAGATTGAAACCCGTCCGGTGCGGCGCCATTTGACGTGCAATTCCTGATCGTAGGCGGAGTATCCTATGCGCTCCACCATTTCACTGTGAACGTCTTTCCACGAGATCATGGCTTGCCGTCCAGATAGTCCCTGATCCAGTTTTGCTTTATGATCTCTATGCGGCCGATAGCATCTGGAAAGTCCATCACACCACTGCGCTCGTCCGTCCACGTACCGCATTGATATTTGAGGACGACAAGGGCCGCCACGACTTCCCCGCTTTCAGCCTGAGCCAGGGCGTCACGCAGAATTCGCACCGTCTGCGACCGGATTTCATCCCCAACCTTCGGCTTGACCGCAAGCGCAATGGTGTTGTCGGTCATTTCGTCTTCCCACATCGATAGCAGTCGGGATATCTCCGGTCGAACTCGTGCCCGAATATCCAGCAGATGATGATGCGCCAGTTCATCGCAGCAATTCCTTGGCACGGTCTAGAATGACTCCGCTCCATTTTATCGCAGCATCGGCGGATGCAGTTCCGGTCGCCTCATGCGACATTCGCGCTATTTTCACCAGAACTTGCGCACATTGCTCGGCCATCTCCTGAATGGACTCTTGCGTCTTTCGCATTCGACCCAACGCGCGATTCAACTCCGCCTCCGATTCGGCACTGGCCGACTTGCCAGCCTCGGTGATTTGGCAGTTGAAGAAGTCACCCGTCATGTCATGGAGCAACCCGCGCTTCACGAGCGACTTGACCGGCACCTCCCATCGTCCAATCGCGCCGATCGTTCCCTGCTGAGCCGCGATCTGCAGCACCGTGGACTCGTCGCCGGTCAGAGTAGTGGAGATGTCAGTCATGTGTCTAATCTTTCTTCATGAGGAGTCTCACATACAGCAAACGATAAAATCGTTAGCCCCCCAAAAATTAGGGAAAAGTCCAGAAAACCACGCGACAAACCCAGAGAGACTGCGAAAATTCCCAAAAAAAATATCGCAACATCCAGGGTGGTCTTAAATCTCATTCCGCCGCCCTCCACATGAACGGGAACATCCGTTGCCGCAGTTCATCGACCATTGCGTCGAATACCTGTTTCCACGCGCAGTCCTTGCCCTGCATGAAAACGCGGTGGTTGGGATTCCAGAGAACGGGGCGGGTGCCATCGCCCAGACGGTAGTCTCGGCCTCGGTACGAGTACGCGACCCACGTCTCTTTTCCCATCATGCCGGCGATGTGGCCCAGGGCGCTCTCGCACGTGATGACCAGATCAAGTTCGCGGATGATGGCGACGGTATCGGACACGTCTCGTATTTGCGGGGCGAGGTCCCAGATCAGCGCCGCGCAGCCCGAGTCGTGGAGGTCTTTGGCGCGTGGACCGACCTGTAGGCTGTAGAGTTGCACACCCGGAACGCGATACAGCTCGAGCAGCTGCGTAACCCCAAAGGACCGATGGCCGTCAATATCGTTCGCTGGCGACCCTGCCCATGCCACGCCAATGTGTAGACGGCAGCCTGGTGCTTTCCATTTCGTCCCGATATGAAACGGAGGAACCTCGATATTAGGCGCATCCTTGATCTCCTGATTGGTCAGCCCGAGCGCGGTCGGCAACCCCACGAACGTTGACCAGCAGTCGGCGGCCGGGAACCCGTTCGGCGGCGTCGGCACGATGTTGATGTTGGTCAACTTCTGGAACGACGCGCGGAACAGGCGGGCGAGTTCCGGCTGAACCGCCATGTGGATGAACTTGCACCGCGCCGCAGCGGATGGCACAAACCTAGAGAATGACAGAGTATCCCCGATACCCTGATCTGCCACCAGGAACAGCGTCTTTCCATCCTCACCTGTCCATTTCGGATACGGATAGTTCAGGAAATTCTTGAGCCGGTATTCAAACCGTCGCTCGAAATGTCTCAGACCATCCGCATACCGCCCAGCCATCATGAGCGCGAACGCCAGCTGCACCTCGATCGCTGCCAGTTCCGGACCAAGCTTGAACGCCGTGAGTGCGGACGCGATGGCGCCAACCTCGTCGCCCTCGATGGACTGGATCATGGAGAGCGTGCAGAGTGATTGCGGGGACAAAGGATCGATCGACAGAGCTTCCTCGATCGCGGCCCGCGCCTCGTCGAAGTACCCCATCCGGTACAACTCGCGCCCCATGTTGCAGAGGCCCTTGGCCTTGTATTCGAGGTCAAGGTCGCCCTGCTCTGGTCCGATCGGAAGTTCCAACATGCGGCGATAGTTGGCAACGGCCGCAGCGACCAGGCCCATGTCCCCGTTGGCAACCCCGGTGTTGTAGTGTGCGATTGCAAAGCTCGGATCAACTATGCACGCCGACGAGAACAGCGAGTACGCTTGCTCCAAATGCTGCGGCAATTCCTTGTCGTCACGGGCGGCGACACCGTGGTTGAACATTTCCAGAGCGGCGCGACGGTCAGCCATTTTTCAAATCCGAATCATTAACAAATTCAACAACCCCAAGCCACTGAGCGATGCGGCCCAGCTTACCTCCGCCACGCTGATCGAAATCTCCGCGACAGCATACCTTGCCTCCAGCTATCGTTGACTTGTGGCAGATGAAATAGTTGTCTCGGCCGTCAAGTTCTCGCAACAACTCTTTGCGACGATCGTTGCTTACGATCTTGTCGGAGCCGTAGAGGCACTGGTTGCAGCGCTCGGACATCACTTTGAAGGTCATTATTCGGCCGCCTGATGTTGCGGCACGCGACGAACGATGCGAAGTATCTGCGCCGGCCCGAGTTGCGTCCCCTTGCGCGACCGGAATCCGCGCTCGCTCAACGCCGTCATGATGCTGAAGTAGGACTTTCCGTCGTCCTTCATCCGCTTCATGAGTTGCACGGCTTGTTGCTCGTCATCGTCGGGGACAAGGACGGCCTCGCGACCGTGGCCGACGATGCGGTAGCCGAACGGTGCCGAGCCGCCAGCGTGTCCGCCCTTTTCCTTCTTGCCGCGGCGGCCGTCCGACATGCGCTCGGCAATGCGCCAACGCTCGAATTCCGCCATCGCAGCCAGCACGGAAAAGAACATCTTGCCCACACCATTTTCCGCGATCGGGTCGGGCGAAATGTCCGTCAAAATCACGCCTATCTTCCGCTCATGTAGCTCGCGCACGGTGCGCAGCGCGTCCTCGCTCGAACGGAACATGCGGTCGAGTTTTGCCGACACGATGATGTCGCCGGGAGCGGCGTCCTTGAGCATCTGCGCGCCGGCCGGACGCTTGTTCAGCGGCACCGATCCGGACACGCCGGGGTCGCGGTAGAACGTCATGTCGTTGACGGCGCCGCGCATCATGGCGGCACCTTTACATCGCTGCTCCTGATCCGCCATGCTGGTGCGATCCTGGGCAGCCTGCTCTACGGTCGAAACGCGGGCATAGGCGAGGATCATTACACGCACTCCCCGAGTATCTCGCGCGTGAGAGCGCCGTACTTTTCTTCGTCTCCGACAACTTCGCCGGTTAGAGCAACAATCCACCAACGATCGCCTTTCCATTTCGTCGGGATCAGCGTGGCGTGAAGCGTGCCGCTATTGCAAAGATTGAGAGGACCTCGCGCGGTATGGACCACACCAGGAGCGGCCGGCTCGATCTTGCCGCCACCGTTGGAAGGGAGCCCTGCGGGGCTCGATCGCCAAAAGGCGATCGTCGCTCCTGCATCTCTGAGCGCGGCAAGCCGCGCCCGAAAAGTGTCTGGCCACTTAGATGCGAACGCATCAACCGTGGCCAGCCAATATTCTTCGGAGCCGTAGCCGGAGCCGTAGCCGGAGCCGGAGCCGTCGCCGGAGCCGTAGCCGGAGCCGGAGCCGGAGCCGTAGCCGTCGCCGTAGCCGGAGCCGTCGCCGTAGCCGGAGCCGTAGCCGTAGCCGTAGCCGGAGCTAATCCAACTCGGCTGATCGCCTCGCAGGATTAGCGACTCCATGGGGCACCTTCCCACGCCGTAATGGCTTCCGGAGAGCATTCGGC
>Ga0210400_10000270_pt1 | contig 61845 bp, 37 predicted proteins | sample IncBWH26MmetaG_FD_155456 | JGI IMG/M metagenome (GOLD analysis project Ga0210400, IMG submission 155456) | Forest soil microbial communities from Barre Woods Harvard Forest LTER site, Petersham, Massachusetts, United States - Inc-BW-H-26-M | ecosystem: Environmental > Terrestrial > Soil >...
CCACTATTTCAAGCGGCTGACCATGATCGATCTGACGTTTGGCGATGCCGACTATCACCTGGCGAGCTTCAGCGAGACGTTGAGACCTGCGGCGCAGTGATATTGACCGGTAGGCGTGCGCTCGCCAGGGAGGGGTAGGAAGAGTCAAGGCACGAAAGCAACAGTGCCTTGACTCTTCTTACCCTTTCCTGACGATGGTAGCCCCTCGAAACTCGTCCTCCAGCACCGTGAGTTTGAACGTCGCGCCTGAAAGGCCTGCAGGGATGGGAGGCTCCAAGGCACTGCGTCTTCCGTGACTTGGAGCCTCCCATCCCCGTAGGCCATACGGGCGGCCCGGTCAAATTCACAGTGCCGACGTACCCACCATCTGCTGCTTGCGCACGTCTTTTTCCATCGTGCGCGACGCGGCGTACAGCACCAGCGCCGCCGCCACGGCAAGCACCGGAATGGCATACATCGCATTGTGCAGGCCGGTGGCCTTGAACGCCTCCGTCATCGTGGTCGCGCCGGCATCGATCATCGCCTTGCGCGCGAAGTGATCGCTCAACATGCCGGTTCCGACCGGTCCCATGCTCGCGCCAAAGATATACATGCAGCAGAAATATATTGCGACCGCGGTGCCGCGCAGACGCGGCTCGATCACATCCTGTATTGCCGTGTAAACGGTCGAGTAATACACATACATCGTGATCGTACCCATGGCCATCAATAGAATGTAAGGGGTGATCGAGCCCTTGGGCTGATTGACGGCGAAGAAAATGCACGGTGCCGCGATGCTCATGCACCAGGCGGACAGCACCAGCCTGGCATTGCGGCGCTTGATGCTCATTTTATCCGCGAGCCAGCCGCCCAGGATCAAGCCGATGGCGCCGACCGCGCCCACTGCAAAGGACGATACAACGCTCGCGTCCCGTACGCTCATTCCATGAAAACGCTGCAGGAACGCGGAGTTGAAGGAGCCCAGGGCATACATATTGAAGTTGTGGAAAATGCCGGAAAGGATGATCCACCACATCGTCGGAAGGCGGAGAACTGCGAGGTACGGCGCGATCACCGATCCGCCCGGCTTGGTCACCACGCGGCCGGGATCGAGCCCGCCGCGCAGCGGTTCGCGCATGATCAGCGCCAGGATGGCGAACAACAATCCGGGAACGCACGCGATATAAAAGGCGGCGCGCCATCCCAGGTGCGCATAAATGATTCCGGAGGCGGCATAAGCAAGAAACAGCCCCGCCGGCAGGCCGAGCATGAATACGCCCATCGCGAATGCTCGCTTGTTTGGCGGAAAAAAGTCGCCGATCAAGGACTGACCCGCGGGAGCGCAGGTGGCCTCGCCCAAACCCACTCCCAATCGCGCAATGAATAGCTGAGCGTAATTCTGCGCCATGCCGGTCGCGGCCGTGAGCAGGCTCCATACCGTGGTGCCGATCGCAATCAGCTTGGTTCGCTGCCACTTATCGCTCAAGTGGCCCATGGGCAGCCCGACGAGCGCGTACATCCAGATAAACACGCTGCCTAGGAATCCCAGCGCCGTATCGCTCAATAAAAATTCCTTACGAATCGGTTCGCCCAGTGAACCGAGCAATTGGCGGTCGAAGAAATTCAGCAGATTGATGGCGAACAGTACGAAGAGTGCAAATTTCGCACCGGTTGCTGCTTTGCTCAATGCGGTGCCGCCAGCCTGGCCGGCAGGCGGCATGCCTTCGAGCGTTTCCGGACTAACAGACATTTATTCTACTCCCCCAAAAAAACCGGCCTCGCCCGTAGTGTGCCGCACAACGCCGCCAAACGCCTAAATTTTCAGCCGAGCGGGCCGCCCGGCGGCGGCATGCGCTCCCAAAAGCCGCGAATTTCACCGCGCGGATCGTTTTCCAATTGGGTCGGCGCACCGAAGATCATCGTTGCGCGTGTCTTGGCGTCGAAGGTCGGCCACGGCGGTATGCGGGGATTATTCGGATTCCCGGTTCTGGCGAATGCCACCCAGCTCGAGGAGAGCTGGTCGGCGACGCGCGCGGCGTCGTTGCCGTCCCGGGCTTCGCGGAACGAGCCGGACACATCGAGCCCGTGTACGGCTCCGTAGCGGCCGCCGAAGGCAGGCGTCGGCCATTCCCATTGGTACATGTAAATCGCGCCCTTGCCCTGCGCCGCCTTCAATTCAGCTTGTTTGATGGCCGAGCGCCGAAAGCCCGCATCGGTGAGCATCATGGCCTGAATCAAATACGGGGATTTCTCGGGATAGTACTTGCGGTACATCGCCAGAATCTCGCCGCCTCGATCTTTGTAGCGCTTGTCGATGAGCGCCTTGAGATCCGCTTCGCTCAAGTTGAAATTGGTCAGGCTGAGCGCCGCGTCCTCCAGCGTGGTCGAGACGATGAGCGGGATGTCCGCCGATTCGGGGGGCGCGGCCGGATCGAACGCGTCATGCGTCAGGTATTTGCCGTCGAGCACGGGGCCGTTTCCCAATCCCGGCGCGCCGGCGCCGGCCGCGACCTGCGCCTCGAGCAGCTGCTGCCAGGATACTTTCTGCAAATCGGCAATACGGGACTTGGGAATTCCCAGCTGCTTGAGCAGCGCCTCCGCGTTCTGATTCGCGCGATCCTTGGGCACGAATTTCAACAGCGAGCCGCTCTGCACGGCTGCCCGATGAAACAGTCCCTTTGCCGCCGGCGTGGCCAGCATGGTGCTGGTCTTGGCGCCGCCGCCCGACTGGCCGAAGATCATCACGTTGTTGGGATCGCCGCCGAAATTCTCGATGTTGTCCCGCACCCATTCGAGCGATGCCACAAGATCCATGATGCCGGCGACGCCCGCGTAGGCAAATTCAGGGGGGGCACCCAGGTCGGCGAGATGGGTATAGCCGAAGGTGGCGAGACGATGATTGACCGTGACCACGACCACATCGCCAAACCGCGCCAGCTGGGCGCCGTCGTAACCGATCGCGTTCCCCGACCCGGTGGTAAAGCCTCCGCCGTGAAAGGACACCAGCACCGGCCGCTTCGCGCCGTCCTTGAGCCCCGGCGTCCAGATGTTCAAGGAAAGGCAGTCCTCTCCCATGCCGCCGGGATGGTAATCCCAGTGAATCATCATGGCGTAATCGGAGCGCAGATCCGCCGGCGCCTGCGGACTGATGTGGCCGTGCGCCAGGCATTCGCGCACGCCTTTCCAGCCGGCCGGCTTTTTCGGCGGCATGAAGCGGTTGCGTCCCGCGGTTGAGGCGCCGTAGGGGATGCCCTTGAATTCCTTGACCCCCGCGGTCTGAACGCCTTGCACCTTGCCGTATGCCGTATCGGTTTCGACGAATACGCTTCCCGTGCCGCCGCCGCCCAGTCCAGCCGCGGGCGCCGCCGGAGGTGTCTGAGCCCGAGTTTGCGAGGCCAAGGATGTCACGCCTGCGGCAGCGAGAGTCAACGCCGAGGATTTCAGGAAATCGCGACGACTTGTTGCCTCGTCGGTTTGAGGAGCGACCAATTTTTTCTTCTCCATGAGAACCCCCTGTCATGTCCAACGGTTTTTATGGCAAAAAAACGGCGGGTTTTTGCGGCCCGCCGTTGTAACGATTCAAATACTGAAACCCTCGAGTTACTTGAACTTCACGCGCGCCGTGAGACCGAAGGTCCGCGGGGCGCCCAGGTATGAGCTGATGGTGTTGAACTGAAATGGTGAATCGAACGCAACCGCGTAATAATACTTGTCGGCCAGGTTGGCGCCCCAAGCCTCAACCGCCCACGACTCATCCAATGCGCCAAAGCCGATGCGTGCGTTGAGCAGGCCAAATCCTTGCTGAATTTTCCGCGGGTCAAGATCCGATCCCGTGTTGTACGAAGAATTGTACTTCTCTTCGACACTGGTGCGAATCCCCAACGTCCCCGACACCGGCAGCAGATACGCAGCCGAGAGCGCCCCGGACCAGAGCGGCGCGAAGGACAGCCGATTGTTATCGCGCATCAAACAGCCATTTCCCGGGCCGCCGCAGAAGTCGGGGAGGGCGTTGCCGAAATTATCGATGTTGGTCAGGTCTTGGGTCACGCCGCCCGCGATGGTCAGCCCCGGGACAGGAGTGGCCCAGGCGAAATCAACGTCGACGCCCTTGGACACCACTTTGTTGAGCGAAGTCACGACGAATTGGATGCCCGTGAAGGTATTGAGCTGAAAGTCGGTGTATTTCTGGTAGAACACCGCCGCATTCAGGCGCAGAGTTTTGTCGAAGAGCGTGGTCTTGATGCCCACCTCGCCGGACACAACCGTTTCGCGCGGGAAATGCGTGTCGTAGTCCGGCGTCAAGCCGAGGCGATCGGTGAGCGCCGTCGGCCCAGTGGAGGTTGGGTTGATCGGGAAGGTGACGCGAGAGAGGTTGTAACCCCCGGCTTTGTACCCATTCGCCGCCGAGGCGTAGACCATCGCTTGTTCGTTGAAGCGATACGACAGCTTCAGCGTGCCCGACAAATTATTTTCGGTGTTCGATTGATCGAAGCCGTTGCCGTTAAGGAAGGGATTGAGTCCGGAGAAGCACCCGTAGCCGAGCAGGAACGCCTGCGCATTGGTCCCGTTGAGGCCCGCCGGAGGATTTGCAAATAGGCCGGGAGCCTTGAGCAGCGCTGCGCAGCCCGGCCCACCGCCGATACCGTTAAAGCTCGCCGTCGCGGTTTTCTTCTCCTCTGTGCCTCGCAAGCCGGCGGTCAGATCCAAGCCTTGCGTGATGTTCCAGGTTTCATTGGTGAACAATGCAAAGCTTCTGGCTGTCTGCTGATAGCCGTCGTTGTACCCGGTGCCGCCGAACGTCGTGCCCGGTGCATCGCCGGTGAGTTGCGACACCAAGAGAGGGTTGAACGGCCGCCCGATGGAAGCCGATGCCACGGCGCTGATATAGGTCTCGAATTGATTGCCGATCTGACCCAGTGTTCGCGTGGTCAGAATTTCATTGTTGAAGAATCCACCCACCAACCAATCCAAAGGCCCCGCCTTACCCGCCAGGCGCAGCTCCTCGCTGAACTGCTTGAAGTCGGTGGAATTGGCGTTGCCGTTGTCCGGAAACGAGAGCAGGTCAATGCCGGTGTAATCGACATCGTTGCCGCCCGTCACCGTGTTGTCGCGCCATGCGCTAATCGAGGTCAGCTTGCCGAAGCCCAGATTCCAGTTAAGTTCTCCCGACAGGCCCATGTCGCGCACATGCTGGGTGATGATCTGGTTGTCATAGGCGACGTAGCTGTTCGGCAACCGCACCACGCCGGGCCGACCGATCAGCGGAGAATCGCCGAGCCCGCCGGGTTTGCCGCCCAACAGGGGCGTTGAAGCGAATACATTCACCAATCCCTGGAACGGTCCGGGATACTCGACCACGGCGCTGCAACAGGATTCATTGCGTTTCGCATAGTCGGCAATGATCAGGACATCCACCGTGTCGCTCGGGGTGATCAGCAACTGGCCGCGGGCGTTATAGGCGTGCCGGTCGTTCGTGTTGTTCTGCGTGCTCGGGCCGACCCCGTTCACCACTTGTAGAAAGCCCTTGTTCTGCTCGAAGCCGGCGTACAGTCGGCCGGACATGATGTCGTTCAAGGGTCCGGTGACGGAGGCGCGGTACTCCTGGTCATTGAAGTTTCCGCCGGTGACTTCGGCCATTGCGCCGAAGGTGCTCGAGGGTCTCTTGGTGGTGATGTTGATCACACCGGCGTCGTTGTTCTTGCCGAACAACTCGCCCTGCGGTCCGTAAAGAACTTCGATTTGCTCGATCTCGCCGAGATCTCCAAAGGCAACGCCGTTGCGCGGCCGGTAGACTCCATCGATGTTCACGCCAACCGAGGATTCCAAACCCGGATTGTCGCCGACCGTGCCGATGCCGCGAATGCGCGCCGTCGTGATCGCTTCGTTGCCTTCGGAGGTGACCGTCAGCCCCGGGGTCAAGATCGCGAGATTTCTAATATTGGTGATGCCCGCATCCTGCACCTGCTGTGCGTTGATCGCGACCACGGAAATCGGCACGTCCTGCAGGTTCTGCGAGCGCTTTTCGGCGGTCACGATGATCTCTTCCAGCACCGGCGCACTCGATGCTTCCGCTGCCAAGGCATGGGTGCAGGCGAAAGCGCCGGACATTGCGAGGGCGAGCGAAATGGCTCGTGAAGTCACTGTTCGATTGGTCATTGGGTCCTTGCGGCTTTGTGATAATTGCGTATCTTGAGCCTAGGGAAATCGTTGCGCAACCACAACGCTTTGTGCGCCATTCGATTGACAAACGGCGCCGAATGCTTGATTTAACCGTCAGGAGGACGTCGTAGATTTGTGGTATATAACACACATGAGAAGGAATCAGTCGTGCGCTACTCCACGCTTGTCCGGTACTCAGCATAAGGCCCCAATACCTTCAACAGGGGTTCAAGTTCGCTTGCAAATCGTGCTCCCCTTCCGACGGACGTCAAGAACACAGGAAGGCGGACTTGAGCGGCACTGGCGGTGCGGACTGAACCCGCCGTCTCGTAAAAGCGCAGGCATGCCGGGTCCCAGTCCAGCTTGCACGCATCTGCGACAAGCCAGCGGATTTGCCGTTCCGTGTCGGCCACCAATTTTTCGTACTCGACCCTGATCACCCGGCCCGGCAACACGCGGTCCCAATGCTCCATCACGCGACGATAGCGAACATAGGCGCGGCCGATCTGCTCGAGGTTGTAGAGCGTCTCGTTACCCTCCGTGAACAATTGGCGATAGCAGGAAAGGCAGGTGTCAACCGGGTCACGCGTGCTGTCAAGGATCACCGACTTCGGGAACATCAAGTGAATCATGCCGACGCGCAGATGATTCTCCAGGGATTTATCCACGAAGCGATCGGCGCCATTCCAACCGCGTTCGCGCATTGAGCCCAAATAGGCTTCGGCCAGATCAGCCCAATTGACCGCCCGCGGAGCTTCGGTGAAGCCCTGATCGACCACCGTAGCGAGCGCCGCATTTTCCCCCATGCCGTGAACGTGTCGATGACTCGACAGGATCTGTTCGATGAGGCTGGACCCGGAGCGCGGCATGCCAATGACGAAGATCGGCGCCGCCGACATGCTGCCCCGGTGCGATCGGCGCTGCAGGAACGCCTCGTCAAATCGATCCACCACGAAGCGCGCCGCGAGGTCGTGCGCACGCTCCAAGGCGTCGGGCCGTGCCGCGAGGTTCGGCGAAGCCATCAATGCCTCATCCTTCATTCGATTTCCGGCCCGAAAGGCGGCGAACGCGGACTTGTAGGCGCGGCGCTGCTCCAGACTCATGCCAAGCGCGAAATAGGCTTCGATCCGCGCCGCGGGCACCGTCGCGGGATCATCCGCCGCGCGCTGTAGCTCGGTCAGATCTTGCTCGTCGATCGCTGCCGGATCGAGCACCGCGAGGCGCGTGAGGGCTCGAAGCCGCACGGACGGATTAGCGGCCAGGGCGCGATAACAGGCGCTCGATTCCCCCACTTGCCCGAGCACTGCCAGCGCGCGCGCCAGGCTGAAATGCGTCTCCGCTGCGCTGGGATTCAAGCGCAGCGCGCGGCGGTACGCGTCGGCCGCCTCCTGCCACAAGTTGAGGTTCTGGCAAACCGCGCCGAGATTCTGCTGCGCCGGATAGAAATTGGGATCTTGGGCAGTCACTGCCCGCAACTGTTGCCGGGCGCTCTCCAGGCGGCCACGCCGGATATCGATGAGTGCCAGCGAATAGATCGGCCGCAGGTCTTTAGGATCGGCGGCGGCGGCCTGTCGATAAAGATCGGCCGCGTCATCGAGGCGACCTTGCGCATAGCAGGCGGCGGCGTCGTTCAACAGCGCCGTCACTTCTCGCGCTTCAACTGGCACGAGTCAGCCGCCCGCTTTGAGATCAGTGAAAGCGGTACCGCAACTCCACGCCGTAGACCCTGGGCGGCGTGTAGCTAACCAACGGATCGATGACTTGCGCAGGCCCTGGGTTTGTAACTGCCAAGCCGCCCGAGGCGTCCTGGCCGATCTTGTTGAAGACGTTGTTGGCATAAAGAATCACGTTGTAGCGATTGGCAGTGTCGGTCCAGATCCCACGCAAGTTGACCAGGGAGTAGGACGGCGCCAAGTTATACGGAAAATTAAAGACCGAGTCGTAGGTCTTATCCCTCCAGATGTAGGTGCCGGACAGCGCCAAGGAACCCGGATTGAAGTGCAGAGTATAGATTGCGTTCAATGCGACCTTATTGCGCGGCGACGCGGGGAGAGTCGCGCCCTGGATGTTCTGCAAACCGGGCGCGCAACCACTGGTATTCGCGCCGGGCGTGAGCGCCCGCGGATCATCAGCATTCTGGTAGCACACGCCGTTCGTGCTGGCGATGGTCGCGTGCAGGTACGCGTAGTTCAGGATGACATCAAGGTCGGTGATCGGGTTCCAAATGGTCTCCAGTTCGACACCGTACGTGTGCGCCACGGGAATATTGACGATGAGGGTGTTGATCACGTTTGTGGCCGCATCGAGCTGTCCAAGCGGCTGCTGGTCGTTTTTGTAGTTGTAATAGAAGGCCGCCACGTTCGCCTGGAAGGTTCGTGCGAAGGTCTGTTTGTAGCCGACTTCGTACGCGTCCACGGTTTCCTGCGACGTTTCGGGCGCGACCGCGTTGATACCGGAGTTGAAGCCGCCGGCCTTGTAGCCGCGACTGTATTTCGCGTAGGCGAGGATGTCCGTGGCCGGCGTCCAAGCGACGCCGGCTGTTCCGGTGACGGCATCCCAATGCGCGCCCAGCGTGCTCGTGGCCGCACCCGAGGTGGGATTGATGCTGCACTTGCCGGTACCGCGGTAAGCGCCGGTCGTACAGGAGGTGGCATCGAAGGCCGGCGCGTTGGCGCCGAACTGATTCACGCCCAGCGGCAGACCCGGAATGAGCCCATCGACGTTGAACAGGATCAACCGAAAGGCCTGATCGCCGTCTTTTTTATCGTAGGAGTAGCGCAGTCCCGTGGTGATTTTGAATTGACTGCTCGGCTGCCAATCGATCTGCCCGAAGACGCCGTAGGAGTCCTCGGCGAGTGCGGTGTATTCGTTGTACACCGAGCGCGTCGGGTTTGCGGGCGCGTGCACGAGCGAGCCGACGATGGGTATGACGCCTGTCAATCCCGCGATGAGGTTACCGAGCTTATAGGGCGTCCCGATCTGCGCCTGGTCCGGGCTTAGCACATTGATGGGTTGTGTGTACTTCTCGTGAAATTGATAGAGACCGCCGATCCACTGCAACGCTCCCTGGCCCGTAGAGGCGATGTTCAATTCATTGCTGAAAAACTGCTCATACTCATTGAACGTGAAGGCGTTGTGAGCCGAGTTGACCGCCAGATTTTGAGCGCACCCGGCATTGGCAAAGAAAAGGAGGCAAAGCGGCCTAGGCGCCGCAGGTCCCTGCAGGGTGTATCCAAGGATTCCGCTCGAGACGCCCTGGCTGTTGGTCCACGGCGCAGTGAGGTCGTAGTTGAACTTCTGGTAGCCGCCTAAGTATTTCACGTCGAACCCGTCGGCATGGAAGGTCAGATGAGTGGCAAAAATCCAATTGTTCTGTTCCTTGGACTGCGACTGGAAGCCCGAGTCGAATGTGCCGGTCCCGAGCGTGCTGGGATTTCCGGCGATAGTGTTTTTGCCGGTAAGGACGCTGACGATCTTGTCCGGGTTACCGGCGCAACCCAAGCCGCCAGCGCCTCCGGGCAGCGCGCACGTGCCGAAGTTGGCGTTGGGAAACAGAGGGTTGGGGAACTCCCGCGTATCCAGAGGTCCCAGCAGCGTTTCAGTGTGATAGCTGACGTCGTAGTTGCTCGTGGCGAGCTTGGCCCACCAGTCGAAATTCGGACCGATGTTGCCTTCGAGTTGGCCCTCAATGTGATAGCTGGTGCCGTTGCCGCCCTGCGCGACGTCGCCGCCCTCTTTGACGCCGTTCAAGTTCCTGTAGAAGCCGTCCCCGGTCTGGTTGGTGTAATTGGCCCCGAACCGATAGCGCAAGGAATCACTGATCGGTCCGGACACAGCGCCTTCAACGAAGGCCTTCTGGAAATTGTCGTACCCGGTGCGAACCTCGCCCTCAAAGTCGCTCGTGGGGCGCTTGGAGATATAGTTGATCGTGCCGCCGTCGGCGTTGCGGCCGAACAATGTGTTTTGCGGACCGCGCAGAACCTCGACTTCCTGGACGAACAGTGTGGAGCTCTGCAGGATCGTCGAGGCGTTGGCGCCATTGTAAACACCGTCGACATACACGGCGACGCCGGACTCGACCGCCAGATTGTCGGTGTTCCGACCGATGCCGCGAATATAGGGGCGATTGTCGTAGGTGGTGTAGTACAGGCCGGGCGCGTAGTTGGTCATGTCTTGAACCGACGCTATGCCCTGCAGATCGAGCGTCTTGGCGGTGAATGCGGTGATTGAGGCCGGCACCCGCTCGAGGTTCTCAGATCGTTTCTCCGCCGTGACCACGATCTCGTTTAGGGCCGTGTCTTCCACCGCCGCATCAGCCGCCCGCGCCGGCGCGGCGTGCAGGTTTGCCAGTACGGCAAGGGTGAGCGCGGACGCACCGCCCAAGGAGAGCGTCTTGATATGCGAGCTTGTCTTTATATACAGCGCACGTCCATCGTGCGATCGAATTTCACGCCTGCTTATTTTAGAAGACATGTTGTTTCCCCCTTTCTCGCCTTATTCCGACGATTCTTGATAAAGGTTGGACGCCACGGACTCGGCAACGACTACAGGCCACCTCCTGTGGACGCATTTCCCCCGTTTATGTATCTTGAGCTTATCGTGGCGCAGGCACCACGCTTTGCGCGACATTTGGTTGACAAACGGCGCCACCTTCTTGATCTGACCGCCAGGAAGACGAGATCCATTCGTCGTGTAAAAGATACAGCATGAGAAACCCGGATCCCTGGCAACCGCAAGAGCCGCAGCCCGATCCACCGCCGATCACGCGACGCGCGGCGCTCATCGGACTTGCGGTGATTTTGATTCTGATGCTGGCGGCTTTTTTCCTGACGCGCACCCTGGGCGGCAGCGCGCGCCTGCAGGACTGCGCCCTGTCGGGCCGGTCGAACTGCTCCGCCAACCCTTGAGAGCCCGTGGGTGGCAGGCCTTGAGTGCCGCGGGTGGCTAGGCTTTGAGAACGCCCTTGGCCTTCGCCGTGTGCGTCGCGATCATGTCCATCAGCGCCGGCGACAGACAATCATAGGGCTCGAGCTTCAACTCTCGCAGACGCGCGCGGATGCCGCCCATCTGGTCGGGTTTGGTTCCCGATTCGATCACCGAGGACACGAAGGCGGCAAATTCCGGTGCGGCCCACCCATTGGCGTCCAAGAGTTCCGGATGGATGAAATCAAAGCCGTAAATCGGGTGACCCTTGTTTTCGATTCGCCCGTACAGGTGCACGCCGCAACCGGTGCAGGCGTGACGTTGAATCGCCGCGGAAGCATCGACCACTTTCATTTTCTGCGCGTTTGAACCCACGGACAGCTTGTCACGGGGAACCACGGCCACCAATGAGAACATGGCGCCCTTGGGTTTCCAGCACTTGGTGCAGCCGCAGACATGATTGAAGGCCACGTTGCCCTTGATGCTGACCGAAACCTGCGCATCTGCGCACTTGCACTTCAAGGTTCCGCCGCTGAACGCCGGATTTCCGGCCTTGACGCCTTTGTCCACGCTGGGATGAATGGCTACGCTCATGCTCGTGCTCCTTCGTTTGGTCTTATTGGATATGCGCCCCGACGCATGAGGATATCAGGCGCACTCCAGACTCGACACCGACGTGATGCTGTATATAATACCAGTATCTGAATCGCCTTGGAAAAATCCAGTTAAACTGACCTCGTCCCCCGCGAGAAAACCCATGAGCGTACTCAACTCATTTCATCCTGCCGTTGCCGCGTGGTTTTCGCGGACCTTCGATGCGCCCACGGAAGCGCAAATACACGCCTGGCCTGCGCTGGCCGCAGGCGAGCATGTATTGGTAGCGGCGCCCACCGGATCCGGCAAGACATTTGCGGCGTTTCTCGCCGCCATCGATCAACTCGTGAAAGAAGGACTCGCCGGCCCGTTACCAGACGAGACGCGAGTCGTGTACGTGTCGCCGCTGAAGGCCCTCTCGAACGACATCCAGCGAAATCTCGAGGCACCGCTCAATGGCATTCGCGAAGAACTGGCAGCCATGGGGCAAGCGGATGTGGAAATTCGTGCGGTGGTGCGCACCGGCGATACGACGCAATCGGAGCGCGCCGGCATGCGGCGCCGGGCGCCGCACATCGTGGTGACGACGCCCGAGTCGCTGTACATCTTGCTCGGCTCGCAATCGGGCCGCGACATGCTTAGATCCACCCGCACCGTGATCGTCGATGAAATTCACGCCATCGCCGGCAACAAGCGCGGCGCCCATCTGGCGCTGTCGCTGGAACGGCTGCAGTCCTTGACCGCCACCGCGTTGCCCGGCAAAGCCTCGCCGGGTAACGCGTTGCCCGGCAAAGCCTCGCCGGGCTTGACCCGCGTTGGGTTGTCGGCGACGCAAAAGCCGATCGAGGAAGTTGCCAAGTTCCTGATCGGCGCGCACCCCGTGCCTTGCACCATCATCGACAGCGGCCATGTGCGCCGGCGCGATTTGGCATTGGAAGTTCCGCCGGCACCCCTGGAAGCGGTGATGTCGGGCGAAGTATGGACGCAGGTCTACGATCGATTGGCGGCCTTGATTTTGGAGCATCGCACCACGCTGGTGTTCGTCAACACGCGCAGGATGGTCGAGCGCCTAGCGCGGCATCTGTCGGAGCGCGTGGGCGAAGAGAACGTCGCCGCGCATCACGGCAGTTTGTCCAAAGAGCGCCGCCTGAACGCGGAACAGCGCCTGAAACGCGGCGATCTGAAAGTGCTGGTGGCCACGGCCTCGCTGGAACTGGGCATCGACATCGGCGATGTCGATCTGGTGTGCCAAATCGGTTCGACGCGATCCATCAATTCCTTCCTGCAGCGCGTGGGCCGTGCCGGGCACTCCGTCGGCGGCATCTCCAAAGGCAGGCTCTTCCCGCTGTCGCGCGACGAATTGGTGGAGTGCGCTTCGCTGCTCGAGGCAGTGCGGCGCGGCGAGCTGGACCGTCTCAAGATCCCGGAGAATTCTCTCGACGTCCTGGCGCAGCAAATTACCGCGGAAGTGGCTGCGCGCGAGTGGCCCGAAGAGGACCTGTTCACGATGATGCGGGGCGCGTATCCCTACCGCAACCTTCGGCGCAAAGATTTCGACGAATGCGTAGCTATGCTCGCGGAGGGTTTCAGCACGCGCCGGGGCCGCCGCGGCGCATTACTGCACTACGATGCGGTCAATAAAATGCTGCGGCCTCGCAAGGGCGCCAGACTGACGGCGATCACCTCGGGCGGCGCGATACCCGACAATGCCGATTACCGCGTGATGCTCGAGCCGGAATCCATCGTGGTCGGCTCGGTGAACGAAGACTTCGCCGTCGAGAGCCTGCAGGGCGATATATTCCAGCTGGGCAATACGTCTTACCGGATCTTGCGCGTGGAACGCGGCACGGTGCGGGTCGAGGATGCGCACGGTCAGCCGCCTTCGATTCCCTTCTGGCTCGGCGAGGCGCCCGGTCGGACCATGGAGCTGTCTGCGGCCGTCTCGAATCTGCGCAAGGAAATCGAAACTCGCCTTGGGCTAGACCCGCCTTCGGCGCTTGCGTGGCTGATGGAGACGGTAGGGCTCGATGAGGCGTCTGCGTTTCAAATCGTGCAGTATTTGAGCGCCGGCAAGGCGGCCCTGGGCACCTTGCCCACCCTGGACACCGTTGTGTTCGAGCGATTCTTCGATGAGTCCGGCGGCATGCAGCTCATCATTCATTCGCCGTTCGGCAGCCGCGTCAACCGGGCGTGGGGCCTGTCGCTGCGCAAGCGCTTCTGCCGAACCTTCAATTTCGAGCTGCAAGCGGCGGCCACCGAGGATCACATCGTGCTGTCGCTGACGCACGCACACAGTTTTGAACTCGCCGAGGCGGCGCATTATTTGAATTCCAATTCAGTCCGCCAGGTGCTGATCCAGGCCCTGTGCGCCGCGCCCATGTTTGAGGTTCGCTGGCGTTGGGACGCCGGCATCGCACTCGCGCTGCCGCGTTTTCGCGGCGGCAAGAAAATCCCGCCGCAGATAGCGCGCATGAACGCCGAGGACCTGCTGGCGTCGGTGTTTCCGGACCAGGTTGCCTGCGCCGAGAATTTGCCGGGCGAGATCGAGGTGCCGGATCACCCCTTGGTCAGGCAAACCATACGCGATTGCCTGGAAGACGCGATGGACATCGACGAGTTCGAGGGCGTATTGCGCCGGCTGGAAAGCGGCGATCTGCACGTTGTGGCCAAAGATCTCACGGAGCCCTCGCCCATGGCGCTCGAGGCGCTCTCGGCGCGGCCCTATGCGTATCTCGACGACGCACCTCTCGAGGAGCGGCGTACCCAGGCGGTCATGAGCCGCCGCTGGCTCGATCCGACCGAGGCGGCCGATATCGGCAAGCTGGATCCGGAAGCCATCGCGCGAGTGCGCGCCGAGGCCTGGCCGGATGCCGCCACGCCCGATGAATTGCACGACGCGCTGCTGTGGCTCACGTTCATGACGGACGAAGAGAGCCGGTCGAATCCGAATTGGCCCGCCTTGATGGAAGATCTCGCGCTGCAGAGCAGGGTGTCGCGAATGCCGCGGGGGAGCCGAAGCCTATGGGTAGCGGCCGAGAGACGCGCGCTGTTCGAGGCTTTGGACGACTCACTGGTGGACATCGTGCGCGGCCGGCTCGAAGGCTTGGGACCTGTCACGGCCTTGGCAATAGCCGATTCGCTGGGGCTCACCGACGCGCAGATCAACGCTGCGCTGATCGCGCTGGAGGCGGAAGGCTTTGCGATGAAGGGCCATTTCACCGCCGACTCCTCAGAGGAATGGTGCGAGCGGCGCTTGCTGGCGCGAATTCATCGCTACACCGTGAAGCGGCTGCGCGCGGAAATCGAGCCGGTTGCCGCGCGCGAGTTCCTGCGTTTCTTGGGCGAATGGCAACGCGTGTTGCCAGGGGCGCGGATGCAGGGCTCGGATGCGCTGGCGGCGATACTCGCGCAGCTCGAGGGGTTCGAGTCACCGGCCGGCGCGTGGGAAACCGAGGTCATCCCAGCGCGCATCACCGAGTACGAACCCCAGTGGCTGGATGAACACTGCCGCGCGGGACGCTTTATTTGGACGCGGCTGGCGGCCCGCGGCGGCACGCGCAGCGACGAGACGGCCGCGCGCGGCGCCTCGCCGGTTCGCTCCACGCCCATCGTTTTGCTCGCAAGGCGCAATGTGCCGCTGTGGTCGATGTTTGCCGATCAGTCCGATCCGGCTTTGCTCACGTCGAAGGCGCAGGCCGTGGCGGATTTTATCCGCGAGCATGGCGCATCGTTCTTCGACGAGATCGCCGAAAACGCACGTATGCTGCCCGCGGAGGTCGAAGAGTCGCTGGCCGAGCTGGTGGCGGTGGGCCTGGTGAATTCCGACAGCTTCGCGGGCCTGCGTGTACTTCTGATGCCGAGCGGCCGGCGCGGCGGGCGGCCCAACTCCTACTCGGCACGCCACAAGCGCCGCCTGGCCCTGTTCGGGATGGCCGATGCGGGACGTTGGGCGCTGGTGCGGCGGCCGACGGCGCCGTCCGCGGAGCGAAAAGACGAGGCGGTCGAACAGGTCGTGCGCACGCTGCTGCGCCGCTGGGGCGTGATTTTTTGGAAATTGCTCACGCGCGAAGCGGCGTGGCTGCCGCCGTGGCGCGAAATCTTGAGCTGCTGCCGCAGGCTGGAAGCCCGCGGAGAAATTCGCGGCGGCCGCTTCGTGGCGGGATTTTCCGGCGAGCAGTTCGCCACGCCGGAAGCCATCGGATCGCTGCGGGATGTGCGCCGCAAGCCGCCGACTGAAAGCTACGTATCGCTTTCCGCCGCCGATCCGCTCAACTTGATTGGGATTCTGACGCCCGGAGCGCGGCTGGCGTCGCTCGCCGGCAATCGCTTGCTGTTCCGGGACGGGTTGCCCGTGGCGACGCTCGCGGCGGGCCAGGTGCATTTCTTCGAAGAAATGGCGCCGAAAGAGCAATGGGAGGCGCAAGTCGCGCTGCTGCGGCGTCACGTGCCAGTCGCGCTCGAGGATTTGGAATTGCCTGGTACCTCGGCATTGTGAATTTGACCGGTAGGTGTAGCGCTTGTCCGGGAGGGTGAGAAGACTCAAGGCACGAAGACAACAGTGCCTTGAGTCTTCTCACCCTTCCGGACGAGAACTCCAGCCGATCAACATCACAATGCCGGCGCTACCGGCGGTGTTGGACGACAGGAGAATTTCCGGGCTACGAGTGCGTATGTGGCCACGCGACCGATAGTAGCCATTCGACACTCGTCCTCACGCACCGTGAGATTGAACGTCCAGCCTGAACGGCTTGGAGGGATGGGAAGCTTCAAGGCACTGAGTCTTCCGTGCCTTGAAGCTTCCCATCCCCCCAGGCCATGCGGGCGGCCGATCAAATTCACAGTGCCGAGGTATTTATTTCGCGGTGGCCAGGGACGCGTCCCAACCGCCCCCCAACGCTTCGATCAAAGCGACGCTGGCCTGCAGCCGCGACGATAGCACCTGCAGCGCCGTTTCCTCGGCGCTCAAGCGGACGGTCTGGGCGGTGATGACGCTGCTGTAGGGAACCGTGCCGGCCTTGTACTGATTGAGCGTCAGCGCCTCGGCCTCGCGCGCCTTCTTGACGGTTTCATCCTCGATCGCGCCTTCTTGTTCGAGCACGCGCAGGGTGACGATTTCGTCCTCGACTTGTTGAAAACTCGCCAGCACGGTTTGCCGGTAGCTGTCCACGGTTCCCTCGTAGGCAGCGCGTGTGCCTCGCACCTGCGCGCGCACCAGCCCGCCGTCGAACACGGTTTGCGCAAGCGTCGGACCCGCCGCCCAGATGCGATTGGAGTTTCGAATCAGACTGCTGAAGGTGGTGCTCGTATACTGATCGCGGCCGGTCAGGGTCAGGTCCGGAAAGTAGCCCGCCTTGGCGACGCCGATTTGCGCGTTGGCCGCCGCCATCTTGCGCTCGGCTTCCGCGACGTCGGGCCGCCGTTCGAGCAACGTCGAGGGCACGCCGGCCGGGACGGTGGGCACGTCGCTGCGCATGGCCGCGGGCGCAACGGAAAATTCGGCCGGCTGCTTGCCGACCAGCACGGCCACGGCATGCTCCAGGACGGCACGCTGGATCCTGGCGTTGACCTGCTGCGCTTGACTGGAGAGGAGTTGCGTCTCAGCGGTGACCACGTCGGCCCGCGCGGCGACACCGAATTTGTAGCGGCTCTCGGTGATCTTCAGCGACAGGGTCTCGGCGACGACCGTGTCGTCCAGCAGCTTTTCCAATTGATCCTGTGCGCGCAGTTCGAAATAATCGATTGCAAGTTCACCCTGGGCGGATAGCCGGGCCGCCGCCAGCGCGGCCGAACTGGCCTGCGCGGAAGCCACATTGCTTTCGGTATTGCGGCGAATCTTGCCCCAGATGTCGATGTCCCAGTTGGCCGAGACCCCCGCCGTGTAGGTATTGTCCGTGCGCGTCGTGCTGGTCAGGATCCCTGCGGCATTGGTCGTCCCCCCCGGCTGGCCTTGGCGTTGCAGCCCCAGATTCGCGGCAATCGTGGGCCAGAAACCGGCGCGCGCCTGTGAGACCAGGGCGCGGGACTGCTCAAAGGCGGCCTCGGCCGCTTTCACGTTTTGATTTGAAATGTCGATTTGCGACTCGAGCCCGTCGAGCACATCGTCGTTGAAGATCTTCCACCATGGTCCGCGCGACAGCACGTCGTTGGGTTCGCTCGGCTTCCAGTCGCCGGCTTCCTTGTAATTCGCGGCCGCATCGAACTGCGGTCGATGGTAGTCGGGACCCACCGCGCAGGCGGTTGCCAGCGCCGCTCCCATTCCCACACATAGCGCGCGCGAGACATTTCGCATCATGTGGGGACTCCCAACGGGGCCAAGTCGCGGCCGCCGGGGCCGGTTGTGGGCTTCGCCGGCGGCGAGTACTTGCCCTCTTTCAAGTGCTTCCAATAGCGGCGCAAGTACAGATACACCACCGGGGTCGTGTAGACCGTGAGCAACTGGCTCACGAGGAGCCCGCCCACGATCGCTATCCCCAAGGGACGGCGCATCTCGGTGCCGTCGCCCGTGGCTACCGCCAACGGCAGCGCGCCGGCGATGGCGGCACAGGTGGTCATCATGATGGGCCTGAAGCGCAGCGAACAGGCGTGCGCAATGGCGTGCAACGGATCCATCCCCAGGTTGCGCTCCGCGTGCAGGGCGAAATCCACCATCATGATGGCATTCTTTTTGACGATACCGATCAGCAAGAGGATGCCGAGAGTTGCGATCAGGCTGAATTCGGTGCCGGTGGCCATCAAGGCAAGCAGAGCGCCGAGTCCGGCCGAAGGCAGCGTCGAGAGTATCGTCAGCGGCTGCGAATAGCTCTCATAGAGCACGCCGAGAACAATATAGATCGCGAAAAACGCGGCCAACAGCAACAAAGGCGTGCTGCTGTTGCTTTGCTGGAACAGGCGCGCAGTGCCGTAAGCGCCGCCCCGGATGCCCACCGGCATGTGAATGTCGGACATTTTCTTGGCGATCGCATTTTGCGCGGTGCCGATCGATACGCCCTCGGGCAGATTGTAGGCAATGGATGTCGATACCGACGTGCCCGTATGGTTGACCGATACCGGGGTGGTCCCGGTGGTGAAATGGCTGAATGCCGAGAACGGCACGACCGTTTCCTTGGCGACGCTGACCGCCGATCCCGTGGAGGTATTGCCTCGTCCGGCGTTCGCCAGGGAATTCAACGAGAGGTTGCGCGCAACGTCCTGCGCCACCGACGTCTGAGACGCGGCCGTTGCGCTCTTGATCACCGTGGTGCCCGCCACCGCCTGGGTCAGCTGTGTTCCGGATGCGGCGCCGCCCGCGGTACTGACGTACAACTCCTTGAGGATTTCCGGGTTCTGCCAATATTGCGGGGCCACTTCCATGACAACGTGGTATTGCTGCGGGCTGAAGGGATTGTAGATGTTCGACACCTGCGCCTGGGCAAACGCGTCGCCCAAGGCATTGTCGATCTGGACTTCGGTCAGACCCAGCCGCGACGCGCTGTCGCGATCCACGATCAGGTCGGTCTCGAGGCCGCCGGGTTGCAAATCCGTGTCGACGTCGGTTATTTCCGGAATGTCCTGAAGCGCCAGGCGGAGCTTCTGCGACCACGCGCGCAATTCGGTCAGGTCATCGCCGAGCAGAGTGTATTGATATTGGCTGTTGGCCGATCTGCCGCCGCCGCCGCCCAAGTCCTGGACGGCTTGCAGGAATGCGGACACCCCTGCGACCGAGGCAAGTTTGGGCCGCAGCCGCGCGATGACCCGGTCGGCTGAGATACCGCGCACCTTCAAGGGTTTGAGCGCAATGGTGAGGTTGGCGCTGGCGCCGCCGCCGCCGAAGGGCCCGAAGCCGCCTGCGCCAACCGAGCCGGTCACGGTGTTGACGGCAGGATCCGCCTGGACGATGCCCGCCACTTCTTGAAGCTTGCCTTTCATCAACTGAAACGAACTCGATGCGTCGCCGCGAATTCCGCCCTGCAATTGACCGGTGTCCTGCTGCGGCAGAAAGCCCTTCGGGATCACAACGTACATGAAAATATTGATGGCGATGGTCGCCCAAAAGATGGAAATCATGATCCGGCGGTGGCGCAGCGCCCAATCCAAGGTCGCGGCGTAGTTGCGGCGTAGCTGCTCGAAACCGCGCTCGAAGGCATTGCCGAAACGTTGGGATTTTTGCACGCGCGTTTTTTGCAGCACCAAAGAACACATCATCGGCGTCGTCGTCAGGGAAATAACCAAGGAGATCAGAATCGACACCGACAGCGTCATGGCGAACTCGCGGAACAGGCGGCCTGGAATGCCCCCCAAGAGCACGAAGGGAATGAAGACGGCGACCAGCGACAAGCTCATGGAAACGACAGTGAATCCGACTTCCTGGGCGCCCAGGAACGCGGCCGCGGTGCGGGTCATGCCGGCTTCGATGTGACGGGTTGTGTTCTCCATCACCACGATTGCATCGTCGACCACGAAGCCCGTGGCCACGGTCAGCGCCATGAGCGAAAAATTATCCAGGGTGTAGCCCAGCAAATACATTGCGCCGAAGGTGCCGACCAACGACACCGGCACCACGATCGCGGGCACCAGCGCGGCACGATAACTGTTCAGGAAGATATAGACGACCAGGATCACGAACGCCACGGCCAGCATGAGCGTTCGTTCGACTTGGCTCACCGAGGCGCGGATGGTGACGGAACGGTCGAAGCTCACCAGCAGATCGATCTTGGGATCGATCGAATTCTTCAGAACCGGCAGTTCGGCCTTGACGGCGTCGATCGTCTCGATGATGTTGGCGCCCGGCTGCTGGGTCACCGTCACGAACACCGCCGGCTTGCCGTTGTACAGGCCGTAGGTGCGGATATTCTCCGTGGCGCCGTCCTCCATATCCAGCACGGTGGCGACGTCGCCCAGCCGCACGGTCGCACCGTTGCGATTGGCGATGATCAGGTTTCGGTACGGCCCTGCATCCCGCGCGTTGTCGTTGGTGTAAATCTGGTAATGAAGATCGTCCGATTCGATCGAGCCCTTGGGTGCATTGGCGTTCGAATTCGAGATGGCGGCGCGCACGTCCTGCAGACCGATGCCGTATTTGGACAGTGAATGCGGATTGAGTTCGACGCGCACCGCCGGCAGGGCGCTGCCGTTGACGTTGACGCCGCCCACTCCGGAAATCTGCGAAAGCCGCTGGGATATGACGGCATCGGCCGCGTCGTAGATTTGTCCCTGAGTGAGCACGTCCGACGTCATCGCAATGACGATCACGGGAATCGCGGAAGTGTTGAGTTTGCGATACGTGGGATTGCGGGTCAGGGAAGTCGGCAGATCCGCGTGCGCCGCGGCAATCGCCGCCTGCACGTCGCGCGCCGCGCCGTCGATGTCGCGATCGATGCCGAAGGTCAGCTGGATGCTGGTCGTGCCGACACCGCTCGACGATGTCATGTCATCGACGTCGGAAATGGCCCCAAGATGCCGCTCCAAAGGCGTGGCCACCGTGGCCGCCATGACTTCCGGGCTGGCGCCCGGCAGCTGCGCGGAAACAAATATGGCGGGGACATCGATGCGCGGCAGCGGCGCCACCGGCAGCAGGGCAAACGCGGCCACGCCGCTCAGGGCTACGCCGATCGTCAGCAAGGTGGTGGCAACCGGCCGTCTGATGAAGGGCGCGGAAATGTTCATGCCGAGCCTTCCGCCAGCGGCGCGCCGGATGCGCTCGCCACGCGGCCGCGCATGCGCGCGGCGATACGATCGAACGCGAGATAAATGACGGGTGTGGTGAAAAGCGTCAGAACCTGACTGACCAGGAGGCCGCCGACGATGCTGACACCCAAGGGATGGCGCAACTCGGAGCCCGTGCCGGTGCCGAACATGAGCGGCAGGGCGCCGAAGATGGCTGCCACCGTCGTCATCAGAATCGGACGAAACCTCAACAGACAGGCCTTGTAGATGGCGTCGCGCGGCGACAGGCCCTCCTCATGCTGGGCGACGATCGCAAAATCGATCATCAAGATCGCATTCTTTTTGACGATGCCGATCAGCAGGATGATGCCGATCAGAGCAATGATGGTCAGATCATCGCCGAACAGCATGAGCGCCAACAGTGCGCCTATGCCCGCCGAGGGCAGGGTCGACAAAATGGTGATGGGGTGAATGAAGCTTTCGTATAGAACACCGAGCACGATGTACATGACCATGACGGCCGCAATCAGCAGCAGCAATTCATTGCTCAAGTTGCTGCGAAATGCGAGCGCCGCGCCTTGAAACGTCGTGCGGATGCTGATCGGCATGCCGAGGGTCTTCTCGGTGTCCTCGATGGCGGAAACAGCCGATCCGAGCGAGGCATTCGGCGCAAGGTTGAAGGAAACGGTGGCGGCCGGAAACTGCGCCAGATGATTGATGAGTATGGGGCGCGTTTGCACGTCGACTTTGGCGATCGCCGACAACGGCACCTGGCCACCGCCGGCCGATGGGACATAAATGGACGCCAGATCGTCGACCGACCGGTAGGCCTTTGGATCGGCCTCCATGATCACGCGGTATTGATTCGACTGAGTGAAGATGGTCGAGACGATCCGTTGGCCGAAGGCATCGTAAAGCGCGTTGTCGACGGTGCCGACGCTGATCCCCAGGCGCGCGGCGCTGTCGCGGTCGATGGTGACGTACGCCGCAAGTCCGTTGTCTTCCTGGTTACTCACCACGTCCGACAGCTGCGGCAATTGCGCCAGCGCCGTCACCAATTTTGGCGTCCAGGTCGACAATGCGGTGGAATCCGCGCTCTCCAACGTAAACTGATACTGAGTGCGGCTGATGGTGTTATCCAGCGTGAGATCCTGCACCGGCTGCATGTAGACCGTGATCCCTGAAACATCGGCCGTTTCGTCGCGCAGCCGCCGGATCACGTCGGTGACGGTCGTGGAGCGGTCGGCGCGCGGCTTCAGGTTGATCAGGAAGCGGCCGCTATTCAACGTGACATTGTTGCCATCCACGCCGATGAACGAGGAAAGACTGACGACATCAGGATCCTTGAGGATCGCCGCGGCGAGGGCTTGCTGGCGGGTGGCCATGGCGGAGTAGGAAATCGACTCGGACGCCTCGGATACTCCTTGGATCAAGCCCGTGTCTTGATCGGGAAAGAACCCCTTGGGAATCAGCACATAGAGAAGCGCGGTCAGCGCGACCGTGCCGGTCGCAACCCACATCGTCGATTTCTGGTGGTCGAGCACCCAGGTCAGGCGCCGGCCATACCAGTCGACGACCGCGGTGAACCACTTGCCGGATTCCGTCTGAGCGCGTTCATTTTTCGGCCGGTGCTTCAGCAATCTGGCGCACATCATGGGTACCAGCGTGAGAGAGACCACGGCGGATATCAAAATCGTCACCGCCAGAGTGACGGCAAACTCCCGGAACAGCCTGCCGACGACATCCTGCATGAAAAGCAGCGGAATGAGCACCGCGATGAGCGAGATGGTCAGGGAGATGATCGTGAAGCCGATTTGACCGGCGCCCTTGAGCGCGGCCTCGAGCGGCGATTCGCCGGCTTCGATGTAGCGGGAAATATTTTCGATCATGACGATTGCATCGTCGACCACGAATCCCGTCGCGATGGTCAACGCCATCAGCGACAGATTGTTCAGGCTGAAATTGGCCAGGTACATGACGGCAAATGTGCCGATGAGCGACAGCGGTACGGACAAGCTGGGAATTATCGTGGCTGGAATATTGCGCAAGAACAGCCAGATCACGAGCACGACGAGCACGACCGCCAATATCAATTCGAATTCAACATCCTTGACGGAAGCGCGAATGGTGATCGTGCGGTCCGTGAGCAGGGCCACGTCCACGCCCGCGGGCATGTCCGCCTTGAGCGACGGCAGCAGCTCCTGGATCCTGTCGACGACATCGACGACGTTTGCGCCGGGTTGCCGTTGGACGTTGAGGATCAGCGCAGGAACCGAATTCATCCAGCCGCCCAACTTGGAATTTTCCGCGCCCGACACGAGGGTCGTTACATCCTTGAGACGCACTGGCGCGCCATTCTTGTAGGCGACCACGACGTTGCCGTAGTCATCGGCGTTTCTGATCTGATCGTTGGTGTTGATCGTATAGGCGTTGGCGGGCCCGTCGAGCGTGCCCTTGGGGCCGTTCTGATTGGCGTTGTTGATCGTGGTGCGCAAGTCGTCCAGATTGAGCCCATAGGCCGCCATCGCCCGGGGATTGGCGACCACTCTCACCGCCGGACGTTGGCCGCCGCTGATGCTGACCACGCCCACGCCTTTGATTTGCGAAATCTTCTGTGCGATGCGCGTGTCGACCAGGTCCTCCACGTCCGTGAGCGCCATGGTCTTCGATGTGATGCCGAGAATGAGCACGGGCGCGTCGGCAGGATTGACCTTGGCGTAGATGGGCGGCGCGGGCAGGTCCTGGGGCAGCAAGTTCTGTCCGGCGCTGATGGCGGCTTGGACCTCTTGTTCCGCCACGTCGATGGCAAGCGACAGGGTGAATTGCAACGTGATGACCGAGGCGCCCGCCGAGCTGGTCGAGGACATCTGGCTCAGGCCCGGCATTTGTCCAAATTGTTTTTCCAACGGCGCCGTGATGGCGGAAGTGATCACTTCGGGGCTGGCGCCGGGATAAAACGTCTGCACCTGGATCGTCGGATACGCAACTTCCGGCAACGCCGACAGCGGCAGCTGCAAATAGGCCATCGCGCCCACGATCAAAATCGCCACCATCAACAAGGTGGTGGCGACGGGCCGCAGAATGAAGATGCGTGACGGGTTCACGGCATCACGGCGATGAGGGTGGTTTGCCGCGCCCCTTGCCGCGGCGCGCGCCAGGTGTGCCGGGTGTGCCGGGCGCGGCCGGCTGGCCGGGCGGCTGGGCCACGGCGGCAGGCGCGGGCGCCGGACCCGGCAATTGGACTTGCGCGCCATCGCGCAGCCGGTCCCCGCCCTCGGTGACGACAACTTCGCCGGTCTTGAGCCCGGCGCTTACCGCAACCCTTTCGCCATCGACCACGCCCAATGTCACCGGGCGCACGCTGACGGTGCGGTCCGCATTGACGAGATAGACGAAGGTGGTCGCGACGCCGTTGGGTGCGCCTCGGCGCACGGCTGCGTTCGGCATGTAGACTTGATCGTGCAGGACGTTCACCAGCAGCTGGATGTTGACGAATTGATTCGGAAACAGCGCGCTGTCCGCATTGTCGAACTGCGCGCGCAGCTTGACGGTCCCGGTTGTCACGTCGATCGAGTTGTCGACGGTGAGCAGCTTGCCATCGGCAATTTTGGTCGCATTGGTGCGATCAAAGGCCTCGACGTTGAGAACGGCGCCGGCATGCACCTGCTTCATGACGGCGGAAACATCGTCCTCGGGAATCGAAAAAATCACGGTGATCGGCTGCAATTGATTGATGAGCACGATGCCGTTCGCATCGCCCGGCGTCACATAGTTGCCCTGATCGACCTGTCGCAAGCCGACGCGGCCGGTCACGGGGGAGACGATGTGGGTGTAGAGCAGATTCACCTTCGCGGTGTTCACCTGACCTTCATCTGCTTGGGTGGTTCCGATGTACTGAGCGACCAGCGCGCGTTGCGTATCGAGCGTTTGCTGCGCAACGGAGTCATCCTTCACCAGCTCCACATAGCGATTCAAATCCACTTTGGCGTTGGCCAACAAAGCCTGATCGCGCTTCAAGTTGCCCTGCATCTGCTCCAGGGCGGCTTCGTAGGGGCGCGGGTCGATCTGCGCCAGGGCGTCTCCCTGACGAACCGCTTGACCCTCCGTGAAGAAAATCTTTTGCAGCGTTCCGGTGATCTGGGTTCTGACGGTTACGGTGGCCAGGGGCGTCACGGTACCCAGCGCGGGTATTTTTACTTGAATGTCGCCTACGGCAGCCGTCGCGACCGCGACCGCCACAGGGCCGTTTTGACCATTGCGTCCCCGCGGCGGCGCAGCGACCGGCTGCTTCGTGCGCAGATACAGCACGAAGCCCACCAACAGCGCCGCGATAACGAGCGCAATCGTCAATGCCCGCCAGTGTCTGGCAATGAAAGGCCGGGAGTCCCGCGATGGCGCCTGGAATTGCGGGTCTTCTTGTTCGGTTGTCACTAATTCACCAATAGCGGGCCCATGCCGCGGCACGCACTGCCAAAGCGATCATCCGGGCGAGCCGCAGACTATAACCAGATTCGACCCTGAACTACACACTGATCACGGCAGCATGCATGTAGAACCGGGGAAAACTCTAAAGTTCATAAGTCAATGTAAAGTATTGTGAATATTGCATGGGTGTTAGAATTTGCGGCGACAGACATAAGGAGCCTCGATGAAATTGATCCAATCCATTACATGCTTGGGCCTGCTGGCATTGGCTGTTGCGATGCCCGCCCGCAGCGCCCAGGTGTGGACCGAGGGCGTGAATTATTTCCTGATTCAGCCGGTGCGAACGCCGTCGGTGCCGCCGGGCAAAATTGAAGTGACGGAAGTGTTCTCCTACGCCTGCCCGGCGTGCAATATTTTCCAACCCGTCATGCACAAATTGAAGCAGGCCATGCCCGCAAACGTGGTGGTGGACTATGTTCCCGCGGCCTTCAATACCGCGGAGGATTGGCCGATGTTTCAACTCGCGTACGTCACCGCGCAAATACTCGGCGTCGATCAACAAACGCACGACGCCATGTTCGACGCTGTGTGGAAGGGCGGAGACCTGAGCATTTCCGACGCGTCCCGCGCCCTCAAGAGCCGCATGCCGACCATCGAGGACGCGGCCAAGTTCTACAGCCAGCACGCCGGCGTACCCGTCGAGAAATTCATCGCAACTTCAAAGTCCTTCTCGGCCGATCTCAAGGTGCGCACGGCTCAGGATCTGATCATGGGATACAAGGTCGATCGCACGCCCACCATCGTCGTCAACGGCAAGTATCGATTGCACGTGGAATCGGCGGGAGGCCCGGATCAACTGGTCGACCTGGTCAAGTACCTGGTGGCGAAGGAAACCAAGTAGCGCTCGCACGGCAATAGTCCCTGCAACATGAACGAGCTGTTCCTAGGCCATCCCCGGATATGGATCTCCTGTATCGCCGGCGGCGCCCTTTTCTTTTTTCTGCCGGGCGACTGGTCGACCTTGAGTCGAGTGCTGGTGTGCTGGAATGGCGGGGTCATCCTGTTTCTGACGCTGATTTTTATCTGGATGACGCGCCTTACCGCCGCTCAGATCTGCACCCAGTACCTCGCAGAGGATGAGACGGCGCCTTTCATTCTCATGGTGGTCGTTTTAGCGGCGGTGGCCAGTCTGTTCGCCATCATCGAGCCGCTGGCCACCATCAAGCAGGTGAGCGGTCCGGTGCGCACCGCGCACTTCTCGCTCGCGGCGCTCACGCTGATCGATTCTTGGCTCCTGGTTCCCGTCATGTTCACGACGCGCTACGCGGACATGTTTTACAGCGTAACGGCCGATCGACGCCCGCTTCACTTCCCCAACACGCCGGAGCCGGTGTTTTGGGATTTCGCCTATTTCTCCTTCACCATCTCCGCGGCGTGCCAAACCGCGGATGTCTCTACGCAAACCGCGGAGATTCGCCGGGTCGTCGTTGCGCATACCCTGATATCGTTTTTATTCAACGCATCGATTCTGGGGTTTGCCATCAACGTGACCGCCGGCCTCATCGGCGGGAGCTGAAATGCGGGCTGGGAGCCTGCGCTAATTGGCCGGGGCCTTCACGACCTCTCCGCCCTTCATGACAAACCCCACGGATTGCAGTCTCGACACATCCGCGAGCGGATCGCCCACGACCGCGATCAGGTCGCCGTACCGTCCGACGGCGATGGCGCCAACATCGGCCTGGCGGCCGAGCGCCTCTGCCGCATTCGCGGTGGCCGCCTGAATCGCCTGCATGGGCGTCATTCCCCATTTCACCATGGTGACAAACTGGCGCGCGTTGTAGCCGTTCGGATAGACGCCCGCGTCCGTGCCGAAAATCATTTTGACGCCGGCTTTCACGGCCGCCTGAAATGTCTGCCGTTGCTTCAAGCCGATCATGCGTTCCTTCTCCAGCGACTCCTTGTAGAGGCCGTTTTTCTCGCCCTCGGCCATGATGTAGTCGTCGTTGTAAATGTCCATCGAAAACCACGTGCCATGCTGCTTCGCCAAGGTGAAAGCCTCTTCGTCGGCGAGGCTGGCATGCTCGATGGTGTCGACGCCGGCGCGGATGGCGTCCTTGATTCCCGATGTGCCATGGGCGTGCACGGCGACCTTCAAGTTCAGCATGTGCGCCGCATCCACCAGCGCCTTCATCTCGGCGAGATCGAATTGCTGGCCGCCGACGCTGTCGGTCTTGGATAGCACGCCGCCGGTGCCGCAAAATTTAATGACTTCCGCGCCGTACTTGCGCAGCTTGCGTACGGTCGCGCGGATTTCTTCCGGGCCGTTCGCAACCGCGGGTCTCTGCACCGAGACCGACGGCGGCAATTCCGTGGCATCGCAGTGCCCGCCCGTGGCGCCGATGGCGTAGGTCGCCGGAACAATCCGCGGTCCGGGTACGATGCCCTGTTCAATGGCTTGCTTGATCGCGACATCATCGAAATTGGCCGAACCCACGTTGCGGATCGTGGTGAAACCGGCTTCCAGGGTTTTTTGGGCGTTGGCCACGCCGACCACCGTCCAGAAGTTGTCCGTGAATTGCAGGCGGCGATAGCCGCTGAAATGCGGATCGGAAGTCAAATGCGTGTGCATGTCGATCAAACCCGGCAGCAACGTCATGCCCTTGAGATCGACGCGGCGCGCGCCGGGCGGCGGCGCTGCGTCCTGGCCGACGGCCGTGATACGGCCATCGGTAATGGTGATCTGCGGATGGTCGGTCACGCGCCCCGTCAGCACGTCAACCATCCGGTCGGCGCTGACCACGACGGTATCGGCGAAGGCGGTGGTCATCGCGGCATTGACGGGTAGCGCGCCGAGAATGAACGCCGCGCGAAAAATCACGATCGATCGCATGCCTGTCCCCTTTTTATGTTGCGGCAAAGCTATCACAAGAGCGGCTCTGCGGGTTCGACGTCGGACAACAAGACATTGATGCGCGGGGCCTGCGCACCCCGCACCGCTGCAAACGCCACGATGTGCTCCGCGATGTGCTGCACGTAGCCCCGTGTTTCGTTATAAGGAATATTTTCAATCCACACATCCGCATCCATCGGCGTCCGCGGCAGCCAACGCGCGACGGCCGCGGGCCCTGCATTGTAGGCGGCGAGACTCAACGTCAACTGCTCGGAGTAACGATCCAACAATTCGCGAAAGTAGGCGGCCCCCAGCGGCACGGCGATTGCCGGATCAAACAGGCCGTCGCGGCCCGGGGATGACAGGTGCCAGCGGCGCGCGACCGCGGCGGCGGTCGAAGGGACCATTTGCATCACGCCGCGGGCGTCCGCATGTGAAACCGCATCCTTGCGAAACAGGCTCTCCTGGCGCATCACGGCCAATATCCAATCCTGCGGCAATTGCGCGAGTTTGCCGGCGCGAACCACGGCGTCCATATAAGGCCGCGGATATCGCAAGGTCACATCGTCGAATTCGCCGGTTTGCGCCAGCGTGGTGATGGATTGCGCGAACCAGCCCCAGCTCGAGGCGAGCACGGCGGCCTGCACCTTCAAGGCATTGTCGGCGCCCTCGAGTGCGGCGTTCCATTCCGAGCCCGCCTCGTCGGTCATGTCGCAATCGAATAGTTCGTGCGCGCGAACCAAGCCGGCCGTCTTGGCCAGCGCGGCTTGCGCCGCGGGGTCGAGCGGCGAGGGCCGTACATTCAGGTCGTAGGGCTGGGCCAGACGATCGGCCGCAAGATAGCCGTAGTAGTCTCGAAGCCCGGCGATTTCACGGAACATCGGCGCCGCCGCCGCATCCCCTTGGGTGGCGGCGATGGCGCGGGCATGCCAGTAGCGCCAACGAGGCTGCGCGGCAAGGCTCGGCGGCATTTGTTCCGTCCACGCGAGGGCCCGGGCGAAATCCCCGTTCCACAATGCCGCCCGCACCCGCCACTCCTGCACCTGGCCATCCACCGCCGCCTGCGGCACGTCGTTGAATGCCGCGATCGCGCGCGGATCGCGGTCGTAGGCGGCACCCAGCGCGGCGGCGCGCTGCAGCCGCCCTCTAAGTTCCGGTGCCAGGCCGTCGCGTGCGGTCAGTTTCGGCAGCAAGTCCAAGGCATTCACCGGCTCGGTGCGCGCAAGTTTCTCGAACCCTGAAGCCAAGGCCTCCGGTTCGACCGCCAAGGAGGGATGCGTCGCCAGGACATTCAACGCCGCGCGCGGCGAATCGAGAAGATCAGACCATTGCAGCAGCGCTGCCCTGCGGTCGATCGGCACATCGGCGGCGTATTCCCGCGCCAACCGCGGCAGGTCGGCCGAGAGTGCGGCCCGCGCGCGATTCTCCGCCAACGCCGCCGTCAGCAGACCCTGTCGGCGCAGCCACGCGAATGCATCGGCGCACTCCGCGGGCGCCTTCTGCGGAAGAACCCAGCGGGCGAGCGCGGCGGCGGCAAGCCCTTGCGTGTCCTCCGTGGACAATCGTGCTTGGAGCCGGTCGCACACCAGGACCGGATCGATGACATCGGCGGAGCGCGGCAGAAACCAGTCCCAGCGCCGGCGCTGTGCGAGGCTTGCGAGCCAATCCCGGCGCAGGCCGTGCGTCACGGTCTGTCCGGCATGCGCGCGCAGGAAGGCGTCAATCGCCGCGTCGAGGTTTTCGTTCGCGCCCGACAGGTCGCGCCGCAACCTGGCCGCGACCAGATAGTCGTGGATGGCGTAGTTCTGCAGGGCGGGTGAATCCGCGGCATCCGGCTGATGCAGGCGGATGCGCTGCATGGCGGCGACGAATTCGTCGCGGACCGCGGCATTTTCCGTTGCGGGCTGACCCACGAGGGGCTGCGCGGACAACGGCTCCGCAAAGGCGCAGACAATCGCGGCGCCCAACAGCGCTTTTAGCCAGGTCGACATCCGTGCATTATGCTGGCTGCGCAACATGGGCATGAAATCTAAAGTCGTGGCGATATTGGAAACGCGCGCCGGCGCCCACCTCGCCGATTTGATTGCGCGCCGCGGCGGCGTGCCCCTGCTCGCGCCCGCCTTGGAAGAGGTGCCGGATATCGATCCGCAGGCGGTGAGTTCGCTGCTGGCGCGATGGCGGATCGATCGTTTCAAAATATGCATCTTTCAGACCGGTGTCGGCACGCGGGCCCTGTTTGCCGCAGCCGATGCGGCGGGTCTCGGCGCGGAACTGCAAGAACTCTTGGCCGCGGCAACGGTGGTGGTGCGCGGCCCGAAGCCGGTCGGCGAACTCAACGCGCGTGCCATCCGCATCGACATCAAGGCGGCTTCGCCCTTTACCACAGAAACAGTGCTCGCCGCCCTCGCCGATGTTCCGATTGCGGGCGCCGCGGTTCTGGTGCAGCGATACGGCGAAACAAATCAAGCGCTGGCGGCGGGATTGACGGCCCGCGGCGCTACGGTGCAGGAAATCGCCACTTACCGCTGGGCCTTGCCCGCCGACACGCAGCCGCTCTCCAAGCTGCTCGAGGCGCTGTCGCGTGGAGGCGTGGATGCCGTCGTTTTCACCAGTGCCGTTCAAATCCACAACCTCTATTCGATGGCCGAGAAGTCCGGAAGTGCGGCGGATCTGGCAAATCATCTGAATCGTTCGATCGTCGCATCGATCGGCCCTGTCTGCTCGCGCGCATTGCGCCACTACGGGGTTGCACCGGCATTCGAGGCCAGCCCGCCCAAACTCGGGCCCCTGATGGCGGCGCTGGACGCGGCTTTGGGGGCATAGGAAACTTCGAGGCACCGAAAAGAGCAGTGCCTCGAAGCTTCCTATGCCCCCAGGCCCTTCCGAGATACCTCCGGATGTCGGCGAATTACTGACAGCCGCTTGGCTCGACGTCTGACGAAGCCGCATTCGGATGTGCTCGGAAATGGACCGCGAGGCGGTGTATAAATACGGGCCCGCTTCAACGACCTTCAGGAGTGACTTCAGTGGCCAAGCAGAAAAAATCAGCAAAACCGTTCTTGACGGACGTAAAAACGCTGCGCGATCGGGCGCGCAAACACATTGCCGGCGGTGGGGTAACCTTTACATACAAAGGTGACGTCAAGAAGGCGATCGACATTCTGCAATCCGTTCTGGCGACGGAAATCGTGTGCGTCCTGCGTTACACGATGCATGCGGTCGCGGCCCAGGGCATATCCAGCGAAGGCGTCAAGGCCGAGTTTGCGCAGCACGCCAAGGAAGAGCAGGGGCACATGAACGAAGTCGCCGAGCGCATCAATCAGCTTGGCGGCGTACCCGACTTCAATCCCACAACCTTGACGTCGCGCGCAGCCTCTGAATACGGCACCGCCGGCAATCTGGTGGAGATGATCAAGGAAAATCTGATCGCGGAGCGAATTGCCGTGGATCACTACCGCGAGCTGATCCGCTATTTCGGCGACAAGGATCCGGGCACGCGCACGATGCTCGAAGGCATATTGGTGGTGGAAGAAGAGCATGCGAACGACATGCACGATCTGCTCGTGGCGCACGAAGGCCGCCCCATGCTGCCCGCCTAGAGACCGATGCTCTAGTTCGCTCCGCCCACCGCAGGCGAGTCGCTGGCGGGAAAGGACTCCTCCAGCGCCTCATCCAACAGCTCATCCATGTGATCCTTGTCGGACCCTTCGCGGTGCTTGCGCATATACGCGGCGGCATAGGAGCACGCCGGATCGACCGACCAGCCGTGCTCGGCGGCCACTGCAAGCGCCGCGCGCATCAATTCGGCCGCGATACCGCGGCCGCCGATCTCCCGCGGAACGCGGGTGTGCGTGATCGTCATCACGCCATCCGCCTGTGTGTAGTCTAGTTCCGCGCGATGCCCGTCGACCTCGGTCGTAAATCGGTTTGCGTTCTGATCATGGCTAACGGTGCTCATGTTCCGGTGGATGCTCCGCTGGGCGTTCTGCGGGACGCGCCTGAGGTTGAGGCGCGGGCCTGGCTTGAGTTTGCGCCGGTTCGCGGCGCTGCTCAACTGGCGCGGCTTGCCGCGGCGGCGGGGCTTCGCGCTGCGGTGGGGCCTGGCGCTGCTGGGGGGCTTCGCGCGGCGGCGGAGCTTCGCGCTGCGGTGGGGCTTGGCGCTGCTGCGGGGCTTCGCGCTGCGGTGGGGCTTGGCGCTGCTGCGGGGCTTCGCGCGGCGGCGGAGCTTCGCGCTGCTGCGGAGCCTGGCGCGGCGGAGGAGCCTCTCGTTGCGGCGGAACGGCGCGCTCTTGTGGCGGCGCGGTTTCGCGTTGAACAGGCCGCACGTCGCGAGCCGGAGCACCGACACTTCGATTCGGCGTAGCTTCCCGGTTCGGAGCCGCTTCTCGATTGGGGGAATTTTGGCGCTCCGCTCCAACCGGCGCGTTCCGTGCCGGCATCACCGCATTGCGTGCCGGTATCGGATTGGAAAAGTTTCCGGCGCGAGGCGTGGCCGCAATCGGCGGACGACCGTGATTGGCCGCGGCGCGCAATTCCGGATTGGTGCGCGCGGCCTGGACATGCTCGCGCTGAACCGGGGTGGCTTCGATGTGGCGCTCGCGCGCCGCGGCCATCTCCTGCGAGCTAGGTGCGGCGCGAACGCCGCCGCTGCCGCCGTTGTAACTGACTCGGGTCACGTTGACATTGTTGATGACCGTCTTGTTGTAGACGTTGGTGATGTGCGTTGAGCCGACATTGACGACCGCGCGGTTGTAGAAAAGGTGGCCGCCCTGCCAATAGCCGCCCTCATAGCCTCTGCCGCCATAGCCGTAGCCATAATTGACGCCGCCATAAAATCCGACCTGGGGCCCCCAGTAGCCCGCATGCCAAAGGAAAACGGCACCTTCGGCTCCCCAGTATCCGGGGGTCCATAAATATTCGGGCTGCGGTGCTTCGACCCAGGTTCCCGGCACCCAGTAATAGTCTTGAATATCATCGCCCCAGGCCCAGTATCCGGGCGTCCATATATAGCCGTCGCCGGGAATCGGCGGCTGCTCATACACCGGAATCTCGGGAGGGGCGATGCTGACGGACACGCTGATTTGCGCCAAGCTCAGTGCGGGCGAGAACATCAGGAGCAACGCCGGAATGATGGACAAACGCCAGGATTTCGAACGCATGATTAGTCTCCGACTGTGGTATGGCGCAGTGGCGCGAGTTTCTTGTAGGAGCAGCTTATCGAGAATCCGGCCCCGTCTTAATCGGCGAGGCGCGCCGACGCCTGTAGGATATGGCTTATCCCATTGCGCCGTAATACCACCGATATCACGCGCGCTCTTGGCATCGATAAAAGCGTGATTTTGTTGGGGTTAGATTCTGAAAGAGATTCCTATTTCTGCACAATAGCGACCGAAATAGAGCCGCCTGATGCATGGCTTACTGTATATAATAACAGTAACTGAATCACCTCGAAAAGTCCATGAACGGTGCCTCTTCCACCAAGATCAAAGTGTTAAGGCTGCGGCTCAAGGACAAGCACGCGAAGTTCTTGCGCGCCCTCGCTGGGGAAGTGAATTTTGTCTGGAACTACCGCAACGAATTGCAGATAACGATGTTCAATCGCGAACGCCGGTTTCTCTCGGGATTTGACTTCGCGAAGTTCACGCGCGGCGCGACCAAAGAAGGGCTGCATCTGCACTCTCAGACCGTGCAGGCGATCGCGGAGGAATATGCCATGCGGCGCAGGCAATTTAGAAAGGTGCGGCTCAGATGGCGAAAGTCCACCGGCAGCCGTCGCAGTCTCGGTTGGATTCCCTTCAAGAATACTGCGATTCAGGTCGCTCGTGGACAGGTCAAATTCGCCGGCCACTGGTTGGCATTGTGGGATAGCTATGGTCTCAAGTCGTACCCGATTCGCGCGGGGAATCTGTGCGAAGACGCTCGCGGCCGCTGGTACTTGAATGCCTGCGTCGCCGTGCCGAGTGGAGAGCCTCGATCTTCAGCCGGGCGAGACGTGGGCATTGACCTGGGGCTGGAAGACTTGGTTGCCACGAGTGTCGGGGAGAAAGTGTTGGCCCCGCAATTCTATCGCAGTCTGGAGCCTAAGCTTGCGATCGCGCAACGTGCTGGCAAGAAGGGTCGTGCGCGCGCGATCCATGCCAAAATAGCGAATCGCAGGAGGGATTCGCTGCATCAGTTCTCGACTCGACTAGTTCGCGCGTACGACATCATCTATGTTGGCGATGTAAGCGCCGCCGCGCTCGTCAAGACACCGCATGCCAAGTCGGTGCTCGATGCGGGCTGGTCGGTGTTTCGAACGATGCTCCGGTACAAATGCGATTTCGCAGGTGCAACGTTCGCTGAAGTCAATGAAGCGTTTTCAACCCAGACCTGTTCAGTGTGCGATGCACGCAGTGGCCCTAAAGGTATCGCAGGTCTTGGAATAAGAGTGTGGACTTGCAGCAAATGCGGAACGGTCCATGACCGCAACGTGAATGCCGCAAGGATCATTCTCGCGGCGGGACGTCGCCGCCTTGCAGAAGGAATCCCGCCCTTCAGGGCGGGAGGACGTCAAAGCCCCGAATCGATATTCTCTGCTCCTTAATCTAATGGTTTTGCCTATGACAGCCGCCCCGGTTATTGCCCAGAACGCGGATGTCCGTTTCCTCGGGAAGCTTCTCGGTGACGTTATCCGCACCTACGGCGGTAACGCGCTGCTCGATCGAATCGAAGCGATTCGGGCGGCATCCGTCGACCGATTCCGCGGCATCGCAAATCCGCGGGGCCTGGCCGCCGGCTGGGAGAGCCTGTCGCTCGATGAAACAGTCGCCTTCGTCCGCAGCTTCATGCTGTTCTCCATGTTGGCGAACCTCGCGGAAGACCGGCAAGGCGCGGCGGCTGAAAAGGACAGCTCCCTGGGATCGGCTCTCGCCTACCTTGAAGCCCAGGGTGTGTCGCTGCCGCAAGCGGCGGCGCTCATCGATCATGCCCTCATCACGCCGGTGCTCACGGCCCACCCCACCGAGGTGATGCGCAAGAGCATGCTGGATCATCGCAACCGTATCGCGGCCTTGATGGCGCAGCGCGACGCGGGTCTTCGCGAGACTGCCGCGGGCGAAGTGATCGAGGAAGCCATCGCCGCGCAAATTGCATTTCTGTGGCAGACGCGGGCGCTGCGGCATGAACGACTCTACGTGGCGGATGAAGTGGATACGGCGCTCGCTTACTTGAGGGACATATTTTTACCGGTCATTCCCGCCCTGTACGCCCGCTGGGAGCGCTTGCTCGAGAAACGTCCGCCCAGCTTTCTGCGGCTCGGCTCCTGGATCGGCGGCGATCGCGACGGCAATCCGCATGTCACCGCGGATTCATTGCGCCTGGCATTGGGCCGCGCCAGCCAGGCGCTGCTCGCGGATTATCTGGAACAACTCAACGCCATCGGCGCTGAATTGTCGCTGTCGAGCGAGCTCGCGGCGGTATCCGAACCACTCGCAGCCTTGGCGGAGTCAAGCGGCGATCTCAATGCGGCGCGCGCCGACGAGCCCTATCGGCGCGCCATCACCGGGATGTATGCACGCCTCGCCGCCACGTATCAGAATCTGACCGGCCGGATACCGCCGCGGCCGGCCACGGTGGAAGCGCTCGCCTATCCGGATGCGCCGAGCTTGCGCGCGGATCTGCAAGTCCTCGAGGACTCGTTGAAGTCCGAGAGCCGGGTACGCCTCAACGGCGGCGGCGCGCTGTCGCGGCTAAATCGGGCGGTCGAGACCTTCGGCTTCCATCTGGCGACGCTGGATCTGCGGCAAAACGCCGATGTGCATGCCAGGGTCGTGGCGGAATTGCTCAAAATCGCCGGAGTCTCGGAGGACTACTGCGCCCTCGCGGAAGCCGAGCGCGTCTTACTCTTGCGGCGCGAGTTGGCGAGCGAACGCTTGTTGGCCAGCCCGTACGCGCGCTATTCCCCGGAGACCCTGTCGGAACTCAGCATCGTGCGTGCGGCAGCCGAAGCGCATCAGCGCTACGGTGCCGAATGCATCCGCTTCTACATTATTTCCAAGTGCGAGAGCGTGTCGGATTTGCTGGAGGTCAACATCCTTTTGAAGGAAGCCGGGCTGTACCGCGGGCAGGGCAGTGCATCGGCGGCGATCATGGCCGTGCCGCTGTTCGAGACCATCGCCGATCTGGAGGGCTCGGCCAAGGTGATGCGGGCGTGGCTGGAAATGCCGGAAACCGCGGCGATCGTGCAGGCTTTTGGGTTTCAAGAAGTCATGGTGGGCTACTCGGACTCGAACAAGGATGGCGGCTATCTGACTTCCGTGTGGAGCCTGCACCAGGCGACCCGCACGCTCGCGGGCGTCTTCGAGAAATACGCGACGCCCATGCAGGTGTTTCACGGCCGCGGCGGGGCCGTCGGCCGCGGCGGCGGCTCATCCTTCGCGGCGATTCGCGCGCAGCCTCATGGCACCGTGCGCGGACGCATCCGTATCACCGAGCAAGGCGAAATCATCGCGGCGAAATACGGCACGCGCGAGAGCGCGGCCACAAACCTCGAAGCCATTGCGGCGGCGACAGTGCTTGCATCGCTGGAGAATGCTTCGCTTTCCGGCGAGAGCGGCGCACGCTTCGCCGCGGCCATGCAGGATCTTTCCAAGGAGGCGTTCCGTGCCTACCGCGCGCTGGTGTACGAGACCGAAGGGTTCGCGGCTTTTTTTAGACAATTGACGCCGCTGCTGGAGATCTCGGAACTTAAAATCGGTTCGCGTCCGGCCTCGCGTACCAGCTCCCAGAGAATCGAGGATCTTCGGGCGATCCCCTGGGTGTTCAGTTGGGCGCAGGCCCGGGTGATGTTGCCGGGATGGTATGGCGTCGGTCAGGCAATGCGTTCGGCCGACCCAGGGTTGCTGCGGGAAATGCTCGATGCCTGGCCGTTCTTCCGCGCCACGGTCGATAATCTGGAAATGGTGCTGTCGAAGTCGGATATGGGGATCGCCGCCCGTTATCTTACGCTGGTGAAGGATCAGGCCATGGGCGAAGCGCTATTCGGGCGCATTCGCGCCATGTGGCTGGCCACCCAGGAATGCATTCTCACGGTGACCGGGCAGTCGCGCCTGCTGGAAAAGCATCCCGCGTTGGACGCCTCCATTCGATTGCGGCTGCCGTATATCGAGCCGCTCAATCTGCTGCAGGTCGAATTGCTCAAGCGTCATCGCGCGGGGGAGAAGGATCCGCGGGTGCGCGAAGGCATTCAGCTTTCGATCAATGCCATCGCGACGGCGCTGCGCAATAGCGGTTGAACGATGCTGCGCAACGAGGAATTCGGGCCGTGGAATCCAGGCATCGAGTCGCTGGTACCGAAGGAATTGGGCCATCTCGCCACCATCTTTCGCCCCGACAATGTCTTTACCAGCATCGCCGCGGCGACGGAATTGCGCGGCCTGACCGGATTCAGCTTGAGCGAATTGGTGGTGTTTCGTCCGCAGCGGCTGACGTTGCATGAACTCTTGGTGCGCGTCACCGCCGATTTCGCGGTGCCCGACGGCACTCGCATCGCGGATCTCGGCTTGAACTTTCGCGAGATCGCGCGGCTGCTGCTGTCGCATTATCTCGAGCCCGCGATGGACGCGATCGTGCGGTCCTATGAGCGCGCGCTGCAAGATGCCAACGGCATCATCGAGGGCGCACTGTCGCGCTTGAACCGCAACTGGGGCCCCGGGGAGATCGCGGAGCTCGAGCGCCTGGCCGCGGCGTCCGCCGCCGCGGCCGGCGTTGCCGGATACAAGAGTCTGGCTCGCGTGATGTCGGCATTGTTCACGACGCAGGGCGCCGCGTGGGGCACGAAAGAGCTGATCGCTTCGATGGCGGGAGGTCTCGCCGGCAACGATTACGGCAGCGACTGCATCGGCCGGGCGATCGAGCCTCTGCTGCGGACCGCCGCGCGCGAGCAGGGATACAAGCTTCTGCCGCGCCAGGAGCATCCCGTGGTCATCAACACCAAGGGGCCCTCGGCGTCCGGCAAGAGCACGTTGCGGCCGCTGCAGAAGAAGCTCACCGGCGACATCGGCGTGCAATGGAGCGATTTTGCGCTGATCAGTCCCGACATTTGGCGCAAACAGCTGTTGGACTATGCGTCGCTCGGCGCGGCGTTCAGATATGCGGGCGCATTCACCTCGGACGAGGTGCAAATCATCGATCAGAAACTCGACCGTTACATGGCATCCAAGAATCGCCGCGGCGAGATGTCGCATTTGCTGATAGACCGGTTTCGCTTCGACAGCTTTGCACCCGATTCAGCCGAAGCGGGCAGCAATTTGCTGACTCGATTCGGCCAGACGGTTTATTTGTTCTTTGTGATCACGCCGCCGGAAATGTTGGTGGAGCGCGCGTGGCAGCGCGGTCTGGAGTTCGGCCGATACAAAGCAGTCGATGACACCTTGGCGCACTCGGTCGAAGCGTATTCGGGCATTCCCAACGTGTTTTTTACCTGGGTTCGCCGCAGCGACAAGCGCATTCGGTTCGAATTTTTGGACAACACCGTGCGTTTGGGCGAGCGGCCTCGAACCGCGGCCTTCGGCGACAACGAAACCTTCAACGTGTTGGACGTAAAGGCCATTTTGGGTATAGACCGTTATGCACGCATCTACGTCGACGCGACCGCCGCCGAATTTCTCTACCCCGATCGCGCACAGCTGGTTCCCGAGAAGAACGTGAATTTCCTCAAGCGCTGCGTCGCGACCTTTCAGCGCGTGAATTTTGCCGAGCAGGCAAGCGGACGAATTTATTTGCGCATCGAGCGGGGTCGGACGATCCAGAAGGACGGCGCGGCGCTGGATCGGGCGGTTCAAAGCCCGGACACCTTGGCGGCGATCCGGGCCGTGGGGCCCGATGCGCTGACCGGCGGCGTGCCTGAGGCGCCGCAAGCGGTTTACCTCACGGCCAACGACGGCCAGGCATCGCCGCCGACCCTGGGTCAGTGGGGTCCGCTAACCTAGAAACCCGCAGTGCCGATCGACGTGCGCCGCCAGATCGAGCGTGTGCTGGCGGGTCAGGCGCTCCGCCTCATCCGTTTCTCGCTTCTCCAGCGCCTCGATGATCTTCAAGTGATCGATGATGGAGCGCGCCGCCCGATCGTTCTGCGTGATCGTCGCGCGGCGAATTGCGCGCACATGCAGCAGCAGGTTTTTGGTCGCATCGACGATCATTTGCGAGCCGCCCAACGCGATCACCGCGGTATGGAAAGCGATGTTGGCATCGGAGTACTCGCACAAATGTTCGGATGGCGGCGAATTTTGGAATTCATCGAACAGATGCCGCAGCTTGGCGATCTCCGCGTCGCTGGCGCTCAAGGTCGCGAGCCGCGCCGCCATGGACTCGAGCGCCGCCCACATCTGAATCATTTCAATCATCTCGCGCTTCGATTTGCGGATGATGTAAATGCCGCGGCGCGGCACCGTGCGAATGAATCCTTCCTGTTCCAACAGGGACAAAGCCTCGCGGATGGGTGTGCGGCTGACGCCGAGCGCGTTGGTCAATTGGCGCTCATCGAGCCGCAATTCCTGTTGCGGATCATAGATATCCGTATCGGCAATGGCATTTTTCAGAAGCGTATAGGCTTGGTCGCGCAAGCTGGTGGCGTTGAGCGGGGCGAGCGCCAGCGGAGTGGCTGAAGTGGTTCGTTGAACCAGCGTCACTATGGAATTCATTAGGCCTCTTTAGATAGGAGATTGACGACCAAGCTTGTCAGGTCACGGGGTGTACGAGATATATTACATTGCAGCGGATCTTTTCCCAGCGAATAAATTTCCCGATCGACCGTCCGAGCCGAATCGACCACCCGCCGGTCACTGTTGCATAGCGCAATTCTTGGCGAGACGAGTCTTACGGATTTCGCGCTCCCGCAACCGCCCCAGCCCTCATTGCAACCGGACTTTGCACTTTAAAGTTCGATGGTTCCAAGCGCCGTCCCTTTGCTTGACACTTCGAAACACGTTCATATATGGTATACCACGATAACGATGCGTGGCTGGCCTGTTCTCGAATTTAATGATTCGAGCTTCGTTATTCGGAATATGCAAAGTGGATTACTCTCAGCGCAGCACATTTTCGCTCTACCAAAAAGCGCGGAATTGCGCGTCTCACTCTGCGCCAAAAACGGAGAAATAAAATGAATGAAAATGTAACTGCTAAATCACCTTTCGCGAATCCTTGGATCCAACTCATCATCGGCGTCATCTGCATGGCCGCGGTGGCCAATTTGCAGTATGGCTGGACGCTTTTCGTCAATCCCATCGACGCCAAGTTTCACTGGGGACGGGCGGCGATTCAGGTCGCGTTCACGCTATTCGTGCTGCTTGAAACGTGGCTCATTCCCATTGAAGGCTACATGGTCGACCGCTTCGGTCCACGCTATGTCGTGATCGTCGGCGGCATCCTCGTCGCGATCGCCTGGGTGATGAACTCCGTGGCGAGTTCACTACCGGTGCTGTATTTCGCCGCAGCGATCGGCGGCATCGGCACCGGCTGCGTCTACGGCACCTGCGTGGGCAACGCGCTCAAATGGTTTCCCGGCAGGCGCGGACTGGCGGCCGGCATTACCGCCTCGGGATTCGGCGCCGGCGCGGCCATCACCATCGGACCGATTCGAACGATGATCGAGGCTTCCGGCTACCAGCACGCGTTCTTGACGTTCGGCCTCATTCAAGGCGGCATCGTGTTCGTGTTGGGATGGCTGCTGTTGGCTCCGCCGCCCAGCATCCAAGCGATGATCGTCAAGCCCAATCAAACGGCGCACGGTTATACGCCTGGCGACGTGCTGAAGAGCCCGGTGTTCTACGTGATGTACTTCATGTTCGTGCTGATCGCGGCCGGCGGTCTCACCATGGCGGCATCCATGGCGCCCATCGCGGACGACATGAAGATTTCGAAGATCCCGGTCGAATTGTTCGGCATGGTGCTCCCGGCGCTGGGATTTGCGCTGTTCCTGAATCGCATTTTCGATGGCGTCGGACGGCCGTTCTTCGGTTGGCTCTCCGATCAGATCGGGCGCGAATATACGATGGCGCTGGCTTTCACCATTGGAGCGATCGCGCTGTTCACGTTGAGCCAGTCGGGAAGAAATCCGGTGGTGTTCGTGCTGGTGACAGCGTTGTATTTCGGCGTTTACGGCGAAATATTCAGTCTGTTTCCCGCCACGCAGGGCGATACCTTCGGGTCGAAGTTTGCGGCGGCCAATAATGGCATGCTGTACACCGCGAAAGGCGCCGGCTCGTTGCTGGTGCCCGTCGCTGCCCTGGTCGCGAAAAACTACGGCTGGAACACCGTGTTCGCGATCTTCGTCACCGGCAACCTCATTGCCGCGCTGATGGCGCTATTCGTATTGAAGCCGATGCGTGCGGCGCATTTTGCCAAAAGCAAGATTGCCTTCCCGCAGCAATCGGCCCCGGCGGGCGCCACGCCCGCACGCAACGCCTGAGGTTCTGGATTCACGCATTTTGGAGATAGATAGTATGGCCACTGCAAACCCCATCGTAAGTCCGCCCAAGGCCACGACGGCCGAGGACACCCTGCAACGGAAGAGCCGCGATGCGGGTGTGATCTCGGGTGGCCATCTTGTCGCGAAGGCGCTCAAGAATGAAGGTGTGGACACCATCTTCACCTTGTGCGGCGGGCACATCATCGACATCTACGACGGTTGCGTCGATGAAGGCATTCGCATCATCGATGTGCGGCATGAGCAGGTCGCTGCTCATGCCGCGGATGGCTACGCCCGCCAGACGGGCAAGCTTGGGTGCGTGGTCACGACCGCCGGGCCGGGATGCACCAATGCGGTCACGGGCGTGGCCACGGCGTTTCGATCGGAGAGTCCGATTCTCCACATCGGCGGCCAGGGCGCCCTGACGCAGCACAAGATGGGATCGCTTCAGGATCTGCCGCATGTCGAGTTGATGACGCCGATCACCAAATTTGCAGCGTCAGTCTCGAGCACCGAACGCGTGGCGGACATGATTTCCATGGCGGCGCGCGAGGCATTCAACGGCGCGACCGGACCTGTGTACCTGGAAATTCCACGCGACGTGCTCGATCGGGAGGTAGAGATCGCCAAGGCGGTTGTGCCCAAGCCCGGGAAGTACCGCGCTTCCACCAAATCGATCGGCGATCCACGCGACATCGAAAAGCTGGCGGACTTGCTGGTGAATGCAGAACGGCCCGCCATTCTCTATGGCCAGCAGGTGTGGACGGCGCGCGGGCACAAAGAGGCCATTGCGCTGCTGCGCGGACTGGATATCCCGGGCTACTTCAACGGCGCCAGCCGTGGTCTGTTGCCGCCGGGCGATCCGCATCACTTCGACCGTACGCGCACGCAGGCTTTTGCCAGTGCCGATGTGTTGGTGATTGTCGGCACGCCGTTTGATTTCCGCATGGGTTACGGCAAGCGCATCAGCAAGGACCTGCAGCTGGTGCAGATCGACATGGACTATCGGACCGTCGGCAAGAATCGGGACATCGATCTCGGATTGGTGGGCGATCCGGGCGCGATTTTGGGCGCGGTGCTGGCCGCCGCCGGCGGGCGCATCAAGGGCGACAAGCGCCAGGCGCGCCAGCAGTGGCTGAAGCAGCTGAGCGATGCGGAAGTCGTGGCCGGCGACAAGCTCATGCCTTTGTTCAAGTCGAATAGCGTGCCGATTCATCCGTATCGCGTCGCTTTCGAGTTGAACGAGTTTCTGGCCGACAACACCATTTATATCGGCGACGGCGGCGATGTGGTCACCATCTCGGCACAGGCGGTGCGGCCGCGCGGGCCGGGGCAGTGGATGGATCCGGGCGCGCTCGGTTCGCTCGGCGTGGGTACGGGCTTTGCCATTGCCGCGGGCCTCGCGAACCCGCAAAAGGAGGTCCTGTGCTACTACGGCGACGGATCATTCGGCATGACTGCCTTCGACATGGAGACGGCGAACCGTTTCGGCGTCCCCTATATCGCTGTCATCGGCAACAACTCCGCGATGAACCAAATTCGCTATGGCCAGCTTGCCAAGTACGGCGAGCAACGCGGCAATGTCGGCAATCTCTTGGGCGATGTGCCGTTCGGCAAGTTTGCCGAAATGCTGGGCGGTTACGGCGAGGAAGTCCGGGATCCGGCGCAAATCGCGCCGGCCCTGAAGCGTGCCCGGGAGTCGGTGCACAAATTGCGCAAGTCGGCGGTGATCAACATTTGGGTCGATCCGCGCGAATATGCCCCGGGTACCAAAAATCAAACAATGTACAAGTGAAGGGTCGCGGGAGTTTCCATGGCTAAGGCATTAGACGGCGTCCGCATTCTTGATTTCACGCATGTGCAATCCGGGCCCACCTGTACTCAATTGCTGGGGTGGTTCGGTGCCGACGTCATAAAGATTGAGAAGGCCGGCTCCGGAGACATCACCCGCGAGCAGCTGCGCGACGTGCCGGATGTGGACAGCCTGTATTTCACGATGCTCAATCACAACAAGCGGTCCGTAACGCTCGACACCAAAAGCGATCATGGCAAGGAGGTCCTGGAGCGCCTGGTCAAGCATTGCGACGTCCTGGTGGAGAATTTCGCACCCGGCGCGCTGGATCGCATGGGGTTCACGTGGGAGCGCGTTCAGGAACTCAATCCGCGCATGATCATGGCCTCGGTCAAAGGCTTCGGTCCCGGACCCTACGAGGAGTGCAAGGTCTACGAGAACGTGGCGCAATGCGCCGGCGGCGCAGCGTCCACCACCGGATTCGATGACGGTCCGCCCTTGGTGACCGGCGCGCAGATCGGCGACAGCGGCACCGGCTTGCATCTCGCCTTAGGCATCGTCGCGGCGCTCTATCAGCGCAACGCGACCGGGCGCGGTCAACGGGTGCAGACCGCCATGCAGGACGGCGTGCTGAATCTCTGCCGCGTCAAACTGCGCGATCAACAGCGGCTCGAGCGCACGAAGGTCATGAAGGAATATCCGCAATACCCGAACGGCAAGTTCGGCAGCGCCGTGCCGCGCGCCGCCAACGCCTCGGGCGGCGGACAACCGGGAACCATCGTGAAATGCAAAGGCTGGGAAACCGATCCCAATGCCTACCTGTATTTCATCGCCCAAGCGCCCGTCTGGAAGGCCATTTGCCAGGTCATCGGCAAGGAATCGTGGATCACGGATCCGGACTTCGCCACCCCGAATGCGCGATTGCCGAGACTCAAAGAAGTGTTCGCGACGGTGGAAGCATGGACCTCGACCAAGACGAAGTTCGAGGCGATGGCGCTGCTCAACGAGCATGACATCCCCTGCGGTCCGATCTTATCGATGGAAGAACTGGCGCATGAGCCTTCGCTGCGCAAGACCGGAACCATCGTCGAGGTTGACCATCCCAAGCGCGGCAAATACCTCACCGTCGGCAATCCCATCAAAATGAGCGACAGCCCCACCGTGGTCACCCGCTCGCCCCTGTTGGGCGAGCACACCGACGAGGTGCTGGCGGAATTGGGGTATGCGGCGGCGGATGTCGTCGCGCTGAGATCGAAAAAAGTCATCTGATTCGCGCTCGATGGCGTAACGCCGAGAGCCCGCACCTATCTTCCGAGGAAACCTTACGAATGTCACATGATAAAAGCGCCGTCCGCAAAATTCTCGATCAAGCCAAGGCCGCCGGCCGCGAGGCATTGACGGCACCGGAGGCGCGCGGTGTCTGCGAGGCGTATGGAATCACGATTCCCAAAGAAGGCGTGGCATCGTCCGCGGACGAGGCGGCGAAGCTGGCCGCAAGCATAGGCTTCCCAGTGGTGATGAAAATCGTCTCGCCGCAGATTCTGCACAAGACGGAAGCCGGCGGAGTCGTTGTCGGCGTGAAATCCGCCGAGCAAGCGAAGGAAGCGTACGCCGGCATCGTCGGCAATGCCCGAAAGTACGATGCCAAGGCAGAGATACTGGGCGTGCAAGTCCAACAGATGTTGACCGGCGGCCAGGAAGTGATCATCGGCGCTGTGACCGACCCAGCATTCGGCAAGCTCGTGGCCTTCGGGCTCGGCGGCATCCTGGTTGAAGTTCTCAAGGACATCACCTTCAGGCTCGCGCCGGCATCGAAGGAAGACGCGTTGTCGATGCTCGACGGCATTCAGGCGGCGGAGATTCTGCGCGGAGTGCGCGGCGCCAAACCCGTTGACCGTGCCGCGCTGTCGAACATGATCGAGCGTGTCTCGGCGCTGGTCGCGGACTTTCCTGAAATTTCGGAGATGGACCTCAATCCCGTGTTTGCGACCGATCACGGCGCCACCGCCGCGGACGTTCGAATCGTCCTCAATTTCAGCCCTGCGCCGCCGCGCGATCGGCCCAGCCAGGCGGCCATCGTCGAAAAGATGAATCGCATCATGAAGCCGAAAGCGCTGGCGGTGATCGGCGCTTCCGCCGAGAACGGCAAGATCGGCAATTCGGTGATGAAGAATTTGATCAATGGCGGCTACAAAGGCGAGATCTATCCGATCCATCCCAGCGCCGGCGAAATCATGGGCAAGAAAGCCTATAAAAGCGTCAAGGACGTGCCGGGAGACATCGACGTCGCGGTATTCGCGATACCGGCGAAATTTGTCGCGCAGGCCCTGACGGAGGTCGGCGAGAAGAAGATCGCCGGCGCCATTTTGATCCCCTCGGGTTTTGCCGAGACCGGCAATGTTGCGGGCCAGAACGAACTGGTGGAAATCGGCCGCAAGTACGGCGTGCGCCTCATGGGCCCCAACATCTACGGTTTCTATTACACGCCCAGCAATCTGTGCGCGACCTTCTGCACCGCCTACGATGTCAAGGGCCACGCCGCGCTGTCCTCGCAATCCGGCGGGATCGGCATGGCGATCATCGGCTTCTCGCGCTCCGCCAAAATGGGCGTCTCCGCGATTGTCGGCCTGGGCAACAAGTCCGACATCGACGAGGATGATTTGCTGACTTTCTTTGAGCAAGACGACAACACCACCATCATCGCCCAGCATTGCGAGGACTTGAAGGATGGCCGCGCCTTTGCCGAGGTGGCGAAGCGGGTATCGAAGAAGAAACCCATTGTGGTGTTGAAGGCCGGGCGCACCAGCATGGGCGCCCGCGCGGCAAGCTCGCACACCGGTGCGCTGGCCGGCAACGACAAAATATACGAAGACGTGTTCAAGCAGTCGGGCGTCATTCGCGCGCGCAGCTTGCGCGAGTTGCTCGACTTCGCCCGCGGCATCCCGGTGATGCCGACACCCAAGGGCAACAACGTGGTCATCATCACGGGGGCGGGCGGATCCGGCGTGCTGTTGTCGGACGCCTGCGTCGACAACGGCTTGTCGCTGATGGCGATGCCCGCGGATCTGGATGCGGCATTCCGCAAATTTATTCCGCCGTTTGGCGCGGCCGGGAATCCGGTCGATATCACGGGCGGCGAGCCGCCGAGCACGTATCAGAATACGGTGCGTCTGGGACTCCAGGATCCGCGCATTCACGCACTCATCCTGGGTTATTGGCACACCATCATCACCCCGCCGATGGTATTCGCGAAACTGATGGTCGAAGTTGTCCAGGAAATGCGCGCCAAGGGCATCGAGAAGCCGGTGGTTGCCTCCCTGGCCGGCGACGTCGAGGTCGAAGAGGCGGCGGAGTATCTGTACCAGCACGGGATCCCGGCCTACGCCTATTCCACCGAGATTCCGGTAGCGGTTCTGGGCGCCAAGTACAAATGGGCGCGAGGCGCGGGGCTGATTCCCAACGCGTAACGCTGCCGGTCGCAGACTGCCGTGCAGGAGACCCCGTCGAAAGTCGGCCGCCGGATAGGTGCAGCCCATGAAGATAGCGATCATTGGAGTCGGTGCGATCGGCGGCTATGTGGGGATCCGTCTTGCGCTGGCCGGAGAGGACGTCACGTTCATCGCACGAGGCGCGAGTCTCGAGGCGCTGCGCACCCGCGGCATCCGCTTGATCAATGCCGATGGCTCGGAAGAAGTCCTGCCGCAAGTCAGGGCGAGCGACGACTACGCGGAAGCGGGTGCTCAAGACGTTGTCGTGCTGGCGATGAAAGCGCATCAGGTCGAAGCGGTAACAGCAGATGTGCCGAAGCTGTTTGGCCCCAAGACGGTGGTCATTCCCATGCAGAACGGTATCCCCTATTGGTACTTTCACGGCCACAGCGGCGCGTACGCAGGAACGCGCGTGACCAGCGTCGATCCGAGCGGCGCGATCTACGACAAGATTCCATGCGAGCGCGTGATCGGCTGCGTGGTGTATCCTGCGGCGGAACTGCTGTCGCCCGGCGTCATCAAGCATGTCGAAGGCAATCGCTTTCCCGTCGGCGAACCCGATGGCACGACCAGCGAACGGGTGACGCAAGTTGCGCGCTGCTTTGTCAAGGGCGGAATGCAGGCCCCCATCTTGAGCGACATCCGCTCGGAAATTTGGCTGAAGCTGTGGGGCAATCTGACCTTCAACCCGATCAGTGCGCTCTCGCGGGCGACCTTGGCCGAAATCTGCCAATATCCACCCAGCCGCGCCATTGCCGCTGCGATGATGAGCGAGGCACAAAGTGTCGCCGGGCAACTCGGGGTCAAGTTTCGCGTCCCTCTCGAGAAACGCATCGCGGGCGCGGAGAAGGTGGGTCACCATAAGACCTCGATGCTGCAGGACGTCGAGGCCGCCCGGACACTGGAGATCGATGCGCTGCTCGGCTCCGTGGTGGAATTGGCGAGGCGCACCAACACGCCGACGCCGCATATCGATACGGTGTACGCGCTGACGAAACTGCTTGCCAAGACACTGGAAGACGGGAAATTGTAAAATTGTAGTGCGGAGTTCAATCAGCTATGAATGTTCACGAATACCAGGGCAAGGAAATTCTGCGAAGGTTTGGCGTCGCCACACCGCGCGGCGTACCTTGCTTCACCGTTGCCGAGGCGGACGCGGCGGCGCGCGAACTTGGCGGAAAAGTCTGGGTCGTCAAGGCGCAGATACATGCCGGCGGACGCGGCAAGGGCGGCGGCGTCAAAGTCGCCAAGTCCCTGCAGGAAGTTCACGACTTCGCATCGAAAATCCTCGGGATGACTTTGGTCACGCATCAAACCGGGCCGGAAGGCCGGCTCGTCAGGCGATTGCTGGTGGAGGAGGGGGCCGACATTCGCAAAGAACTCTACGTCGGCATGGTCGTGGATCGCGCCACGCAACGCGTCACGCTGATGGCGAGTTCGGAAGGCGGCATGGAGATCGAGGAAGTCGCCGCGCAACATCCTGAGAAGATACACAAAGTCGCCGTCGATCCCGAGACCGGCCTGACGGATTCGCAGGCCGACGAGGTTGCCAAAAAGATCGGCGTACCCGATGCGTCCGTAGCGCAGGCGCGGGCCTTCATGCAGGGGCTGTATCGCGCCTTCGTCGAATGCGATGCGTCTCTGGCTGAAATCAACCCCCTCATCATCACAGGGCGCGGCGCCGTGCTCGCGCTGGACGCCAAATTGAATTTCGATTCGAACGCCTTGTTCCGCCATCCGGACATCGTCGCGATGCGCGATCTGGACGAAGAGGATCCCGCGGAGGTCGAGGCTTCCAAGTACGACCTGTCGTACATCTCCTTGGGCGGCAACATCGGTTGCCTGGTCAACGGTGCGGGCCTCGCCATGGCGACCATGGACACGATCAAACTGTTCGGCGCGGAGCCCGCGAACTTTCTCGATGTCGGCGGCGGTGCCACGGCGCAGAAGGTGACGGAGGCATTCAAGCTGATGCTGAAGAACCCGGCGGTGAAGGGCATTTTGGTGAACATCTTCGGCGGCATCATGCGCTGCGACACCATTGCGGAAGGTGTGATCGCAGCGGCCAAGGAAGTGAAGCTCAGTGTTCCCTTGGTGGTGCGCATGAAGGGCACGAACGAAGAGTTGGGAAAAAAGGCGCTGCAGGCCTCCGGATTGCCCATTATTTCCGCGGACAATATGGCGGATGCCGCCAAGAAGATCGTTGCCGCCGTCAATGGCAGGCAAGGGCGGCCCGCATGAGCATTCTGATCGACCGAAACACCCGGGTGATGACGCAGGGCATTACCGGCAAGACCGGCGCATTCCACACACGTCTTTGCCGGGACTACGCCAACGGCAAAGCCTGTTTCGTCGCCGGCGTGAATCCCAGCAAAGCCGGGGAGAACTTCGAAGGCATTCCGATCTTCGGCAGCGTGCGCGATGCGAAGCAGCAAACCGGCGCGACCGTCTCGGTCATCTACGTGCCGCCGCCCTTCGCGGCAAGCGCCATCGATGAGGCCGTCGATGCCGATCTTGATCTGGTGATTTGCATCACCGAAGGCGTGCCGGTGCGCGACATGATCGCGACGCGAAACCGGATGCGCGGGAAGAAGACCATTCTTGTCGGACCAAATTGTCCCGGTGTGATCACGCCGGATGAAATCAAGATCGGCATCATGCCCGGCCACATTCACAAGAAGGGCCGCATCGGCGTGGTATCGCGCTCAGGCACCCTCACGTACGAGGCTGTGGGCCAGCTGATGGACTTAGGCCTGGGGCAGTCAACATGCGTCGGCATCGGCGGCGATCCGGTGAATGGCTTGAAGCACGTCGACGTCATGCGCCTGTTCAACGATGACCCGGACACCGATGCCGTGATCATGGTGGGCGAAATCGGCGGCGACGATGAGGAGACTTGCGCCCGCTGGGTCAAGGCTTATATGAAGAAGCCGGTGGTGGGTTTCATTGCCGGCGTCACGGCACCGCCGGGCAAGCGCATGGGGCACGCGGGCGCCATTATTTCCGGCGGCAAAGGCACGGCGAATGAAAAATTGGCCGTCATGGAAGAGTGCGGAATCAAGGTGACGCGCAACCCGGCGGAGATGGCGACTTTGCTCAAGTCGGTGTTGTAGTGACGGGGGCGCCGTTGCGCCCGGCATCCGCCAAAGCGTTGCTGCGACGGATGTTCGACGCGGCCATTGCCTCCGCACAGCCGGCGCTGTGTATTCCGCCGCATCTTCCGCGGGCGCCGCGCGGCAGATTTATCGTGATCGGTGCCGGCAAGGCCTCCGCCGCCATGGCGCAAGCGGTCGAGCAGAATTGGCGCGGCGAATTGTCCGGACTGGTTGTGACGCGCTACGGCTACGCCGTGCCGTGCAGGCAGATTGAGATCGTCGAGGCCGCGCATCCGGTCCCCGACGCCGCCGGCATGCACGCAGCGGAACGCATGCTCGAACTCGTTGGGCACCTGCACGCGGATGACTTGGTGCTCTGTCTGATTTCGGGCGGCGGCTCGGCGCTGCTGCCCTTGCCGGCAAAGGGATTGACCCTGGACATGAAGCAGAACGTCAGCCGCGCCCTGCTCGCCTCCGGGGCCACCATCAGCGAAATAAACTGCGTGCGTCGGCATCTGTCCGCCATCAAGGGCGGACGGTTGGCGGCCGCCTGCCACCCCGCGCGGGTGCTGACGCTGCTCATCTCGGATGTGCCCGGCGATCGGCCCGTCGATATCGCGTCGGGTCCGACCGTGGCCGATCCGACGACCTGCGCGGACGCGCTCAATATCGTGCGCCGCTACGGCATATCACTGCCGCAAGCCGTGCTCGAACTGCTCGAGAGTGGACGCGGAGAATCCGTGAAACCGGGCGATCCGCGGCTCGCGCGCGCCAGCGTGTTCACGATTGCCACGCCGCAAATGGCCCTCGAAGCCGCCGCCGCCGTGGGCGGCGATGCGGGAATCGCCGTCCACATATTGAGCGATGCTATCGAGGGCGAGGCCAGGGAGGTCGGCAAGGTATTGGCGGCCATTGCCCTGCAGGTGGCTGAGCGCAATCAACCGTTCGCGGCGCCATGCATTTTGCTGTCGGGCGGCGAAACCACGGTGACCGTGCGCGGCAACGGCCGCGGAGGGCGCAATGTGGAGTACTTGCTGTCGCTTGCCATCGCGCTGCAGGGACACGCGCGCATTCATGCCCTGGCGGGCGACACCGATGGCGTCGATGGGCAGGAAGAAATCGCCGGCGCGCACTCAGGGCCCGATTCGCTGGCGCGAGCCAGGAGTCTCGGACTCAAGCCCACAGACATGCTCGCCAACAACGACGCGCATCGCTTCTTCAGCGCGCTGGACGACTCGGTGATCACCGGGCCGACGTTGACCAATGTCAACGATTTTCGTGCGATCCTGATCGAATAGTCGATTTCGGGCTTCGCGAATGACTGTCGCCTCGGTGCTGCGCGCGCCGCAAGGCGGCGACCGGCGCTGACAGGGCTCTCAATCTGCTACTCTTTTGGGCATGGAATCGCCGCTGACACCGCTCGAGTTCGCACGCCGTGCACGCAAGCTGCATGGCCGGCGCGAAGCGGTGGTCGACGGCAATTCACGGTTTACGTACGCCCAATTCGGCCGGCGATGCGACCAATGGAGCGTCGCGCTCGCGAATCTAGGCGTGGTCAAGGGTGACCGCGTCGCGACGATTGCGCCCAACACGCATCAACATCTCGAGCAGTACTACGCGATCCCTCAGCTCGGGGCGGTCATCGTGCCCATCAACTACCGTCTGTCGGCGGAGGATTTCGTTTTCGTGATCGCGCACAGCGGCGCCAGCGTCCTGTGCGTTCATGGCGACTATCTCGACAGCGTCGACGGGGTTCGGGAACGGATGCCGGGCGTGCGGCACTTTGTCGCGCTCGAAGGCAACAAGGCGGGCTGGCTATCCTATGAGGCGCTGCTTGAAGACGGCGGCGAATCCCGCGGATTTCCCGACATAGTGGAAACGGATCTACTGGCCATCAACTACACGAGCGGTACCACATCGCGCCCGAAGGGCGTCATGATCACGCATCGGAACGCCTGGATAAATTCGGTCGGCACGCTGGCGCATTGGCCCATGACGCCCGCCGACCGGTATCTCTGGACCCTGCCGATGTTTCATGCCAACGGCTGGACCTTCGTATGGACCGTGACCGCGGCCGGGGCGACGCATGTCTGCCTGCGCGCCGTCGATGCGGCGGCGGTCTATGAACAGGTGCGTCGGGAACGGGTGACGCATCTTTGTGCCGCACCCACGGTCCTCATCGGCATTGCCAATGGTCCGGCCGAGAAGCGCGAGCAGTTGCCCCGCCGCGTTCGCGTGATTACCGCCGGCGCGCCCCCGGCCGCCGCCACCATCGAGCGCATGGAATCCGAACTCGGCTGGGATGTCCTGCAAGTCTATGGACTGACCGAAACGGCGCCGTTCATCAGCATTTGCGAGCCTTTACCTGAGCACGCGGCCCTGTCCGGCGCCGATCGCGCGACCATCAAGGCCCGCCAGGGGGTCGAATTGATCACCTCCGGCGAACTGCGGGTGGTGGACAGCGAAATGCGCGATGTGCCGCGGGACGGGGCGACCCTGGGCGAAATCGTCGCGAAGGGCAATGTCATCATGAGCGGCTACTACAATGATCCGCAGGCGACCGCCGCGGCCTTTGCCGGCGGCTGGTTCCACTCCGGCGACGGCGCCGTCGTGCATCCCGACGGTTACATCGAGATTCGGGATCGCTTCAAGGACGTCATCATCAGCGGCGGCGAGAACATCTCTTCGATCGAGGTCGAGGGCGCGCTGCTCCGGCACCCGGCGGTGCTCGAAGTCGCGGTAGTCGGCATGCCGCACGAGAGGTGGGGAGAATCGCCGCATGCATTCGTGGTTTTGCGCGCCGGAGTGTCCGCGACGCAAGAGGAGCTGCGCGTTTTCGCGCGCGGTGCGCTCGCGCATTTCAAAGTTCCCAGTGCATTTCATTTTGTGAGTGAACTGCCGAAGACCGCCACGGGAAAGATTCAAAAATTTGTGCTGCGTGGCAGACGCCCTGCGATAATGCATCAATGATTCGCGCGGAACCCATGGTTTGACGACTGCCCATTTCACCGACGCCGAGCGCAAGATCACGATCATCGGCGTGATGATTGTGTTCTTGCTGTCCGCGCTGGACCAAACCATCGTGTCCACCGCCATGCCGGTCATCATCAGTCAATTGCACGGCCTCGAGTTGTACGCGTGGGTGACGACGGCGTATCTCCTGTCCTCGACCGTCATGGTGCCGGTTTGGGGAAAATTAGGCGACCTCTATGGGCGCAAGCCGGTGCTGCTGGCCGGTATCGGACTGTTTCTTTTTGGCTCGTGGCTCTCGGGGCTTGCGGGCGAGTTCGGCACGCTGCCGCTTTTGGGCGGCGGGATGGTTCAGCTCATCGTATTCCGGGCCATTCAGGGTCTGGGCGGCGGCGCGCTCTTTACCACCGCGTTCGCCATCATCGCCGATCTGTTTCCGCCCCGGGAGCGGGGCAAATTTGCCGGGCTGTTCGGCGGCGTCTTTGGCCTCGCGAGCGCTGTCGGGCCGCTGCTGGGCGGCTACTTCACCGATCACGGAACCGTGACCCTGGCGGGCCACACGGTCGAGGGTTGGCGATGGGTGTTTTATCTCAACCTGCCGATCGGCTTGATAGCGCTGTTCATGGTCATCGCCAAGATGCCGAAACTGTCGCATGCCTCCAAGGGAAGCATCGACTATCTCGGTGCGGTGCTGATCGTCGCAGCCTGCGTGCCGCTGCTGCTGGCACTGACCTTCGGCGGCCAAAAATATCCCTGGGGCTCGCCGATCATGGTCGGACTGTTCGCCATGTTCTTGATCTGCGGGGTGTTGTTTGTGATCGTCGAGAAAAGGGTGAAGGACCCCATCATTCACATGGAGCTCTTCGCCAACAAGGTGTTCACGTGGGCCAACATCGCCGGCTTCTTCTCGTCGATGTCCTTTCTCAGCGTCGTGGCATTTCTGCCCTTGTTCATGCAGCTCGGACAGGGCGTGCCGGCGACGACCAGCGGGCTGTCGACGTTGCCGCTGATGATAGGCTTGATCGTCGCCGCGACGGTGAGCGGCCGGCTCGTGACCCGAACCGGCCGCTACAAGCCGTTCATGCTGGCCGGAATGGTGGTGCTGCTGGTTGCGACGTTCTTCATGAGTCAGATGACTTACCACACGACCCGCCTCGATCTGGGCTGGCGCATGGCAATTCTCGGCGTGGGCTTGGGTCCTTTGCAGAGCCTGTACAGCGTCGCCATTCAGAACGCCGTTCCGGTGAATCGCATCGGCGTCGTGACCAGCGCGAATCAGTTCTTTCGCCAAATCGGCTCCACCGTTGGCGTCGCGATTTTTGGCACGCTCCTGACCAACGATCTCAATTCCAAGCTCGCCGCTTGGGCGGCGTCCACGGGACTGCCGTCCATGAACCTGTCGAAGTTGCGCAGCCTGTCGATCGACGCGCAGATTCATTCAGGCTTGATGGACCTTCCCGCGGCGATTCGCGTTCTGATCGCGGATTCGGTGACCCACGTGATTCTGCTGAGCATCATCGTGGTCGTCATCGCGCTCACCGCGACATTGATGATCCCCGAGCTGCCCATGCGCGAACGCCCCAAGGTCCCGCCGAAGGATGCGGTGCCCGCCGAAGCGCACGTGTAAGAACTTTCAAGTCCGAGCGCTCCGCCCGGACTCCTGGCGCGCGGCGGCCATCAGTGCCTGGAAGTTGTCGCAGTAAAACTTGGCTTTCGCTTCCTCGGAAATGCCCTTGAATGTGCGCTCGAAACGGCCGATCGGATCGTCGGTGCCTTCCGGATGGGGATAATCGCTGGAAAACATGAACAGCTCGGGACCGGCATCCCTGATCAGACGGCCGACATCTTCTCCGGGAAAGGGCGTGAATTTCACCGCGCGGCGAATGTACTCGGAGGCCCTCAAGGGCAATGCTTCCACGGAGGGGTCGGTCCGCTTGAAGATTTTTTGGCTAAGATCGAGAGTGCGCAGATACTCCGGCACCCAACCGGCACCGAGCTCGATGACGCCGCCCCGCAATCGAGGAAACCGCGCGAACACACCGTCGAAAACCAGCGCGGTGAGAAACTGCTGAGGCCCGACGGATAGCAGCATGAAATCGCGCACGCGCAGGTTCTCGCCGCCCTCGGCGCCCGTGATGTCCTTCGGACGCGGCTGGCCGTTGTTCTCATAGGCGGCAATCTTGGTCGGACTGTTGGGGCCGACATGCAGCAGGAAAGGCACGTTCAAATCGCAGAACGCCTGCCACACCACGTCGAACTCAGGATGACCCGGCGACTTGTCGCCGACCGGCATTCCGGGAATCCAGAATGCGCCGCATCCCAGGCGCGCGCCCTCTGACATTTCCAAAACGCAACGCGCAGGGTCCGCCAAAGACACCTGGCCGGCTGCGATGAGACGCGGGTCCTGGCTGCAGAACGCCGCCATGGCGCGGTTGTGAGCCCGGATCCCGCCGTAGCGCACGTCCGGATCTTCGTGATGCAGGTATTGCGAGGCGGAAAAGGTCGAGAACACCAGCTGCCGTTTGAAGCCCAAATCGTCCAGTGCCGCCTTTCTTTCGGCCGCGTCGAACGCCCCCGGCGCATTCCATCCCTTGAGACCCTTCACGACGTCGACCGCCGCGGCGCCGCGTGCCATGCGCTGCTTCTGCTTTTCCACCGCTTCGTTGATCAGCTCGAAGCTCTTGGTCCCCGACTTCAGCAGGCTCATTTCGGGAAGCTTGCGGCGAATCTCCGGATCGGAGAAGTTGGCAATCCAGTCCCGGGTTTCCATGATGTGGCTGTCGGCATCGCAGTAGGGGCGATCGGTCGCATAAGTCATGGGGCGCTCTCCGCAGGCTTTATTAGACTCAAGTTATAATTAAGGCCCGCGCAAGTCAAATGTGCCCGCAACTCAAGAATTCGGTCTTTTCTTGCGTCCTTTGTGCCTGCCGTATTTCGCCTGCAAGGCATTGTTGCCGCCGATGATGAAATCGCTCCAAATCTCGGCGGCGCGGTGCGCGGCGATGCCCTTGCTGCGCAGCGCGCGGGCCGAGAGGATCGGCGCGTTGACCGTCATGACCGAGCAGACACGCGCGACATCGCGCGGAAAGTCATAGACTTCCATGCAGCGTTTCGTGAAATAGTCGATCATGATGCCGCGCTCATCCCGGTCCTGGCGCTTTGCCAGTCCGGCAATCGAACGGTCGCTGGCGAGCAAGCGCATGATCGGTCCGCGCTCGTACAGATATTCCATCGATCGCAGATTGGAGCGGTGGATGACTTCCTCATACGGAACATTTCTTGGCAGGACCCCGAGGTCGCGGCCGCGCAGGAATCGATACTCGCGCTCCACCAGCGCCTTGAAGAGATCCGCGAGGCGCGGAAAATATTTATAGATGAGGGGCTTGCTGATGCGGGCTTCGGCCGCCACGACTTCGAGCGTGCAACTCGACAGTCCACGGTTGACGATGAGCGCCACGGCGCTGTCCAAAATCTGCTCGCGCCGCTTCTCCGGCGGCATGCGCTGCGCGCGCTTTCTGACGGGCATGGACTTGATCGTCTCCACAATGATGCGACAAAGAGCCATTCTACGCGAGTCGCCAGCCGCCGGCCGCATTCGCTGACGTATACTGCGCGGACCTTTGGGCCACCGTCGGACGGCGATCTTGAAAACCAAAATTGCATCGATTGCAAGTGTCAGTCTGCTGGCGATCACGGTCTGCGGCGCGGCCGGTTCCGCCGATTTCGGACCGTCCAATCCGTTTTACTCGGCCAGCAAGCTGCCGTTTGGCGCGCCGCCGTTCGACAGGATCAAGGACGAGGATTATCAGCCGGCGATCGAGGCCGGCATGGCGCAACAGCTCGCCGAGATCGGCAAAATCGCCGACAACCCGGCGGCGCCGACCTTCGAGAACACGCTGGTCGCCATGGAGCGCAGCGGGCGGCTGCTGGCGCGAGCCTCCGCCGCCTTCGGCGGCGTGAGTCAGGCCAACACGAATCCGCTGCTGCAACAGGCGAAGACCGCGCTGGCGCCGCAGATGGCCGCGCACCAGGATGCGATCCGCCTGAATAAAAAGCTGTTTGAGCGCATTGCCGCCGTCTACAAAAGGCGCGCGGCGCTCAAGCTCGACGCCGAATCCCTGCGCCTGGTGGAAAGACAATACGGCGAGTTTGTCCATTCGGGCGCCAACCTGTCCGACCAGGACAAGGAACAGCTCAAGCAACTCAACAAAGAGATCTCGTCCTTGTCGGACGCATTTTCCAAGAAGTTGCTCGAGGCGACCAAGGCCGGGGCCTATGCGACGCAGGACAAATCCGCGTTGGCCGGTCTCAGCGATGCGCAGCTCGCGGCAGCGGCGCAGACCGCGAAAAAACGCGGCGTCCAAGGCTATGTGATCCCCTTGCAGAACACCACGCAGCAGCCGGTGCTCGCGTCGTTGCGCGATCGTACGTCGCGCGAGGCCATTTTCGGTGATTCATGGAACCGGGCTGAACGGGGCGATGCGAACGATACGCGGGACATCATCGCGCGGATTGCGCGGTTGCGTGCGCAACGGGCGCGGCTGCTTGGCTTCACTAGCCACGCTGCCTGGAAGATCGAGGATCAGATGGCGAAGACCCCGGAAACCGCCCTGCAATTCATGGATGCGCTGGTGCCGGTGGCGACCGCCAAGGCGGCCAGCGAAGCGAAGGACATTCAGGACGTGATCGACGCGCAGAAAGCCGGGTTTGCGCTGCAGCCGTGGGATTGGGATTTCTATGGAGAACAAGTACGCAAAGCAAAATACGCCCTCGACGACGCCGAGATCAAGCCGTACTTCGAGCTGAACAACGTGCTCGAGAACGGCGTGTTCTTTGCGGCCAACCAGCTGTACGGCATTACCTTCAAGGAACGGCAGGACATTCCAGTCTATGAACCGGATGTGCGCGTGTTCGAAGTGCGCGACGTCGACGGCAAGCCGCTGGCGCTGTTCTATTGCGACTACTTCAAGAGGGACAACAAGAATGGCGGCGCCTGGATGTCGGAATTTGTCCATCAATCGAAGTTGCTGGGCACCTTGCCGGTCATTTACAACGTGGCCAATCTGCCGAAGCCGGCGCCCGGCCAGCCGGCATTGATCAGTTTCACCGACGTGACGACCATGTTTCACGAATTCGGCCACGCGCTGCACGGCATGTTTGCCGACACGCGCTACCCAACGCTCTCCGGCACCGCGACCGCGCGCGATTTCGTGGAATTTCCGTCCCAGTTCAATGAGCACTGGGCGATCTACCCGGCCGTGTTCAATCACTATGCCAAACACTATCAAAGCGGCGCGCCGATGCCCGATGCCTTGGTGGAAAGGCTCAAAAGGGCGAAGAATTTCGCGGAAGGCTACCAACTGACCGAGTTATTGGCCGCCGCCGAACTGGATATGCAGTGGCATGTATTGGCCGCCGATGCGCCGCCGCAGGATCCCGATGCGTTCGAAACGCAGGCGCTTACGAAATCCCATTTGAACCTGCCGGCGGTGCCGCCGCGCTACCGGTCCAGCTACTTCAGTCATATCTGGGACAGCGGCTATTCAGCAGGCTACTACGCCTATTTGTGGACGCAGATGCTCGACGACGATGCCTATCAATGGTTCGATGATCACGGGGGCCTGAATCGCGCGAATGGCGATCGATTCAGACGCCTGATCCTATCGCGCGGCAACACTCAAGATCTCGCGGCCATGTATCTGGCATGGCGCGGCAAAGCGCCGAGCATCGATGCCATGATGAAGTATCGGGAACTCGGTCCTTCTCGCTAGTATCGCGCGCCGGTGATTTTGACCGGCTGATAGCGCTCGGCAGGGAGGGTAAGGAGAGTCAAGGCACGAAGGCGGCAGTGCCTTGACTCTCCTTACCCTCCCTGACGAAGACTCGAGCCGTTCAAATTCACAGTGCCGAGCTGGAGTCTCATTGCCCGACGCTGCTGAAGCCCTTGCCTTCGGCGACCAGCTTCTCGAGCAGCGGCGAAACCTTGAGCCACGTGCCGCCGGTGGCGGCGCTGTATTTCTTGAGTTTCTCCAACGCGGTCTTCAAGCCGACGGCGTTTTCGACCCAGAACATCGGGCCGCCGCGATAGGCGGGGAAGCCATAGCCATACAGGTAAACGATGTCGATGTCGCTGGAACGGTACGCCACGCCTTCGCTCAACACGTCGCAGCCCACATTCATCAGCGCGAGAAAACAGCGTTCGACGATCTCTTCATCCGTGAATTTGCGCCGCGTGATGCCGTATTCCCGCGAGACTTTCTCGAGGATTTCCGCCACCACGGGTGATGGCCGCGGCGTTCGATCGCCCGGCGCGTAGTCGTAGTATCCAGCCTGCGTTTTTTGTCCGAGGCGGCCCATTTCCACCAACAGATCGGCAGAGCGCGACACTCGTCCGTCGAAACTTGCCGGATCCCGATCCTTGCGGGACTTGTACCCCACGTCGAGGCCGGCCAAGTCGCTCATTTGCAGAGCGCCCATCGGCATGCCGAAATTGCGCAGCGCCGCGTCGACCTGCTCCGGCATGGCGCCTTCCAGCACCATCAGCGAGGCCTGATAAGCGTATCCACCGAGCATGCGGTTGCCGATGAAGCCGTCCCGATTTCCGCACACCACGCCGACCTTGTTGATTCGTTTCGCGAGATCGACGATGGTGACCAGCACATCCTGCGCGGTCTTCGCGCCGCGAACGATTTCCAACAGCCGCATCACATTGGCGGGGGAGAAGAAATGCATGCCGACGACATCGCCGGGCCGCGAGGTCGAAGCGGCGATTTCGTCAATGGACAGGTAGGAAGTATTCGACGCGAGAATCGCGCCTTGCTTCGCGGCTTTGTCGAGCTTGGCGAACACATCCTTCTTGATGGCCATGGTTTCGAACACCGCTTCGATGACCAGGTCGGCTTCCCGCACGTCGTCGTAGGAAAGCGTGGGTCTGAGCAATCCCATGCGTTGCTGAACCTGCTCCATCGTCAGCTTGCCCTTGGATGCGGTGTTTTCGTAATTCTTGCGAATCACGCCGACACCCCGATCCAGCGCCTCCTGCTGCATTTCCAGCAGCGTGACCGGAACACCGACATTCAGGAAATTCATCGCGATGCCGCCGCCCATCGTGCCCGCGCCGATGATGGCGACGGACTTGATGTCCCGCTTGGTGACGTTTTTATCCAGGTTCGGCACACTGGCCGCCTTGCGCTCGGCGAAAAACACATGCTGCAAGGCCTTCGACTGGCTGTTTTGCGCACACTGCAGGAACAGCTCGCGCTCGCGAGCCATGCCTTTGTCGAAGGGCAGAGTGGCCGCCGCTTCCAAGGCGTCGACGATGCGCTGAGGCGCGAACAGATTTTTCCTTTCCTTCGCAACGCGCTTGCGCGCTTCCTCGAAGAATCCCGGTGGGATGTTGCCGGCATCGACATTGAGCTCACGCACCTTGCGTAGCGGGGCTTTGCGCTCAGCGAGACCGCGCGCGTAATCCATGGCGCCCGCGAGCAGGTCACCGTCAATGATCTTGTCGATGACGCCGGCCTTGGCCGCCTGCGTGGCCGGAATCGGATCGCCCGAGACGATGATGCCGAGCGCGGCTTCAACCCCGATCAAGCGCGGCAATCGCTGGGTTCCGCCGGCGCCGGGGAGCAGCCCGAGCTTGACCTCGGGCAGGCCGATTTTGGCGCCGGCGACGGCGACCCGGTAGTGGCAGCCGAGCGCGACTTCCAGGCCGCCGCCGAACGCCGTGCCGTGAATCGCGGCGACGATGGGCTTCACGGAACTCTCGACGGCATGGATGGCTTCGTGCAGACCGGGCGACAGCGGCGGCTTGCCAAATTCTGTGATATCGGCGCCTGCCATGAAGGTGCGGCCTTCGCAAGCCAGAATACCGATGTTGACTTCCGCGTCCTGCGCAAGCTTTGCGACACCGTCGATGATGGCGGCTCGCACGCCGACGCTGATCGCATTGACGGGCGGATTGTTGATCCAGATGATGCCCACGTTGCCGCGCTTTTCGAATCTGCCTTGCATGATTTACTCCCGCTTCTTTAACATCCGGCCCGTCGGCCACCGTCCACCAGGTGCACCTCGCCCGTGGTCTTCGATGCCACGGCACCCAGGTAATAAATTGTCTCGGCCACATCCTCGGGCTGCACCAGGCTCCGGAGCGCCGATGCCGACTCGTAGTTGCCGCGCATGGCCGCAAAGCGCTCCGGTCCCAAGCCGTTCCTGAGCCACGGAGAATCAACCATGCCGGGAGCGACCACATTCACCCGAATCCGCGGACCCAAGACCCTTGCCAATACCAAGCTCAGGGCATTGAGCGCGCCTTTCGATGCGATATAGGCAACGCTCGAGCCGCCGCCGATCAAAGGGGCAATCGAGGACACGTTGACCACCGCGGCGCTCGCGCTGCTCTCGAGCAGCGGTGCGAATGCGCGAATCATTTGAAAGGGACC
>Ga0210400_10000272_pt1 | contig 61237 bp, 54 predicted proteins | sample IncBWH26MmetaG_FD_155456 | JGI IMG/M metagenome (GOLD analysis project Ga0210400, IMG submission 155456) | Forest soil microbial communities from Barre Woods Harvard Forest LTER site, Petersham, Massachusetts, United States - Inc-BW-H-26-M | ecosystem: Environmental > Terrestrial > Soil >...
ATAAATTGATAAAAAAATGGGGTTACCAATGGTAGAAGGTGGCCGCTCTGAAAATGAAAGAAAAATATTTTTGAATAACCCGTAAAATTGGATGAGGCCCACCAAAGAAACCAGCACTCCAACAATAATAGAAAGGTTGAATATCTTGCGCCAGTCGTGATGTCTTGCCACCACAAATAAGAGGATGGCAAACGCAATATAAAAAAGAAATGTCACGATACCGCCAGAACGCACCGGAGATCCCCAAAAACTACTATGAGGATCTACCGAAAAAATAGCCGCCAATAAAAACACACCTGCTAAAACAATTAAAAGCCAAAAAACACTATTTTTTTTAATGTTGCGCAGGTTTGGAAATTTCTTTTTGTAGAGTAGTTCAAAGGCAAATAAAAGCAGTAACAGTGCTACGACGCTTCTAAATATCAGGGTTTTTCCCCAATCTGGGGGAAGGAACCATGGTTGTATTACTAAAAGCGGCAGGATAAGTATGATGAAAAACCCTATAGGATATGTTTTAGTGATCCACGATACATTGGTGTAAGGTTTTATGTTATTCATGGGTTATATATAATGGGCTGTTTCTTGCATGGTGAAGCTTTCCATGCCGTACCTGTTTTTTAACATTGAGTAATGCGCCAGTATTTTTTCTAAAAATGCTAAATTTTTTTCTTGGTCTACTCCAAAGTCATAAGGATGCCACCAGAGATGGTACACCAGGCCGTGCTTAGCTGCGTAACTCATGGCGGTGGTAATGCGGTGAAGTCGTAATGTTTCTAAAAAACGTAGTTTTTGACAGTAAGGATATAAAAATCGGCTGGCGCGTATATTGAGTAATTCTTTTTCTCTTATACTTTCTTTTAAAAAAGCGTTGTGCTTATCAATGGGGAAATATCGGTCGGTAAATCGTACGATTCGTTTTACAATCGTATTTTTTCCCTGGTGAAACCAGGCGGCTTGAGTTCCCCGATAAGCTTTGATTCCCAGTTTTTTACAGATGGGAAAATAGTTTTCATTAACGTTGTTATGGGGAAATACCAATGTTTCGGTAATAATTCCTTGTTTTTTTGCAGTGCTTATGGCTTGTTGCAGATCGTCTTTAAATGTTTCTTCGTTTTGTCCTTCTGCTTTTGCATTATAGTGGCAAAAGGTGTGGGTTGAAATTTCTTGGTTGGGGAACGTGCGTATTAACGCGATTAACGACGCAGCGTAGTGCAAAGGGTCTTCAGTTTCACTGCTCCCAATTTCTTGGAGGTGGCGGTAGGGCGATATGCGAGGGTCTTTATATGCAGGAATGTGGGCGGGCAACGATTGCAATAATTCTTGCTTTGTTTTAAAGAACAAAAATCCAACGGTGGCCCAGGTGGCATGGATGTGATAGGTTTTAAAGAGGATTAGCAGTTTGGGAATAACCGCCCGTGCTCCTACAATGTTATCTTGGTATGCTTTTTGACCCTTTTCATCTTTTACCAGCATTGCCCAGAACATTTCAAAATCCAGAGATATGATAAAAATTCCTTGCTTTGATTCCATGAATTGGCGTCCATAAAGCCTTGTCTACCCTGGAGTTTTATGGTAAAAGTTAAATATATTACTCATCATTTATGATACAAATATCCTTTATAAAAATCAATCACTTATGGATAATGGAAAAAAAATAATCATCACATCCGGGTTTTTCAACCCCGTACATGTTGGCCATATTAATTTAATGCGTGAGGCCAAGAAATTGGGGGACTTTTTGGTGGTGATCGTAAATAACGATGCGCAGGTAACACAAAAAGGATCAACTCCTTTTATGCCCGAACAAGAAAGGATAGAAATCATCAAGGCGCTTAAATATGCTGATACGGTGTTTTTATCAATTGATAAGGATAAAAGCGTTGCAAAAAGTTTAGAAGCTGTGGCAAAACTCTACCCTGGTCAATTGTACTTTGCCAAAGGTGGTGATAGAAATGCCGATAATATTCCGGAAACCGAGAAAAAAATTTGCGAAACATGTAACATTACAATAGTAAATAATGTAGGAGGGGAAAAGATACAGAGTTCTTCGTGGCTGTTAAAGAATGTGAAAACCAATTAGAAATTATGGAACCCATTCAAAAAATAAAAATTGCCGAAAAATATGTGGGCCAAGGAGAGCCGGTGTTTATCGTTGCCGAAATCGGCCAAAACCACAATGGTGATATGCAAATTGCCAAAGCGCTCATTGACCAGTGCGCTCATGACAAAGTCAGCGCTGTCAAATTCTGCAAGCGGCATATTAAAAGTGACCTGGCTAAATCGAAATATAATTCTTTGTATCCGTCGCAGCACTCCTTTGGCGCAACCTATGGCCAGCATCGGGAATTTCTGGAGCTATCCAAAGAGCAACATCAAGAATTAAAAGAATATGCCAATGCAAAAGGGCTCGTATATTTTGCCAGTGTTTGTGATCTCAAAAGCGCTGATGATATGGACGATATTGGCATTCCTATGTTTAAGATTGCCTCGCGCGACTTAACCAACAAGCCGCTCATAGAACATGTTGCAAAAAAACAAAAGCCCATTTTTTTATCCACGGGGATGTCTAACTTGTCGGAAGTGGAGAGAACGATTAACCTGATCAGAAAATACCATAACCAGATTATTATTTTCCAGTGCACTTCGGAATATCCTGCAAAGTATGAGGATATTAATTTGAACGCCATGGCACAGTTAAAAAACCACTTTGGCTTGCAGGTGGGCATGTCAGACCACTCTTCTGGCATTATGGTGGCTTGCGCGGCCGCCGCCATGGGTGCGGTTGCCATTGAAAAACATGTTACTCTTGATAGAAATATGAAAGGCACTGACCATCAGGCTTCGCTTGATCCTCCGGGCATGGAGCGGTTGGTAACCTGGATTCGCAACTTTGAGGTTGCAAAAGGAGCCAGTTTCAAAAGCATGTTGGAAGGCGAATTCGTTGCCCGTAAAAAATTAGCCAGATCAATTGTGGCCGCCCGTCCACTTAAAGCAGGCCAAACAATTCTCGTTGACATGCTGGCAGCAAAAACCCACGTTGATGTGGGGCTTAATCCGTTTGAAGAAGAAAAAATTTTAGGCAAGACGTTGCTAAAAGACATTGACGAGGACGAGTTAATTTTAGAGCACCAGGTTTCATAAGGGAAAATACTTCACCGTTGCCGTGTAATAATTCATAATCAATGAAACGCAATAAAAACACGATTCATATTAAACTATTTATCATGGATGTTGATGGAGTCTTAACCGATGGCAAAGTTTATTATACTGACGACGGTATGTGTTTTCGCGGGTACCACATGCACGATGGGGTTTTTGACTGGCTGGGCGAACTGGGGATTATGACCGCGCTCTGTTCGGGAAAAGCCGATGGTTCTATTCGTCATCGGGCTATGCGCCACAAAGCCGACTTTCTTTTGTTGGGTTCTCGCTACAAGTTACAGGATGTACAAAAATTGCTCAAGAAGTTGCGCCTGTCGTTTAACCAAGTAGCCTACATGGGAGATGACATGGCTGATATTCCTGTTATGGAGAAAGCGGCTTTGAGTTTTGCCCCAAGTAACGCTCTGCCTCAAGTCAAAAAGATTGCTGATTATGTAACCAAAAAAGAAGGGGGTAATGGGGCGGTTCGAGAAGTGTTTGAAAAATATTTTGTCACAAGATAATTAACCTATGTCATTACTTCATTCAATAAAACACTGGTTTGAAAATATCAGCACTTCCCGCAAGACACCCGACCAGTTGCATGAGTACTGGAAACACCCTGATGACGGTAGGAACCAGATACCAGGTTATATCGCCCATGTTGAACGGAGCGAGTTTTTGTTTTCCTATATTAAAAAGTATGCCGACCCTGAATCAAAGATTTTAGAAATTGGTTGCAACGTCGGCAGGAATTTGAATTATTTGTTTGAGCAAGGGTATCAAAAATTAGAAGGCATAGAAATTAGCGAAGAGGCAATAGAAGCCATGAAAAAAACCTATCCTGACATGGCCAAGCTGATTTCTGTTCACCAAAATTCAGTTGAGGAAATTATTAAAACATTTGCCGACAATTCTTTTGATATGGTCTTTACCTTGGCGGTGTTCATGCATCTTCACTTTGAAAGCGAGTGGGTTTTTAAAGAAGTTGCCAGGATTACCAAAAGATACCTTATTACCGTGGAAGATGAAGAAAAAATTTTTTGGCGGCACTTTCCCCGGAATTACAAGAAAATTTTTGAAAAGCTGGGGTTTAGGCAAATCCAAGAGTATCGAGCTGGCCAGGCCGAAGGTTTAACTCCAAACTACTGGTTGAGGGTGTTTGTTAAAAACCAGTAAAAATATCCATATGATTTTTGATAAAAAAATTGCTATTATTATTGAGGCTCGTATGACATCAAGCCGTTTGCCAGGCAAACCCCTGTTGCCTATTTTAGGCAAGCCGGCTTTAGAAAGGATGGTTGAGCGGTTGCGCCAAAGTAAGCTGGTTGACGAGATTATTGTCTGCGGCACTACTCATATAGCTGACGACCCAATGATAGAATTATGCCAAAAAATCAACTGTTTGTATTTTAGGGCCAATGAAAAAGATATGATAAAAAGAGATGTGCTGATCCAAGTATTGCAAGCGGCAGAAGCGCACCAGGTAGATATTATTGTGGAAGTTTTGGGCGACTGTTTGTGTGCCGATTGGAGGCATGTGGATTATCTTTTAGAGAAATTTTTTGAAGGAAATTTTGATTACGCCGGCAACTCCATTGAAAAAACATTCCCCTCGGGTTTTGGGGTGAAGATTTTTTCTACTGCCAGTTTGGCCCACGTGGAAAAAATTACCACTGATCCTCAAGACCGTGAGCACGTCTCACTCCATTTTTACACTCATCCAGAGAAATACCGGCTGTACAGCTGGAAGGCTCCTGCCTCAATGCATTGGCCCGAGCTTTCGCTAACCTTAGATACCCAGGAAGATTATCAACTTATCAGCAGTATCTACCAGGCCTTATCTCCGGTCAATCCTGATTTTTCAGCCCAGGATGTGGTGGATTTTTTACGCAAAAATCAATATCTCTGGGATATTAATAAGCATGTTAAACGTAAAATTCCCAGCAAGCTCTATGTCAAATAAATTACGAGTGGCAGTTATCGGGCTTGGGAATATTGGCACGCAGCACGCTCGTGGTTATCATCAGCATCCGGGTTTTGAACTGGTGGGTTTTGTGGATACCAATCTGCACCAGGCAAAAAAGGCCGCAAGGTTATGGGGAGGCGTGCCAGCAAAAACGATTACTGAATTGGCTAAAAAAACAGCCATTGATGTGGTTTCTGTTTGTGTGCCAGACCACCTGCATTTTCAGATATTACAGGAATTAAAAAAACTGAATTTGAAGGGTGGCATTCTCGAAAAACCCCTAACCATTAGATTGAAAGATTCAGAAAAAATTCTGCATTCCGAATTTTTCAAGCAAGGAAAATTTTTAGTAAATTATACTCGTAGGTTTATTCCTGAATTCCAAAAATTACAAAAAAATATTTCTAAGGATATCTATGGAAAATTCATAACTGGCCATGGCATATACGGTAAAGGGCTTTTGCACAATGGCTCACATGGCGTAGATTTAGCGAGGTATTTTTTGGGAGAAATAAAAAGTAAAAAATTACTTTCGGCCATCTATGACTATCATAAAAACGATCCGACCTATTCTGTCATGCTTACCATGGCTCGCGGAGGGAATATCTTTCTACAGGGAATGGACTCAAGAAATATGCATATTTTTGAAATGGATTTGTTTTTTCAAAAATCTCGCATAAGGATTATAGATAGCGGGCGCGAAATTCACGAATATGGCATGCCGGCAAATACTAAAAAACCTGCGGTAAAAAGAATTATTAAAACTTCAAAGTCCAAAGCCATGTATTATGCTATTGATAATTTATACGAATGTATTAAAAATCACAAAAAATTAATATGTACCATTAACGATGCCTACCAAGCCCAAAAAATATGCGCCCAATAAAAAAAGTATTATTTTTTTCGTATCAGCGCGGCAGCGCTAATTGTTTAGTACCACTTTATAAAAGAATAAAAAGTGATGAGCGTTTTTTGGTTCATCTCTATGGTGGCGCCCAAGCTGGTGAAAAATATAACGAGGAACATGTGCCTTATAAAAATTTAGATGCGGCGGATTTGCAACTCATCACCGCATTGTTAAAAAAAGAAAAACCCGATATTATCGTTACTGGTACCAGCGATAATGTTGAGCGACTGTTATGGCAGGTGGGCGCGGAATTAAAAATAAAAACAGTCGCAATATTAGATCATTGGACAAATTATCAAAAGAGATTTTTACAGAATGATACCTTGGTATTTCCCGATGTGGTTTGCGTTATGGATAAATTTGCAAAAAATGAAATGGAAGATTTGGGATTTCCCATAGAAAAAATTAAGGTAACCGGGCAGCCGAATTTCCAGGTGATTTTAGAAGATGCCAGAAAACTTACTATTACCCAAAAAGAACAGTTTAGAAAAAAGTACGGTAAAAAAGGTTTCCCTATGATTGTTTTTGCTCCAGATCCTATTAACCAAGAAAAGTTTGAAGTGTATGGGTATACCCAAACCAGCATCCTGGAAAATATCTTGCAAGTAATTGGAGGCAGATTTCCATTATTGGTAAAACTGCATCCGGCAAATTCCGATATGTCAATTTTCCAAAAGTATAAAAAAGAACACAAAATTACCATCATAGAAAATATGTCAGAGGGCGATGTGATAGAAGGTGCGGATATTATATTGGGTATGTTTTCTATGTTTTTAGTTGAAGCAGTGTTACGAAAAAAACCCATTATAAGCATTCAAATTGGACTGAAAGGAAAAGATCCTTTTGTGCTTTCAAGGAAGGGGCTTGTAACAACTATCGTTAATCAAAAAGATTTAGATAAAGCACTTGAAGAATGTATTGCGACAGAAAATTACAACCAATATATGGTAGAATTTGAGTATATTAACAATCCCATTGAAAGGATTATAAAAGTTATTGATGAAATCTAAAAAATCACGTTACAAATTGGCTATTCATGGAGGTCCAAAAGTGAGAACCAGGCTTTTCCCTTTTTATAAAACCATTGGTAGCGAAGAAATACGAGCAGTCACTAACGTTTTGAAATCGGGGGTGTTATCGCAATATTTGGGAAGTTGGCATGAAAATTTTTATGGTGGGCCGCAGGTAAAAGCGCTGGAAAAAGAATGGGCAAAATTTTTTAACGTAAAGCATGCGGTTAGTGTTAATAGCGCCACGTCGGGTTTGCAGTGTGCAGTGGGAGCTTTGGGTATTAGCCCTGGAGATGAGGTAATTGTTACTCCATACTCTATGTGCATTTCCGCGAGCGCGCCATTATTTTATGGCGCCATTCCCGTGTTTGCCGATATTGAAGAAGATTATTTTTGCTTAGATCCCAAATCAATTGAAGAAAAAATTACTAAACGGACAAAAGCCATTATTGTTGTAGACCTCTTTGGCCAGCCCTACGACGCCGACCAAATTAATGCCATTGCTAAAAAAAACGGCCTTGCTGTTATTGAAGATGCTTCTCAGGCGCCAGGCGCAACCTACAAAGGCAGGATGGCGGGAACGTTAGGAGATATTGGTGTGTATTCGTTAAATTATCACAAGCATATCCATACAGGTGAAGGCGGAATTATAGTTACCAACAATGATGAATTGGCCGAAAAAATACGGCTTATCAGAAATCATGCCGAAGCCGTGGTAGAGAAGAAAGGCGTAACGTCGCTGGTAAATATGGTTGGCTTTAATTTTAGAATGACCGAAGTGGAAGCGGCAATGGCCAGAACCCAGCTTAAAAAATTGCCAAAACTGTTAGCAGCGCGCTTAAAAAATATTGAATATCTTTCATGCGAATTTTCTAAGATGTCTTTTTTGGAACCAGTAAAAGCACAACAAGGCTGTAAAAGTGTGTGGTACCGACAATGTCTCAAATACAAAGAAACTGTTACGGGAATTGGGCGAGATGTTTTTATTGAGGCAGTTAAAGCTGAACTCATGCCCATGGAAAATCGCCTTAACGAAGGGGTGTTAATAGGCACTGGCTACGTAAAGCCCTTATATTTACAACCCATGTACCAGCAATTGATTGCTTTTGGCAGTAAGGGGTATCCATTTACTAATCCCAGCTACAAAGGCACCGTACATTATTCAAAAGGAACATGCCCTGTGGCTGAAAGAATGCATGAAGAAGAATTAATTACTCATGCTTTGGTGACTCCGCCGCTGACAAAAAAAGATTTAGACGACATTATTTCAGCCTTTAAAAAAGTATACGAAAATATCGCTGAACTAACATGATAAAACTCTCAAAAATAAAAACTGCAAGTATGGCAATCGGCACCATGAAAAATTGGCCAGTATTCTTTTTAGATTACTTAAAACTCATCCATAGCAAGCATGTTGTTTACTCATTTAAACATGGTTTTATCATAGTATTACGGGCTGGCACCACCGATAGAAATATCGTAAGCGAAGTACTCATATCAAATGTGTACAACTTAGGTGCGTTGCAGAAGGGAGATATTGTGGTGGATATCGGGGCTCACATTGGTACCTTTTCCATCGCTGCTGCTAAGGTTGCTAAAAAAGTCTACGCTTTTGAACCATCAAAAGAAAATTTCACTATGTTGAAAGAAAATATTGCCGCAAATAAAACAGATAATATTATTGCTTTCCATGTGGCCGTTTCTGGCACTACCGGCAGTCGCGAATTATTTTTGCACCCTAACGATCCCTGCATGCATTCATTGTATTTTAAAAGCGAAACAAAAAGTGAAGTTTCTACAATTTCTATAGAGGATATTTTCAAACAAAATAATATTGACCATATTGACTACCTGAAATTAGACTGCGAAGGAGCCGAATATGAAATTTTATTTAATTGCCCAAAAGAAATCTTAAAAAAGATATATCATATTGGAGCCGAATGTCACAACCTCGACGAACAAAGGACAACGCAGTCGTTTATTTATTTCTTAGAAAGCAATGGTTTTAAAGTTACAATTTCAAAAGAATGTGATAGGATCATCGATGCATTAAGAGTCTATATATAACTATTCTCAAAATAACTATGAAAACTATTATTCTTTGCGGAGGAATTGGAACCCGCTTAAAAGAAGAGACTGAATTTAAACCAAAACCCATGGTTGAAGTGGGTGATAAACCCCTGTTGTGGCACATCATGAAAATTTATAACCACTATGGTTATAGCCATTTTGTGTTGGCCCTGGGATACAAGGGTGACTACATAAAAAATTATTTTTCAAAATCGTCGTCAGATAGTTTTGTTATTACGTTTGCTGATACCGGGCTGGAAACTCCTCACGGCGAACGGGTATTGAACCTTAAAAAATATATTTCAGAAGATATGTTCATGGTTACCTACGGAGATGGGGTGGCCGATATTGATATTGAAAAACTGGTGGCGTTCCACAAGAGCCATGGTAAAATTGCAACTATTACCGGGGTTCACCCAAGTTCTAAATGGGGGTTGGTTAATGCCGGAAGCGATAATATCGTTACTGAATTTGCCCAGAAGCCCTTGCTCTACGATTATGTTAACGGAGGTTTTATGGTCTTTAACAGAGAGTTTTTTGATTTTTTAAAACCTGGCGATATGATTGAAGATGCGTTGGTCAGGCTGATTCCTCAACAACAATTGGCATTGTATAAACACGAAGGTTTTTGGTATGGCATGGACACCTACAAAGATTTTCTACATTTAAACGAGCTTTGGGCAAAAGATCCAACATGGAAAATATGGAGCAATTAACTCATAAAAAGGTGCTGGTTACGGGCGGAGCCGGTTTTATTGGCTCTCATGTGGTTTTGGATGCCATTGCTAAAAATAACCACGTGGCGGTCATTGATAACCTGTCTTCGGGCAGGAAAGAAAATATTCCAGCGGCAGCGGTATTTTACGAGGCTGATGTAAGAGATAAAAAAATCGCTGAAATTTTTGCCAAAGAACAACCCAACGTTATTTTTCATTTTGCCGCCCAGCCGTTGGTTGAGAAAGCCTATGAAGATCCGTATTCAACCATAGAAACTAATGTTATGGGTACGGTCAATGTGTTGGAAATTTGCCGGAATATGGGAAATAATATAGAAGCGATTGTTATCGTTTCTTCTGACAAAGCCTATGGCAAGACAGAAAAGTTGCCGTACCAAGAAATATCCCCTTTGCAAGGAGACCATCCTTACGATGCTTCAAAGTCGGCTGCCGACCTCATGGCAAAAGCTTACGCTAAAACGTATGGCATGCCAGTGGTTATTACCCGATTCAGTAATGTGTTTGGCCCGGGCGATATGAATTTTTCACGGCTGATTCCGGGATTCATGGAAGCGGTGATTTTGCAAAAAGAATTATTGCTACGCAGTGATGGCACCATGGTGCGAGAATATACCTATGTAAAAGACATTGCGGCAGGCTGCATAACACTTGCCGCCAATGCCAAAAAATTTCAGGGACAAGCATTTAATTTTGGCTCACATAATATTTTTAGTGTTATTGAAGTCATTGAAAAACTGCAGCAGATATTGGGCCAAAAAATTACCTACAAAATAATAAATAGCGCTAAAAACGAAATTCCCAAGCAATACTTAGATTGGTCTAAAGCAAAAGAGAACCTGCGCTGGCAGCCGGCGGTTAGTTTTGAAGATGGCATCCAAGAAACATTTAAGTGGTACCGTGAATATTTTAAAATATGAAAAGAATACTTGTTACCGGCGGGGCCGGATTTATTGGGAGCCACTTGGTAGACCGGTTGATTGAGCTGGGGTATCAGGTTGCTGTTGTTGATAACCTTTCTCGTGGCACAAAAGAAAACGTCAATGCAAAAGCGGCGTTTTTTCGTGCCGATATTGAAACCGCCAGTCTTGAAAATATTTTTAAAAAAATTAAGCCGGAAATAGTTTTTCATTTTGCCGCGCGCATTAATGCCACAGAATCTTTGAGCTGCCCCATTGAATATGTAACAACCAACGTGTGGGGAACAGTACATATGTTAGAATGCTGCAAAAAATATCAGGTCAAAAAAATAATTTTTGCTTCTTCCTGCGCAGTGTATGGACCTGCTAAAAAAATTCCTACGTCAGAAAGTTATGAACCCCATCCCATTTCTCCTTATGCCATAACTAAACTTACCGCAGAAAAATATTGTAGCTACTATTTTAATCATGCCAGGTTACCGTATGTATCTTTGCGACTTGCCAATGTGTACGGCCCGCGCCAGCAGGACGGCGTGATTGCAATTTTTTGTAAAAAGATAGTATCTGGTAAAAAACTTACGTTATACGGTAATGGGAAGCAAACCAGAGATTTTACCTATGTTGCAGATGTGGTGAATGCTGCGGTTTTGGCGATGCAATCGGCAGCTACCGGTGTTTTTAACGTGGGGACTGGAAATGAAGTTTCCATACATGATTTGTGTGACAATCTGCAAAAAATTGCTAATATACCGCTTAAAAAAGAATATCGTCTAACCCAAAAAGAACCTCTGCAAAGAAGCTGCTTAGATTGTTCAAATGCCAAAAAAATACTCCATTGGCAAGCAGACACTATTTTTGAAGAAGGCATGAAAAAAACATTTCATTTTTACCAGTCATGAAAAAAATACTCATTACCGGCGGAGCCGGTTTTATTGGAGCAAATTTAGCCAGAAGACTCGTTGCAGAAGGCGGTTTTAATGTATATATCATAGAAAAGAAAACCACCAACCTTTGGAGAATCAAAGATGTTCTTAGTAAGGTCACATTAGTGTATGTTGATTTAAAAAATCGTAACTCAACAATAAAAGCAATTAATATTATTAAACCAAATGTGGTGTTTCACCTGGCAAGTTATGGAGTGTATCCGGTTACGCAAACTGACGCCAAAAGCATGATTGATGGAAATGTACTCACAACATTGCATGTGGTGGATTCGCTCAAGGGCCTTAGAAGCACATTGTTAATCAATGCTGGTAGCTGTGCTGAATACCAAGAAAAAAAATCTAACATTAGCGAAACCGACCCCGTTGATCCAAAAACTCCCTATGCTATTACCAAATTAGCCGCAGAATTACTCTTACAAACCATGACGCAGGAATACCGCGTGCCGGTGATTAATCTTAGATTGTTTACTCCTTATGGATATTTTGAAGACAACCAACGCCTAATACCCCATGTTATACTGCGTGCCTTAGAAAATAAAACTGCCGAGCTTAGTTCACCAAACTATGTAAGAGATTTTATTTTCATTGAAGATCTTGTGGATATTTTTTTACAAATATTATATACCAATAAAAAATACTACGGGGAAATATTTAACATAGCTTCAGGCAAGCAGCACAGTATTAAAGAAGTGGTGGCTACCGTTGAAAAAGTGTTAGGGAAAAAAATTAAGACAGCCTACGGAAAAAAAGTTAGCCACTACCAAGAGCCAGAATTTTTCCAGGCTGATATTGCAAAAGCCAAGGGTGAATTTTCATGGAATCCTCGCCATAGTTTTGAGGCGGGGATTACTAAAACCATTGATTGGTTTTTAAAAAATAAACATTTATATAGTTAATTTCGTATTTGACAAATTAAGCTTTTTACATTACTATGAACATCGCGTACAACGTCCTTTCCCAATCAAATCTTTTCTCAAGAAGGAGAAATGTCGTGAAGAAAATACTTTTGATTGCATCTCATCCGGCTGGTGGTAATATTATTGCCACGGTTGGCCAAGCGTTAGCAATTGGGAACAAAGTTGAGGTGGTTGTCTTGGGTCATGAGTTTTCCGTTCCTATTCTAAAGGAAACCGGAACACCCTTCAAAACCATCGGAGATTTTGGAATACCCAGCATATGGTTGCACCTGCTATTATTAGTTGTCAACTTTTTGTGTCGGTTTTTTCCAAAACTGGAATACTATTCCCAAAAAATAGTTAATTCTTATGTGTCGGTAAAATCGATACAAGCACTGCTAGGACGAATTAACCCAGATTTAATTGTGCTGGGTACAACCGCGCAAGATGGCAAGCTCGTCAATACTCTTGAATATTCAATAACATTGGCTGCCAGAAGCCGGGGTATCCCTACCATTGCTGTTATGGATACTTGGATGGAGGGAAGTGAAGCAAAGCTGTTTACTGACATAAGAACTGGCTTGCCACTCGATGTCCTACCGGATATTGTCGCAGTTATTGATCAGCGGCAACACGATGCCATGATCAAAGAAGGATTTCCAGCTGAACGGCTGAAAATCACAGGTCAGCCGTACTTTGATAGTCTAGTTGAAGAAAGCAAAAGCTTCACCGAGAGCCAGCGCCAGCAAATACGGCAGGCGATTGGCCTTGATTGCCAGACGCTGATACTCTTTTCCGCCAATGCCTTTTCTTTAGCAAGATCGGAAAAGGGCTACTGTGACTTGGATGTTCTCAAGATTATGGCATCGGTGTTGCCACAGCTTGACGGCGTGGGCATGGCAGTAAAACTACACATGCGGACACCGGATGGAGACAAAGCTGAAATTAGCCAGTTCATCAAACAGGCAGGTGTCAACATGAAGCTGGTAGATGGTATTCATCCGCGGCTCCTATCACTTGCTGCTGATCTTACCATTGTTGAATTTTCAACGCTGGGAAACGAAGCAGTGTATATGCGCCGGCCAACCATGAGTTTTCAACCTGGCTTGCTCGGCGATGACCTTTTGTTCGTCAGCAACCATGATATTATTCCATTAGGTCATGATGCCAAAACCTGCACAAACTTGCTGGTGGGGGCTGTGAAACTTGAATTTCGGCAGGCTTTGCTTAGGCAATCGGCAGGATTTACAACCGACGATCAGGCAACCAATCGTGTGGTTGAACTTGCTTACTCTTTGCTCAAAGATTAGCAAGCGACAAATCCATATCCACTGTGTAACCGCAGTGGATTTTTTATAGACGGCCAACATCATAGATCATAGCTTGAATAAACGCTATTTTTTGATAGCATAAAGAGAACTCTATGAATGAAAAACCTTTGCTAACTATTGCTATTCCCACCTACCAACGGGCGGGTTTTTTAAAAAATCTTTTAGAAGTTATCTTACCGCAGGCACATGCAATGCATGGAATGATACAGGTGTGTATTTCTGATAATGGTTCAAATGACAACACCCGTGAAATTGTATTGGATGCTAAAAAAACCTACGGAGAGCTTATCATTTACCATGAGCACAAAAAAAATACTGGCCACGACAATAATATGTTAACCGTTATGGAAATGTCGCTGGGTAAGTTTGTGTGGCTTTTGGGAGATGATGATATGATAGCTCCTCATGGAATAGAAAAAGTAATTTATGGTATCAAAAACTTTTGCAATGAGCATACAGGGCTGGTTATTATGTCTCACCAGTCATACTTTATTGATGAAAAAACTGGGCAGGAAGTAGTTTATTTTGAAACCAAAGACAGTAACAAACCAAGCGCATATCCTATTGCCACTAAAGATATTATGGGGCTGCGTTCTGAAAACTCTTTTCTTTCAGTGCTGCTGTTTAATAATGATTTCCTTAAAAAGGTGTTGCAAGAAGAAAAAGCTGCTATTCAAGAAGCCATGGGAACGGGATACTTGCACGCCTTTATCGCTCAACTCATGCTGTTAAAGTATTCTGAGCTACAGATAATGAAATATAACGAAGTAATCATTCGCGAGGCACTGCATGGCTATAAATTTTACGTTGAAGACAAGTTTAAATTATACTATGTTGGTTGGAATAGGTTTGATAATCTTTTACTTTCTAATAAATATATGACCCCTTTTTATAGGACGGTTATTGTAAGGGAAAAGAAAAAACTGCGCCGTCGTGCCCTTAAAGAAATGGCGCTAATGAAAGCATTTGGCACCTTTAACTACGTTTCTTTTTTGGGATGTATAAACCTTTTTTTTAACCAAGCACCCTTGCTGGATGCAGTCATATTTTCTGTTTTTTTTGCTATTATTTCCCTTACGCCTTCATGGTTTATTAAAAGTGGCTATAAAATGTTTATTAAAGTAAAATACAAAAATACCTGGCAAACCGTATGGTTGCATATCGTAGTTTCCCAGGAAATGATGTCCAAGGGAGAACGGAGGCTGGTGTACTAATCTACGAAAAATAATTCCCAAATGGTTTTACTGCATCCTGTAATTTTCTTTTAAAGAGTGAAAGTTCTTCTGGTGTGAATACTTTTAAGACAAGAATGGCTGCCGCGTACACTGCCATGCCCAATGCAATGGTCCCTAAATTTCTGTAAAGGCCCACGGGGTTAATCCACACAATAGCCAGTGCCATTGCCAACGAGGCAACAATACTTTTTGCAATAATGTTCCAGTCAATGTGAAACCTAAGTTGCCTGAAAGAATAGTAACATCCCGCTCCCGCAACAAAAGCATAGGCAATCAGGGTGGTGATGCTGGCTCCTAAAATTCCAAAACGGGGGATGACAATAATGTTAAGTCCAAAGTTTAACAGAGCTGCCACCAGCCAAATGCTGCCATTTAACTTTGTTTTCTTTTTTAAAAAGATAATTTGAGCTACTATAGAATATACGCCAAACAGTAAAATGCTAAGTGCCACAAAGGGGACCACCAAGTATGAGTGCGTAGCAATTTCCGGAGTAGAAAACGTGGTCAGGAGTTGTTTTGAAAGAACCGAGAGTCCGAATACCGCAGGGATGGCAATCATTAAAAAATATTTGAGAGAATAAGTAAGGTAGGTTTTTACTTCGTGAGTTTGGTCTTGGTCGTGGTGTTGAGAGAGGGTGGCCGGTAAAAGAAAGCTTAGGGGCATAACAAAAAAAGTAAGCACACAGCCCAAGGTGTATGCTGGAGCATAGTATCCTACAAACAGAGTTCCCAGAAAAAATCCAATTAAGTATTTGTCGCTTGACTGGATAATCCAAAATGAAACATCGCCTGGCATGAGTGGCAGGCAAAACGACAAATACTCTCTGGTTCTTAAAAATTTAGGAACGGTAATGCCAACTTTTTTTACCACTAAACTGCCGCTAATGAAAAATACGATTATTTTTATAGTCAGTAGTGCTATTACTGCGCCCAGCAATCCGCGTCCTAATACGATAGCGGCAATAACTGATCCGGTTTCGGCAATTTTTTGCAAAATAACGAAGAGGCAGTATTTTTTAACTTCTTGGAATACCCTGAAAATATTGTAAAATACATCATTGAGACATTCAAAGATAATAATGAATGCCAATAACATAATAAAGAGTTGCGGGCATCCTAAAAAATGCCCAATATCCTTAGAAAAAATGATTAAGAGCGCGCAAATGGAAATCAAAATGCCGGCCATAATGGTTAAGACCGACCAAATACCATCTCGAATTTCTTTTGGGTTTTTTTCGCCAGGTAAAAATCGCACCAATGCGTAGGGAAAATCTAAAATGGCTGTGGTAGAAATAAAGCCAATAGTAACCAAAAGTTGAGTCCAGATGCCGTAATTTTGGGCTCCTAAAAGCTTGGTAATAATAGGTAGGGTGATAATGCCGCTTAAGGCTGTTACCGCTTGGGTAAGTCCTAAAATGACCACATGCTTTGAAAATTTTTCGTAAGACATATATTATCCTATCATAGCAGTTAATTTTAAAAAACAAAGTGAACCCTACTCATACATTATCAAACGCTGATTACCGACGTTTAAAAAATTTAAACGTGGCGCAGTGGCTCGACCAAGAACTCTCGCTGTTTTTAATTTGGGATTATATCAATGTTGCTAAAAATACCGATATTGCCAAAGACGTGCCGAAAGCATTTTCAGCACATAGTAAGTTTATCGTGGAAAAATATAAAAAATATCTGCCCATGTTTGGTGCCATAGATAGGCGTTGGCGTTTTATCGAAAAACTTGCGGTTCACCGCTCTGGCAAAAAGAAAATACTTTTTCAGAATGTTAAGTATGTTTCTTTTATGCAGGCCGCCAGAAAAAAGTATCACGTGGCAATGGTAGTTGAAGGAAAGAAAGACCGCCTCTTTGCCATGCGTCATGGTTTGGAGTATTTAGTTGTCACCGAGTTATATCAATATATTAGTGATTACTTAGAAAGTAACGATGCAACGTTTCTTCGCAAGTTAGTTGAGGTGGTAAAACAAAAGCTGGAAGTTCTCCAGCCAGATTTTGTGGTGTTTGGTCTTGATTTACTGCCCATTGATCGCGCATTAATCATCGCGGCCCATGAGTTATCTATACCTACGGTAGTTATCCAGCACGGATTGCAGGATATCAATTTTCCTCTCCTTGATTGTAGGGCGTGCGACTATATTTTAACGTGGGGACAACACTTTAAAGATCTTTGGTGCCAGCAGGATATTGTAGAACCAGAAAATATATATATTCTCGGGTATCCTTATGCTGTTCCTAAAAATAAAAAAGTTTCTTCGTTGCCCCAAAAGGTGTTATGTTACTTGGGGCAAGATTACGAAAGGTATAATAATGATTTATGGAATGTTAAATTAAAAACACTGCAGGATCTTTCGTTGCTTTGTAAAAAGCTTGGTCTTACTTTTTTATATTCTCCCCACCGAGGCGATAATCGTGAGCAAATTGCCAAACATTTTCCTGATATGTTGATGACTTCAAAAAGTCAAAGTCTTGACCAGCTCCTCATGCAGCCTTATGTATTTGTAAGTTTTTCATCCACGGCTTTATTGAGCGCAGCGATACGGTCTAATATTACTTTGCAATTGAGAAACTATCCCATTGCTTCGGAGAATTTCCAAATGCTTGGGGTTGCAAGCGCATCATGTAATACCATCGAAGAATTGCAAAAGCAAATTGAAAAAATTCTACAGGCAAAACATTCTTATACTTTTAGGTTGGCCCATTTTAACAATGGATATATAGAAACAAGGTATGCCGCCACCCAGCGCTTTTTAGAAATACTCAAAGATCTTGAATTGAAAAATGCCTCAAAGGTCAAAAAGGATTTTAACCAATGAAAAAAAATAAAAAGAAGATAGCCATTGTTCATCCGCGGCTTATTGTGGGAGGTGGATCTGAATCTTGCGCGATGTGGGCTGCGCAAATTTTAAAAGAAAGCTATGAGGTTTCTTTGATCACCATGGGAGAGGTTAATCTTAGTGGATTGAATGAATTTTATGGTACTAATATCAAAGAAGGCGAAGTTGCCATTATCACAATTCCGCTGCCGTTTTTTCTTAAAAAAAAGTTTGACGCTCTACGCACGATCGCTTTGGCAAGATACGCCAAAAAAAATGCTCTTCAGTTTGACGTGATGATTTCAACTTACAACGTTATGGATTTTGGCAAAAAGGGTATTCAGTTTCTTGCTGATTTTTCCTTTGACGACCACCTGCGCAGAACATTCAATGCTGAACCCGGCAAGTCTCAAGGATGGTGGTACAAAAAATCTTTTGCAAGAATGCTTTACCTTGCGCTTGCACAAATGCTGTCGGGCACCGTTCAAGAAAACTGGAAAAAAAATATTACCCTGGCAAATTCTTACTGGACTCAACATATTTTTAAAAAGCATTATGGCATTACTCCTCCCGTAGTGTATCCGCCTGTCGTGGGAATGTTTGCCAAGGTGCCTTGGGACAAGCGTGAAGACGGTTTCGTGTATGTGGGACGCATATCTCCAGAAAAACAAATAGAAAAGATTATTCATATGATAGCCGCGGTAAGAAAAAAAAATTCCAAAATACATTTGCATATTATTGGGGGAGATGACGATAGTGTATACGCCCAAAAGATAAAAAAGTTGTGCCAGGAAAATAATCAGTGGTGCTTTTTAGAAGGCCAAATGCAAGGGCCCGCGAAATTAGAATTTATTGGCAAGCACAAGTATGGCATTTCAGCCAGGTCTCACGAACCTTTTGGCATTGCGGTGGCAGAAATGGTAAAGTCTGGATGTATTGTGTTTGTGCCTGACGGCGGCGGTCAAGTGGAAATTGTTGGTAATAAAAAACTTATCTATGAAAGTGATGCTGATGCTGTTAGAAAAATTGAGCAAGTGATTTTAAGCCGGTCGCTTCAAAAACCCATTCAAAAGCAGCTTCTTAAAAACAGTGTACGATTTTCTATAGAAATGTTCACCAAGGAGCTGCAACACTATATCAAAAAATTATTATCGGAGAATAAAGATCATGGAAACTAAAAAAAAGCATCGTGTTGCCATTATAGCTACGGCTCCCTTTTACTACCATACTCCCTTGTATCGCCGCCTTTCTGCTGATCCTGGCATTGATTTGACGGTGTACTATTGTTCAGATGAAACTCTTTATGGCACCGACATTGCAAGGGCTTACCGAGTTAACCACGCCAAAGTAACCAGTAACGAACATCTGTTGGGAGGATACCACCACGAGATTCTTAAAAATTATTCTCCCTTTCCTTCTATTACCAATTGGCCGTTTGGCTTGATGAGTTTTGGTGTTTGGAAAAAAATCGGGCAAGGCAATTACGACGCTGTTATTTTAACTGCCTGGACCGATGTTACCCGCGGCCTTGCTTTCTTATCGTGTTTAGCTCATCACATTCCAGTGTTTTTCATGACCGATAACCATGTGTTATCTGAAGATACCAATCCTTGGCCCAAGCGGTTAATAAAAAAACTGGTCCTCAATTTTTTATTTACCCGTGCCGCAGGATTTTTGGCAGCGGGCAAAGCTAACGAACAACTGTATCTTTATTTTAAAGCTCCTTTGAAAAAAATTGTGCCAATGCCCTTTTCCTGGGGGTACGAAGAGTTACTGCAAAAAGCAAAAACCCTGAAAGCCAGCAGAGACCAGCTAAGGAGTTCTTTTGGCATTAAAAATAATGAGGTGGTGATGTTGTATGTGGGGCGCCTGTCAAAAGAAAAATCTCCGATAACCATGTTGGAGGCTTATGAGAAACTTCATCGTTCAAACATGCATCTATTTTTAGTGGGCGATGGCCCGATGCGCAAAAAAGTGGAAGAAAAAATTAACAGCTTGAAACTTACCAATGTGCATTTGGTTGGCTTTAAACCTCGGGAAGTTCTTTTATCGTTTTATGCCATAGCTGATATTTTTATCATGCCTTCTAAAAAAGATGCGTTGCCTTTGGCCATTAACGAAGCTATGTGTTTTGGCCTTCCGGTTATCGTTTCAGATAAAGTGGGCACTACGGTAGATTTAATTCGCGATGGATACAATGGGTACATTTTTCCTGCGGGGGATGCAGCCTTGCTCACCCAGTGTATAAAGCAAATGGTGAACTTGCCACCGCACGCCAGACAAGAGTTTGGTGCGAGGTCTCAAAAAATATTTTCACATTGGATTACCAGCGTAGATCCCGCCAGCCAAATTATATCGTTATTGCCTTCAAAAAATACGGAGCTTTTTGGTACGGTAACGGCTGCAGCATCTTCCCAACCTGGCAAAAAAATACTCATGGTTTCTCCGTACCTGCCGTGGCCTTTGCATGGGGGCACTATGGTAAGAATTTTTAACATTATCAAAGAACTTTCTCTGTTGGGATATGAAATAGTGTTGCTGGCCGGCATCGAGCAAACCACACCAATTTCCGCCACTCCCTTACAAAAATACTGTGCATCCATTCATACCTTTACCTTGGCTAAAAGTAGTTCTTTGGCATTTAAACTGCGTTCATTATTTTCTCTGGCACCTTATCCTGTTGCAAAGTTTGAGACACCATCGTTAAAAAAAGAACTCAAAGAACTATTGACCAACCAGCACTTTGACTTTGTGTGGGTTAACGTATCTTTATTACTCGACGCCCTGCCTGTTTCTTTGGTGGCTCATACGCCGGTTATTTTAGATCATCCTGAATGTGAAGAATTAGTATATCAAGATTACCTTAAAGAGGGAACTTTTGTCATGAAACTTTTTTCGTTGCTTAACCTTGCAAAGCTGTCTTTTTTTCACCGGAAAGTTTTTAGAAAAGCCGATGCCATTTTTTGTGTATCTGCACCAGAAGCTGATTTCACCAAACACCAAGTGCCAGCCAATCTTAATGTTTACGTGGCTCCCAACGGCGTTGATGCAAGTTTTTTAACTCCTCCTGCCAATGTGAAAACTAAACCCAACCGCATCGTGTTTTGCAGCAATATGAATGTGAGAAGAAATGTTGATGCGGCAGTATGGTTTGCTCATGCCATTTTCCCTTCTATTAAAAAGCGTGTTGGTGATGCCGAATTTTGGATTGTAGGATCTAGTCCAACCAAAGAGGTATTGGCTTTAGGTGCCATCAGCGGGATTACGGTTACGGGTACGGTAGATAATATTCAAGAATACTACCACCAGGGAAAAGTGTTTGTGGCCCCTTACCGTTTTGGCGCAGGCACAAAACTCAAAGTATTGGAAGCCATGGCCAGCGGTATTCCTATAGTTTCCACTTCAATTGGATGCCGTGGAATTAGTGGTTTAGAACATCGCCGCAATATATTGATTGCTAATGATACTGATGAATTTGCCAACTACGTAGTTACTTTGCTGCAAGACCACCTCCTTTCATATACATTAGCCCAATATGCTTTTGAGTTGGCAAAAAATACATATGGCTGGCAGCACATTGTTGCTAATCTTGAGGTTATTATGCGATCTACCGTCAAAATGCGTCCTGGGAAAAAAGAGCGGGTAAGTTTTATTAAAAGTCTTTCGTATAATCCATCGCTCATTAAAATAATCAGGTTTTTACATTTAAAAAAATGGTTGCGTAAGTGCTATTACTTTTTTATGAAACCAGTCGATGGTGTTTTACTTGTTAGTGTTGAAGGTGCCGTTTCTAAATTTTATGTGAGAAATCCCGATGAGCTGCGTTTGGCGGAATCGGTGAGCGGCACATGGGGCGAACAGCCTATTTTAAAAAAATTAATTGAAGTGTTAATTCCTGGCGATGTGGTGTATGATGTGGGAGCAAATATCGGAGTATATTCAGTTATGTTGGCTCGCGCTGTGGGGTCGGCGGGCAAAGTGTTTGCTTTTGAGCCCGAGCAAGAAACCATTAAAGGTTTGCGGGAAAATTTAGTCTTAAATAAATTGCATAATGTTTCTATTATTGACAAGGCTTTAGGCAATGAAGATACCACCGGAACACTCTATATTGGAAAAATTGCCGGAAACATTAGTTTGCTTGACCTCCACGAAAAAGACGGGAAACAAGCAATTGTTCATATTGTGCGAGGCGATGAATTCGTGCGGAAAAACACCATGCCCATTCCAAAGCTGGTGAAGGTTGATGTGGAAGGATATGAATTTTCAGTGCTTTCTGGCTTGGCTAACACGCTTTCTTCTCCTCAATGCAAGGTGTTATGCGTAGAAATGCATCCTTATTTATTTCCTAAAGGAGTGACCGAAGAAATGATTTTGTGGAACATTAAGTCTTGTGGATTTTCAAAAATAGATATGTTTCGCAGTGCCATGAGTCCGTATCCTTATCATCTTATTGCTTATAAACCGTGAATTACGGTTATAAATCCTAAACTTTCAACTTATTATGGAAAAAAAACTCAAGGTACTGGTATGCGCTTTCGCGTGCGTCAAAGATCCCGACGAGCGTTTTGGTTTTGGCAAAGGAGGCGAAAGCGGCTTGGGGTGGAATATGGTAAGGCAAATTTCTCGGTTTTCTCGTGCGTGGGTTCTCACCGATGCCAGAAACAAAACCGACATAGAACATGCGTTGCTGCACGATCCTTTAAACGATGTCACATTTTTATATGTTCAACTTCCTGCATGGCTGCCATTGATAAAAAAATTTCCCGGCGGCATCCAATGCTACGCCTATGTGTGGCAAATTAAAGCTTATTTTTTAGGTAAATCGTTGCATAAAAAAATTACTTTTGACCTGTTTCACCACTTAACCTACGCCAACGACTGGATGGCCAGTTACCTTGGCGCGTTGCTTATGGTGCCATATCTTCGCGGGCCGGGAGGCGGAGCCCATCATATTCCCAAAGCATTTTTGCAAGATTATTCTTTTAAACAACGCTTGGCTGAAACCATACGAGCTTTCGGGCAATGGGTATTTCGCCACGATCCCTTTTTTATTATGGGACAGCGCAGAGCAAGCGCGGTGCTGGTGTGTAACCAAGAAGCATTTGATGCTCTGCCCAACGTGGTGCAGCAAAAAGCCCAATTTTTTCCCGTCAATGGAATTTCACAGGAAGATTTTTTACGCATAAGTGCTGTTCGTCAAAATAAATTTATAATAATAACAGCAGGAAAGTTGATCAAACTAAAAAGCATTGATTTAGCCATTGAAGCTTTCAGCATTGCACGTAAAAAAATACCGGCCGCAACATTTTGGATTGTGGGCGACGGGCCGGAAAAAAGCCGATTGCAAGAACTGGCGGCACGGTTGCACCTTCGGGATAGTATTATTTTCAAACCCTGGATGGAGCGCAAAGAATTATTGCAAACTATTGCCCGGTCTAACCTTTTTATGTTTCCAAGTTTGCGTGATGGAGGGGGAGCGGTGGTAGTGGAAGCAATGGCCCAAGGCGTGCCCGTGATTTGTTTTGACCTTTCAGGGCCAGGTTTTCATATTAAAAAAGAATGGGGAATGCCCATTGTCCCAGTCTCTCGCCAAAAAGCCATTGCAGATATGGCAGCAGCAATCGAAAATTTGTATTATAATGAACCATTGCGTCAATCGATAGGATCTAAAGCCAGAGCCAGGGCTCAAGAATACTATCTCTGGGACACGCTCGGCGCGCGCCTTGAAAAAATCTATAAAAAAGTTACCAGTTATGAATAATAATTTTTTAACCACCATAAAAGAAGCATGGAGCCGTGGAGTTGTTGCGATGGCTGCTCTCTGGCTTTTGTGTTGGGCAGGATACAATACCGGCATTGAAAGGGTGTTGGCGGTGGGGTTTCCTCATAGCACTTTAGATTTTATCCATGGTATGCGGGCTTTTTTGCCATTGGTTGCCGGTGGTTTTTCATGCCTTATTTTATATGTTAAGAGGAAACAATTAAAACTATCGTTGTTTGCCACTCCGTTGGGATTACTCCTTGCGTATGCCTTGGTAGGAATTATTTCAGCTTTTTTATCAAAAAGTGTGGTGCAGGCGTTATACTGGGATTTCATGTACGCGTCATTGCTGGTGGTATTGCTACCCACGATGTTGTTTAAAAATTCAAAGGATATATTGCGCGGTATTATGGTGGTTAATTGGTGCATTGCCGCTGTGCTGGCTTTGGGACTTGTGGTTATTTTTCTCTTGCAACCTGGAGTCATTCATTCGCTCACTTTTAACGTTTTGGTGTGTGTTCAGCGACCCTATGAACACATCGCCGACGTTGCTGCCGGCCAGGAAATACTGGGAATGCCTAGTACTCGTCCCACTGGCCTGGGTAGGTATGCAGGCGTCATTGCCCTTTTGGCTTTTTGGCGGTTTTTACATGCCAAGAAACGAAAAAAGTGGGGATGGTTAGGAGCATTTATTGTTTTTTTGGCAATTCTTTTCTTTTCAAAAGGTAAAACAGAAATGCTGGCATTTATTGTCGCGATAGTTGCCATGGTATACCTTGGCAAAAAGATAACCCGTTCGGTAACCTTAACAATCATAGGTATTGTCATTGTAAGTGCCGTGATTATTCTTTTTAATGTGCCGTGCACCAATAGTTTGCGCGACATTACTGCTTATGTTACTTCTCTGATGCCGAAAATATCAGTTTCTCATAGGTCGCCACTAAATTCTCACCAAGTGACAGTTATACAACAATCTCCTGTAAAAAAACTTTCACTACAATCGCCAATATCAACCTCGCAGCAGATTTCTGAACCTGCTACTGTGTCGATATCAAATCCTTCGCCAACACCTTCATCAAATAGTGCCATTAACCAAACTTCCGATAAAACCCTTCAAAAAGTGTTGACATTAAGCGGTAGAACCACCGGAATTTGGCCAGAGCTATGGCATTTATTTCTAATGTCGCCATTGCTGGGTCACGGATTTCAGGCTGACCGATTCTTTTTAGATGGTCAGCACGCCCACAACACTCTGCTTCACGCGTTAGTTCAAACTGGTATACTAGGCACCATTCCATTAGTAGTAGGATATATTATGCTTTTAATGATGGCCTTGGTGGTCTTAAAAAGCTCGCGTGTAACCAGCCAAGAAAAAATATTTTTTATTGAACTGCTGGGAATATTAACATTTTTCTTAGTGCGTGGATTTACCGAATCGCTGGCATTTTATAGCGCCGACTGGCTTTTTGTGGCTCCTATTATTGCTTACATGCAGTGGCAATATTTTCAGGTTCGCCAGTATCCGTCAAAAGAAGCCGTGATACATTTTTCCGGTAACACAATAAATATGATTACCATGCCAGAAGCGATAGAAACCATGTCGCAATGGATACAAAAAAAGGTGTTGCCGCCAAAGTGGATGGTAGTTACCGGCATGCATGGCGTGGTGCAGTCGCATAAAAATCCTGAATTTAAACGCATGGTCAATACTGCTGATGTGTTTGTGCCCGACGGCATTTCATTGGTGCTCGTTGGCAAGCTCCATGGATTTGATATATCTTCCCGTGTAAGTGGAGCCGACCTCATGGAAGCATTTTTTGCCGAGGCAGAAAAAAAAGGATACATAAGCTACTTTTACGGTGACACCAACGAAACCCTCCACGAACTACAAAAAAAATTATTGGGCAAATTTCCCAATCTAAAAATAGCCGGCATGTATTCTCCGCCGTTTAGAAAGTTAAGCGAGCAAGAAGACAAAGAAATTATAAAAAAAATAAATGCTGCTAAGCCGGATGTGGTGTGGGTTGGCCTTGGTTTGCCCAAACAAGAAGCGTGGATTTTTAATCATAAAAATGTACTGAACGTTTCAGTGGTGGTTGGCGTGGGGGCTGCTTTTAAGTTTTTAAGCCAGAAAGTGAAACGAGCTCCAGCATGGGTGGGGAAATTAGGTTTTGAATGGCTGTGGAGATTAATCTTTGAAACCAAAACCACCATTCGCAGGATTTTATGGGAATCACCAATTTTTTTGTGGTTGGTTTTTTTAGATATATTTAAATAGTAATTCTCCTTGAATATCGCCGTTATTTTTGCTACATTGAGGTAATAAAAGCAGGCATCTTAATCCCATGGAAAATAATAAAAAAGTATTGGTGACGGGAGCGGGGGGATTTATTGGGCATCATGTAGTCAGATTTTTAAAGTCTAAGGGATATTGGGTACGCGGAGTTGATATCAAAGAACCCGAGTATTCCTCAAAAGATGAAGCTGATGAATTTTTGATATTAGATTTACGGTATTACGATAATTGCTTAAAAGCTACCCAGGGAATTGATGAGGTTTATGCTCTGGCCGCTGATATGGGCGGTATTGAATTTATTACCTATCACACTTCAGACGTGCTCTACAATAATGTGTGCATTAATGCCAATACTGCCGAAGCTGCCAAGCACAATAAAGTAAAAAAGTTATTTTATTCTTCTTCAGCGTGTATTTATCCAACCTACAAGCAGGAAAAGGCAAACTTAGTTGCATTAAAAGAAACAGATGCCTATCCAGCCGATCCTGATAATGAATACGGATGGGAAAAATTATTTTCGGAGCGACTTTATACTAGCTACAGCGATTTTTACGAAGTAAGAATTGCAAGATACCATAATATTTTTGGCCCAGAGGGCACCTATCAAGGCGGTAGGGAAAAAGCTCCCGCAGCACTTTGTAGAAAATTGGCGTTGGCTAAAGATGGCGATATCGTTGAAGTATATGGAGATGGCATGCAAACCCGTTCTTTTTGCTACGTGGATGATTGTGTGGAAGGCACCTATAGGTTGATGAATTCAACTATTAAAGAACCGTTAAATATCGGTTCAGACCGGCTGGTGAGCATTAATGATATGGTGGATATTATTTCGGTCATTGCCGCTAAAAAAGTGGGAAGAAAATACGATCTAACTAAGCCCCAGGGAGTTCGCGGCAGAAATTCTGATAATACTTTATGTAAACGATTGCTTGGCTGGGAACCGAAAGTTTCTTTAGAAGACGGGTTGCGTCAAACCTACGCATGGCTACAAAACGTGCTAGGTACATCAGGTAACGCCGGCTAAGCCAACCTATGCAAGAAAAGAAAATAATAAAAATATACTTATTGCTGGGCGACATTTTAATTACTCAAGTCGCCCTTTTTTTAACGCTTTTAATAAGAAACCGGCATTTAGTGCCTCAGTTTAACGGGTTCTCGTATAACTTTTTTGTCGTTTACATCGCATGGATTGTCATTCTCTTTGTGTTAAATTTGTACGATATTTATTTTTTTAAAAAACCCATTGATTTTTTTCTCAACTTAACTATTTTTTCGCTGGGAGCTATTTTTGCAGGAATCACGTATTTTTACTTCAGGCCCGAGTTTGGCATTACTCCAAAAACTATTTTGGTATTAAATGTTTTGGTGTTTGATATCTTGTTTTGGGCTTGGCGGTATTTGTTTACCTTATTGCTTCAAGTACGAGGATTAAAAGAGAAAGTGGTAATTATTGGATTTCAAAAAGATGTAAAAGAAACCATGGCTCACCTCAATAAAAATTATGAGGTGGTGGGTTTTTTCTGTCCATCTTTTTTGGGTAACAACATAATGAAGTCGGCCCTACCTGGCAACCAAGAAACCATTCATAGCATCCAAGACTTGAAAAAAGTCGTACTAGAAAAAAAGGTAACGTCGGTAATTTTTGCCTTGGATTTTTATTCACACAAAGATTTGGTCCAACAAGTTTTTTATAATTTACCGCTGACGCTAAACTATGTTACTTTCACTACGCTATACGAATTCATGAATAAGAAAGTTTCTTTGGACCAGTTAGACGAAATATGGTTTTTACAAAAAATTTCAAAGTCGGAAAACAAGCTAGAAAAGTCCGTTAAAAGGTGTTTTGATATCGTATTTTCTTTAATAGGATTACTGGTATTTATCATACTTTATCCCGTTATTGCTCTGCTTATCAAATCAGATTCACAAGGCCGCATATTATATACCCAAAAAAGAGTAGGTAAAAACGGCAGCATATTTACCATTCGCAAATTCAGAACCATGAAGGAAGACTGGCAAGAAAACAAGAAAGTATGGAGAGAAAAGGACAAAGATGCTATTACCAAAGTGGGCAGAGTGCTGCGCAGGCTGCATCTTGATGAACTGCCTCAGGCATGGAATATTTTAAAGGGAGATTTAAGTTTTGTTGGTCCTCGGCCAGAATGGACGGAATTGGCAACCATGTTTGAAAAAGAAATTCCTTACTATAAACAACGATACTTGGTAAAGCCCGGAATTGTCGGATGGGCGCAAATTAATTTTCCCGCATCGCACTCGTTAGAAGAAGTAAAAGAAAAATTCCAGTACGATCTGTACTATATAAAAAATCATTCTCTGTTGTTGGATTTAGAAATCATTTTAAAAGCCATAAAACTTTTTTTCTGGTAATCTTTGACCAACAATTCTAATGTGCTACAATGGGTGATACTTAGGCAAGCGCGATAAACTTTATGCAATTATTTCAACGGTTTAGGCATAAAAAAATACTGTTTCTTGTTGCCATCATTTTTGTGGCATCTTTTGGCCCAGCTCTTCCTGTAAAAGCTTTTTCCCAGGGAGATTCTTTGTATTTTAACGTAGACCCAAACTACGACAGCACCGCCAGAACGCAGGTGCAAGCAACGCTGGTAAAAACTACCGCCAGTTTGTATTTTTATGTTGAGACAGCATGGTGGGCTGCGCAAACTTCAAGCCAACAAAATCAAATTCTCAACAGTTTAGATGCTTTGTCTAATGAATTTGATAGTAATATTTACCCAACCTTAACCTCAGCGTATGGTTCTGAATTCAGGCCTGGCATTGATAACGATACGAGGATTACCATTTTATTTGAAACTATTAATAGTGGGCTTGGCGGATATTTTCGGTCTGACGACGAATACTCAAAGTTGCAAATACCCGACTCTAATGAAAGAGAAATGCTCTATATGCCCATTGACCAAATAACAAGCCCCCAGCTAAAAGTTTTTCTGGGTCATGAATTTGTTCATTTGATCGTGTTTAACCAAAAAGATAGATTGCAGGGTGTCCAAGAAGAAGTGTGGCTTAGCGAGGCAAGGTCCGACTACGCATCAACCCTGTTAGGGTATGATGATATCTATGAAGGCAGCAACCTGCAAAGGAGAGTGAATGACTTTTTAGGAAATCCCAACGATTCTTTGCCTGAATGGCTGGGGACAAAATATGACTATGCCACTGAAGATCTTTTTACCCATTACTTGGTAGATCATTATGGCATTGGAATATTGGGGGACTCATTAAAATCAAAATTAGTGGGGATACCCAGCATCAACGAGGCGCTCTTAAAACATGGTTATAAGGAAGATTTCAGCCAGATTTTTACGGATTGGACTATTGCCCTTTCTATTAACGACTGCTCACAAAATCCAAACTACTGTTATATCAACAAAAACTTAACTGCCTTAAAAATAAACCCAACCCTTATTTTTTTACCGTTAACCGGTAACAGTTCGCTCTCAATGAATAATGTTACTAAAAATTGGGCAGGCAACTGGGAAAAAATCGTCGGAGGCAATGGTGATTTAACTCTGCAGTTTTCAAGTTTTTCGGGGCTTAACTTTCAAGTGCCATACATTGTCTATGATAAAAATAATAACTATACGGTAAAATTTTTATTGCTTGACAATCAGTCAAAAGGATCAGTTACCATTAAAGATTTTGGCACCAAGTATAATGCCTTGGTTGTTATTCCTTTATTGCAAACGAAAATGACTGGCTTTAATGGTGCAGAATTATCGTATCCTTACACCTTTACTATTTCGGTTACACAACCCACGTCACAGGCAGATGCCGCCTTATTGCAAAAACTCCAAGACCAGCTTAATGCATTAAAAAACCAAAACGCAACTGCGCCCAGTTGTACTCAACTGCAACATAATTTGTATTTTGGGGTATCTTACCAAAGCGATGTGCGCTGCCTGCAGCAATTTTTAAAACTGCAAGGGCCGGATATTTATCCTTCGGGGCTGGTGACGGGAAACTTTGGATTATTAACCAAAGCGGCAGTATTGCGATTTCAAAATAAATATAAGGCCGAAGTGTTGGCCCCTCTTGGCTTATCGCAGGGAACTGGATTTGTAGGAGCCCTGACCCGCCTTAAAATTAATCAACTGCTGCAAAAGTAAAAAACTGGCGGAGCATTTTACTATGAAAGACCTTACGTTTCTTGCGTTGAAAGAAACATTACCAACCATCAAAAAGAATGTGTTGCTCAAAAACCATACCACGTTTCGCATTGGCGGGCCGGCCAAGTATTTTTTAATTGCCCAAAAAAAAGAACAAGTCATCAAAGCTTTGCAGTTAGCAAAAAAACTCAACATACCCTTTTTTATTTTGGGCGGAGGCAGCAATGTGTTGGTTGCTGATAAGGGATTTAATGGATTAGTCATAAAAATACAAAATAAAAATCCAAAATTCACCGTTAAAAAAGGAAATACTATTGAAGTTTTGGCCGGGGTATTAGTAAAAGACGTCGTGAAATTTACTACCACCCGCGGTTTACAGGGATTAGAATGGGCCGGCGGCCTTCCAGGTACCTTTGGAGGAGCCGTCCGTGGAAATGCCGGTGCTTTTGGCGCTGAAACCAAAGATTTAATAGTAAAAGTACAGGCCTTAGATAATAACATAAAATTAAGGACATTATCAAATAAGCAATGCCAGTTTTCTTACCGGTCATCTATTTTTAAGAAAAAGAATTGGATTATACTCTCGGCCACAATACAATGCAAAAAAGGAGATAAGAAAAAACTTCAAGAAATTGCCGAGTCTCATATTAATTATCGTAAGGAAAAACATCCCTTGGAATATCCTAATGCCGGCAGCATATTTAAAAATGTGGATTTTAAAATAATTTCTCCGAAATTCCAAAAACTTTTTTTAGATAAAGTGAAAAAAGATCCTTTTTTAATTGTTCCTTCTGCATGGTTTATTATTGGAGCGGGCTTAACAGGTAAAAAAATCGGTCAGGCGCAGATTTCAAAAAAACATTCAAATTACATTGTAAATAGAGGAAACGCCAAGGCAAAAGATGTGGTGGTAATCATTGAATCAAGTAAAAAACATATCAAAAAAATATACGGTATTGAACTTGAGCAAGAAGTGCAATATTTAGATTAGATCTATTAATGAAATTTTTAGAAAACGAAGGCATAATGTATACATGCAAATAATAATAAAAACAAAAGATATAGAACTGACCGCTTACTTACAAAGCGTTATCGATAAAAAAATAGGTGCGCTTATAAAATTTATACAAATTGAAAATGCTGGAATTTTTGTGGAATTGAAAAAAGAAACCAACCACCATAAACAAGGGAACATTTTTATAGCCGAAGCCATCGTTACATTTCCCGGCAAAAAATTAGTGGCAAAAGCTCACGGACAAGATATTATGGAAGCCATTGGAAAAATGAAAAGTGAATTAGGCAAAGAAATGCAGAAGTATAAAACCAAGAGAATAGAAAAACCCCGCCGCCAGCAGAGAAAATTAAAGGAGGAATTATTGTAAATCAAAAAACCGTCGAAGGCGGCTTTTTGATTGCTAAAATGACAATTTTTAGTTAGAGTTAGCTCATGAGTATTTTTACCAAAATTTTTGGCGATGCAAACCAAAAAGAAATAAAAAATTTACAGCCAATCGTAGAAAAAATAAATTCTTTTGAGCCGGAGTTACAAAAACTAACTGATGAGCAGTTAAAAAATAAAACAAAAGAATTTAAAGAAAAATTGGCGGCTGGCCAAACACTCAATGATATACTGCCAGAGGCATTTGCTGCCGTGAGGGAAGCGGCCAGGCGCACGTTAAACCAGCGCCATTTTGACGTGCAGTTAATTGGCGGTATTGTGTTGCACCAGGGCAAAGTGGCTGAAATGCGCACAGGCGAGGGTAAAACGTTAACGGCAACGCTGGCTTGCTATCTTAACGCTTTAACTGGCCAGGGAGTGCATGTGGTAACTGTAAACGACTATTTGGCCAAACGCGACATGGTGTGGATGGGACAGATTTACGGAGCTTTAGGGCTCACCACCGGATGCATTACCAATCAATCAGGATATGTGTATGATGCCTTATATCTAAATACTGAAAAAGACCAGCAGCGCGACCAAGTGGGCGGATTCAAGGTGATAGAGGATTTTTTAAGGCCTGCAGCCAAAAAAGAGGCCTATGATGCCGACATTACCTATGGAACCAACAATGAATTTGGATTTGACTATTTGCGCGACAACATGGTGTACGACTTAAGCCAGCAGGTGCAACGAGGGCATCAGTATGTAATTATCGACGAGGTTGATTCTATTTTAATTGACGAGGCGCGCGTACCGTTAATTATTTCAGGGCAAGCTGAAGAGGCAACCGAAAAATACTATCAATTTGCAAATGTGATGGTGCCTTTGCAAAAAGACCAGGATTACGTGTTAGACGAAAAATTAAAAGCGGTTAATTTTACCGAAGAAGGCCAAAACAAGGTGGTGAAAAATTTGGGGTTTGATCCTTGGTTTGAAAATAACATTGCCGTAACCCATCAATTAGAATCTGCGTTAAAAGCCAAAACATTATTTTTAAAAGATAGAGATTACGTCATTAAACATGGCGAGATTGTTATTATTGATGAGTTTACGGGCAGAATGTTGCAGGGGCGTCGCTGGTCGGCAGGTTTACACCAGGCTGTGGAAGCAAAAGAAGGCGTGGCAATACAGCCAGAGTCAATTACCTTAGCCACTATTACCTTTCAAAATTATTTTAGGTTGTATAAAAAAATATCGGGCATGACGGGTACGGCCTTAACTTCTGCCGAAGAATTAGATAAGGTATATAAATTGGAGGTGGTGATGATTCCCACCCACCGAGAAATGGTGCGGGCTGATTTTCCTGATAAAATTTTTCAAACCGAAGCAGGAAAATTTCAGGCGGTAGTAAAAGAAATAAAATCTTTACATCAAAAGGGACAGCCGGTGCTGGTGGGAACCAGGTCGGTTGAACGCAATGAATATCTGGGAAAATTATTAGCTCGCGAAGGCATCACTCACCAAATATTAAATGCTAAAAACCATGAAAAAGAAGGAGAAATTATCGCCCAGGCAGGTAAAGCAGGAGCGGTAACAATTGCCACCAACATGGCCGGCCGCGGAGTTGATATTATCTTGGGGGGAAATCCGGCAAATTCAGAAGATGCCAAAAAAGTGCGGGAACTGGGCGGCCTGTATGTGTTGGGGACTGAGCGCCACGATGCCCGTAGAATTGATAACCAGTTGCGCGGGCGGGCGGGCAGGCAGGGAGATCCCGGTTCTTCGCAATTTTTTGTATCGTTAGAGGACGACCTAATGCGGATTTTTGGGCCGGGAGCCGATAGGATAAAATCGGTGATGACCGCCTTTAAGGTTGCTCCCGACGAGCCTATTCAAGCTAAAATGATTTCTGGCGCGCTTGAATCGGCCCAAGGAAAAATTGAAGGATTTAATTTTGATGCCCGGGCTCATGTGTTAGAATATGACGACGTGATGAACAAACATCGCGAAATTATCTATAAAAAACGCCGTGAAATTTTAGAAAAAAAACCATTTGAAATTTCACAATTTGAAAAATATGGGTTAACTAAAGAAGCATTTGATAAAAAAGAAAAAGAAGTGGGAGCAGAAAGTATGCAGCAAATTATCACGTTTGTCAGTTTGAAAGTGATAGACACCCTATGGCAAGAACACTTATCAAATATGGATCACATGCGAGACTCGGTGCGTTTGCGGGCTTATGGAGGTAAAGATCCGCTGGTGGAATATAAAAATGAAGGCCACAAATTATTTTCCCATATGCTCCAAGAAATTGATGCCGCCATTGCACAGAATATTTTAACCGCTGGTGTTAATGTGCAACCAGTGCCAAGTGTCCAATCTTCACCTGGTAACCAAGAGGTTGGAAGAAATGATATGTGTCCTTGCGGATCGGGAAAAAAATGGAAGAAGTGCGGGATGATTAATTCCCTAGAACACCAACAAAATATGAGCAAAAAATAACATGAGAAGTAACACGCCTTTACAAGTTGGAGTGAAAATATTGCTTGGCAATGGTGATGGAAAATATTTATTGGTGCATCGCTCGGCAAAAAAATATCCTGACGTGAAAGATCGCTGGGATCTTGTTGGCGGTAGGATTAATTCTGGCACCACGTTAATTAAAAACCTGCGGCGTGAAATAAAAGAAGAAACAAATCTTGTATTGATTTCAAATCCAAAATTAATTGCCGTCCAAGATATTATTAAAGAGAAATTCCATGTGGTGCGTGTGACATATTTGGGCCGAGCTTCTGGAAAAGTAGCATTAGATAATAAAGAACATGATAGTTATGAATGGTTTTCGTTACATGAAATAAAAAAATTACCAGGCTTAGATGTTTATTTTAAAAAACTATTAGATAATCCATCGCTATGGAAATAAAAAGAGAAGTTTCAATATTAATACCCTATACCATAAAAAATACCGAGGTTTTTGTGTACTTGCAAAAGCGTGGGAAAGAAGCGACGGTATTGCCTGGGCACTTTTCTTTTTTTGGTGGTAAAATAGAAGAAGGGGAGAGTCCAGCAGAAGCGTTGGAAAGGGAAATAAAAGAAGAATTGGGTTTTGATGTGAAACATTATAATTTTTTGGGCCAATATCAGTCATTTAAAGATAAGACCGTGATACTTAATGCATATTTTGCTAACGTGAGCGATAACTTTGAAAAAGAGGTGACAGTAATGGAAGGCGACTACGGTAAATTTTTTTCAGAACAGGAGGTGTTAAAAGAACCAATGTTAATTGATTCAGATAAAAATATTTTAAAAGATTTGTACATACTATTAAATAAAAAATCTGCTTAAGTTTTTGTAAAAAATTTAAACAGATAAGCAACTCATGAATAAAACAACAGCAATCGTGGTTTCTATAGTATTAATAATAGTAGCTTTTGCCACCGGATTTTACTTCAAAGACACTATTTTAAATTTTTCTGGCAAGGTGGGTAAAAATGTGCAACAGTTTGAAAAATCTAACATTGGAAACGTCATTAACCAAGTGGCCCAACAAATATTATCTCCTACTCCGTTAAATATTGGCGGCAAGGAAAATAATGTAGTGCTCACCAGGGCAAAAGTAATTGCTCAAACCAACATTCAGCGGTATAACACTGAAAATTTGCCCCCGTTAATTGAAAATGCGAAGTTGGATGCAGCCGCAACTGCAAAAGCCCAGGATATTTTTGCGCACCAATATTTTGAACACATTTCTCCCAGCGGAGTTGACCCGGGCATGCTGGTAAAAAGTTTTGGATATGAGTATATTGTTTCAGGAGAGAACTTAATTTTGGGAAACTTTGCTAGCGAACAAGAGGTGGTTCAAGATTGGATGAATAGTCCCGGACACCGCGCGAATATTTTAAATAATAGATTTGTGGACATTGGCGTGGCGATTGTCAAAGGAACGTACAAAGGAGAAAAGGTGTGGGTTGGCGTGCAGGAATTCGGTTTACCTTTGTCCGCATGTCCGTCGCCTCTTGATAGCTTAAAGAAAGAAATTGATAACAATAAAGTTACTTTAGACAGTTTATCAGCACAAATAGATGCCAAGCGAAATGAAATAAATAACACCAACCAGCGCTCTTCAGAATACAACACGTTGGTAGATCAGTATAACCAACTGGTTGCCCAGTATAACCAGTTGGCTCAAGAAACCAAAAATATTATTGCTCAATACAACGCTCAGATTAATAACTTTAATAACTGCGTGGTGGGCAAGTAGAGCCTTGCTAAAAATTTTGTAAAAATATGGCAGTCATTAAAAAGAAAACCTGGCCAGAATATTTTGAGGCTATTATTTCTGGCAAAAAAAAGTTTGATTTCCGTGTTAACGATTTTGAAATTGCCGAAGGTGATACTCTGGTGCTCCAAGAATATGATCCGGTTGCAAAACAATACACTGGCAGGGAAGTTGAAAAGAAGGTAACCTATGTGGCCAAGTTTACCTTAGATTCTTTCGGTCAGAAAAAAGAAATTGAAGAGAAAGGAATGCAAGTCATTTCTTTAGAGTAAGCCATGAAATACAATAAATTAGTGAGAGATAAAATTCCTCAATATATTAAAAGCAAAGGAGGAAACGCAGTTTTTCATATTGCCGACGAAAAAGAGTATTGGCAGAAGCTAAAAGAAAAATTACAAGAAGAGTGCAAGGAATTTTTAGAGGCTGAAAGCATAGAGGAAATGGCCGATGTGTTTGAAGTTATTACGGCAATTTTGGATAATAAAAAATGGAAGATTGAACAGGTTGTTGAAATCCAAAAAGCTAAGCGCAAAGAACGCGGCGCCTTTAAAAACAAAATAATTTTAGATGAATCTTAAATTGCTCACATTGGTATTAATTCACGAAAACGATAAAGTTTTATTAGGATTGAAGAAACGCGGGTTTGGTGTTGGATTATGGAATGGTTTTGGCGGAAAAGTACATGAAGGTGAAACTATTGAAGATGCCGCAAAACGCGAATTACTGGAAGAATCAGGATTAACGGTAAATACCATGGAAAAAATTGGCGTTATAGATTTTTCATGGAAAAACAAAGAAGGCGAAGTGTTGCAAGTGCATTATTTTGCATCAAGCAACTTTTCTGGTACCTTAATTGAAACCGAAGAGATGCAGCCAAAGTGGTTTTTGTTAAACGACGTGCCGTTTGAAAAAATGTGGGCAGATGACAAGTATTGGTTTCCCTTATTTTTGGAAAACAAGAAGTTTAAAGGGAAATTTATTTTCAATGACGACAACAGTGTGTTTAGCTACGAGCTCAATAAAATAAATAAGGCATGAATATTACCGCCATTAAAACCAGAATTTTTTTGCCACCAAAAGATAATTTACTCTCTCTTATCAAAGAGAGTTTTTCTCATGTAAAACTGCAGGAAAAATCAATGATTGTCGTTACTTCAAAAGTGATGGCTATTTGGCAAGGCAGGTGTTTGAAAATGAATTCGGTAAAAAGCAAGGACGACTTAATAAAACAAGAAGCCGATTTTTATATCGACCGTAACAAAGTTCCCAAGGGTTATGTGATATTAACCTTGAAAAATAATATTTTAATTCCGTCATCGGGCATTGATGAAAGTAATGCCAACGGCTATTATATTTTGTGGCCAAGTAGTCCGCATGAAGCCGCCAAAAAAATTTACCAATTTATTAAAAAAGAGTTTGAGCTAAAAAAAATTGGCGTAATTATTTCTGATAGCCATTGCACGCCGTTAAAAAATGGGGTGATGGGCATTGCCATTGGTTATTACGGTTTTAATCCATTACGCGACTACCGAGGTACCAAAGATTTATTTGGCAGAACCTTAAAAATGTCGCAGACCAATATTGCCGATTCTGTTGCCGCTGCTGCGGTGCTGGCAATAGGCGAAGGAAAAGAGCAAACTCCTATTGCTGTTGTAGAAGGCGTGGGAGAAGTTACCTTTGGCCAATTTAAAAATAACCATGCCGACCCTTTGGTCATAGAAAAAAATAATGACATTTATGAGCCCTTAATTAATTCAACCCATTGGAAAAAAGGCGGCTCATTTTTTAAAAAGTAAAAGTATGCTATGAAGTTTGCCATTGTTTCAGATACTCACGATAACACCGCCAACTTTAACAAAGTGATTGATTTTTTAAATACAGAAAAAATTGGTATGATGCTTCACTGCGGCGATATTTGCAACCAGGAAACCATTGATGAGGCTCTTAAAAATTTTAAGGGCGAAATACTTTTTGTAAAAGGCAATGGTGATTACCACTTAAAAAATTATCAAGACATGATGGAAACCGATTTGGAAGGAAAAAAAGTCGCCTTTATTCATTATCCTGATTTGGCAAAAAAACTGGCGGAGTCTGGAAAATACGACTTGGTATTTTACGGGCATACGCATAAACCTTGGGAAGAAAAAATTGGCAACTGCCGGTTGGTAAATCCTGGCGAAATTGCCGGCCAGCGATTTAAGCCAACCTTTGCAATCTACGACACAAAAACCGACAGGCTGGAACTGAAAATTTTAGAGAAATTGTAATTTCTGATTTTTCGTGGTATTTTTGTGGTGTGCTGTTCTTTTCATCCAAGGAGGATTAGCGATGTCATTGCACGTTGCTTTACAGGTAGGTGTTAATGCATTTACTTTTCTTGATTTGCTCAAAAAAGCGGCTTCATTCAAGAATCTAACGCTCCAAGAAGGCAGTTTGTATGCCAGCTCAACGCCAGTGAAAAGGTACGTGTTAGACGAAGATTTGCTCGGTCATTTGGCGCTGCGGGGAATCAAACGGCAAGATCGTCCCGATTGCAACAACAAAATCTTTACGTTGGTTGATGAAAATTCCCAGGTAAAGTTTTGCGGTCAAGCACCGAGCAACTGTTGGAACTTTACGTTGCTTGATTGCGATGGAGAAAGACTCAAGTTTGATCTTTGTGTTGATCTAAGCGTTGGATTTGGTATTGACACCAAAAAGAGGGGAGTGAGTCTCTACCCGCAGGTTCGCGGAACGTTTGTATCTGCTGCTGACCAGCTGCCAAAGTTTAGAATGTTTGAGGCGCTGGTAGAACACGATGGAAATGCTCCCTTGATTGCAAAAGAGTTGGTTGCTGCTGGCGGGGAATTGGTGGTAGGTTGGACTAGCCTTGGACTTGCAGGCATCCGCAGTCTTGTTGATTTGTTCGGCGAGTTTGCCGACCGCCGGCTTATCAAAAATCTTGCTCACCAAGGACAAGTGTTTGATCCGCCGCCTTTTCCTCCGTGTCAAAATCCAGCCGACGAGCTTTTTGTTATCGAACCAATTCAGCCAGGAATTTTTGAAGCATGGCGAGAGCAAGTTAACCGCTATGCCACCAGCCTTGTGGCAAAAAGCGGTTGACCAAAGGAGTTTGCACCCAGTAACTCCTTTTTTATTTCTGCGGTGCGTCTTCGTCCGACACTGATTAATTCTCTTGCAAATTTTTGAATCTTTGGTACAATGAAGCATTATTTTATGCAACAAAAATATTGGATACTAATTATCATTATTGTGCTGGCCGTTTTGGCGGGCAACTTTGCCTATCCTAATTATTTCAACAAAAGTGTTGATTTTTTAAATGCAAAATTTTCATGGAAATTACCGCATTTTTGGCAAAAACCCTACGTGTTGGGGCTCGACCTCCAAGGCGGAGTTAATCTAACCTATCAGGCCGATTTAAGCACCGTGCAAGACAAATCTGGCGCCATGCAAGGGCTGCGTGATGTTATTGAGCGAAGGGTAAACTTGTTTGGGGTTTCTGAACCGGTGGTGCAAATTCAAGGGAGTGACAAATTGGTGGTTGAATTGCCCGGTGTAAAAGACGTGCAATCAGCCATAGATATGATCGGCAAAACCCCTTACTTAGAATTTGACGAAGCGCGCAGTGCTACTGAAACTCAGCAAATTTTAGATAAAATAAAAGAAGTGCAAGCCGCCCAAGCAAAAAAAGAGGATGTTACCAAAATAAAAGATTGGCAGCTGGCATTTGAAAACCCGTATATTAAACCAACGGAATTAACCGGAAAATATTTATCAAAAGCAACGGTAACTTTTGATCAAACCACCTACAAGCCGCAAATACAATTACAATTTAATGCCGAAGGCGCCAAATTATTTGAGGAAATCACCGCCAGAAATATTAATAAACCATTGGCTATTTTGCTGGATGGAGCTTCTATTATTGATACCAATGGCGATGGGAAAATTGACAACAACGATTTATATGCTCCCATTGTTCAAGATAAAATTACCGGTGGTACAGCAGTAATTACCGGTGATATGAGCGCCCAAACTGCCAATGACATTGCGCGAAGGTTGAATTCCGGAGCGTTGCCGGTGAAAATAGGAAGCCCCATTTCCCAGGAAACAGTAGGGCCGTTATTGGGCTCGGTTTCCTTGCAAAAGTCCCTAGTAGCGGGCCTGTTTGGCTTGCTGGCGGTGGTTGTATTTATGATCGTGTTTTACCGCCTGCCCGGGCTTTTGGCTTCCATTGCGCTGGTAGTGTATGTTGCTATTACTCTTTCCATATTTAAACTGGTTCCCATTACCTTGACGCTGGCGGGCATTGGAGGATTTATTTTATCTATTGGTATGGCGGTAGACGCCAACATTTTAATTTTTGCCCGCATGAAAGAAGAAATAAAGCAGGGCAAAGCGTTATCGCTGGCCATTTCAGAAGGATTTAAACGGGCGTGGCCGTCAATTCGCGATAGCAACGTAAACTCTTTGATTGTATGCGCCATTTTGTTTTTATTTTCCACTTCGTTTATTAAAGGATTTGCATTAACGCTTTCACTTGGCATTGTAGTGAGTTTGTTTTCAGCTATTTTTATCACCAGAATTTTATTAATGGTGTTTGTCGGCCAAAAATTAGAGAAGGCTAAGTGGTTGTTGTAATACTATGTTTCCATTCACTAAATATTCAAAACTCTACTATCTTTTTTCCGGTATTTTAATTATTGCGGCGATTGCCTCGTTAGTGGTGTTTGGTTTGAAGTTTGGCATTGAATTTACCGGAGGCAGCACTATGGAAGTTGATTTTACCGCCAAACGACCCGCTAATGAAGCCATTTCTAAAGCTCTTTCCAGTTTTAATCTTGGTGAAATTGTGGTTCAGCCAACCGGAAGCAACGGCGCAGTATTGCAATTTAAAGGCATCGACGAAGCTACCCACCAAAAAGTGCTTTCAGCATTAAATTCGCTATCGCCGGTGCAAGAAAAAAGCTTTCAATATATAGGGCCGTCGGTGGGGCAGGATTTAAAAAATAAAACAGAATTAGCCATTGTATTGGCGTTAGTGGCCATTACGTTATACATTGCCTTTGCCTTTCGCAAAGTGTCTCGGCCGGTTGCTTCATGGAAATACGGAGTTACCTCGTTAATTGCTCTTTTCCACGACGTGTTGATTCCGCTGGGAGTTTTCTCGGTATTAGGGAAATTTTACGGAGTAGAAATTACTATTCCCATTATTGCCGCATTGCTTACCATTCTTGGATTTTCGGTGCACGATACCATTGTGATTTTTGACAGGATTAGGGAAAATATTTTGCGTCGGGGCATGGGAGAATTCAGCCAAACAGTCGATTGGAGTTTAAACCAAACCATTGGCAGGTCTATTAGCACAGTGGTTACCGTGCTATTAGTGATGTTTTCGCTGTTCTTTTTTGGCGGCGAAACTCTTAAATATTTTTCATTAGCATTGATTATTGGAATCACCTCGGGCGCATATTCCTCTATTTTTATTGCGAGCCCATTACTGGTGAGCTGGCAGAAATTTAGCGATAGAAAATTAGCCAAAAAGGGTCGCTAGTTATGCACGGTCTTGACATATAAACTTTGCTATGGTAAACTCTACCAATGAGGAAGTATAGCTCTAAAGTGGCTTACACACTCTCTTTATAAAGAAAATGAACAAAATAAATTACTCACAAATGTATGCCAAGCTTACCAAAGGCCTTTCGCCAAAAACGAAAGACATTTTTGATAGGCGTTTTGGCGTTAAAACCGGCACTACCGAAACTTTAGAATCCATTGGAAAAAGTTTGGGAATTACCCGTGAACGAGTCCGCCAAATTGAGGAAGTGGGTTTTAATTTTGTCAAAAAAAACCATAAAGAAACCTTGGAAAAAGCCTTTGGAGAATTTGAATCTTACTTTCAGGAAAAAGGCGGTTTTAAAAAAGAAGAAGTTGCAATGCAGGATTTGGGAGGTTCAAAAAACAAGCCTTATGTGCTTTTCTTGCTTACATTAGGAGAACAATTTAACCGAGTATGCGAGAAACGGGATTATTATTATTTCTGGTCAACCATGCAAAATCCAGAAAATACCGTAAAAGATACTTTGAATGTATTGGTTGGCGACCTCCAAAAACACGGCGCTCCTTTGGAGAAAAAAGCGCTTTTAGCTGATTTTGCCTCAAAATACAATTTGAGCGAGCAGGCACTTTCGTCTTACCTTGAAGTTTCAAAAAGAATCCAGGCAAATAAAGAGGGCAAGCTTGGTTTAATAGACTGGCCGGAAATTAGGCCAAGGTCAGTGAAAGACAAAGCATTTTTGGTCTTTAAAAAGCATCAAAAACCGTTGCATTTCCGCGAAATTACTTCGTTAATTGACCAGTTAGATTACAACCAGCCAAATAAAAAAACTCATCCGCAAACCGTGCATAACGAACTTATTAAAGACGCGCGATTTGTCTTGGTGGGCAGGGGAATGTATGCGCTGGGAGAATGGGGGTACAAACCTGGCACCATTAAAGACGTTATTGAAACCGTGTTGAAAGAAAAGCCGCACTTGGCAAGCAAAGATGAAATTGTAAAAGAGGTTCTCTCTCAACGATTGGTTGAAAAAAATACCATTCTCATTAAACTCAACAACAAAAAGTACTTCCAAAAAGACGCCAGCGGGAAATACTTTGCAGTAGAAACCCAAATAGCGTAATTTGTTATTACAGCACTAAAAAATCGCGCAACAACGCGATTTTTTGGTGCTATTGACAAGATTTATTAAAAAGTGTAAAATGTAGCTGAAGGGTGAAATATGTTGTTTTACCCAATTGTTCCTAGTACGCTTTAATAAAGCAAAGGAGACTGGCGATGGCTAAGAAAGTCGTCGGGAGCATGTCGGATTGGTCTGGCTTGCTCAAAGATTTGTTTAGGCAGTTTCAGGATGGGAGCATTACGCTCCAGCATCTGTGTGACTTTACGGAGCACCGTAATCCCTTTCCAACCGCCGAAGTCAGGGAAGACATTGTCGTAGTCCAACAACCACCGCCCGAATCCGTTCAGTCCGTGGTCAAGCTCACGTTCAACGAAGCTTGCGCGAAAGCTTGCGGCCTTCTGGGAATGGCCAGTGAGTATGCCGAATTTGTCAAAAAATTCGGTAACGAGCAAGCTCCTGGCTACTGGACTCTTCCCATGGTTAAGGCGGAAGAGTGTGTCAAAGCTGCCAAGGCAACCGGCTACAAGTTGACCTGCAACAAGGTGTTCGCAGTTTTAAAAGCCGAACTTCGCAAGCTTGGCAAAGATGCCTGGTCTGCCTACGATGACATTGATAAGGCGGTTGCTGATGATCTCAAAAAGAACATCAAGCGCAATCAGCGAGATCCCAACCGTGACGGCTCGTACCTTATCAGTTTCAAGGCAGCTGTGGAGGCTGATGAAGAAAACGCCAACCAAAGCGCCGACGATCGTCCGTGGGAGTCCCACAAAGATATCGTTCTTCTGGAGCGCTTGTTTCTGGAGTTAATCTATTTTTTGATGACCGGTGAAAACTTGGACGTCAAAAATTGGACACTCTGTGCGGGTTCTCGCTTTGTGGGCGGCGACGTTCCTTACGTGTACTTCTACTCTGGTTTCAGCTGGGTGTACGTCTACTGGTGCAGCTCCGACGATGCCCATCCTGGTCTGCGTGCCCGTTCCGCTTTTTCCTTGCCAACGGAGGCAAGCAAAGCGAAGCCGTAGTTGGCATGAGGGTTGCTTGTCTGGGCTTTGCCCAGACAAGCAATTAAGCAGGAGTTCACTTGAACTCCTGCGATTTTTTTTGTACGATAGCACCGTGGCTAGCCTCCCTAGCTGGTCACACAGGAAACTGCTTGTATAATTATTTTGAACATAGGTTCAGAAAACTTCTCGCAAAGCGCGAGCGAACTCAGGCACTACTCTTTTGTTTTGCCGGTGAAGGGGATATGAAACAGAATTAGTATCATTTTAGCGGAAGTGAATTCAGGCAAGCTTCAAGGCGCGAGGAGCGAATTGAATGCCGGAGGTATTGTTCGCTACGAAGTAACGAAGAAGCTTGCCTGAATTCGTCCGCCCGAAGGGAAGCCAAAAAATGGATGATTTGGGCGTTGCGGCTTCGTCGGCGTAGCACATTGGGCTACACCTCCTCGCCGCGCCTTCAAATCCTCTCATTTTTTAGCTTCTAAAAGTGATGCTAATTCTGTTTCATGTCCCTGGGATGTAATTATATAATAAAACGGGTTCTCGCAATGTGGACGGCAACGTTCCTAACGTGAACTTCAACTCTGGTAACAGCAAGGTGTACGTCAACTGGTACAACTCCGACAATGCCAATCCTAATCTGCGTACCCGTTCCGAAGTCTCCACATAACAGGCCGTCAGGCGTTGCAACGCCTGACGGCCTGTGTGTTTAAAAAATATATGAAACTAGAAAATAATAGACAGTCTGGGGGGGGGGCTTAGAAGTTTTAATGTATTCAATGCAATAATTTCTCTTGATAGTTTATTTTCGGCTTGGGACGATTTTAAAAAGGGGAAAAAGAAAAAACTTGATGTGATGCTATTTGAAAAAAATGTGAAACAAAATATCCGCGCTCTCCACTGGGAGTTAAAAAACAGAACCTATCAACATTCGCCTTATATCTCTTTTTATATCAAAGACCCAAAGCTACGGCATATTAATAAAGCAACTGTCAGAGATAGGGTTTTGCACCACGCGGTATTTGTAATATTGTATCGTGTTTTTGACAGATTATTTATTTTTGATTCGTATTCTTCACGCAATGAAAAGGGAACTCATAGGGCGGTACATAGATTAAATCAATTTGCCAATAAAGTTAGCAAGAACAATACTCGTACTTGTTTTATTTTAAAATGTGACATTAAAAAGTTCTTTGATTCAATAGACCAGGAAATTTTAATCGGCTTAATTAAAAAGCAAATATATGATGAAAATACCATTTTGTTATTGCAGGTAATTATTAACAGTTTTAAAAAGGGGATTCCGCTGGGAAATGTAACCAGCCAGATTTTCGCCAATATTTATTTAAACGAACTGGACCAATTTATAAAACGTACCCTGAAAATCAAGTATTATATCAGATATTGCGATGATTTTATTATTCTACATAACGATCAGAAATGCTTAATAACCGTGATCCCCAAAATAAATAATTTTCTTGAAAATAATCTGAAATTATCTTTACATCCTGATAAAATTACCATAAGAAAATATCATCAAGGGATTGATTTTTTAGGGTATGTCAGTTTTCCGTACCATAAAGTATTACGAACAAAAACCAAACATAGGATATTTAAAAAGATAGAATTTAAAATAGAAGAATTCAAAAAAGATAATCTATCAGAAAAATCTTTTAACCAAACGCTGCAATCTTATTTCGGAATTTTAAAGCATTGCAATTCTTATAAGTTGGGAACAAAGATTATCCATTTTCTCTGGCGCTATACGCATTGATTTTACGCTTTTGTGGGAGTATAATTTACTCATATGAATTACTTTTTCTGGCTCACTGTCGCTCTATTAATTTTGACTGCCATTTTTTATATTGTGTGCGTTTCATTGGTATATTACTGGCACGAAAAGAGAGCCACCTATGTGATTATACCGCTTTTATACACCTTTGAATTTTTTATAACCGGTTTTTTGATGATTTCGGTGATTTCTATTGTATTGCAATATCTGCCCGATATATTAAAAGCGGCAGGAAGTTAGTACTAACCATTATCATGGCTTTTTCTAATTATTTCTTTTGGCTACGGCCATTAAACAAAATTTTTGTGGGATCCTTATGGTGGGTCTTTTTAATGCTGGTGGTGTTAATCGTGCCATTTTTAAGGCCGTGGTGGTGGATATTTTTTCCGTTATTTTTATCTATAGAATTGCGCGTGCTGTATTTGTGGTGGATACGTTGGGACTTTGCTGCCGCCAAAACAAAATGGGTAATGCTGGAAATTGTTCCGCCCAAAGAAGTGCTGGTTCCCTTAAAAGCTATGGAAGATGTGTTTGCTAACATGTGGGGGCCGCTGTATGCTCCGCCTAATTGGAGAGAGCAATGGTGCGAGGGAGATTTGCCAGACGCAGGCAACTGGATGTCGTGGGAAATAGCCAGCATTGAGGGAAATTTGCATTTTTATATACGAGTTTCACAAGCTTATAAACTCAGCGTTGAAACCGCGCTCTATGGCCATTACCCAGAACTGGAAATTCATGAAGTGTCAGATTACACCAAAAACGTGCCACAAAATATTCCTAATGCCGAATGGGATGTGTATGGTGAAGACTTTATTTTTCAACGACCAGATCCGTATCCCATAAAAACTTATGAGAAATTTTTTGAACCGCAAGGAGAAAAAATTTCGGCGGAAGAAAAAAGAATTGACCCGATTTCTTCGCTCTTGGAATTAATGTCAAAGCTTGGACCGGGAGAACAGTTTTGGCTGCAGTTTACTATTAGTTCGGTTTCAGGAAAGGAAGAACCAATCTTTAAAAGTGAAGCTGATAAAATCATTACAAAAATTACCAAACGCCCGGTAAAAAAATCAAAAACTCTTTTAGATGAAGTGAGTCAGGTTGCCTATGATGTGGTTATTGGTCCCAAAAAAGAAGGAGATGTGTATAAATGGGTTGAACTCACAAAAACCGAAGAGGGCGACCGGGAATTACTATTAACTCCCGGCGAAAGAGAAATTTTAACTGAAGTTGAAAATAAAATAAAGAAACCGTATTTTAGAACTAATATTCGGGGAGTGTATGTTGCAAAGCGTGAAAATTATTCTTCGGCTCACCGCATTCTTTCCAGGTCGTATTTTGCCCATTTCCACAGCAATAATTTGAACTCTTTACGGTTTTCTAACGCTACCAGGCCCAAAACCCATTACTTTTTCAGAACGAGTATTCCTTTCATAAGAACGAGGCGTCAGTTTAGAAATTATGTGCAAAGGCTTACGCCGCTTTTCCCCGACAGAAGAAGAGAGATGATTATTTTAAATGCCGAAGAAATGGCGACAATATACCACTTCCCAATAAAGATTACAGGGCTCGTAGCGCCTACCATGACTAGGGTTGAATCAAAGAAAGGCGGCCCACCGCCAAATTTACCCACAGAATAATATAATTTTATGGATAATAACAAAGTAACATTTTTTGGCTTAACTTCCTTCAGAAATCAAAGGAAGAAGTTTGGCATAAAACAAGATGACCGCCGCCGCCACTTTTACACCATTGGAAAAACCGGCATGGGAAAATCTAATCTTATGGAAAATATGGCCATCCAGGATATCCAAAACGGACACGGGGTGGCTTACGTTGACCCGCACGGTGAGGGAGCTGAAAAACTGCTTGATTTTGTGCCCACTAACCGCATTCAAGATGTGATATTTTTAAATCCTGCCGATTTGGATTATCCCATTGCCTTTAATGTTATGGAAAAGGTGGATTTTAAGTTTCGCCATCTGGTGGCCGGAGGGCTCATGGGCGTGTTTAAAAAAGTGTGGCCTGATGTGTGGTCAGCTCGCATGGAATACATTTTAAACAATGCCATTTTGGCGTTGCTGGAATATCCCGATTCCACGCTTCTTGGAGTTAATAGAATGCTGGCCGATCCAGAATATCGAAAAGAAGTAGTTTCTAAAATTACCGACCCTATCGTAAAAAGTTTTTGGGTAACCGAATATGCCAGATACACCCAGCGCTATGAAATTGAAGCAACGGCGGCCATTCAAAACAAGGTTGGGCAGTTCGTCTCTAATGCGTTAATACGAAATATCATTGGCCAAACCAAAAGCACCATTAACATGAGAAAAATCATGGACGATGGAAAAATTCTCATTTTGGATTTGTCAAAAGGCAGAATTGGCGAAGATAATTCACGGCTGTTAGGGGCATTGCTCATCACAAAAATCCAATTGGCAGCCATGTCGCGCGTGGATATCCCCGAAGATGAGCGGAGAGATTTTTATTTGTATGTTGATGAATTCCAAAATTTTGCTACCGAATCCTTTGCTAATATTTTATCTGAAGCCAGAAAATATAGGCTCTGCCTGACGATCGGACACCAATATATTGGCCAGCTAGAAGATAAAGATACTAAGGTACGCGACGCAGTTTTTGGCAATGTGGGTACGATGGCGGTATTTCGCGTGGGAGCTGAAGACGCTGAATTTTTAGAAAAAGAATTTTCACCGGAATTTACCGCCGAGGATTTGGTAAACTTAAGCAAATACAATATTTATTTAAAACTCATGATTGATGGCGTGGCTTCACACCCTTTTTCCGCCCACACACTGCCTCCACCTGTTCCGCTGGCAGAGTCAAACCGGGATAAAATTATTCAGGCGTCACGCGACAGGTATGGCATTAAAAAAGAAATTGTAGAAGAAAAAATCAGAACTTGGACAGAAGAAAGCGGGCAAGACCAGGCAGTTATTAAGCCCAGCGAGATAAAAAAACCGCAAAACAAATTAAGTAGCGTGGTAAGCACCGCCACCAGTTCTGAACAAACCGTGCTATACGATGCCATTTGTTCGGTATGCGGTAAACCCACCAAAACTATTTTTGAACCGTCACCTGGCCGTCCGGTGTATTGCAAATCGTGTCTTAAAAAAATGAAAAATGCATCCAAGGAGCAAGGCACCAGTACCGTAAAACCCATAGTAAATAATAACCAGCCGATATCTCGCTCATTGCCAGAGCTGCCGCCAGAAGCCAACGTAAAAATAGAAAATGTTCCATTTCATGTGCCAAGAAAAAAAGCAGAAAGCAATTCGCCATTAACTACCGCAAAACCAAGAAGAAAAGAAATTAATTTAGCCGAGTTAAAAAAGGCATTGGAAGCATCTTTAGAAAATAAAGAAATAGAAAAAGAAGATGAACCGGCAGGACCAAATCAAACTTCTGAAAAAACTGATGGCGATATCCAAAAAGATAATCAGCAAAAAGGTGGAGTGATCAAACCAGGAGAAAAGATTAATCTTTAAATAAAAAAAGAAAAATGACTTTGTCATTTTTCTTTTGCATAAACACATGATAAAAAGTATTAAAGATTTTAACGTAAAAAACAAAAAGGTGTTGCTGCGATGCGATTTTAATGTGCCCATTGATGACAGCGGCGTTATTTTAGACGACTTTAGAATTAAAAAAACATTGCCCACCATACAGTATCTGCTTAACAATAACGCAAAGATAATTTTGTTAAGCCACCTGGGCGAGCCGCACGGTAAGGTACTTACCGCCCTAACATTAAACAACGTAAAAGAAAAACTGCAAGAATTACTGGGTCTGCCGGTGATAAAAACAGACGACTGCATTGGCCAAGAGGTAGAAAACCAGGTTTCAAATTTACAAAGTGGGCAGATAGTGTTGTTGGAAAACCTAAGGTTTCATAACGAAGAAACCGATAATAATTTGGATTTTGCAAAAAAGCTTGCTGCCTTTGGAGATATGTATATCAACGATGCATTTTCCGATTGCCACCGCCTCGACGCGTCTATGGTGAGTATTCCCACATTTTTACCTAGTGGCGCAGGATTGTTATTGCAAGAAGAAATAACGCAGTTAAGTAAAATTTTAAAAAAACCAAAAAAGCCGATGGTGGTGTTGGTGGGCGGGGTAAAAGTGAAAACAAAGTCGCAGTTTATTGAAAAAATTTCAGAAACGGCGGATGTTGTTCTTGTCAGCGGGCTCATTAAAAAACAAATCATGGAAAATAACATGTCGTTTACGCACCCTAAAAAAATCCTAGGGCCTGCCGAACATTTAGATGCTCAAGATATTGATGGAAAAACTTTAGAAATATTTACCAAAAAAATAATGGGCGCCAAAACGATTGTTTGGAACGGGCCGTTTGGAAAATTTGAAGATGTCCACTATAAAAAAGGAACATTGGCGTTGGCACAAGCCATTATTAAAAGCAAAGCGTTTTCGGTGGTGGGCGGTGGCGAAACCGTTGAATTTTTGCAAAAAGAGGGTATCATAGACCAGTTCAGCCACGTGAGCACCGGCGGCGGAGCGATGTTGGATTATTTATCTGGAGAAGAACTACCGGGTATAAAGGCTTTGGAAAAATAATAAAAAATGGAGATTATAAGAAATTTTAAAAAACTTAATAAACATGATGCCGCTATTGCCGGAGGCAAGGGTGCTTCGCTTGGAGAAATGACACGGGCGGGTATTCCTGTGCCTCCTGGTTTTGTGATACTTTCAGATGCGTTTGAAAAGTTCTTAGAAGAGACTGATTTAAATGTTGAAATAGACACTATTTTGCATTCAGTAAATCACAAAGAAATTCACACGGTTGAAAATGCTTCTGAAAAGATCCAGGCACTGATTCTGGGTTCGGAAATGCCAGAAGAAATTGCTGCTGAAATAAAAAAGTACTTTACGGAGCTTGATACAGAGTATGTCGCAGTACGTTCCTCGGCCACAGCCGAAGATTCAGCCAGCGCTGCCTGGGCCGGTCAATTGGACAGTTTTTTAAATACTACCGAAAAAGATTTATTGGAAAATGTAAAAAAATGCTGGGCATCATTATTTACACCAAGAGCTATTTTTTATCGCTTTGAAAAAGAACTGCATAAACAAAAAATTTCTGTTGCGGTAGTAGTACAAAAAATGGTGGAAAGTGAAGTTTCTGGTATTGCATTCTCTGTGCATCCGGTCACACAAGATAGGAATCAGCTCATCATTGAAGCCGGTTTCGGCTTAGGTGAAGCCATTGTGTCTGGCCAAATCACGCCTGATAGTTATGTGGTAGAAAAAACTCCACGAAAAATTATAGATAAAAATATCGCAGTTCAGACTAAGGGCATATATCGTGGTGGTTGGAAAGAGATTCCTCAAGAACAAGGGGAAAAGCAAGCTCTTAATGACGAGCAGATTTTAGAGCTGTCGCAACTTATTTTAAAAATTGAAGAACACTACGGCTTTCCGTGTGATATTGAATGGGCCTTTGAAAAAGAAAAGTTTTATATTACTCAAAGCAGGCCGATAACAACCCTTGATATTGCTCAAACATCTCACGAATCCGAACTTAGTAAAATCAATAGCGACAATTATGACTTCTTGTGGAGGGTAGGATTTAGCTATTTATTCTGCTCTATTTATTACCATTCTGGATACTCAGAACGTGATTTCGTATTCACTTGGAATTACGGAGAGCATTTTAATTTTGTAAATAAAGAACAACGCAGGGAGCTTGCCAAAGAAGGGTTAGTTTTTTATACAAAAAAATTCAACTCGTTTAAATCACGCATTGAAGAACAAACTCCAATCTACTCAAAAAAGATGGATGACTTTTTGAAAACTCCAATAGAGAAAATGACCAATGCTCAATTAGCGGAAAGTTTCCTAGAATTATCGGACTTAATTTTAAAAGGTTTCAAAGATTATTTTTACTTGGAATACCATAGCACTGATGAAGTAGCTCGAATTGTTGAGGAAAATGATAAAAACTACGATATAGAAAAGTTAAAAACAGAACTCGAAGAGGTGGGCAGGCTAAAACTTGCTTTGAGGGAGGTTTGGAATAAAGCCCTCTACAAGCCAAGCACCCTAGATAGATATGCACAAGAGATTTCTAAAAGACTATCTTTAGGAGGTGGAGTTTATTCCTATCGATTTGATGAATTAGTGAAAATGCTTAAAGGAGAAAATGTCACTATTCCAGATAGAAGTGTGGTTGTCTGGGGTAAATTTTCAGAAGGCAAGGATGTTGTAGGTAAAGATGCAGAATATATTATTAGAAACTTGCAAGAGGTAGATAAAAACGTAAAAGAATTTAAAGGCAATATTGGGAATAAAGGTTTTTACAAGGGGAGAGTTAAAAAAATAGAATTTAGCGAAAAAACGGATTTTGCTAAAGAAATAAATTTAATGGGAAAGGGCGATGTGTTGGTATCTGGATCCACTGGTCCAGAAATGATTTTAGCTTGCAAAAAAGCTGGAGCTATTATTACTGACGAGGGTGGAATTATCTCTCATGCAGCGATTGTATCACGCGAGTTGGGAATTCCTTCTATTATTGGTACTAAAATTGCCACGAGGATGCTGGATGATGGTGATATCGTTGAAGTTAATGCAAATAACGGCGTAGTTAAAATCTTAAAACAAAATGCTGGGAGTAAAGAAGATGTTCTTAGGGTAGACGGAATCACTTGGTTTTTGACAATCACTCGGAACGTCTCTTTCTGGCACCAAGTGCTTGGCAATGAGGGACACTATGCTTACACAAAAGACTTTGGCGTGGATGCTAATTTAGAAACCCTATCTTTTACAGTACGCGGAACTGAAAGTCATCTTTTTATGCATCAGCCAAATTATGGAGAATACAGCCAGGCCGTACTTGATGCAATAAATACTAAAGAAAAGACACGCCGGCTGAAAAAGAAGTATCAACTTTTTGCAAAAGAATTATTATTTTCTTTACACGAATGCAAAGAAAATTTGAATTTTAAAACGTGGGAAAAGTTTACTAAACAATACTCCCGCATGACTGCCGGACTGATGTTGACTGCCACACTTGGGAGGTCAGGGGGCGAATTATTAGGTAAAAAACTAAAAGATAAAGGATTTGGCGATTTGGAAATTCCGGCGATTATTGCGGCTATTACGTATCCGAGTGAGCATACACCTCTCTTTCAGTCGCAGATTGATTTGCTCATGATTGGTGTGCAAATTCGAGGTAAAAAAATATCAGAGAAAAAGAGAGTGGCTTTACTGAACGCATGGCTTTTAAAATACCGGAATATCCCCGTAAACTTTTGCGATGAGCCGTGGGATTTAAAAGACGCAGAAAATCAACTTAATAGTATTTTAAAAAAAGATTGTAGACAAGAACTTGAATTACAAGAAAAGGGACATAGAGATCGTGTGGAAAAAAGCAGCAAGCTCTTAAAAAAGATTAATGATGAAGGAATTGATATTCTTGCTTATGGTATCGCCGAAGGAACCCTTATTAACGAATTCAGGAAAAATATTTTTTCTAGAGTGTCGCTTGAATATCGGCCCATTTTTCAGAAAATAGCCGAAATGACCGGTTCAAAAAACTGGCGAGATTGTTTCTATCTTACGCCAGGTGAAATGGGCACCATTGTAAAAGGTGAGAAACTGCCAATTGCCGAATTAATGAAAAACAGGATGGTTATAGGAACCTATAGAACGAAAGAATCGCCTAATAAAGTTATTGAAAGCGGTGCATTGAAAAAATTATACGAATATATAAAATCTTTGCATAGTTCGGTTTCTTCAGTTAGTACCGAGGACAAGATGGTTAAGGGTCACAGCGCCAACCATGGAAAAGTAAAAGGTATTGTTAAAATTATTCTTAGTTCAAAAGATTTCTACAAGTTAAATCCGGGAGAAATTTTAGTGACTACGATGACATCAGTTGATTTTGTGCCTGTAATGGAAAGAGCTGCTGCGTTTGTGACAAATGAGGGCGGAATTACTTCTCACGCTTCAATTGTGGCAAGGGAAATGAATAAACCATGTATTATTGGTACAAAAAATGCTACCCAGGTATTAAAAGATGGGGATTTAGTTGAGGTGGATGCCGATAATGGAGTTGTAAAAATACTAAAATAGATATGCAAAATAAGATAAAAAATTTGGATAAGGCGGCTGAAAGGATACAAGAAGCCGTAAAAAATAAAGAACGCATCATCATTTATGGTGATTCAGATTTAGATGGCATTTCATCAACCGTTATTTTAGAAGAAGCCATTAAAACCCTGGGTGGGAAAGTTGATATGGTAATGTTTCCTGACCGCGAAAATGATGGCTACGGTATTAATACGAAAGCGTTGGAAATATTAAAAAATACACCGCCGGCGCTTTTTATTACACTGGATTTGGGCATTGGCAACATTAATGAAGTTAAGGCGCTCAATGCACTTGGTTTTTCGGTAATTGTGGTTGACCATCATCAAATATTAAGTGGCTTACCTCAAGCAGAGGTGGTGGTTGACCCCCAGCAACAAGATGATACTTCGGGATTCACTTACTTGGCAAATGCCGGCCTCACCTTTAAACTTTGCGAGGAATTATTGGGCAAAAGCTTTTCTGGAAATTTAAAAAATAGCTTTCTTGAATTAGTGGCATTGGCAACCATTTCTGATATGGTGCCGCAAATTAACGATAACAAACTATTTATTGAAGAAGGATTGCGGTCGCTGAAAAATACCTTTCGGCCGGCCTTGCGGGCTTTTTTGGATATTATTGGAGAAGGGCAGGTGATGTCGGGCGAGTTTTATAAAATTATTTCGGCGTTGAATGCGGCCGAGTCGGCAGATTTTAAAAACGAGTCGTATGTGTTGCTTACCAGTTCATCAAACAATATCTGCATGGAGCTGGCACAAAATTTAATTTCAAAAACAACCTATAAGCAAATAAAAATTAAAGAGATCACCGAAGAAGTGGAGCGGAGAATTGCAGCAGCTCCCAGCGAACAGATTATTTTTGAGGGAGACAGGGCATGGAGGCTGGTGCTGGCTGGTCCCGTGGCTTCTATTATTTTTGCAAAGTATGGCAAGCCCACGTTTATTTTTAAAAAGGGCGATGAGGAATCTTGCGGGTCGGTGCGAAGCTCAAAAGAAAAAAATTCGGTTGAGGCTATGAAATCGTGCTCGGATTTATTAATTACCTATGGCGGGCATCCGCAGGCATCTGGATTTAGACTTAAAAACGCAAACTTGGAAAAATTTAAATTAGCTTTAGATTCATATTTTAGCCATTTGTCACCACTATGACCCAAAAAGATTGGAGCTTTGTTGTAGTTGTAGTATTTTTGGTGCTGGTTGCGGCCATTGGAGAATATTCTTATTTTTTTGAGTATGCGCCAAAGTACCACGCCCAGACGTTAAAACAATCCCAATTAACTTCGTTGCTTGCCAAACCGCCGGAAGTTTTACAATTAAAAAGCCAAACAAAATTAGCTGATTGCCAGATACAAGGCCCTTTGCCAGACCAAAGCTGCACCCCTGGAGCAGTTTTTGCTAATGCCACCCAGGAAATTGTTTGCGTGCCAGGGTATACTAAAACGGTGAGGAGCGTTTCCACCAACACCAGAAAAAAAGTGTTTGCAGAATATGGTATTTCTTACCCGCAGCCTTATGGCAGCTACGAAGTAGACCACCTAATTCCACTGGTTTTGGGAGGCAGTAACGATATTGCTAATTTATTTCCCGAAGCAGCCGACCCTTATCCAGGTTTTAAAGAAAAAGACGTTGTAGAAGATTTTTTGTACCAGCAAGTGTGTGCCGGCCATGTTGCCTTGAGCGTTGCCCAACAGCAAATTGCCGATAATTGGTTGGTAATTTATAGTAATTTAAGTCCGGAAACTATTGCCACATTAAAAAAAGAATTTAAAAGTTGGGCTAGTCGATCCAGCTCACCGTAATTTTAAAAAATATATGAAAAAAATTGTAATTTATACTGACGGCGGGTCGCGGGGAAATCCTGGCAAAGCAGCTATTGGTGCGGTTTTTGTCAATGAAATGGGCCATGAAATTAAAAAGTTCGGTGAATATTTGGGCGATAATTTAACTAATAATGATGCTGAATATATGGCGGTGATTTTTGCCCTGAAAAAATTTAAAGCTGTGTTTGGTAAAAAAATGGCGGAAGTAGCCGAAGTAGAAGTTCGCAGTGATTCTGAATTATTGGTTAACCAAATGAACGGCAAGTATAAATTAGAAAACGAAAAAATCCAAAAGTTTTTCATTGAAATTTGGAATTTAAAAATTGATTTTGCCGATGTGAAATTTAAAGCCATTCCCCGCGAGAAAAACAAAGAAGCTGATAGGTTGGTAAATGAAGCATTGGATGCCCAATCGACGCACCAGCCACTATTTTAAACTTTGAAAGCATTTAACAACTTAGGGTTTTAAATATTTGACAAGAGCCCTGAATTTTGTTAATATGAAAATGGATTAGCAAGGTGAGTGATTGCTCCAAGCGCAAGCGCGGAGAGGAAAGTCCGAACACCAACTCTTTGAAAAAAGGTTAAAATAGTAGCGGCTAACGGCCGTCTGCAGCAATGCACGAGGTGCGAACAGTGACGCCAAGACCGAAAGGTTGAGGTACCCTAGGACGGGATTTTCCGCTTTGCGGATAAATCTCGCGTCCCTATCAGGGTAAGTTTTACAGCAATGTAAAAATGAAACGGCTAAATCCTTACTGGGTGCAAGAACAAAGCTGAAAAGGGTTTCATGATTCTTATTCAGTTAAAAGTAGTTCGCCAGATCCCGAGAGTAATCGAGGGACCAGATAGATAATCACATAAAACAGAATTCGGCTTATAGCCTTGCTAATCCAACAAAAAATTCCATCTAAATGGAATTTTTTGTTGGTTGTAAAATATGGCAAAAAAGTTTAATATAAACTCATGAAATTTTTGAATACCCAAACGAAAAGTGTCAGTTTTGCCTCACTGATTTTAGCAGGGTCGTATGTGGTGTCTGCCCTGCTCGGCCTTTTCCGTGACCACTTGTTAGCAGGTCGCTTGGGCGCGGGAAACGAACTCGATGCCTACTATTCTGCATTTACTATCCCTGATTTTATCGCTCTCATTTTAATTTTTGGTGCTATTTCAGCAGCCATTATTCCTATTTTTAGCTCGTATTTGGTGAAATCAAAAGAAGAGGCGTGGTATTATGTTTCAAACCTTTTAAATATTTTTTTAACGTTTTTAATATTAGTATCGGTGGTACTTATCATTTTCGCTCCATTTGTGGTTTCTCTCATTGCCCCTGGATTTTCCACGGAAAAAAAAGAAATGACCGTAACCTTAATGCGCATTATGTTTTTGAGCCCCATTATTTTAGGAACCAGCACGGTGATGAGCGGTATTTTGCAGGTGTTCCATCGATTTTTAGTAACGGCTCTCACCCCTATTATGTATAACGCGGGCATTATTATTGGGATTGTTTTTTTTGTGCCGGTGTTTGGGCTCAAAGGGCTGGCGTTTGGCGTAGTGTTGGGGGGATTATTGCATTTGGCAATTCAGGTGCCGGCGTTTTTGCATTCAGGATTTGCCTACAGGCCGGTGTTTGACTTAACGCATACCGGAGTTAAAAAAACCCTCAAGCTCATGGTGCCTAGGTCGCTGGGCCTGGGAGCCGGGCAATTTAATACCATTGTTATTACCGCCATTGCTTCAACGCTGGCAGTGGGGAGTATTGCCCTTTTTAATTTAACCAACACGCTCTCGGCCATTTTAGTGAATGCAGTGGCGGTTTCGCTTTCTACCGCTATTTTTCCCACCATGTCGCTGGCGCACTCAAACGACGATAAGCGTGATTTTCAACGCAAATTTTCGGGGGCTTTTCTGCAGATTCTTTTTTTGAGCATTCCTATTAGCATTGGCATGTTTTTTTTGCGCGCCCAGATTGCCAGAATTGTGTGGGGGTCGGGAAAATTTACCTGGACCGATACACGATTAGCTGCCGCCTGCCTTGGTATTTTTAGTTTGGGATTGCTGTTTCAAGGCCTCATTTTTTTATTTTCAAAAACATTTTACGCTGTTCACAACACAAAAATTCCCGCATGGATAAGCGCTGGCACGGTGGCTTTTAACATTGCCATGAGTTTTGTTTTTTTGTGGCTGTTGAGCTTTGCCAATCCTTTTTCCTATTTTTTACACGCCATATTAAAACTGCAAACGATACAAAACATCAGCGTGACTGGCTTGGCGTTAGCTTTTACTATTACCGCTATTTGTGAATCATCACTACTGCTGTTTTTTGTGCATAAAAAGTTGCATATTTTTAATTTGCGAGATACCCTAACATCACTCTATAAAATACTGGCGGCGGGTGTTGCTATGGCTGTGGTGCTTTTGGTGGTGCGCGATGGCCTGGTGCGCTTAAATATCATTAATTTACAAAAAGCGCTGGGAGTGTTTTTTCAACTGGCTATTGCGGGATTTTTGGGAGCTGTTGCGTATGTTGCCGTTTCTTTTTGGCTAAAATCACAGGAGCTGAAAAAAATTAAAAGTTTATTTTTATAAATGTCGCAAGAACATATTAGAAATTTTTGCATTATTGCTCATATCGACCATGGAAAATCTACGCTGGCCGATCGGCTTTTGGAATTAACGGGAACAGTGCAAGCAAAAAAAATGACCGAACAGTTTTTAGATTCTATGGAATTGGAAAAAGAGAAGGGGATTACCATAAAACTAAAACCAGTGCGCATGAATTATCACTTTGGCGGGCAAAATTATATTTTAAATTTAGTAGATACTCCCGGTCATGTGGATTTTTCCTATGAAGTGTCGCGGTCATTGGCTGCGGTGGAAGGTGCGGTGTTACTGGTGGATGCCACCCAGGGGATTCAGGCGCAAACCCTGGCAAATATTGAACTAGCAAAAAAACAAAACTTGGTGATTATTCCGGTCATCAATAAAATTGATTCGCCACAGGCAAACATTGAAGAATCGGTTGAGGAGCTGGCAACTATTTTGGGAGTTTTGCCCGATGAAATTTTAAAAGTTTCCGCCAAAGATGGCACCAATGTTGAGCAAGTATTGCAAGCGGTGATTGAAAAAATTCCTTCACCTGCAAAAAGAAATCCCCAGGCCGTGCAAAATCCATTTCGCGCTCTTATTTTCGATTCCGATTATGATGCCTTCAAAGGCGTGATCGCCTATGTACGAGTTATGGATGGCAGTATTAAAGATCGCGAAAAAATTTCGCTGATGGCCGTTGGCCAAGATGCGGAAATAAAAGAGCTTGGATATTTTACGCCCGGATTGTTGCCCCAGCCAGAAATTTTTTCAGGAGAAATTGGCTACATCGCCACGGGAATTAAAGAGCCAGGAAAAGTACGCGTTGGAGATACCATTACAAAATTCGCGCCGGCCGCAGCCGGCGCGCCAAAAATTCAGCCCTTGGAAGGTTATGCCGAGCCCAATCCCATGGTGTTTGCCAGTTTTTACCCGGAAAATCCAGAAGATTTTGATGTATTGAAAGTGGCGCTGTCAAAACTAAAACTGTCTGATCCGGCGTTGGTGTACGAACCCGAAATGAAAGAGGCCTTGGGCCGCGGATTCCGTTGCGGATTTTTAGGCACCCTGCACGTGGAAATTATTTCAGAGCGGTTAGAACGCGAATTCGGCTTGGGGTTGGTAATTTCAACACCGTGCGTAATCTACAAAGTGTTTGATAAAAAAGGCAAAGAAAGTTTTGTTTATTCGGCATCTGATTGGCCCGACGCGAGTTCTATTGAAAAAACCGAAGAACCTTGGGTGATTTTAGAAATTATTGCGCCGGCTAATTATTTAGGTAAACTCATGGACGTGCTCAAAGATTTGCGCGGCAACTATTTAGAAACCAATTATTTAAGCACCGGCCGCGCGGTAATTATGTATGAAACTCCGCTGCGCGGCATTGTGGCAAATTTGTACGATAAAATAAAAAGCACCAGCCAAGGATACGCTTCTATGAATTATAAGGTGCTGGGATATCGGCCAGGAAAATTAGTAAAGCTGGAAATTTTTATTGCCGGCAACAAGGAAGAGGCGCTAAGCCGAATTGTGGCCGAAGACGATGCCTATGCCGAGGGCAAACGTTTGGTTGAAAAATTAAAAACTGCCTTGCCTCAGCAACAATTTACAGTTGCGTTGCAAGCTGTCATTGGCGGCAAAGTGATTGCGCGCGAAACCATTTCCGCTCGCCGCAAAGACGTCACCGGCTACTTGTATGGCGGCGACAAAAGCCGCAAGAAAAAGCTGCTAGAAAAGCAAAAGAAGGGGAAGAAGTTGATGAAAGAGAAGGGCAGCGTTAATATCCCATCAAAGACATTCCTGGAAATCTTTAGGGCGTAAAAAAATAAGTTATTGTAATCATGAAACCATTAAATTGGGAAAAATTAGCTCAAATAACAACCGTTTTAGGTTTTTTCTTAATTTTTATAACGGTTATTATTGGCCTTTATCAAATACAAGAAATAAAAAAACAACTTTCAGATGCCAATGAAATAGCCTCCCTACAGAATGTTCTCACGTTAAACAGCCAGCTATATACGCCACAAAATACTGCAATCTTAGGCGACATAGACCAGAAAAAGCTTATTTTAAAAGAAGATGGTGGTAGTTTTTCTGATTATGAATTAGATAATTTCATAAGCATATTTGATTCTATGGATCAGATATATGTTCAGAAACACATAGCAATGGCTGATTTATGTGAGCAGTTTAGTTATTATATAACAACTTCTTATGAATACCCAGAAATCCAAGCATATATGAAAAAAACTTGGGATATGTCAAGTTTTAGTGATTTGTATAAAATTGTCAAAGAAAGTAAAAATCCGAATTGTAAGTAAAAAAACTATAAATTTATGTTTCAAGATAAATATTCGGCGGTGTGGACATTCCTCAATCAACGACTTCTTAAAATGTCCAAGGACATAATTACTAGTTAAAAATCCGCACATGCGGATTTTTGCTTTTAAATGTTTTTTAAAATGGTAAAATCAGATAATATTCACTAAATAATTTTTTGAAACTATGTTATCAAAAGTACAAAAAATTTGGTTGTGGATTTTTGGGGCGATATTTCTTATACCAGAAATGTTATGGAGTCCGATTATGAATTTTTACTACGAGTTATTGCAAACCAGCAAAAGCGGAGGGACATACCCATTTAGAGATAATTTTCTTCAAAATCCAGATAATTTAAAATATTTAAGATTCGTTATTTTATTACAATCCATTGGTAGTATATCTTTTTTGATATTATGGATAAAAAATAAAAGAAATATTAACTCTAAATTAGTATTTTGGGTTGTTTTGTTCTTTAATTTATTAATTGTACTAATAAGTATATTCGCTTCTTATTTTGCACTTTCATTCAATCCGAGTATTGGATGAATAATATAAATTTACATGAAAAATACAACCATAGTCTTATTCAACTTAATAGTATTAAGTTTTTTGGGATTTGCTAATGTTTGCAGTGCTGCGACTATATTTACTGATAATTTTAATAGTGAAAGTACAGGGGACTTAATAAATCAGGCAGGGTGGGTGGCTGACTCCACACACGACCCTGCTGTTTTGTTTACGGTTGAAAATTCTGTGGTAAATGAGGGACTGGGGGCGCTAGCAATCACTGGAGCATCGCCAAATGATGGCGGAATTTACAGAATGGGAACTGAAAGAACCGATGGCACAATGACATTTTATTTTATGGCCACGGACATTAATAATTCAAGGGCGTTTATATCTATCACGAGTGATACCAGTGGCGCCAGTTTTGGAGCGAATATTACCAGTCAAATCCTGGATATGTGGCGTATAGTAGTTCTCCTGGGTACAGTACCAGCCCGGATTTAGTTGATACTGCTGGTGTGTGGCATTATGTGCAAATGCAATGGAGAAGTTTGGATCATACGG